>Ga0209024_1001586_pt1 | contig 17463 bp, 15 predicted proteins | sample AutmiccommunBRH5_FD_187380 | JGI IMG/M metagenome (GOLD analysis project Ga0209024, IMG submission 187380) | Deep subsurface microbial communities from Mt. Terri, Switzerland - Autotrophic microbial communities BRH/5 (SPAdes) (version 2) | ecosystem: Environmental > Aquatic > Deep subsurface >...
CCGGGGGTTTTCCACCCCCGGACCCCCGGAGGATATTTGGAAAAGGCAAAGGGCAAGGGGCGCGCGCCGGGTGGGGGTGGTGCCTGTGCGCGCGGCGGGGTAATCCGGCGGGGCGAGGCGGCCGGGAAAGACGGAATGCAGATGAGAGATGAGACGGGCGGCGGATCCGCGCTGCCCCCAGCCGAGGCGCCGGGGCTGTCGGCGGCGGCGCGCGGCATCTTGATCATGCTGCTGGGGATTCTGGTCTTCACGCTGATGGATGCGCTGGCCAAGCATCTGAGCGGCACCTATCCCACCATGCAGGTGGTCTGGGCGCGCTATGCCGGGCAGACGGTGCTGGTGCTGGTGCTGCTGGCCCCAAAGCTGGGCTCGGTGATCCGCACCCGCGCGCCGGGGTTGCAGGCGTTGCGGTCCTTGTTGCAGTTCGGGGCGACCGCCCTCTTCTTCCTGTCGCTGGCCCATATTGGCCTCGCCGAGGCGACGGCGATCATGGATGTGAATCCGGTGCTGATCACGCTTGGCGCGGCGCTGTTCCTGGGCGAGAAGATCGGGCCGCGGCGGATGGCGGGGGTGCTGGTCTCGCTGGTGGGCGCGCTGATCATCGTGCGGCCGGGCAGCGGCGTGTTCTCGCTGGCCGCCTTGCTGCCGCTGGCGGCGGCCTTCTGCTATGCCGGCTTCGCGGTGCTGACGCGGCTTGGCAGCGCGACCGAAAGCGCCGCGACCTCGATGCTCTACGCCGCGCTGCTGGGAACGGCGGTGACCACGGCGATGCTGCCCTGGATCTGGCAGCCGGTGGCGATGTCCGACATCTGGGGCTTCGTGCTGATCGGGGGGATGGGCGCGGCGGGGCAGCTATGCCTGGTGCGGGCCTTCACGCTGGCCGAGGCGGGGGTGATTGCGCCCTTCGGCTATTCGGGGCTGATCTTCGCCACGCTGTGGGGGTTCGTGTTCTTCGGCACCCTGCCTGACCTGTGGACGGTGGTCGGTGCGCTTGTGATCGTGGGGGCCGGACTTTATGTCTGGCATCGCGAGGCGCAGCTGGCGCGGGCAGCAAGACGCTAGGAACGGGCGATGGCAAGGCGGGGCAAGAGCTGGGGCGAGACGGCAGGCGACTGGCTGTCGGACGGCGCCGTGCGGCTGCTGATCGGCGCGGCGTTGCGCCTGCCTTATGCGCAGCGGCTGGCGCTGGTCGGCTGGGCGATGCGCCGGGTGGTGGCGCCGCTGGCGGGCTACCGGGCGCGGGCGCTGGCCAATCTGGCGCATGTGTTTCCGGACATGCCGCTGGCCGAGCGGCGGCGGATCGCGGCGGGGGTGGCCGAGAATGTCGGGCGCACGCTGATCGAGAATTACTCCGGCGCCGAGTTTACGGGCCGGATGGCGCAGCTGCCCTTGCAGGGGCCGGGCGTGGCGGCGCTGGAGGCGGCGCGGGCGGCCGGGCAGCCGGTGATCCTGGTGACGGGGCATTTCGGCAACTATGAGGCTGGGCGCGCGGCGCTGGTGGCGCGGGGCTATGAGATAGGCGGGCTCTACCGGCCGATGAAGAACAGCTTTTTCAACGCGCACTATGTGAAGACGATGGAGTCCTTTGGCGGGCCAGTCTTTGCCCAAGGCCGCCGCGGCACCGCCGGCTTCGTGCGGCATCTGCGCGCCGGCGGCATGCTGGTGCTGCTGTTCGACCAGCATGTGCGCAAGGAGCCGGTGCTGGATTTCCTCGGTCAGCCGGCGCGCACCCCCACCTCCAGCGCAGACCTCGCGCTGCGCTATGGCGCGCTGCTGCTGCCCTTCTACGCGACGCGGGGCGAGGACGGGGTGAGCTTCACGGTGGAGTTGGAGGCGCCGGTGCCGCATGGGGCGCCCGAAGACATGATGCAGGCGCTGAATGATGGCCTTGCGGCGAGGGTGCGGGCGCGGCCCGAGCAGTGGTTCTGGTTCCACAATCGCTGGAAGGGCGCTGGCGACGGGCCGGGGAAGAAGGTTCCCCGGAAGCCGGCCTAGCGCAAGCGGGCGGCGGCGAGGATCTCGCCCGGGCCCTGTTCCTGCACGATCACCACGGCGGCGTCGCTGCCCGGCGCATTGGCATCGAGTGTCAGCGGCTGGCGCCCATCCCAGTCGGCAATCGGCGCCCAATCGGTGACGATGTTGGAATAGCGGATCACCCGGCCGGCATTCTCGCCATGCTCGATACTCACCGTCTCTTCGGGGCGATAGCGCACCAGCTGCACCACGGCTGGGCCGGGCAGCGGCGGCTGCGCATCGAGCTTGATGCGCAGCGTCTCGCCCTCGCGGGTCACCGACAGGCGGATCTGGCTGGGCACAGTGCCATGCCGGTCGATCAGGCCCACCAGCTCCATCGGGCGCAGGCCGACCAGATGCTCCGACCCTTCGACGATCATCTGTGGGGTGTAGATGGCGTGTTCCCCGGCGGCGCGGGCATAGGCCTTCTGGCGCTTGGTGAAGCCGGGCTTGGCGAAACGGTCGGCCCAGCCGATGTAGTCCCAGTAATCCACATGCAGCGCCAGCGCGATCACGTCGTCGCGCCCGGCAATCTCGGCCAGCAGCGCATCGGCGGGCGGGCAGGAGGAACAGCCCTGCGAGGTGTAGAGCTCCACCACCACCGGATGATATTCGGTGAAGGCGGTGGGCTGGGGGGCCGGCGCGGCGATGGCCGAGCGCGGGCCGGGAGGCATCAGGCTGAAGCCTTGGTCGGGCATGTTCGGGAAACTGCGGAAGAAGCTCTCGATGCCGATGCCGCTGTCCGGTCCGCTGCGATGCGGAGGATCGACGGCGGTCTGTGCAACCGCTGAAAAGGCAAGCCACAGCCAGAGGCTGCAGGCGGCGCTGAACGTCAGGCGCATGTGAATTTTCCGGTTCCCTTGGTCGCACCTTTGGTAACCAGCGCGGCGGGTCAAAGCCAATCAAGGTTTTGAGAGGGTGGCGGAGTGTGGCCGGGCGCGACCTTCCTGCATCACCCCTGCCCCGGTGGCGGGCGGCGCAGGGGGGCTTCGCGCCCCCCGTCCTGCGGCCTCCCCCCGCGGGATATTTGGAAAAGGCAAATCGCAAGGGCCGCCTGCCCCCTTTGCCTTCTCCAAATATCCTCGGGGGTGAACTGGCCGCAGGCCAGGAGGGGGCAGAAGGCCCCCTCCCTTCTTCCGGAGGCGCAAATTTTTCTGTGCACAGTGGTATACAAACCGCCCCATCCCCCTTGATCCGAACGCGGCGATGCGGCATGAGGGGCGCAGCTTAAACCCCGTTCCTCGTCCAGCGAAAGGGAGCCATCCATGCCCATCATCACCGGAAAAGACAGCGCCGGCACACGCCGCACGCTGACCGTCGGCAGCGCCAGCGTCGCCTATTACTCGATCCCGGCGGCCGAAGCCGCAGGGCTTGGCTCCTTCGCCAACCTCCCCGCCTCGCTGAAGGTGGTGCTGGAGAACCTGCTGCGCTTCGAGGATGGTGGGTTCACCGTCTCTGTCGACGACATCAAGGCGTTTTCCGAATGGGGCGCGAATGGCGGCAAGAGCACGCGCGAGATCGCCTATCGCCCGGCCCGGGTGCTGATGCAGGACTTCACCGGCGTTCCGGCCGTGGTCGACCTTGCGGCGATGCGCGACGGCATCAAGGCGCTTGGCGGCGATGCCACCAAGATCAACCCGCTGGTGCCTTGCGATCTGGTCATCGACCACTCGGTCATGATCGACGAGTTCGGCAACCCGCGCGCCTTCCAGATGAACGTGGACCGCGAATATGAGCGGAACATGGAGCGCTACCAGTTCCTGAAATGGGGCCAGGGCGCGTTCAACAACTTCCGCGTGGTGCCGCCCGGCACCGGCATCTGCCACCAGGTGAACCTCGAATACCTGTCGCAGACCGTCTGGACCGATACCGACCAGAATGGCGAGACGGTTGCCTATCCGGACACGCTGGTCGGCACCGACTCGCACACCACCATGGTCAACGGGCTTGCGGTCCTTGGCTGGGGCGTCGGCGGGATCGAGGCCGAGGCCGCCATGCTGGGCCAGCCGATTTCCATGCTGATCCCCGAGGTCGTGGGCTTCCGCGTCAGCGGCGCGCTGCGTGAAGGCGTGACCGCCACCGACCTGGTGCTGAAGGTCGTGCAGATGCTGCGCAAGCATGGCGTCGTGGGCAAGTTCGTCGAGTTCTACGGCGAGGGGCTCGACAACATGCCGCTGGCCGACCGGGCGACCATTGCCAACATGGCCCCCGAATATGGCGCGACCTGCGGCTTCTTCCCGATCGACAACGAGACCCTGCGCTACCTGCGCCAGACCGGCCGCGACGAGGACCGCCTGGCGCTGGTCGAGGCCTATGCCAAGGAAAACGGCTTCTGGCGCCATTCGGATTATGCGCCGGTCTATACCTCGACGCTGCATCTGGACCTTGGCGATGTCGTACCCGCCATCTCGGGCCCCAAGCGCCCGCAGGACCATGTCGCGCTGACCGATGCCTCGCGGGTGTTCGGCGAATATATCCATGGCCTGCGCCCCTCGCTGGAAGTGACCGCCAAGCAGAAGACGGCTCTGGTGTCCGAGGGCGGCAACCCGCCCGCGCAGCATGAACCGGTGCATCATGACTTCATCAAGTCCGCGCCGGTCGAGGGTGAGGATTACCAGCTGCATGACGGCTCGGTGGTGATCGCCTCGATCACCTCCTGCACCAACACCTCGAACCCCTATGTGCTGATCGCCGCCGGCCTCGTCGCCCGCAAGGCCCGCGCCCTTGGCCTGACCCGCAAGCCCTGGGTCAAGACCTCGCTGGCCCCCGGATCGCAGGTGGTGTCGGAGTATCTGAACGCGGCGAACCTGCAGGAAGACCTCGACGCGCTCGGCTTCAACCTGGTCGGCTATGGCTGCACCACCTGCATCGGCAACTCGGGCCCGCTGCAGCCCGAGATCTCGAAGTCGATCAACGATAATGACCTCGTCGCCGTGTCGGTCCTGTCGGGCAACCGCAACTTCGAAGGGCGCATCAGCCCCGATGTGCGCGCCAACTATCTGGCCTCGCCGCCGCTGGTCGTGGCCTATGCCATTGCCGGGGACATGAACATCGACGTGGCGAAAGACCCGCTGGCCTATACGGCGGACGGCAAGCCGGTGTATCTGAAGGACATCTGGCCGAGCACCAAGGAAATCGCCGACATGGTGGAGGCCGTGGTCACGCGCGAGATGTTCATCAGCAAGTACGCCGATGTCTTCAAGGGCGATGAGAAGTGGCAGTCGGTGCAGACGCCGGACAGCGAGACCTATGACTGGCCCGCAAGCTCCACCTACATCCAGAACCCGCCCTACTTCCGGAACATGTCGCCGGAGGCTGGCACCATCTCCAACATCCACAATGCGCGGGTGCTGGCGGTTCTGGGCGACATGATCACCACCGACCACATCAGCCCGGCGGGCTCGTTCAAGGCGACCACCCCGGCGGGGAAATACCTGATCGAGCGTCAGGTCGCGGTGAAGGACTTCAACAGCTACGGCTCGCGCCGCGGCAACCATGAAGTGATGATGCGCGGCACCTTCGCCAATATCCGCATCAAGAACGAGATGCTGGACGGGGTCGAAGGCGGCTACACCAAGGGCCCGGACGGGCAGCAGACCTCGATCTACGACGCCTCGATGGCCTATCAGGAGGCCGGCGTGCCGCTGGTGATCTTCGGCGGCATCGAATACGGCGCGGGATCGTCGCGGGACTGGGCGGCGAAGGGCACCAACCTGCTGGGCGTCAAGGCGGTGATCGCCGAGAGCTTCGAGCGCATCCACCGCTCGAACCTCGTGGGCATGGGCGTGGTGCCGTTCGAGTTCACGGGTGGCGACACCCGCAAGTCGCTGGGGCTGACCGGCGATGAAGTGGTGACCATCGAGGGGCTGGAAGGCAAGATCGTGCCGCTGAGCCTGGTGCCCTGCACCATCACCTATGCCGATGGCACCGTGAAGACGATCCAGCTGAAGAGCCGGATCGATACCGAGGTGGAAATCGTCTATCTCGAGAACGGCGGCGTGCTGCATTACGTGCTGCGGAACCTGGCGAAAGCCTGATCCCGTCTCACTGCGACAGGATGGAAGCGGCCCCTTTGTGGGCCGCTTTCGTCGTTTCCGGGAGGCGGGTTGCCCGCGCCGGCGAGGCTGCTGGCGGGGTCCCGTGCCCTCAGATCGGGCGGGAATAGGCGAGGCACTGCCTCGCCCCGCCCGTGCGGGACATGTCGCCCCGAGCCGCTGGCAACACGAGACCGAATGAGGACAGCGCCCGACCTGGCGGGCGAGAAGCGCCCGCCGAGGGCGGGGCGGGCGCTGGCCGGGCCCTTTGGGGGCCCGACCGTGACGGATGACAGGGCGCGGCGTGGCGAAGGCGATGGCTGCTAGGCGATCATATCAGATCGTTCAGCTCCATAAGGTGGGGCGCAGGTCCGAAATGCGAAGGGCCCGGAGGAACCCCCAGGCCCTTTCGGTTTCTGCGCTTCGGTTCGTGCCCGCTCAATCCCCCCCGCGCGCCTTCTCCAGCGCCGGGCGGATCTGATCCTCGATCACCCGCTCGGTAATCGGGCCGGCAAAGCGCAGGATGATCGTGCCCTCCCCGTCGATCACATAGGTTTCGGGCACGCCATACACCCCCCAGTCCAGCGCCATGCGGCCGGAGGCGTCTGCCCCCACGGCCGCATAGGGGTTGCCAAGCTCCTCGAGGAAAGCCAGCGCCTTGGCGGGTTCGTCCTTGTAGTTGATGCCGTAGATCGCCACGCCTTCTTCCGCCAGCGCGGCAAGGTTCGGATGCTCCACCCGGCAGGGCGCGCACCAGCTGGCCCAGTAGTTGACCAGCTTCACCTGCCCGTCGCGCAGCGTGGCATCGGTCGGCACCGGGCCCATCAGCGGCTCCAGCACCACGGGGGGCGCGGGCTGGCCCGCCAGGGCGGTGGGCAGCTGCGAGGGGTCCTCGCGGTTCATGCCCCAGATGAACATGCCTGCAAGCCCCGCGAACAGCAGCGGCGGCAGCATCAGCAGCGGCGAGATTTTAGCCATTGCGGCCCATCCGGCGCTCCTGCGCCTCCAGCGCGCGCTTCACCCTTGCGCCGCGCCACAGCGACAGCGCCACCAGCCCCGCCAGCAGGGCCAGCGTCACGCCGTAGGCCGACAGCACCGTGCCGGCATATTTGCCAAGTTCAGGGATCATGCCATCCTCTCCCGCGCTTCGAGCGCCTTCAACCTGCGGCTGCGGATTTCCGTCCGCGTGCGGATCAGCACCAGCGTCACGAACAGCAGCACGAACCCCGCCATGCAGACCAGCAGCGGATACCAGAACACATCGGCCACATTCTCCTGCGCGTCCATCGACAGCGAGGCGTCCTGATGCAGGCCCTGATTCCAGAAGTTCACCGCATAGCGGCTCAGCAGCGCGAAGACCGAGCCGACGAGGCACAGCACCGAGGTCAGGTCGGCGGCGGTGTCGGGGTCCTCGATCGCCTCCCACAGCGCGATATAGCCAAGGTAGAACAGGAACAGGATCAGGAACGAGGTCAGCCGCGGGTCCCAGGCCCACCAGGTGCCCCACATCGGTTGCCCCCAGATCGCCCCGGTGAACAGCGCGATCAGCGTCATCGTCATGCCGATCGGCGCCGCCGCCTTGGCGGCGAGGGCGGAAACATGGTGCCGCCGGACGATCCAGATCAGCGAGGCGACCAGCATCATCACCCAGGCATTGATCGCCATCATCGCCGAGGGGACGTGGATATAGATGATCTTGACGGTCGAGCCCTGCTTGTAATCGTCGGGCGTGAAGAAGAACCCCCAGATCAGCCCGCCGACAAGCGTCAGCGCGGCCAGCCCCGTCACCCAGGGCAAGGCCCAGGCCGAGGTCTGCATGAACTTCTTCGGATTGGCGTATTCCCAGATCGACATGGGGATTAGCTACTTTCTCTGGCTGGCGGGCTCAACTGAATATCGCGTGTGGCCCTAGCGCAAGTTGACGCGGATGGCGGCGGCCGAGGCGAAGGGCAGCAGCGCGATGGAGGCGGCGGTGATCCCGGCCAGCAGCATCAAGGGGGCGCCGGTCTCCATGCCTTCGGTGCCGCGGCGGACGGTTTCGGCGCCGAAGATCAGGGTGGGCACGTAGAGCGGCAGCACCAGCAGCGACAGCAGGAGCCCGCCGCGCTTGAGGCCGACGGTCAGCGCCGCGCCGAAGGTGCCGATCACCGACAGCGCGGGGGTGCCAAGCGCGAGGCTGACGGTCAGCCAGAAGAAGCCCTCGCCCTGCAGGTTCAAGAGCACGCCGAACACCGGCGCGGCGACCACCAGCGGCAGGCCGGTCGTCAGCCAATGCGCGGCGGCCTTCATGGTCACCACCGCCTCCAGCGGGATCGGGGCGGTGGCGAGCAGGTCGAGCGAGCCATCCTCGAAATCCAGCGCGAAGATGCGGTCCAGCGACAGCAGGCAGGCGAGCAGCGCGCCGACCCAGAGGATGCCGGGCGCGATCTTCGCCAGCGTGCCGCCTTCGGGACCGACACCGAAGGGCACCAGCACGGTGACGATCAGGAAGAAGGCAAGGCCAAGGCCGAAGCCGCCCCCGGCGCGGATCGCAAGGCGCAGGTCGCGCAGCAGGAGGGCGATCATGCGAAGGCCTCGCCGAAGTCATGGCCACGCCCGCCATCCACCGGGGGCCGCGCCTTGAACGGCGCGAGGTCCAGCACCTCCGCCTCGGCAATGCCAAGCTCGATATGGGTGGCCATCAGCGCCGAGCCGCCCTGCCCCAGATGCGCCCGCACCGCCTGCGCAAACAGCGCAACGGATGCGGCATCGAGCGACACGGTCGGCTCGTCCAGCATCCAGATCGGCCGCCCGGACACCAGCAGCCGCGCCAGCCCCAGCCGCCGCTTCTGCCCGGCCGAGAGCGATCCCGCCATCCGGTCCCGCAGCGCCTCAAGGTTCATCGCCTCCAGCACCGGGGCGAAGCCGCCAGTGCCGTAGATCGCCGCCCAGAAGCTCAGGTTTTCGGTGACCGAAAGCGTCGCCTTCAGCCCATCGGCATGGCCGGAATAGGCGATGGCATCGGCGGGCATCGACACCGTGCCCGCCAGCGGCGGTTGCAACCCGGCAAGGGTGCGCAGCAAGGTGGTCTTGCCGACGCCGTTGGGCCCGCGCAGCACCAGCGCCCGCCCGGGGGACAGCGTGAAGCTGACGCCCTCCAGCACGGGGATGCCGCCGCGGGAGATGGCGAGGTCGGTGACGGTCAGGTGCGCGTTCATCGCCCTGCCATAGCGGATCGGATGGCAGGCGGGAAGTGCGGCATCAGGCCCCGGTCGTGGTGACGGGCAGCATCGCCGCGGCAATGCGGCGGCCTTCGGACAGCAGCACGTTGTAGGCGCGCGCCGCGGCCGGCGAGGACATCGGCTCCAGCCCCAGGCCCGCCGCCTCCAGTGCCTCGCGCAGGGCGCGGGGCGCATGGGCGACCTCGGACCCGAGCCCGAGGAACAGCACATCCACCTGCCCCGCCAGCGCCAGCAGCGCGGCCACATCGTCCAGCCCGCCCCAAGGGGTCACGCCCTCGGGGCGGATCAGGATCGACCCCTGCCAGACCGCCCCGCCGGCGCGGAAGAAGCCGGGGCCGTAACCCTCGACCGCCGCCGCGCCGCCGAATGAGGCCTCGTTCAGCCGCATGTCACTTCTCCGAGGTGGCGAACTGGGTGCCGCCGCCATCCGTGGGCTTGGACCAGTCGCGTTTGACCCCCAGCCACAGCACGATGTTCTTGGCGACATAGACCGAGGAATAGGTGCCGATGACGATGCCGAAGGTGATGGCGAAGACGAAGCCGCGGATCACGTCGCCGCCAAGAACCAGCAGCGCGATCAGCGCCACCAGCGTGGTGCCCGAGGTCATCACCGTCCGGCTGAGCGTTTCGTTGACCGAGAGGTTCATCACGTCGCGCAGCGGCATGGTCTTGAACTTCACCAGGTTCTCGCGCAGCCGGTCGAACACCACCACCGTGTCGTTGATCGAATAGCCCAGGATGGTCAGCAGCGCCGCGATGATCGACAGGTCGAACCGGATCTGCAGCAGCGCGAAGATGCCGATGGTGATGACCACGTCATGCACCAGCGCCGCCACCGCCCCGACCGCGAACTGCCATTCGAAGCGCAGCCAGATGTAGACGAGGATCGCCGCCGTCGCCGCCACCACCGCCAGGATCGCGGTCCAGATCAGCTCGCCCGAGACTTTCGGGCCGACCGATTCGACGGAGGGGAAGGTGATGGTCGGGTCCAGCGCCTGCAGCGCCGCCTCCACCGCCGCGATGGTTTCGGGGGTCACGCTCTCCTCTCCATCCTGCGCCTGCAGGCGGATCATGGCGACGTTGCGGTCCTCGGCAAAGGTGGGGTCGAACACCTCGGTGATCAGCACATCGCCCTGCGTGACCGGCGCGATCGCGGTACGGTAGGCGCCGATATCCACTTCCTGCTGGCCTTCGGAACGGATCGTGGTGCCGCCCTGGAAGTCGATGCCGAAGTTGAGGCCCATCACCGCCCAGAGGATCAGCGCCGCGATTACCGCGACGACCGAGGCCCCGAAGGTGAGGCGCTGATGCTTGAAGAAGTCGAAATGCGTGACGTCGGGGACGAGTTTCAGACGGAAGGCCATGTGGGTCCCCTATACGATGATGGTTTTCGGCCGGCGCCAGTGGAACCAGGCCGCGACCAGCACCCGCGTGACGAACAGCGCGGTGAAGACCGAGGTGACGATGCCGATGGCCAGCGTCACGGCAAAGCCGCGCACCGGGCCGGCACCCACGAAGAACAGGATCGAGGCGACGATGAAGGTGGTCAGGTTGGCGTCGATGATCGCCGACATCGCCTTTTCATAGCCCAGCTCGATGGCGCGCGCCGGGCCCTTGGCCGTCTTCAGCTCTTCCCGGATCCGCTCGAACACCAGCACGTTGGCATCGACCGCCATGCCGATGGTCAGCACGATCCCGGCGATGCCGGGCAGCGTCAGCGTGCCGCCGATCACCGACAGAAGGCCGAAGATCATCGCCACGTTGAAGATCAGCGCGATGCTGGCGAAGGTGCCGAACAGGCCATAGCTGGCGATCATCAGCACGATCACCGCCGCCAGCCCGACCATGGAGGCAATGCGCCCCGCGTCGATGCTGTCCTGCCCCAGCTCGGGGCCGACGGTGCGCTCTTCCAGGAAGGTCATCTCGGCCGGCAGCGCGCCGGCGCGCAGCAGCACCGCAAGGTTGGTGGATTCCTCGACCGTGAAGCTGCCGGTGATGATGCCGGACCCGCCCGGAATATGGCTCTGGATCTGCGGGGCAGAGATCACCTCGTCATCCAGCACGATGGCAAACAGCTGGCCGATATTCTCGGCCGTGTAATCGCCGAACTTGCGCGCGCCGGTGGGGTTGAAGCGGAAGCTGACGGCGGGGCGGCCGTTCTGGTCGAAATCGGGCCGCGCATCGACCAGTTCCTCGCCGGTGACGACGGGGGATTGTTCGAGCACGTAGAACACGCCCGGCTCATCGGCGGCAGGCAGCAGCACATTGCCAAGCCCCGGCGAGGCGCTGGCGTCAGCTCTGCGGCTGATCACCGGCTGGAAGGTCAGGCGCGCGGTGGTGCCGATCAGCGCCTTGAGCTCGGCCGCAGAGCCGATGCCCGGCACCTGGATCAGCACCCGGTCCTCGCCCTGGCGCTGGATCGTCGGCTCGCGGGTGCCGACCTCATCGACCCGGCGGCGGACGATTTCCACGCTTTGCTGCATGGTGCGGTCGTCGGTGGCGGTGCGTTCGGCCTCGGACAGGGTGATGGTCAGCGTATCGCCCGCCCCCGTCACCTCAAGATCGGTCTCACCGATGCCGGTCAGGCTGACGACGGGGCTGGCCAGCGTCCGCGCCACTTCCACGGCGCGCGCCATCCCCTCGGGCTGCGAGATCTGCACCCGCAGCTCGCCCGGCGGCGAGGCGGCGCGGCGCACGGTGCCGACGGTCGCCCGCTCGGTCCGCAGCGCGTCGCGCAGCTCGGGCCAGAGCCCGTCCATGCGGTCCTTGTAGACATCGGCGACCTGCACCTCGGCCAGCAGATGCGCCCCCCCCCGCAGGTCGAGCCCCAGATTGACGAGCCCGGTTGGCAGCCAGGACGGCCAGGCATCGCGGGCCGCGACCAGTTCGGGGGTTTCCACCCCCGTGGCCTCGATCTGCGCCACGGCGTCGTTATGGGCCTCCACGCGGGCGTAGAACAGGTTGGGCATGGCGGTCAGCAGCCCGAGGCCGACGAGCCCCAGGATGATGACCCGCTTCCAGAGGGGGATGTGCAGCATTTACCGGCTCAGTTGGTGTTCGCGGCGGCGGTGGCCGGTTCGGTCTTGGACACGACCTGCGCGATGGTGGCGCGCACGATGCGGACCTTCACGCCCTCGGCGATTTCCACTTCCAGCTCGCCATCTTCCTTGACCTTGCTGATCTTGCCGATGATCCCGCCTTGCGTGATCACGGTATCGCCGCGGCGCACTGCCTCGACCATGGCGCGGTGATCCTTCAGCTTCTTTTGCTGCGGGCGGATCAACAGGAAATACATGATCGCGAAGATCAGGATCAGCGGGATGAACTGGGTGATGGCGCTGGCTGCGCCCCCGGCGCCACCGGCAGCCTGGGCAAAGGCGGGAGTCACGAACATCTGTCTTCCTCTGGTCGGGGACGGCTTGGCGCCGCCCGGCTATCTCTTGGGGCTTTTGGTCCCGGAAAGTCGGCCGCACCCTATCTGCGGGTCCCCGCATTGACAAGCGCGGCCACCCGCATTTCCCGCCCGCATTTCCCGGTTCAAAAGCCCGTGGCGATGAGGCATATGGGGGGCGCCCGGAGCCTGCGCAACGGCCCGGCGCCGACAAAGATAGGTGACATCATGCACGACATCCGCGCGATCCGCGAAAACCCCGCAGCCTTTGACGCCGCCCTGTCGCGGCGGGGCCTGTCCGGGCTGTCGTCGCAGGTGCTGGCGCTGGACGAGGCGCGCCGCGCCAAGATCCTGGCTGCGGAAACGGCGCAGGCCGCGCAGAACGCCGCCTCCAAGGAAGTGGGCGCCGCCAAGGCCCGCGGCGATGATGCCGAATTCGAGCGTCTGCGCGCGCTGGTCGCCGCGACCAAGGCCGAGATGGCGCAACTGAACGAGGCCGCCAAGGCCGACGATGCCGCGCTGCGCGACCTGCTGATGGGCCTGCCCAACCTGCCCGGTGCCGATGTGCCGGACGGGCCGGACGAGTCCGGCAATGTCGAGCTCCGCCGCTGGGGCACGCCCCGCAGCTTCGACTTCAAGCCGCTGGAGCATTACCAGCTGCCCGCCGTGCAATCGGGGATGGATTTCGAGACCGCCGCCAAGCTGTCGGGCAGCCGTTTCGTCGTGCTCTCGGGCGCGGTGGCGCGGCTGCAGCGGGCGCTGGCGCAGTTCATGCTTGATACCCACATCACCGATCATGGCCTGACCGAGTGCTGGACGCCGGTCCTGGTCAAGCCCGAGATGATGCTGGGCACCGGCCAGCTGCCGAAATTCGGCGAGGACAGCTATGAAACCACCAATGGCTGGTGGCTGGTCCCGACCGCCGAGGTGACGCTGACCAATATCGTGCATGGCGAGACGGTGGCCGAAGCCTCCCTGCCCCGCCGCTATGTCGCCCATACCCAGTGCTTCCGCTCCGAAGCCGGCTCGGCAGGCCGCGATACCGCCGGGATGCTGCGCCAGCACCAGTTCGAGAAGGTCGAAATGGTGTCGATCACCCGCCCCGAGGATTCGGCCGCCGAGCATGACCGCATGACCCGCTGCGCCGAGGCGATCCTGGAAAAGCTGGGCCTGCCCTACCGCACCGTGGTTCTGTGCACCGGCGATATCGGCTTTGGCGCGACCAAGACCCATGACCTCGAGGTCTGGCTGCCGGGGCAGGATACCTACCGCGAAATCTCGTCGGTCTCGAACTGCGGCGCCTTTCAGGCACGGCGGATGAATGCGCGGTTGAAGCCCGCGGATGGCGGCAAGCCCGATTTCGTGCACACGCTGAACGGATCGGGCCTTGCGGTGGGCCGATGCCTGATCGCCGTGCTGGAGAATGGCCAGCAGGCGGATGGCTCGGTCGACCTGCCCGAAGCGCTGCACCCCTGGCTCGGCGGCAAGACCCGGATCACCGCGGACGGAGTCTTGGCCTGACCCTGCGACCGATTGCACCACGCAGGCGCGAAAGTGCCTGCGGACTTGCATGTGTTAGTTGCAAAACACGATAGTGCATCCAAAGATCGCAAGAGGGCGCTGAACATTATCGTCGCGCCCCGCGTTTGGGGGCATGTCGCGTATGAAAGCCATCTTGCTGTTCAGTGCCGCCGTCGCCTTCGTGACCGCGCCGCTGCTGGTGCCGTCCTTCGGCGGCTTCGACCCCGCCGCCTTCCCCTACCCCCCCATAGACCCGCCGGTGCAGCCTGCGGGCTATGCCTTCGGCATCTGGGGCCTGCTGTATCTGTGGCTGCTGGCCCATGCCTGCTTCGGCCTTCTCAAACGCCCCGACCACCCCGCCTGGGATGCGCCGCGCTGGCCGCTGCTGGTGTCGCTCGGCCTCGGCGCGATCTGGCTGGAGACGGCGGTGACGATGCCGGTGGTGGCCGTGGTGCTGATCTGGGTGATGACCGTCGCCGCGGTGATGGCGCTGCTGCGCACGCCGGCCGGGCCCGACCACTGGCTGCTGCGCGCTCCGATCGCCGCCTATGCCGGCTGGCTGACCGCAGCCTCCGGCGTCGGCACCGGCGTGGCGCTGACCGGCTATGGCATCGGCTCGCCCGTCGCGGTGGCACTGGCGATGCTGGCGCTGATCCTGCTGCTGGCGATGGCGGTGCAGACGCGCAGCCAGGCGCCGGAATATGGCGCCGCTGTTCTTTGGGCGCTGATCGCGGTGCTGGTTGCCAACCTGACCAGCGCGCCCGGGGTGGCGATTGCGGCGCTGGTGGGCGCCGGGGTCATGGCCGCCAGCCTCTGGGCCGCAATCAGCCGCAACCGGGCCTTGGCCCTTGGCCCCCTCGCGCGCTGAGGGATCAGCCTCCCCGAGGCTTCGTGCGCGCCAACCGGGTCAGGCACGGCCGCAGCACCAGCCAGCGCAGCAGGTCGCGGCGCAGGTTCTGCACCAGACTGCGACGCCGGGGCGGCGTTCTGCCACGGCCTGCCTGCGCCTTTGCGACAGCGCCCGCGTCGAAGAGGTGCAGATAGGGCTCGATGAAATGCCACCAGATCGGACCCAGCAGCGGCGCAGAGTTCCAGGGCTTCCAGGCCGACTTGAAATGGATGATGCGGGGGATGCGCCACTGGATGCGGCGGTGGTCCGCGGCCATGTTGTAGGTCTGCGGCAGATGAACGATCACCCCGGCCATCACGGCATTTATGGTCGACTGGTCGTGATACAGCAGATCGCCGCCCCGTGCCTCGGCAAAGGCAAGGCAGCGCGCCGTCCATCCCTCTTGCCGCCAGACGTCCAGATCCATGAGCAGAAGGCCGCTGTTGACATAGCCCGCTTCGGACAAACCCAACGAGGCCAGCTCTGCCGGATCGGAGCGTCCGACCGGAACCGCCCCCAGCGGAAGCCCGCCAAGATCGGTCTGCCACAGGTCATCAAGCGGTCCCGTCACCACCATGTCGCAGTCAAGGTACAGACAGCGGCTGTCCCCGGGCAGCAGGTCCGGAAGCAGCAGCCGAGCGTAGGCCGCGACCGAAATATGGCGCGAGACGCTGAGATGGCTCACACGTTCCGGTGACAGCGCCAGCACCTCGATCCGGCCACCGGCCTCGGCCGCGATCGCCTGCAACGCCGCCAGATTTCCCGAACTGATCCCCAGATCGACAAGCACCAGCCTGGCTGCCGGGTTGAAGCGCAGGATCGAGGCAAAGAGCGCCCCGACCCCAAGTGCATAGTGATCGTCCGAACAGGTCGCCACCAACACGGCCATTCTCCACACTCAAATGCGCCACCGCGCCCTGCTTGCCGCCAGCCCTGCCGCGGTTGCAGCACTGCCGGCGCCCGTACCGGCCTAGCCGCCCTGTCAATCGTCCTTGCGCACCTTGCCGATATGCTTGTTCAGCCGCGAGGGCGTGGACCATTTGCGGTCCTTGAACGGGTTCTTGTCGCTCTGGCCGCGGAAGGTCATGCGGATCGGCGTGCCCGGCATGTCGAAATTCTCGCGCAAGCCATTCACCAGATAGCGCGAATAGCTTTCGGGCAGATCGTCGGGGCGCGAGCACATGACCACGAAGTTCGGCGGCCGGGTCTTGACCTGCGTCATATAGCGCAGCTTGATCCGGCGCCCGCCGGGCGCGGGTGGCGGGTGCGATTCCACCATCGCGCCCAGCCACTGGTTCAGCTTGGCGGTGGGAATGCGGCGGTTCCACACGTCATGCGCCTTGATGATCGCGGCATGCAGCCGGTCCAGCCCCTTGCCGGTCTTGGCCGAAACCGTCACCAGCGGCGCGCCGCGCAGCTGCGGCAGCAGCCGCTCGAACCCGTCGCGCAGCTGGTTGAGCTTGTGCGGCTTGTCCTCCTCGAGGTCCCACTTGTTCGCGGCGATCACCACGGCGCGGCCCTCGGTCTCGGCATAGTCGGCGATGCGCAGGTCCTGCTGCTCGAACGGGATCTCCACGTCCAGCAGCACCACCACCACCTCGGCAAAGCGCACGGCGCGGAGCCCGTCCGCCACCGACATCTTTTCCAGCTTGTCCGAGATCTTGGCCTTCTTGCGCATCCCGGCGGTGTCGAAGATCCGCACCGGCGTGCCCATGTAGTCGGTCCCGACCGAGATGGCGTCGCGGGTGATCCCCGCCTCGGGGCCGGTCAGCAGCCGCTCCTCGCCGAGGATCTTGTTGATCAGCGTCGATTTCCCGGCATTCGGGCGGCCGATCACCGCGATCTGCAGCGGCTTGGCCTTGGTCGGCCGGTAGTCATATTCGTCCCCGCCCTCGACCACGTCGACATCGGTTTCCGGCGCGTCGATGCGGGCCTGCTCGTCAAAGGCATCGGCCAGCGGGCGCAGGGTCAGGTAAAGGTCGTCCATCCCCTCGCCATGCTCGGCCGACAGCCGGATCGGCTCGCCAAGCCCAAGGCTCCAGGCTTCGAGCGCGCCGGCATCGCCCGCCTTGCCCTCGGCCTTGTTGGCGGCCAGAATCACATGGGCGTTCTTTTTGCGCAGGATATCGGCGAAGATCTCGTCGGTCGGGGTCACGCCCACCCGCGCGTCGATCACGAACAGGCAGATGTCCGCATGTTCCACCGCGCGCTCGGTCAGCTTGCGCATCCGGCCCTGCAGGCTTTCATCGGTGGCCTCTTCCAGCCCGGCCGTGTCGATCACGGTAAAGCGCAGGTCCACCAGCCGCGCCGCGCCTTCGCGCAGATCGCGGGTCACGCCGGGCTGGTCATCGACCAGCGCCAGCTTCTTGCCGACAAGTCGGTTGAACAGCGTCG
>Ga0209024_1001589_pt1 | contig 17456 bp, 16 predicted proteins | sample AutmiccommunBRH5_FD_187380 | JGI IMG/M metagenome (GOLD analysis project Ga0209024, IMG submission 187380) | Deep subsurface microbial communities from Mt. Terri, Switzerland - Autotrophic microbial communities BRH/5 (SPAdes) (version 2) | ecosystem: Environmental > Aquatic > Deep subsurface >...
AGCCTCGCGCAGAATCAAGAAGCGGTCACCGGAGCGACCGGAGGCTCGACGATCAAGTCAGCAAGGCGGGGCGTTCGTGGTTTGTCCGGGAAAACGTGGTCTGTCGAACAAACCTTGAGGTGCCCCCAGCCTGCGCATCAATGTTCTCGAGCAGAGACTTGGACTCCGGCTGTTCGAGCGGACGACCCGAAGCGTTTCCCTCACCCCCGAAGGCGAGCGCCTGCTCAACACTGCGCGCCATACGCTGCACGACATCGAACGCCTGATCTTCCAGCTTTCCGACGAAGGAGCGCTCAACAGGGGGCGTTTCCGCATGGCGGCGCTGCCGTCCACCGCGGCCACGATCGTGCCGATCGCGCTTGCCGGGTTCCGCCAGCGCTACCCGAACATCCAGATCCACGTGATCGATTCCGTCGCGGACCGAGCGGTTTCGGCCGTGCTTACCGGCGACGTCGAATTCGCCCTGACGACGGGGGTGCAGCAGCCGCCGGGGCTGACCTTCGAGCACCTGTTCGTCGACGAGTGCCTCGTCGTGGTGCCGCACGACCACCCCTTCGCAAAGGAAAGCTCGATCGACATCAGGAAGCTGGCCGACGTGCCCTTGCTGCTGCCGGTCGTCGGGTCAGCCTTCCGCGCCGAGATCGATACCGCCTTCGCCACGGCGGGCATGAAGCCGATCGCCGAGCGCGAGGCCATCAACCTCGCGACGCTGATGGCCTATGCCGAGGTCGGCATGGGCATCACCTTCGTCCCGTCGATGATGAGCCACAGGCTCGACCTGTCGCGCTGCCGCGCGCTGCGTTTGACACCCACCCCGCTGGTGCGCGACTTCGGCATCCTCAAAAGCGATGGGCGGCCGCTTCCGCCGGCCGCGTCCGCCTTCGTGGCATTCCTCAAGGCGATGATGAATGCATCAGGGCCTACTGCGGAAAGCCAATCTTGACCATGCAGCGAGTCATCGCCTCGGCGTCTACTGGTTGATCTCGGGTTCGACGAGCTTCGCCAGCTTGCGCAGGGATTCCTGCCAACCCAGGTAGCAGGCTTCGCGCGGAATGACATCGGCAATGCGTTCCCCGTGAACAACACGGAAGCCTTTGATCCGCAACCGGTCTCCGACTTGGCATTCTGCACCGACTTGGGGTTGGTCGCTGAAGAGTATCGACCCGGTCACGACATTTAACGTTCGCGCCCCATCGTGGAAGCGGGCCGGAACTTTATAAGAGTAACCTCGTCCGTGACGGCCTCGAAGACCGCCTCCACCCGCATGCCGATCGGCATCTCGCTCAGCGAGCCACTCTCGAGGTCGATGATGTTGGTGACTAGCCGTGGTCCGTCGTCGAGTTCGACGATCGCGACGTTGTAAGGCACATCTTCATCAAAGCCCGCGAAGTAGGTTTTGTGGAACCGGCAGTTCGCCCATATCCGGCCCTGCGGCGACACCGGGTCCCAGTGCGCGCCTTCATGGCCGCACACATTGCACCATGGTTCGAAATAGGTGTGGAACGCCCCGCAGGAATCACATCTGGGAAGCTCGATCACGCCGGATCTCGCCGACTCCCAGAACCGCCGCGACTGGTCAGTGATTCTCGGCAGTGGCTTGTCATATGTGTTCATAGCGGTTCCGTCCCGTAGACGACTGTGGCCGGCAGAGGACCGCCTTGGATGTACTGGACTGTCTCAGCCTCGGACACTTGGCGAGCGCCCAGGCCACGCCGGAGCTGCCGCACCGCCTCAACATTCAGCGCCCAGCCCTGCATGTAGCTCTCCGAGAGGTGGCCGCCGCTGGTATTCGCGGGGTATCTTCCGGTCAGGGAAAGGCCGCCCTCCTCGACAAACGCCCCTGCCTCTCCAGGCTGACAAAACCCGAAGCCTTCCAGTGCGAAAATCACCGAGGGCGTAAAATTGTCGTAGATCATCAACGCATCGACGCTATCGGGACCACTGCCTGTCATCGACCGCATTCGCGTCGCGACGGTCTGCATGGCGCCATAGCCAAAATCCTCTGCGAACTCCCCCTGCGCGATCCGTGAGGTCTGCGCCACACCGTGGATGTAGACCGGCTTCGCCCGTGCGTCGCGGGCCCGATCGGCGCGCGTCAGGATCATCGCCACGCCGCCGTCATTGATGAGACAGTAGTCGAGCAGCCTCAACGGCTCACAGATGAAGCGCGCCTCTCGATAATCCTCCAGGGTGATCCGCTTGCGCATGACGGCCGACGGATTGAGCAGGGCGTGCTCGCGGAACGTCACCGAGATCGCACCCAGTTGATCGGCGCTCGTGCCGAACCGGTTCGCGTGGCGCTGGAACTGCATGGCATGGACGGCGCCGGGCGACGTCATGCCGTAGGGCGCCCAGAGCTGATCCGCTCCGGTCCCATAGGTGTCGCTCGCGCCGCCATAGCGCGCGCCGGCCGAACGGCCGTCGTTCCCGTACACGAGCGCGACGGTGGTCGCCATGCCGGACAGTATGGCCTGAACCGCGAGTTGGATGGTCCCGCTGGTCATGCGCCCCTCGCCCGGCATCGCGGCCAGGACCCCCGGGACCATGTTCGTGATCTGGATCAGCTTCTGGTAGTCATTCAGGCGATGGACGATCAGCCCGTCGATCTCCGCGAGTGTGATCCCGGCATCCGCGGCTGCTTCGCGCAGTGCCCAGATGCCGAGCGTGGTCGCGTCGTGACCCTCCAGCCGGCCAAAGTCGGTCGTCGCGACCCCGACAACGGCGACCCCGGATGCGCGATTGGACCCCATGGCAGTCATGACCGGCGCCCCCTCATTCACTCGGCCTGAACCTGGGGAGCGTCACCTCCGGAGTGACGTCGTCGAAAACGACCTCAACGCGACGCCCGACTCGAAGATCGCCTTCCTTGTGCTGCACTAGGTTGGAAGTGAACCTTGGCCCTTCATCCAGCTCGACCTGAATGACGTTGTAAGGGACGTCGCCGGCAAACGCCGGAAACCAGGCCTTGTGCACGCGGGTCCAGGACGAGATCGTTCCCTGCCCGCTCGCGTCACGCCATTCGATCTTCGTGGAAAGGCAGAACGGGCAGATCGGTGCCGCAGGGAGGTGCGGCTTGCCGCAATCGCCGCAATGCGGCAACTGCAGCCTGTGAGCACGGGCTGCATCCCAGAACGGCTGCGAGTCCGGCCCCATCCGCGGCAGTGGTTTCTCATACTCAGACATGCCCCGTCCTCAGATCACGTGTCGACATCAGGCTCCGAAGACGACCGCGTCACCGCGGACGGTACCCCATTGGAGCCAACGCGCATCGGGTATCTGCGTCGACCCGGCCGTTCCGCGAAGCTGGCGCACGATCTCCGCGATCGAGTTCCAGCCGCCGATATGGGCTTCGGAGAGCAGGCCCCCGTTGGTATTGACCGGCAGTTCCCCTCCGAGTTCTATGCGGCCGTCCTGGACGAACTCCGCCGCCTCGCCCGGACCGCAGTAGCCGAAGCGCTCCAGCGCGAAGAGCACCGCCGGCGAGAACGAGTCGTAGGTGTAGAGACCGTCGATGTCGGAGCGATCGATGCCGGCCGTGCGAAAGGCCGAGAGGTCGGTCTCCCGAACCGGGTCCCGCCTTGTCGTCTGCTGGTTGATGCCAAGGCCCCTTGGCGCGTTCATGAATTCCTCCCGCCCGGAGCAGATCCCGTGCATTCCGGCGATGCGGACTGGCTTCTGCCGGAGATCGCGAGCGCGCTCGCTCGTCGTCACGAACGCGACGACCGCGCCGTCCGTGATGATGCTGCAATCGAACAACCGCAGCGGTTCTGCAATGGGGCGCGCCGCCATGTAGGTCTTAAGATCCATCGGCTGGGTCATCACCGCCCGGGGATTGAGCCGAGCGTGCTTGCGCAGCGCGATCGGTACAGCGGCGAGCTGCTCGCTGGTCGCGCCGTAGAGCGCCATGTAGCGTTGCATCGCCATGGCCGATCCACCGGCCGGCGACGTCATCCCAAACGGCGGAGACTCGCCATGGCTGCCACCCTCCTCCCGGGTTCCCTCCATGTCCCCGGGTCCGGCAAGCATATGACGCTGCCGCGTGAAGCTCACCGCCGCCACACAGGCCACTACGTCGGCAAGACCAGCCGATACCGCCAAGGCGGCGTTCTGCAGTGACAGACCGGTGAACCGACCGTGCAGCCAAGTCTGGTTCACATACCGCACGTCCAAGCCGAATGCCTCCGCCACCCGATCGTAATCCAGGCCGAGCGGCCAACCGAGATTGATCGCGAGTCCGTCTACTTGGTCGCGAGAAAGCCCGCTGTCCTCCAGAGCCTCCTTGAATGCGACGGCGGCAAGGGCCAGTTGCGACTGCGGCAGGCCGCGGCCGAACACGCTCGAGCCGATGCCGACGATTGCGGCGTCGACCTTCATCACGACCTCCCGCCCTGCGCCGCGCGCTGCGCCGCGAGACGTCGGCGGTCCTCATCCGACACAAAGACCGGTGCCGTGCCCCACGACCCGGCGAAATCCGGTTCGGCCAGCCCTTTCACCCCCACGTCGAGCATCATCACGGTGCCGGCCAGTGGCTGGTCCGCCAGGGACTGCTCGGACAAACCGTATCGCATTGACGTGACGAACATTGTCGACAGATCCGGGCCGCCGAACGCCATGCTGGTCGGCTTGGAGACCGGAACGTCGACCACGCGGTCCAGGGCTCCGTCGGGCGCGTACCGAGCGAGCCTGGAGCCCTCCACCTCGGCCACCCAGAGACCGCCCTCGGCATCGACCGTGCATCCGTCGGGGTGCCACGTCGCGCCCTGGTAATCGATGTGCACTTTCCTGTCTGCGACGGCTCCCGTCGCCGGGTCGAAGTCGTACGCGTAGATCAGACCCGGATAGGTGTCGACATGGTAGAGCGTTCGGCGATCCAGACTCCACGCGATGCCATTCGAGCAGGTGAAGCTGCCGGACATGACGGTGACCCCGTAGTCCGCATCGATGCGATACAGCTGGCCGACGGGGTTCTTGACGTTCTTGTCGCGGGAGCCGATCCAGAAGCGCCCCGCCGGATCGCACGCACCATCGTTAAAGACCGCCTCCTTGAAATCGAGGCCGTCGAGCTGCAGGCTGCGCATCTCCCCGGTTTCGAACCTGTAGAGGGCGACGCCCTTCTTGAGAGCCAGGAGCAGGCCGCCCCCCGGGAAACTGGCAAGCGCAGACGGCCGGTAGATGAGGCTGCGGTCGGCGACCACGTCAGTCGCCGGGTCATACCGAAACATCTTCTTGCCGATTGTGTCGATCCAGTACAGGGCCTGTTCACGAGCGTTCCAGAGCGGGCCCTCCGCCAGTGTCGCCACCGCCTTCTTCAGCGCGTTGGAACCGATGAACCGTACATCAGCCATCAACCACCTCCCGTTCAAACGCCGAATGCATGTCCGGGAGACGTCGGTCTGCAAGCACGACGCCCGCCCCAGTTTGCGCGCCAAGCTGTCTGGCTTCATCGTTCATTACTGGCTCGCCATGCTTCTTGGCAAATATAGCGCCATATCCGGAAACACACACAGAAGAACCAGCATGAGTATGCACACTAGAAAATAAGGGATAATCCCGCGAAACACGTCCTCCAGGCGCACAAGATCTCCGGCGGCACCTTTTACCACGAAGCACATGATGCCCACGGGTGGCGTGATAGCGCCGATCTCCACGAGCACCACCACATAGACCCCGATCCAAATCGGGTCGAACCCAAGTTCGAGAAGCACCGGATGGGTGATCGGAAGAGTGACCGCGAGAAGCGCTGGCGCATCCATCAGCATCCCGAGAACCAGATAGATGCAGGTAACGAGGACGAGAACCACCCACCGACTTACGTTCGCGTCCACCAGGAAGTCGCTGAGCACGGTGGTCAGACCGCTGTACTGAAGGAACCGCGAGAAGATCAGCGCCGTAATGATAATCGCAAAGATCATGGCACTGGTTTCGACCGTCTCACGCAGCACCGTGGGCAGCTGAATTCCGCGGAAGCTCCGCTGGCGTACTAAGGCGAGAAACAGGGTCGCGACCGCGCCAATTGCACCGGCCTCGGTCGGCGTGAAGACGCCGGTGTAGAGGCCGGCCATGATCAGGCCGGTTATCAGGATCAGCGGGCCCGCCAATCGCAACGACCACAGTCGGTCGCCGAGCGAGTACCGGCGGTCAATGCGCGGTGCCAATGCCGGATTCCGGAGCACGACGAAGAACGTCGTCAGGCAAATGAGCAACGTGAATACAATCCCCGGAATCACGCCGGCAATCAGCAGCTGGCCAATGCTGGACCCCGTCAGAATTCCATAGATCACCATCAGTCCGCTTGGCGGAATCAGAACGGCCAAGGTGCCGGAAATGGCGATCGAGGCGGACGAAAGCCGCTTGTCATAGCCCCGCGACAGCATCTCGGGCAGCGCGAGCTTCGTGAACAACGTCGTGGTACCGACACTGGAGCCGGATGCCGCACCGAAAGCAGCGGTAGCGCATGTGCTGGCGATCGCCAGGCCGCCGGGCAAGCGCTGCAACCACTTAGTCGCCGCCTCGAAGAGGTCCTGGCCGATACCCGCCCGCATGGCGAAGTAACCCATGAGGAGGAACATCGGGACGACGCTGAAGTGGAAGCTGTGGACCACGGAGTAGAAGACGGTGCTGAGCGTCGCCGTCGCCGGGGCCATCCCGGCAAGCAACGCCAGCCCCACGGCTCCTGTCACGCCGAGTGCGATGCTGACGTTGAGCCCCGCAAGAATGGCAGCGATCAGCACGAGAACACCGCTGAGGCCGGTAAGTACGCTATCCACGGGCGTCTCCGGCTTTGAGGTCCTGGGTGTCCAGATCGTCCCGCGCATCATAGGTCGCAAATATTCCGACCCTCACCGCGTCTAGGAGGTACTGGGTGCTCAACAGCAAGGCGCCAACGGCGATCGCGAACTTCGGCACATACAGAGGCAGAGCAATCGGACCGCTGTAGACCGCTTCCCCGATCTCGAGAGACCGCAGAGCGTACTGCCCTGTCGCCCAGGTCACCCAAGCAAAGAACAACGCACCAAAGAGCAGCACGAACGCATAGAGCGGTCGACCGACCGACAACGGCAGGTGGCCACTTAGGATCGTCACACGGATGTGGCCCCGTTTGAACTGCGTGTAGGCCATCGGCAACATGATCGCCAACGGCATGAGCAGTTCGGTGACCTCCAAGGTACCTTCCAGCGGCCAGTTGAAAAACCGACGGCAGACGACGTTGATCGTCACGATCGCCATGATCGCGAACACGATGCCGCCGCCGCCGACGGCCACGGTGCCGACCAGGCGCCCATAGGCCCGATAGAACCTTTCGAATGTCGACGCAGTCATAAACGCCACCGGTAAGGAACCGTGGTTAACGCCCTCGGTCGGCGCAGCCCGGTCGAGCAACCGGGCTGCAATTCGTCGCTCGGCATGCCGGCTTCAGGGTTTCGCGGGACGGGTCAACTGGTCGGCGATCTCCTGCGCCCGCACGCCTCTCGCATTCGCCCCATCGACCCAGTCCTTGCGCACGGCGGCGATCTCCGGATCGCTCTTGACAAGTGCGTCGAAGAAGTCGTCGGGAAATGCGATCACTTCCATGGTGGGATCCGCCTTCCACCCGTCGACCACCTCATTCTCGGCGCTCTCGAGCAGACCGTTGTACATTTTGGAATGATCGACACCGAGTTGCAGGATGGTGTCCTGAATGTTGTTCGGCAGGCTGTCGAATTTTGTCTTATTCATCACGATGTGCTGACCCCAGGTCGATCCCATCGGTACCAGCAGATAGTACTTGGCCACTTCCGACCACTTGTAGCCGACCGCCAGGCTGGGGTCCGTCGGCGTGCAGTCGAGAATGCCGCGCTCCAGCCCCTCGTATGTATCCGTCGTCTTGAGCGTGACCGGTACCCCACCGAGGGCCTTAATCAGCGCGGGCAATGCCCGGCCGAAGCTCCGGATGCGCTTGCCCTTGAAGTCCTCCAACGTGCGGATCGGAACCGAGCACAAGATTCCGTAATTCCCAAGCGGCCGCAAACCGATGACCTTCAAGTTGTACTTGAGGTACTCTTGCTCGAACTGCGGGTGATTTTTATACCACTCCGTCATCAGCTTGATGACGCCGCCCGATGAATTAGGTTGAGGCAGGAAGAACGTGAGAACGTTGTTGAGGAAGAACTTATCAACGAAATACGGAGTGACGGCCGATCCGATGTCGGCGATCCCGCTCTCGATCGCTTCCGGCACTTCGCTGATGCTGGCCAAGCTGCCATTCCAGTGGAAGCGAACCTTGTATTCGCTGTTTGTCCGCTTCTCCAGCTCTTCGGCCCACCACTTTGCAGCGATGACCATTGCCTCTTTCGATGCTTCCGACTTGAAGCTTGCCCAATTGAGTGTTTCGGCCCCGGCGCTCATGGAAACGCCCATGGTCAGCGCGATCGCCGCAACGGACGATGCGAGATAGCGAACTTTTCTCATGGCTTCCTCCCTGCCTTGTGAGTCTTGTGCGTACGCACTTCTATTCGTGGGCGGTTAGGCTTCTCGTGCCGGACTCGTTGACGAACTCCGCGTCCCACGCGGATTCGCCAAGGCCCTGTTGCACGAGAACGGGCTTCTGCAGCTTTCCGGTTCCGGTGCGCGGCAGCGCGTCGACGAATTCGATGAACCGCGGAACCATATAACGGGGCAGCCTTTCCCCAAGCCATGCGTACAGCGTCGGCGCTGCAAGCGGCTCGCCGGGTCGCAGCACCACGATGATGCGCACCTCGTCGTCGGTCTCGCGGATCGGAAAGGGCACCGCCGCGCACTCCGCGACGGCTGGGTGCCCGAGCACCGCTTGCTCAACCTCGGCCGACGCGATGTTCTGTCCGCGCCGGCGGATCCGATCCTTCTTGCGGTCCACGAAGTAGAAGTAGCCGTCGTCGTCCTGACGCAGGATATCGCCGGTATGCCACCACAGGTTCCTGCTGGCAGCCACCGTCGCATCACTGTTGTTCAGGTACCCGCGCAGCATGATCCCAGGCTTGCGTGGCCGTGCGATGAGTTCACCCGCCTGGCCGCGGGGAACCGGGTTGTCGTTGTCATCCACCAGCTGGATCTCCCAATCCTCGTGCGCGAGGCCGGTGGACCCGATGCGGCGCTCCGGATAGCGGGTGTAGAGCAGGTAGCCTGTTTCGGTCAGCGCGAAGGCCTCCACCAGGTGAACGCCGAAGCGCTCCTCGAACTCGAGGTCGTGTCCGGCATTGAACAGAGCGCGGACCCGATGCGCACGGTCGGCCTCAGACGGGGGTGTGCTCTTGATGAAGGGGACGAGCGCGTGAACGACGATGCCGATGGTCGCGTCGTGCTGCGCCGATTCGGCGAAGTATCGTGAGGCGCTGAAATGATCGCCGATGACGACCCTCGCGCCGGCGGTCAGGGCCGGCAACGTCGCCATGAAGGTCGACATCTGATGATAAAGCGGCAACGGGGAGTAGATCACGTCGTCGGCCGTGAGCCCAACGACCCGAGCAAGATTGCAGGAGAGCGCGAAGCAGTGCGAGCTCGGCATCATCACACCCTTCGAGGGGCCGGTCGTCCCGGACGTGTATCCGATCAGCTGGATCCGGTTGTGATCGCGGTCGATCTCTGGATCCGGGCCATCGGTGACATACAGCTCGCCAAAATTGAAATCGGCGCTGGTCCGCGCCGGCTCGCCATGGCCGGGCGTTGGCCGCAAGCAGATCCAGGCAAGGGAGGCGCGCGCGGCCGGCGATATCGACTCCACCACTTGGAAGTACTCTGCATCGACGATGATTCCGCTCGCCTGCGCGTTCGTGATCCGATAGTCGAGCAGATCTCCCTTGAGTTGAGTATTTACCGGGCAGATCGCCGCGCCGACCAGTGAAAGGCCGAACCATGTGAAGATGAATTCGGCGCAGTTCGGCAGCATCACGAGAACGCGATCGCCCTCGCCGACGCCTTTGGCGGCCAAACCGCTTGCGACCGCCCGCGTCCGCCGGTCCACTTCGGCAAAACTGTAGCTCTGCCCGTCGATCGTCAGGAACTGCCGGTTGCCCAACAGTCTGGCTTGCCGACTCAGAAAATATCCGATCACCCGCTGGTTCATCGGCAGGTCAAAAATATCGACCGGGTCGTCGAAATCTTGATTGGCGCCTAAGGCCGAGCTCATTGCGTCACTCCCACCGAACTTCACAAAAACATCATATAGAAGTTCAGATTATCGCCTCTCCCCAACCTCGCACCACACGGTACGGTTTAAAGTACTGATGCAGAAACGTCGCGCTTTTACTTCGATGATCACGCTTCTCTGTATCCGAAGTTGGGTTGTTGGTTGGACAGAAACCAATCATCCCCGCTTCTCCCGCGCAAATTCCCATTAGGCAGAATGCCATGACAATTTGTACTGCCTCAGATTCCGAAACGTCGAAGGGCCGGTGTTGACGCATGGAAACCATATCGGGCCATGCGTGGGGCGCCGTGCGTCGAAAGGGGATGGGGGGCACGACCGCGCTATCGCGTCGCCACCAGGTTGGACTGGGCGGTCTCGATCATCGCCGATTGGCGCTGGAGCCAATTCAGGAACGAGCGGGCCTGCCCACCGAGGCCACGCCTGTGCGACCAGACCGCATAGTAAGAGAGCGGACGCCGGATCGGAGGGCCGAACAAGCCGACTAGCCTGTTGGATTTCAAGTCTTCCTCGAGAAAGCTGACCTGCCCGATCGCAATTCCCAGGCCTTCCGTGGCCGCCTGATACGTCAACACGGAACTCGGAAACTCCGATCCTGTCGGGCGCAGGTCGCCGCGACCCTTGGCCTCGAACCACCGATGCCAATCGCTCTTCCGCAGGACCGACGTCAGCAGCCGGCGCCTGGCCAGGTCGTCCAGGGACACCGGATAGCCTTCACACTCGAGAAGCTTCGGGCTGCACACCGGCTGGATCAGGTCACCGAACAGTCTAACCCCGCACGCCGGGGGGGTGTCATCGGGCAGCAGCGACACTACGAGCACGCTCTGCTCCTGCTCGAAATCGGCACGCTGAGTACCGGTCGTGATGGAGATCTCGATGTTGCGATGCGCTGCGTTGAAATCCGGAAGGCGCGGTATCAGCCACTTCACGGCGAAGGTCGGATACACCCGCACGTACACTGGGCGCGCCCTGCCGTCGCGGCGAATCGTCTCGGTCGCGCGGCAGATGGCCTCGAAAGCGGGACCCACGCTTCGCAGGTATTCCTTCCCCTCCGGAGTCAACGTCACGCCGACACGCTGGCGGTGGAACAGCGACACGTTCAGGTAACCTTCCAGAACGCCGATCTGCCGGCTGATCGCAGACTGGGTGACGTTCAGTTCCTCCGCGGCGCGCGTGAAACTCGCCAGCCGCGCAGCCACTTCGAAGACATGCAGCGGATTCAGTGGGGGAACGACGCGCTTCACCGTACTGCTCGATCCCTGATCAACCGAGGCGCACCAAGCCGAACGACCGGAACCGCAGCATCGGAACGACGCCGATCTTTGTCACGCACTTTAGCAATCTCCCGGCGCCATCGGAGGCAAGGCTCCTGCCCGCACCTCGTCCAATATGACGGGAGATCATGGCGGGATGATGATTGCGAACTTGTCCACGACCGGATCCGGTCGAACGATCCGCCCCCCGTTCAACGACCCAGCAAGTGCCTGAGGCTCTGCTGTTCAAGGACGAAACCCGACGCATGCCAGATCCAGATGATAGCGCGAACATGACGCCGTTTCGGCCCGAAGCGCACGGTTGGGAGCCCCATTCCGATGACGGCTTCATCGGTCTGATCGGGCCCTTGTGGCAGCTGACCGAGAACGGGCGGACCCGATACGGGCTCCTCTCGGAACACAAGCACCACAACCGGCGCGGGATCGTGCAGGGAGGTGCAATCGCAACACTTGCTGACCGCGCGATGGGCCTGACCGCTTGGTATGCGAACAACAAGGCCCCTCAGGCCACGATTCAGCTCGAAGTCCAATATGTCGGCGCTGTCGAGATCGGCGAGTTCATCGAAGCGAACTGCGAGGTCGTACGGGTCACGCGGTCGCTGATCTTCATGCGCGCCGAGATGACGGTTTGCGACCGGGTCGTCGCCACGGCCAATGGCATCTGGAAGGCCCTGAATGCCCCGTCTCGGATCGACCATCGCTAGATGCAGAGTAGGTGCTCCGACATGAAGGCCATTGTCTGTCCAAAGCTGGGGGATCCGTCGGTACTGGTCCTGGAGGAGCGCGAGCCCGCACGTCCGGAACCGGACCAGGTACGGGTCGCCCTCCACGGCGGCGGGGTCAACTTCTCCGACCTGCTGATGCTTTCCGGCCACTACCAGGAGAAGCTGGTGCCCCCATTCGTCCCGGGCACGGAAGGTGCAGGTGTCGTCGTCGAATGCGGCAGCGAGGTGACGGGCTTCCGGCCGGGCGACAGGGTTCTCGTCCAGAACAACGCGACACGGGGTTGCTTCGCCGATGAGGTCGTCGCCCACTGGACCAGATTGGCTGTGATTCCCGCGGAGCTCGATTTCGTACGAGCCGCCGGCTTTGCCATCGCCTACGGTACCGCCTATCACGCGCTCGTCGACCGCGGGCAACTGAAATCGGGCGAGACCCTGCTCGTTCACGGTGCCTCCGGCGGCGTCGGCGTCGCCGCTGTCCAACTCGGTCGGGCGCTCGGGGCAAAGGTGATCGCGACCGGCGGCAACGACGAAAAGCTTGCCGTCGTGAAGGGGCACGGAGCTGACCACGTCATCAACTACCGAAACGAGCGCTTCCGCGACAGGACCCTGGAGCTGACCGACGGACGGGGTGTCGATGTCGTCTACGATCCCGTCGGCGGCGATATCTTCGATGAATCGATGCGTGCGATGGCGCCGGAAGGCCGCCTGATCGTAATTGGATTTGCCGGCGGCCGGATCCCGTCGGCCCCCGCCAATCGTATTCTCTTCAAGGAGATCTCAGTGGTCGGCGCAGCCTACGGGCCGTTTACCGCCCGCGCCCACGCCCGTTGGGCCGCGAACATGGAGACGCTCTTCAATCTGGTGCGCGCCGGGACCCTCGTGCCGTTCGTGCATCGGACCTACGGCCTCGAGGACGCGGCGCTGGCCCTGGCAAGCGTGGCGAGGCGCGAGGTGATCGGCAAATACGTGTTGCTAACGGAACGCGGGCGCGACGCGCAAACGGCCACATAGCGCCCTCGCACAGCATTCCAAAAGCGAATGCCATGTTGATTTGTCGACAATGGTTTCGGCCGTTGAATTCAGAGAGCCTGCGATCGCAGACCGCGTACTCGACAGAGTTCGTCAGCGCAACGGCAGCGACACGTCACGAATACGTCGCGAGAATAGGGAGGTCATTCCGTGAACTTCAGCCTAACCGAGGACCAACATATTCTCGCGGAGTCGGTTCGAGGCTTCGCGATGAAGCATCTCGCGGACGGCGCGATCGAGCGCGCGCACGACGATGCGTTTCCATGGAAGGTCGCGGGGCTGCTTGCCGAGCAGGGACTTCTCGGCATAACGATCAGTGAGGAGGATGGCGGCCAGGGCGGAAAGCTGCTCGATGCCATCATCGCCATCGAACAAGTCGCCGCGGCGTGCCCGAAGAGTGCCGATATCGTTCAGGCTGGCAACTTCGGGCCGATCCGCACCTTCGCGGAGTACGCCACGCCGATGCAAAAGGCGCGGTGGTTGCCGGACCTGCTTGCCGGCAAAAGTCTCATATCGCTAGCGATGAGTGAGCCCGAGGCAGGATCGGCCGCAACCGAGCTCCGAACCATCGCGCGTACGGATGGCGACGGATACGTGGTGAACGGCACGAAGGTCTTCGGCACCCACAGCTCCGACGCGAACCTTTTCCTCGTTTACGTGCGCTACGGGCCGGGGCTCGACGGCATCGGCTCAATCATGATCGAGCGCGGCACGCCGGGCTTCCATGTCGGCGAGCCGACCCGATTCATGAGCGGCGAAAGATGGTCGCAGCTCTACTTCGAGGATTGCCGCGTGTCGGCGGAGAACGTGCTGCTCGGGCCCGGCGGCTTCAAGAAGCAGATCTCGGCGTTCAACGTCGAGCGGCTGGGCAATTCGGCGCGGTCGCTGGCCGTCGGCCGATACGCCTTCGAGAAGGCGAAGTCCTACGCGACCGAACGTCGACAGTTCGGCCGCCCACTCTGCGAATTCCAGGGGCTGCAATGGAAGTTCGCCGACATGGCCGTGAAGCTCGATGCCGCACAGCTCCTACTCTATCGCGCCGCCATCAATGCCGACTCCGGCATCCCGTCGGCCCATAACACCGCGGTCGCCAAGCTCGCCTGTAACCAGGCGGGCTACGACGTCGCCAACGAGTCGATCCAGATCATGGGGGGCATGGGCTACAGCCAGGAGACCCTCGTTGAGTACTGCATGCGGCGCGCGCGGGGCTGGATGATCGCCGGAGGGTCAATCGAAATGCTCAAGAACCGCATCGCGGAGGGTATCTTCGAGCGCCGCTTCTCCCAGCGCCCGACCGCGGCCATGGTAGCCGAATGAGACGCAGCCGATCATGTCTACTTCGCTGCTAGACTGCCTGACGGCGCCGAAATCCATCGCTCTCATCGGGGCATCGAACACGCCGGGTAAGATTACCTCGCGGCCGCAGACCTTTCTGCGCCAACACGGATACCCCGGTCGCATCTACCCGGTGAACCCGACGCGCGAGACGGTCCTGGGAGAGAGGGCCTACGCCAGCGTCCTCGACATCCCGGACAAGGTTCAGCACGCTTATGTGCTTGTCGATTCCGATCCTGCTCTCGTTGCCGTAGAGCAATGCATCGAGGCAGGCGTGCACGTCGTGTCGGTCCTCGCCGACGGTTTCGCCGAGGCGGGTGCGGAAGGACAGAGGCGTCAGGCCAAGCTCGTCGATCTCGCTCGCCGAGCCGGCATCCTGCTGCTGGGGCCGAACTCCATGGGGGTCGCCGACACCCGGTCCCGCTTCATCTGCACAACGAATGCGGCCTTTCGAGCCGAGGTCGTTCTGCCTGGCCGTCTCGCGGTGATCTCGCAGAGCGGCAGCCTGATCGGAGCAATTCTGTCACGGGGACAAGACCGGGGCGTCGCCTTTTCGACCCTCGTTTCAGTCGGGAACGAAGCGACAGCCGGCATCGGCGAAATCGGCTCAATCCTGGCCGAGGACGCGGACACCGACGGGTTCATTCTGTTTCTCGAAACGATCCGCAACCCCGACAAGGTGGCCGACTTCGCCCGCCGAGCCCAAGAGCTCGGCAAGCCGGTCGTCGCCTACATGGTCGGCGTGTCGGAAGAGGGTCAGGCTCTTTCTGTGTCGCACACGGGAGCGCTGACGGGACGCACGGAAGCAACTCAGGCGTTCCTGGACAGCCTTGATATCGCGAGGATCGGGCAGTTCGATGCGCTTTTCGAAGCGCCGCCAGCACTTCGCCTAAAGGGCCGCCTCACCGGCCGGCCGCGCAGCGCGACAGTGATCTCCACCACCGGCGGCGGTGGCGCCATGGTTGTCGACCAGCTCAGCCTCCGTGGCGTGGAGATCGCCGCGTGCGGGGCCGCGGCGCGTGAGGCCCTCAGTGCCAAGGGGATTCCGCTAGGCCACGGTAAGCTGGTCGACGTCACGCTGGCCGGCGCACGCTACGACGCCATGAAAGCGGTCATCAAGACGCTGATCACCGACCCGAAAACAGGAGCGCTCGTGGTCGCCATCGGATCGTCCGCCAGCTTCAATCCGGAACTGGCGGTGCAGCCGATCATCGATGCCGTCGCCGAGGCACCACCAGATGGTGCGCCCGTCTTCGCCTTCCCCGTTCCCCTCGCGCCGCGGTCGATCGAGCTGCTGGAACAAGGCGGCGTGCCATCCTTCCGGTCGCTGGAGGCGTGCGCCGACACGATCGCAAGTCTGCTCAGGCCCCGGGCCGTATCACCCCAGCAGGCAAATCTCGACCCGCGCGTCCTTGAGAAGCTCGCTCGGCACGGCGACGGAGTTATGCACGAGGTTGATGCCGCGGACATATTCGCGCTTCTCGGGATACAAAGACCGGGGCAGTTGGTCGTCCCGTTCGGCGAGACGTTGCCGGTCGCTGTCGCTCGCCTCGACTTCCCGGTCGTTGCGAAGCTCGTCTCCAGGGATCTGCCGCACAAGTCGGACGCCGGCGCAATCCGCCTCGCCTTGGGGTCGGTCGCGGAGGTGGAACAGGCAATCGAAGAGATGACGGCCGCCGTCAGACGAAATGCCCCGGGCGCGCGGCTGGAAGCTGTTCTCGTCCAGGAGATGCGCCATGGCGTCGGTGAGGCCCTGATCGGACTGATGCGCGATCCGCTGGTCGGTCCGGTCGTCACGGTGGCAGCCGGCGGCGTGCTGACGGAGATTTACAAGGACGCGAGTGTCCGCCCAGCGCCGGTTTCGGCCGAGATCGCCAGGGCAATGGTCGACGAGGTGAAGGCGTTCGCGCTCATGCAAGGATATCGGGGACATACGAGGGGTGATCTCGATGCGCTGGCCGCGGCGATCGCGTCTCTTTCCCAGTTGGCCGTTGTCGACCGTCTGCTCGAAGCCGAGATTAACCCGATCCTCGTCCTGCCCGACGGTGAAGGTGTCGTGATGCTCGACGCTTTGATCCAGCTCGAGTGACTGTCTCGCCGGCAGTGCCGGAGTGGATTAACCTCACCTGCCTCGAGCAGCGTTCCATTGCTTCCGGTAGGCCGGCGCAGAACACCCTCGCCGAGCTCTTCAACTGCAATGTCAGAGACGAGCACGTCAACGAGGTGGTGTTCAGCAACATGGCCGAAGCACGCACCGTCACAGTGCCTTCTTCGTCGACCGTGAAGAATGCTCCTGCTGACTGGATTGGGAGCGGTGAGCCCTCTGACGGCCAAGCGATAGACGGTGGTGTTGACGTCAGGCGGCGGCAGCGTGTCGCGGCGTGTCTAGGAGCAGCTGGAAGATGGCGCGCAAAAGCCCTGCCAGCCATCTGAGGAGCAGGGAGAAGTTGTATCCGGCAGCGGCGAGCACGGCGTTGGCCTGATCGCCGTGCCGCCCCTTGAGGAAGTTCCGGCCCATTCGATGCTCGGCCTTGGTGTGGCCGATGACGGGTTCGACGGCAGCCCTGCGTTTCATCTCCCGACGCATGGCCTTGGTGACGCGTCGGACCTGGCCGGTGATCCAGACCTTGAACCTGTTCGGGAAGTTGTGGCCCCGGTAGCCCTTGTCGACATGGATGCGTTTGACCTCGGCGCCGGTGTTGGCCTGGATGTCGGCGACTGCGGATGCCAGCGTGTGTCCGTCAAAGGGATTGCCGTGCAAGGCCTTGGCATGCAGCACGAACTGCCCGCCCTTGGGTTGGGTAACTGGGGTGGCGATGCTGACCTTGCAGCCGAACTCGTAGGGTGCGCGGGCCTTGCCCTTGCCGATGCACTCGACCTCGGGGGCGTGCAGCGCGTAGACCTTCGGCCCACGCTGGCGCTGGTCCTGGAAGA
>Ga0209024_1001591_pt1 | contig 17395 bp, 15 predicted proteins | sample AutmiccommunBRH5_FD_187380 | JGI IMG/M metagenome (GOLD analysis project Ga0209024, IMG submission 187380) | Deep subsurface microbial communities from Mt. Terri, Switzerland - Autotrophic microbial communities BRH/5 (SPAdes) (version 2) | ecosystem: Environmental > Aquatic > Deep subsurface >...
CTCCCCGAGGGGGAGAGGAAGCCAGAACGGGTGGGCTCGGGCGGGATCGCGTCGGAGGGGAGGGCGCCTACTTGGCTTCGCCGCGTGCGACCTTGTCGGCCATTTCGGCCATGTAGGCCTCGTCGTGGTAGCGGGGGGCACGGCGCTCGCGGAGGGCGTAGAGCGCTTCACGATGCTCCGGTGTCTTGCGGGCTTCGGCGAAGTTCTCGTTGGAGCGGCGCTGGACCATGGAGAGGTCGGTGGCGAGGAGGTCTTCCATGAGCTGTCGCTTGATGACCTTGAGGGTGGGCGTGGGGTTGGCCGCGATCTCGGCGGCGAGGGCGACGGCCTGCGGGAGGAGGTCGTCTGGCTCGTAGACGTGACGGACGAGGCCGATGTCGCGGGTTTCCTCGGCGGTCCAGATGCGGCCGGTGAGGATCATTTCCTTGGCGCGCTGCATGCCGATGAGGCGGGGGAGCATGTAGGCGGAGTTGAGCTCCGGGGTGAGGCCGATGGCGGCGAAGCGGGCGGAGAACCTCGCGGTGGTGGAGGCGAGGATGATGTCGTGCCACAGGATCGAGGTGAAGCCGACGCCGATGGCGACGCCGTTGACGGCGGCGATGGTGGGCTTGCCGTCGGCCATGTACCAGGGGTCGAACGGGGGGTGGTCGGCGGTCTTCTGGACGGGGCGCTTGGCGCCGGTGAAGGTGCTCTCGAATCCGCCGATGTCCGCGCCTGAGCTATAGGCACGGCCGTTGCCGGTGGTGATGACGGCGCCGATCGAGGGGTCGCTGTTGAACTTGTCGTACGCCTCGATCCATTCGGCGTAGAGCGTGGAGCTCATGGCGTTGAGGACGTCCGGGCGGTTGTAGCGGACGATGCCGACGCGGTCGATCCGCTCGACCTGGATGGTGTCGTAGTCGGTGTCGTCGTACGCCTGGGTCTGGAGATCGGTCACGGGAGGCCTCCTTCGCGCCTCGCGCGCCGGTGGCTGCGCGGGACGCCGGGAGTATAGGCGCGCGTGTTGCCCTCGGGCGGTTCGCCTGCCTCCGGCAGGTGCGGCAAGTGCAATGTCCACGGGTGCCGGGGGCGGGGGACGCGACGACTCTGCAAGCGACCTCGGCGCATCGTGCACTCCACAGGGGATGTGCCGATGGCCGAGGAGCAACGGGACGAGTCGATCAGCGCGGGCCTAGCAATGGGTGTGCTCGCGGGGGTGCTCCTCGTGGGGTTGGTCGTGCTCGTGCTGCTCGGGGCCGGCCCGATGGACACGCCGGAGACGAACCTGGCGGGTGGGGAAGCGGCTGCGGGGGCGGTGGTCTGGCGGGGCGTCCTCGGTCCGTGGTGGGTCAGTCGAACGGTGGGGCGAGTTCGCACTCCGGGTCGGGGATCTCGTCGCGCGGGTAGGTGGCCGTCCACTCACCGCAGATGAGCGTGCGCGTGTCCACCTCGAGGTACGACGTGTCGAACTCCTGGCCGTCCCACGTTTCGCTCTGCTGGTGGTACGTCACCGCGAACTCGTCCAGATCGCGGGGCGAGGGGCCAAAGATGCGGGTGCCATCACTCAGGAAGGTGCTGCCACTGCAGACTCCCCGAAACGCGCCGGTTCCGCCAGACGGCGCTTCGGGATGACCGTCCACGGGGTAGTCCGAACGCCACTCGACGAAGCATCCGCCCTGTCGCCAGCGATCGTGGGTATCTCCGAGATAGAGGGCGCGCGCCTCATGGGGGTCGTCGAAGTGCGGGATACAAAAGCGGTGGAACTCGATACACGCGACTTGTGAGCCATCCTCGAAGAGGTTCGGCCCCGTCCGTACAACCGTGCCGCGGTCGTCCTCGTTGCCGTCGGTGACGGCGAGAGTGATGAGGACGCCGGTGAGCGCTCCGAAGAGGGCGACGAGGAACAGGGCGGCGAGGAGGCGCCGCGGGGCTGCCATGTGACTAGTCTATGGGTTCGTACCTCGGGGGTGGTTGGGCGCCCAGGCGTTCGTGGGGCTCGCCCTTCGACAAGCTCAGGGTGAGCGGGTGCTTGCGTTGGGTTGGTGGCTGGAGGGGGCGGGTTGGGGCGAGGGAGAAGGAGAGCGAGAGGGGCCAGGGACCGCGGGCCGGCGGTGCGTACCGGCTGTCTGCGCCGGGCGTTGTATCATCGGCGCGGACGTGCAGCCTCGGATGTGGCGCGCGACCGATGAGGATGTTCACCCGAGGAGGTCTCCGATGACGACTGTCGAGAAGCGCTGGAAGGTCGTGGGGACGAACCCGGTGCGGCCGGATGGGGTGGACAAGGTCACGGGGCGCGCGGTGTATGGCGCGGACGTGCGGATGGCGAACCTCGTGTATGGGCGCGTGAAGCGCAGCCCGCACGCGCACGCTCGGATCAAAAGCATCGACGTCTCGAAGGCCCTCGCGATGCCGGGGGTGCTGGCGGTGATCACGCACGACGACCTGCCGAAGGTGCCGAACCCGGTGATGCCGACGATCCGCGGGCCGATTCCCTCTCAGTGGGACCAGGACCGGATCCTCGCTCGCTACAAGGTGCTGTTCCGCGGGCACCCGATCGCTGCGGTCGCCGCGACTGACCACCACATCGCCGAAGATGCCCTCGACCTGATCGAGGTGGAGTACGAGGTCCTGCCGGCGGTGACCTCGCTGGGGGACGCCCTCCTTCCGAACGCGCCCGCCCTCCACGAGGACGGTCTGGACGAGCTGGTCGAGGACCTGTTCCCGGAGGTCGAGGGGCGCAAGGGGAACATCGCCCGAGTGATCGAGATGGGCTTCGGGGACGTGGACGCCGGGTTTGCCGACGCTGACATCATCCTGGAGCACGAGTACTCGACGGCGATGGCGCACCAGGGCTACATCGAGCCGCACAACGCGACGGCGATGTGGAACCGCGACGGCAAGCTGCAGGTGTGGACGAGCACGCAGGGCGCCTTCGGCATCCGCGACAACCTCACCCGCAACCTCCAGATCCCGCTGGGTGACCTCCGCGTCATGCCGGCTGAGATCGGTGGCGGGTTCGGCGCGAAGAACGTGGTCTATCTCGAGCCGCTCGCGGCGCTGCTCTCGAAGAAGACGGGGCGGCCGGTGCAGCTCACGATGAGCCGTACGGAGGTCCTCGAGGCGACCGGGCCAACCTCGGGCACGCGTTCGTGGGTGCGCCTCGGCGCGAAGAACGACGGGACGCTGGTCGCGGCGGACGTGAAGCTCTGGTACGAGGCGGGCGCGTACCCCGGCTCGCCGGTCGGCGGCGGCGCTCGCTGCGCCCTCGGGCCGTACCAGGTGCCGAACCAGCGCATCCTGGGCTACGACGTGGTGGTGAACCGCCCGAAGGTGGCGGCGTACCGCGCGCCGGGCGCTCCAGCCTCCGAGTTCGCGATCGAGTCGATCCTCGATGAGCTCGCGGAGCGACTGGAGATGGACCCGATGGACCTGCGGATGAAGAACGCGGCCGTCGAGGGGACGCCTCGGTCGGATGGTGCGACGCACGGGAACATCGCCGCGAAGGAAGTCATGCAGGCGGTCATTGACAGCCCGCATTGGAAGTCGGAGAAGCCGCGCGCCGAGGTGGGCCGAGGCGTAGCGATGGGCTTCTGGCAGAACGGCGGCGGTGAGTCCTCGGCGTACGCTACCGTCCACTCGGACGGCACCGTGACGCTGACGACCGGCTCGGTCGACATCGGCGGGCAGCGGGCCGCCCTCGCGATGCAGTTCGCAGAGACCATGGGTCTGCCGTACGAGGACATCAACTCGCTCGTCGGAGACACCGACACGATCGGGTTCACGGGCAACACCGGCGGCAGTCGCACGACGTTCGCGACGGGCTGGGCGGCGTACCAGGCGGCGCACGACGTGCGTCGCCAGCTCGAGGAGCGCGCGGCGAAGATCTGGGGCGTGAACGTCGAGGACGTCTCGTACGACCAGGAAGACGCGACCATCAAGGGACCGGACGGCAACATCTTCCAGTTCAAAGAACTCGCGCGGCGGCTTCCGGGCTCGGGTGGCAACATCCAGGGCCGCGCGGATGTGGTCTCGACAAACGTCGGCAAGGTGGGCGCCTGCTACGGCGCGCACATCGCGGACGTCGAGGTGGACCGTGAGACCGGCAAGGTCACCGTGCTGCGCTACACGGCGATCCAGGACGTGGGCACGGCGATCCACCCGAAGTACGTCGAAGGCCAGATCGAGGGCGGCGCGGTGCAGGGCATCGGCATGGCCCTGAACGAGGAGTACGTCTACAACGACGAAGGCCGCATGGTGAACGCCTCGTTCCTGGACTACCGGATGCCGGTGGCGAACGACCTGCCCTCGATGGAGACGATCCTGGTCGAGGTGCCGAATCCCGGCCACCCGTACGGGGTGCGCGGCGTAGGCGAGGTGCCGATCGTGCCGCCGCTGGGTGCGATCTCGAACGCCATCTACGACGCCGTGGGGATTCGCGTGCGTGACCTGCCGGCCTCGCCGACTCGGCTGCTCGCCGAGCTGATGGACCAGTAGGCAGGCCGAATGCCGGTGCTCCACGTGCCGGCCAGCCTGCGAGACGCCTCGGACGGGCGTGAACGCTTCGAGGTGGAGGGGACGACCCTCCGCGAAGTGTTCGCGGCCGTCCGCAAGGCGTCGCCCGCGCTCTACGAGCGGATCGTGCAGGACGGGGACATCCGCCCCGAGATCGCCGTCGCCATCGACGGCTCGATCCTCGAAGACACCGGGATGTTCACCGACGTTTCGCCGGACGCCGAGATCTACCTCGTGCCGCCGATCGGCGGCGGGTCTGCCTGACGAGGACGCGTTTCCCCTCGATTCTCGCTCCCGAATGCTGCCTTCGAACTCCTGCAACAGAAGCGCAACGGTGGCCCACACTCCGGGATGAGTTTTCCGGTGCGCCAAGCCTAGCGTCGCATTGACGTCGCTCAGGGGCCTTCACAGGCCAGACTCGGTCTGGGAGTCGCTGAACCTCTCGTGCCCCCGCGTCGTCATTCATGTGATCCGACGCCTGACCGCATTGCGCGTGGTCGGGTTAGCCGAGGAGGCAGGATGGCGACGAGCCGACGACCCCGGAGCGCGCGGCGCAGCGGCGGTCCTTCGACGAACCCGAATGTGCAGAGTCGGGTCCGGGAGCGCGAGGGCACGGGCCTGACGACGGACCAAGGCGTCGGGGTTGAGGACGACCAGAACTCGCTCACGGCGGGCGAGCGTGGCTCGGCCCTACTTGAGGACTTCATCCTTCGCGAGAAGATCACGCACTTCGACCACGAGCGGATCCCGGAGCGGGTCGTGCATGCTCGTGGCGCCGGGGCGCACGGGACGTTCCAGGTCTACGAGTCGCTCGAGCGGTACACAAAGGCAGCGTTCCTGACCGACCCCGCCGCGGTGACGCCGGTGTTCACGCGCTTCTCGACGGTCGTCGGCTCGCGCGGCTCGATGGATACCGCGCGGGATGTCCGAGGGTTCGCGACTAAGTTCTACACCGCGGAAGGGAACTTCGACCTCGTCGCGAACAACATTCCGGTGTTCTTCATCCAGGATGGCATCAAGTTCCCCGACCTCGTGCACTCCATCAAGCCGGAGCCGCACAACGAGATCCCGCAGGCTACGGCAGCCCACGACACGTTCTGGGACTTTGCTTCACTGACCCCGGAAGCGGCCCACGTGGTGATCTGGGTGATGTCTGACCGCGGGATCCCGCGGTCGTACTCAATGATGGAGGGGTTTGGGGTTCACACCTTCCGGCTGATCAATGCACGCGGGAAGTCGCACCTGGTGAAGTTCCACTGGAAGCCACTGCTGGGGGTTCATTCGCTGGTCTGGACCGAAGCGCAGAAGCTCGGTGGCATCGATCCGGACTTCCATCGGCGCAGCATGTACAACTCGATCGAGGCTGGCCAGGCCTTTGAGTTTGAACTCGGCCTGCAGGTGGTCGAGGAGGGCACTGAGGACCGCTTCGAGTTCGACGTCCTCGATTCGACAAAGATCTGGCCGGAGGAGGTGGTGCCCGTCGAGATCGTGGGGAGGCTGACGCTGGACCGGAACCCGGAGAACTTCTTCGCGGAGACGGAACAGGTCGCGTTCCACGTGGGCAACGTGGTGCCGGGCATTGACTTCACGGAGGACCCGCTGCTGCAGGGGCGCCTCTTCTCCTACCTCGACACACAGCTGATCCGCCTCGGTGGGCCGAACTTCGTGCAGGTCCCCATCAACCAGCCGCTGGCGCCGATCCATCACAACCAGCGTGACGGCTATATGCAGCAGTACGTGGACCGCGGCCAGGTGGCGTACAGCCCGAACTCCCTGCAGGGCGGCACGCCTCGGGAGGGGCGCGCGACGCAACGGACGTTCGAGACCTATCCGCACCCGGTGGCCGGGCAGAAGGTGCGCGTCCGGAGCGCGAGTTTCAGCGACCACTTCAGCCAGGCGGAACTGTTCTGGAACTCGATGACCGGGCCTGAGCAGGATCACATCGTGAACGCGTACTCGTTCGAACTCGGTAAGGTGACGACGGTCGCGGTGCGTCAGCGGTACCTCGACATCCTGACGCAGGTGAACCTTGAGCTGGCGTCGAGGGTGGCCGCGAACCTCGGACTGATGCCGCCGTCCGGACGTAATGCCGCGCGGGACGCGATGCGTCGCCTTGAGGCGGACTGGGATCAATACGGGGTGACGGGACGGCCAGGACCGAAGTTGAACAACGGCGTTGACGCCTCCCCGGCGCTCAGTATGAGCAACTCCGCCAAGGGCAACATCCGGGGGCGTCGCGTCGCGATCCTCGCCGCGCCGGGGGCGGACGCCCGCGCGATCCAGCGGCTCCAGCGCGCCCTCACCGAGCGCGGCGCGATGGGCGAGGTGGTGAGCACACACGTCGGGCCTATCGACGACGGAGCGTTCGAGGCTCCAGCGAGCCTGCTCACGCAGGAGTCCGTGACGTACGACGCGGTGTTCGTCGCACCCGGCGACAACAGTGTCTCCACGCTGCAGGAGCAGGGTGAGGCTATTCATTTTGTGCTCGAGGCGTTCAAGCACTGCAAGCCGATCGGCGCGGCAGGTGGTGGCTCGGCGCTGATCGAGGCGGCCGGCATCGACCTCGCGGCGCCTGGCATCGTGGCGACCGGTGGCGCGATCGCAGCGACGGTCGACGCCTTCCTCGACGCGATGGGCCAGCACCGATTCTTCGAGCGCGAGCAGGTGGCAAAGAACACTCCCGCATAGTTCGTACAGCGTTCGGGCGGAGGGCGCGACCCGCGCACAGGCTTCCCGCCCGGAGCACAGCAACCCGGCCGCCAAGGGCCGGGTTTGCTGTGTCCAGGGCCAGGCGTGAGGTGCGGCGAGGGTGGCAGGCAAGGCCGGGGTGTTCGAGACTGCCTGTAACGTCCGGACAGAAGCCCGTTGGAGCCTCGCATGCTGGTCTCGCTGAAGTGGTTGCGTGAGTACGTCGACATCCCGGCGGACGTGGACGTCGAGGACCTGGCGCACCGCCTGACGATGGCGAGCGCTGAGGTGGAGGGCATCCACCGACGTGGCTCCCAGTGGGACCGCGAGCTGATCCGCGTGGGCGAAGTGCTCGAGGTGAACCAGCACCCCGACGCCGACCGGCTGCGGCTGGCGACCGTGAACTACGGGGGCGACGAGCCTCAGACGGTGGTCTGCGGCGCGCCGAACCTCGCGACGGGGCAGCGCATCGCGTTCGCGCGCGAGGGCGCGACGGTGTTCGACGGGCACACGGGAAAGCAGTCCGTCCTCAAGAAGTCGAAGATCCGCGGCGTGGAGAGTGCGGGGATGGTGCTCTCGGAGCGCGAGCTCGGGCTGTCCGACGAGCACGAGGGGATCATCGAGCTGCCCTCGGACGCGCCTGTGGGGACACCGCTGGTCGACTACCTCGGCGACGTGATCGTGGACGTGCACGTCTGGCCGAACCGCGCCGACATGATGAGCATGACCGGCATCGCGCGCGAGGTCGCCGCGCTGCTCTCGACCCAGGTGCGGATGCCGAGCACGGAGTACGCCACGGGTGACCGGCCGACCTCCGAGGCCGTCTCGGTCCGCATCGACGATTCCGCTCTCTGCGCGCGCTACGTCGCGACGGTGATCGAGGGCGTCACGGTGGGGCCGTCCCCGGACTGGATGCAGGAACGGCTGCGGGCCGCCGGGCAGCGGCCGATCTCGAACGTCGTGGACATCACGAACTACGTCATGCTGGAGCTCGGCCAGCCGCTGCACGCGTTTGACCTCGACACGGTGCGGGGCGAGGTGGGCGTGCGGCTGGCGCGTGAGGGCGAGACGCTCCGCACGCTGGACGGCGTCGACCGGACGCTGGCGCCGGACACGCTGCTGATCACCGACGAGAGCGGGCCGATCGCCCTCGCAGGGGTAATGGGTGGCGAGCACACCGAGGTGACGCCCGGCACGACGCGGATCCTGCTGGAGGCGGCACGGTTCGACCCGATCAGTATCCGTCGTACCTCGTCGCGGCTCGCGTTGCGCTCGGAGGCGTCGTCGCGCTTTGAGCGCGGGCTATCGCCGGAACTGGCGATGGAGGCCTCGCGCCGCGCCACCAAACTGTTCGTGGAACTGGCCGGTGGCACGGCCCTCGCGGGCGCCGTTGACGCGTACCCCGACCCCGAGGAGCGTCCCGAGGTGGCGATCACGCGGGCGCGGCTCGACACGCTGATCGGCGTCGCGGTGCCGACGACCGAGGTCGTCGGGATCCTCGAGACGCTCGGGTTCGAGGTGCTAGAGACGGACCAGGGAGCCCCGGAGGGTTCATTCCGGGTGCGCGCGCCGTGGTGGCGCACGGACATCGGCATCGCGGACGACCTGGCCGAGGAGGTCGTGCGGCTCGCGGGGTACGACCGGCTGCCGGCGGCGGGTATCAAGGGGGCGATCCCGGACTGGGAGCCCTCGCCGCTGCGGGCGCTGCGTGACCGCGTCGTCGACGCCCTCGTCGATGCCGGGCTGCAGGAGACGATCACGTACTCATTGACCACGGACCAGGTGCTGGTGCGGGTGATGCCGCGCGAGGACCTCGAGGCGATCCGGCCGCTGCGGCTGCGGAACACGCTGTCCTCGGACCGTGAGGTGATGCGACCTACACTGCGTCACGCCATCCTCGAAACCGTCGAACGCAGCATCCGGGCGGGCGCTCCGCAGGTGGCGGTGTTCGAGGCGGGGCGTGTGTACCTGCCGTTCCGTGGCTCGGCTGTGAGTGGCCAGAGCGCGGGCGACTACGTGCTGCCCGACGAGCGCGAGACCGTGATCGGGGCACTGTCGGGCGCCGAACTCGACCGGTGGGGACGCCCGACAGAGCGTCCCCTCGACTTCTTCGACGCGAAAGGGGCCCTGGAGGCGCTGTTCGGCGCGCTCCACGTCCCGGTCATCTACGAGGCGGACGAGGAGTTCGGCTTCCTGAAGGGGCGCGTGGCGCGTCTGAAGGTGGGCGACGACGCGATCGGCGTGATCGGCGAGGTGCACCCGGACGTCCTCGACCAGTTCGAGATCGACCAGGCCGTGACGGTCTTCGAGATCGACCTCGCCTCGGTGCTGCCGCACCTGCACGACCGCATCGACGCAAAGTCACCCCCGAGGTTCCCGGCGGTGGAGCAGGATCTGGCGGTGGTGGTGGACGACGCCGTGTCCGCGGCTGCCATCCAGGCAGTCCTCGAAGGGTCGCCGCTGGTGACATCGGCGCGGGTGTTCGACGTGTTCCGCGGCGAGCGGCTGGGCGCGGGGAAGAAGAGCATTGCCTTCTCGATCCGCTACCAGGTGCCGAACCGCACGCTGACCTCGGAGGACGCGAACAAGGAGCAGGCGAAGCTGGTGAAGCGCCTGGAGCGTGAGTTTGGGGCTGAGCTGCGGGCGTAGCGAACTTCGGGGGCTCTGCGAGGCCGGAGTCCTCGGCGGGACACCCCCCACCCCAGCCCTCCCCCGCGAAGGGGGAGGGGGTCAGAGGCGGAGGCTCAGAGCTAGTCGCCGTCTGAGCGTTCGCGGAGGACCGAGGGCTCGTCGTCGGATGAGATGCGGGGGGCGTCGTCGGGGGCGCCCTCGGCGAGGGTGACGAGGTGGGGTTCGGTCCAGGGGCCGAAGACGGCGATGTAGTTGCCGGCGGCGAGTGGGGCGCCGAGCGGGTCGAGTCGGACTGACTCGAGGCGGCCGCGCCAGCCTCCCGCTGTGATTTCGTTGACCATGAGGTGGCCGCGCGCGCTGATGCGCCGCGTGGCAGGCTCGACTAGCTGAATCCAACCACCATCCTGTGGCATCTGCTCCTCCCTCCGCCGGCGCTCGCTGGGGATGGAGTGGGCCGGCTCTCGGTATGGCGGAACAGTACGCCTGGGAGCGTTTCCTCCGTATTACGTGCGTCGTAGGTTTGAGCGGGTGTGGGGCTATCCACCGGGCACCTCAGGGGCGCGGGGGCTGAGGTGTTGGCGAGACTTCCCCCACCCCAACCCTCCCCCGCGACGGGGGGAAGGGGCTGGAGGCGGAGGGCTACTCGTCGGTGAAGGTCAGGCTCTCGATCATCGCGTCGAGGATGTCGCGGTTGATTTCGTAGTCGAAGTCCTCGAGGTCGTAGGTGGTGGCGATCATGGTCTCGCCGTCTCCGAGGTCGATGTAGTACTGGGTGGCCATGGTGCCGGGCTCGATGCTCGGACCATCGGAAGGGCGCTCGATTCGAGTGGCTGGGAACCCATCGACGGTGGTCTCGCTGCGTTCGCTCGCGTCCTCGATGCCGGGGGAATCGAGGACGTCTTCGTAGGCGACCGGATCGATGTACATGACGATCTCAGTCAGCAGTTCGGTGGCGGGTTCTACCTCGAAGGGGTCAGGGCTGAACCAGCCGCAGGCGGCGTCGGCGACGTCGCCGGAGTTCGTGTGCCAGCCCTCGGGGTAGTCGATGGCGTAGCGGCCCGAGTCGCAGGTCTGGGTGAGGTTGATGCCATCGGGGGCGTCACCGCCCTCGGGCGTCGCGGTGGGTGTTGGCGTGTCTGGGGCCGATGGCGTGGTCTCGGGTGTGGCGGTGGCGGGGCCAGGCGTGAGCGCGCCACCCCCGAGAGTGCCTGTTGCGACCGGCGTGTCCGTAGCTGGCTCGATCGTGTCGTCGGTGTCCGTGTCCTCGCCGCAGGCGGCGAGGAGGGCGGTGAGGGCGAGCAGGGCGGAGGCGACGAGGGTTGTTGTGAGGCGCAAGTGCGACTCCTCTCAGGTGTACTGGTCGACCGTCTGTCGGTCGGGACTGAGGAGGCATCACTCGCCGAGGTTTGACCTGTCACTTGTGTGACGGACATAAGAACGCACGAACGAAGGAGCCGCTCGCGAGAGCGGCTCCTTCGTTTTGATGCGTGTCGGACCTCGAAGGGTCGGGAAGCTAGGCGGCGGCTCCGAGGGCGGCCTTGGCCTGCTCCGCGATCTTCGCGAAGGATTCGGGCTCGCGGACGGCGAGGTCTGCGAGGACCTTGCGGTCGAGCTCGATGCCGGCCTTGTTGAGGCCGTCGATTAGGCGGCCGTAGCTGAGGCCATGCTCGCGGGCGGCGGCGTTGATCCGGACGATCCAGAGGCGGCGGAACTGGCCCTTGCGGTCGCGGCGGCCAATGGTGGAGTACCGGAGCGCGTGCATCATGGACTGATGCGCGACCTTGTAGTTGGTTCGGCGCTTACCGCGATGCCCCTCAGTGAGGTTGAGCACCTTGCGGTGGCGGTTGCGGGTCTGGACGCGAGAGCGGACGCGGGCCATGTCAGTTCCTCGGTGCTAAGTACTACCTACTGCTACGCACGACAGCCTGCTCATCGGGAGCAGGCTGCTCGACAGCGCAGAGCTATTCGTCGTTCTGCTTCTGCAAGTGGCGGGCCGGCGTGGCCTTCGCGTAGGGGAGGTTCTTGCGGATGGCGTCCACCAGGGTGGGGTGCATCACGCGGTCCTCGCGGTTGCCGTACATGGTCGTGCGGGCTCGCTTCGCGCGCTTCGGGTTGAAGCGGCGCGTCATGACCTTGCCCGTGGCGGTGACGCGCACGCGCTTGGCGGTGCCCTTGTGGGTCTTCATCTTCGGCACGGGACGGTCCCCTCGATCCCGGCGATAGCCCGGGCAGGTGTGTGGCGTTGGCGAGTCGCTGTGCTTACTCGGCCGTGACCTTCTCGGCTGCCTCGGGCTCTGCTTCGGCTTCTGCTTCGGCCTCTGCGGCAGGGGGTTCCTGCGCGGCGGTCGTTGCAGCCTTGGCAGCCTTCGCGGCTTCCCTCTGTTGCTTCTCGTCCGCGACCTTCCGAGCAGCCGCCTTCTTCGCCGGGTCCAGCGTCATGCTGAAAAAGCGACCCTCGAGTCGGGGCGGGCGCTCCAGATCCGCGAGGTCCTCAAGTTCGACGTAAATCTTCTTGAGCAGTGCCTCCGCGACCTCGGGGTGCGAGTTCTCGCGCGCCCGGAGCATGACGGAGACTTTGACCTTGTCGCCTTCGAGCAGAAGCTTTCGGGCGGTGCGGATCTTGAAGTCACGATCGTGAGTGTCGATCTTGACCTTCATCCGGACTTCGCGCAACTCGACCTGCTTGGAGCCGCGTCGTGACTCGCGCTCCTTCTTGGCCTGTTCGTACTTGAACTTGCCGTAGTCCATGATCTTCACCACGGGCGGATGGGCCGTGGGAGCGATCTCAACCATGTCGAGGTTGGCGGCATCCGCCAAACTCTGGGCTTCTCGGGTGTCCATGACACCGAGCTGGTCGTCGTCGCGGATCACACGCACCTGGGGCACGCGGATCTGTTCGTTTACGCGAAGGTCTTTAGCGATCGGGCTTCCTCCATTTGCCGGCCGCTCCTCGCGACCGGTCAGCTAGCGATACAGACGTAATGGTACCAAACGGGGCGAACCCCGTCCGAGGGATTCCCCCGGATCTCGGGTGAATTCCCGGCAGTCTGCTCGTCGCTGACCGACCGAGTGTTGCACTTCCATCGCTGAGGATCACCTTGTTGGCGTCATTCTTGGTGGTGGATGCGTACGGCACAGGGTGCAGTCTGCCTGTGGGCGGCCGACTTGGGAGTTGGGTGTCGAGGGAGCGCCTATTCCTCGGCGGGGGTGTACTCGATGACGAGGTCGCCCTTCTCGATGCGGGAGCCCGCCTGGGCGGCGACGCGCTTCACGGTGCCGGCCATGGGGGCCTGGACCTCGTTCTGCATCTTCATGGCCTCGACGACGGCGACCACCTGGCGCGGCTCGAGGGTGTCGCCCTCGGCGACCTTGACGTCGACGACGACGCCGGCGAGGGGGGTGGTGATGATACCGGGCGGGTCGGCCATGCCGCCGGAGGCGCCGCGGCCGCGGCCGCCCGCGCCGACGGGGGCGAGGACGAAGACGCGGCCGTCCACGATCACGCGGAGCGCGCGGCCGTCACGGGTGACGTAGGCCTGGGTGGGGACGCCGTCACGGATGATCGAGAACAGGCCCGGGACGCCCGAGGTCGTGGCGTCGATCGGGAAGTAGTCGCCCTCGTCGATCTTGACGGAGACGCCCTCGGGGGAGTCTTCGACGCTGACCGCGTGGTTGGTGCCCTCTACTGAGAAGCGGAACCGCGACGCCATCCGGTCCTCCCTCCATCGACTCGGATGCCGCGACGCGCGATCGAGCGCGAGGCGGCGACCCAACGGCTGAGGCCAATTGGCCGCGCAGTGCCCTCGGCGGTGGCTCCCGCGATGATGCCCGCCGCGAGGCCGCCCGCGATCAGGGCGGTGTCCAGGCGCGGGTCTTCCTCGGGGAGCTGAGGCATCGTGAACTTGGACTCCAGCCACGACGTGTAGATGTCGCCGTTGCGGAAGTCCTCGTTGTCGAAGAGTTCGAGGTGGAAGGCTTGGTTGGTGATCGGCCCGGAGACGATGAGGTCCTTCAGGGCGCGCTTCATCCGCTCGATCGCCTGCGGCCGGTCCTCGCCCCAGACGATGAGCTTGCCGAGGAGCGAGTCGTAGAAGATCGGGATGTCGAGGCCCTCGAAGAGCATCGTGTCGAAACGGACGCCCGGGCCGGCGGGAAGCTGGAGGAAGTCCACGAGGCCGAGCGACGGGACGAAGTTGTTGAACGGGTCTTCGCCGTTGATGCGGCACTCCATCGCCCAGCCCACGGGGTTGAGCGGGCCGTCCGGGTCGGGCACGGGCTCGCCTGCGGCGACCTTGAGCTGCAGCGCGACGAGGTCGACGCCCCCGTAGACGAGCTCGGAGACGGGGTGCTCCACCTGGAGCCGGGCGTTGACCTCGAGGAAGTAGAAGTTGCCGTCGTTGTCCATGAGGAACTCGACGGTGCCGGCGTTGCGGTAGCCGGACGACTTCGCCGCCGCGATGGCTGCGTCGCAGATGCGCTTCCGGATCTCAGGCGTCACCGCCACCGAGGGCGCCTCCTCGACGAGCTTCTGGTTGCGGCGCTGGACGGAGCACTCGCGCTCGCCGAAGGCCTGCACGTTGCCGTGCTGGTCCGCGACGATCTGCACCTCGATGTGGCGGGCGGGCGAGACGTACTTCTCGAGGAAGATCGTGGCGTCCTTGAACGAGGACGCAGCCTCAGACGCTGAGGCACGCATGGCGCCCTCGAGGTCCTCGGCGGTCTGCACGAGGCGGATACCGCGGCCACCGCCACCGGCGGAGGCCTTCACGAGCAGCGGGAAGCCGATGCGGTCGGCCTCTCGCTTCGCGGTCTCGAAGTCGTCGAGCGAGATGTCGTTCGCGCCGGGGACGGTGGGGACGCCGGCCTCTTCCATGATCTTGCGGGCCGAGATCTTGCCGCCGAGGGCTCGCATCGCCTCGGCAGGCGGGCCGATGAAGGTGATGCCGGCGTTCGCGACAGCGTCGGCGAACTCGGCGTTCTCAGAGAGGAAGCCGTAGCCGGGGTGGATGGCGTCAGCGCCGGTCTGCTTCGCGGCCTCGATGATCTTCTCGATGACGAGGTAGGACTCGTTCGAGGGGCCGGGGCCGAGCCGGACAGCGTGGTCTGCGTTGCGGACGTGGAGGGCGTTGCGGTCGGCGTCTGAGTAGACGGCGACCGTCTCGATACCCATCTCGCGGCAGGTGCGCTGCACGCGGAGCGCGATTTCACCACGGTTCGCGATGAGCACTCGCTTGAACATGCTCGTCCTGTTCACCCGGTTTGCGCGTGTCGAAGAGAGCCCGTTTGGGCTTCGGGAAGACTGTCATGAGTGCGGGGTGGCGGCAAGCCTCCACGCCCGATGGCGAGGGGCCCTAGGCGCCTAGTACGCGGTCGAGCCAGCGGTGCAACCGCCTCGGAAGGCGCTCTTCGCGCGGGCGGTCCGTCGAGGTGCCAAGTTGTCGGAGCTCATCCACGAAGCCGTCGATCACGCTTGCGGTGCCGCGCAGCCGGAACTGGTGTTGCTCCGTCTGGACGTCGAGGCCGACGCCGGCGGGGTCAGTCATCAGGGCGACCCCGCTGAGATCGGCGAGGGCGATCCTCGTCAGGCCCCGGTGGGGGTTGGACAGCTCGGCGCCGTCCTTTACCACGATCTCGGCGTCCTCAACCCAGACGAGGACCTGATGGACGCTGCCGGAGGGGCGGAGCAACTCGAACGCTCGAATGAGCCCGAGGGGGGACGGTTCGAGTACTCGTTCGGCGGCCATCGTGGTCCTCGCTGGGGTTGGGCTGTCGGGGCGATGCTTGGCACATCGCCCCGACAGAACGGGGGTCAGCCCTGGGCGGCGGTGGACTGACCCTCGGGCTGGTACCACTCGGCCTTGTAGCCGTGGACGTGGCCGACGCCAAAGCTGACGCCGTTCTCGTCGACATCCACGACGAAGCGGACCTTGCGGTTGCGGGCGAAGTCGAGCGGCCGCTCGACCGGGAGTGACGTGAACTCCCAGGTCTTGCCCGCCTCGTTCGCGAGCTTCCACGACTCCACGAGGAGGTAGGGGAGCAGCGTCGGCATGACCGCGTATTCCTCCTGCATGTCCTCGCCGACCTCGGGCGCGTGGTAGGCGCCGAGCAGTTCGGCTACCTCGGCGTGTGTGTAGGGACGGCTGGTGAGCTCTCTGAGTTTGTCGCTCATCTCATCGCTAGCCATCAGGTTCATGGTCTCGAACGTCATCAGTCTGCAGTGCGCGCCGGACATTGGATTTGTCACCGTCCTCTACGTCTACCCCGTGTCTTGGGGAAGTGTCCCTCCTGTTTGTCGACGCGTCCTACCATGTATGTGGTATGCGAGGTGATACCGCATGGATGCAGTGGCCAAGGCGTTCCAAGCACTTCGTTCTGACGGATTCGCCGCGCCCGATCGGTGGCGGCCGATCTTTCGCTCGGGTCTGGTGGCGGCGTTCGAGGCACGCCGATTCGATGAGGCCGCCGAACTCGCAGTCTTCGCTGCGAACGCATTGGACTCTCAGGGGCACTTCCAGGCTGCGCTGGATGAGTTGGATTTCGCGCTTTCACAGAAGCCGATCTCGGCCGACGCAACTGTCGATCTGCTAGCGACGAAGGCCTTGTTCCTCGCGATCCGGGGCTCGGAAGAATGCTCAGGGCTCCTTGAGAGCGCGCTGAGTCTGCGTGCCGCGGTGCGTCGGCCGAGCGCCCTGCTCTCCTTGGACACGCATGCAGCGATGATCGACGTTGTGTTGTTGAGGCCCGGGAGCGGCTCGGGCGCGCGCGTTGTAGCGGCGGAAGCTCGTCAAGCGCGCACTGATTCGCACGCATTCGCCCTTGAAGTTCTCGCGATTCCCTTCGTCGCCGCTTGTGGAGAGCTTCGATCAGCGAGGCCGTGGGCATTTGCAGTATTGGCAGGTACGACGGCGGTCGGGGCCACCTACAGAGGTGCTGATGCGGCGGCTCTAGATCTGTCGCTTCGGACGTTCGATGGATTGTCGGACGCGGATCTCGAGTCCGTGGTTCGTGTTCCTCGCAACACGCACGCGGCCTTTCGTGCGCGGACGTCGGCGGTGCGGGCGGCGCTGTTGCGGGGCGACGTGGACGAGGCGACGCGGGAGCTCGATGAGCTGGCGGCGCTGGCGCCCCGGGTGAACCCGGGGCTGGGGGAGAGCCTCCCGATCTTCCAGCGGGCGGTAACTGCGGTCGCGGGGAAGGACCTTGGGGAATGGGTGCCGGAGCCGCCCTCGATGCTGACGCTGGCGAACCTGCCGGGGGTGCTCGCGGCGCTCGAAACGGTTGCGACGGTGGGGCGGCAGGACGAGGCCGTGATGTGGGACCGGTGGCTGCATGACCACTGGCCGGCGCACATCGTGACGTCGCTGGAGTGGGGAGCGTCCGTGGAGCGGCTGCGCGCGCTCATCGATGTGCGCGTGGGGCGCGAGGCGGCGGGGCTGGCGCGGATGCAGCGGGCGGTGGATTGGGCGAAGACGGCGGGGTTCGTGGTGGAGCAGCACCTGGCTGAGGTGCAGCTCGCGGAGATGATGGGGCTGATCTCCTCGAACGTCTCGTCGCGACGATGGCGGGAGCTGCGCGACCGGGGGCG
>Ga0209024_1001594_pt1 | contig 17368 bp, 22 predicted proteins | sample AutmiccommunBRH5_FD_187380 | JGI IMG/M metagenome (GOLD analysis project Ga0209024, IMG submission 187380) | Deep subsurface microbial communities from Mt. Terri, Switzerland - Autotrophic microbial communities BRH/5 (SPAdes) (version 2) | ecosystem: Environmental > Aquatic > Deep subsurface >...
GGCTGAAGAGGACCACCACGACGGACTCACCTACCGTCGTGTCCCGGATCCACGCGTGAGTCTGTTCGCCGCGGGGTTCGTCAGGCCGCGCATCTATGCGACGCAGGGCGCTGTCGACGCGATGTCCCCAGCCCTGCTCCACGCCGGTCTCCTCCACGAACTCGCCCACCTGCGCGGTGATCACCCACGCTGGTTCACGATTCTCGCCATCCTTCGCTACGCCTACGGGTGGCTCCCGGGTGTCCCCCGGTACTTCGACGCCGTGCGCCTCCAGGCCGAACGACAGGCCGATCGCTGGGCCTTAGCGGCCGGCGCACGGCGGACCGACCTCTTCGATGCAATTGCGTTGGCCGCCACGGCGGGCCCGGCGCGCGACCGCCATCAGCCAGCGGGTGCCCTCGGTGCGGTCGGTGTGGAGCAGCGCCTGCGGTGGATCGCTCTGGACGAACCGGGGCGGCCACGACTTCCCCTCGCCCGTGCAGCCCTGTCCGCCGCCGCCCTCTGGTCGGTCCCACTGGCCGCACACGGATTCCTGTGGATGGGCCTGATCTCGGGCGTCACCTCCCATCACGTGGCTTGATCATGAGTACGAGATGGTCCGCCCCGGCGGGATCCGGGGCAGGAAGCAAAGGAGCGCACAAGCATGCAAATGGCACTGTCATCCCCTGAGATCACCTGTGATCACTGCATCACGACCATCCGCGGCGTCGTCGAGTCCTCCGGGGAGGCCCGGTTCGTGTCCGGTGATCCCGACACCCGCACCTTCGTGGTGGAGGTTGCGAGTGGTGGCGTGCTGGATGCGCTCACCACGGCGCTCGCGGCTGCGGGGTACCCGCTCGGTGACGTCTCACCGAGTGCTGGAGCACCCCGGCCAGGTTTGACGGAAGGCTGGGCTCCAGTCGGTTATCGCATCGAGAAGACGGGCGTCGGCGCCAACGTGAACTACGACTGCTATTGCGGCTGCGACGCAGGCTTTGCGCTGGACCGGTCACAGGCCGATCAGTCCACCGAGTCGTGCTGCTGCGGCAACCACATGCTCGTCGGCCCGGGCGCGGGCGACCGCATCATGAGCAAACTTGAAGACCCGGCGAGCTATCGGGTCGACGTGCAGACCGTCACGATGCCCTGGGGGCAGCCGCTGGACGTCGCCCTCGCGATCCCGCGGACGGCCGAGTAGGCGTCGTCGGAACTCATTGCTCCGGCAGTCGCTCCTGGTACTCGCGTTCGGTGTCACCCCAGAGCGTCTTGATGTAGGCGAGCACGCCGTCGATCTCTTCGGCCGTCAGTTGACCGCCGAAGGCCGGCATGCCCGATCGCAACCCTGCGCCACCGTAGACGGCCTCGCCACCGCGACGAATGATGTCCAGCAGACGGCGTCAGGGTGGTGCCACGTGTGCCCTGACGCGTCGTGCGGCGGCGCCGGCAGCGTCCCGCCGGCCTGCCGAGACTGCCAGTTCGGCTGGCCCGCGCCACTCACGCCGTGGCAGGTCGCGCAGTTCGCCTGGTACACCGCTGCGCCGAGGGCGATCACCTCGGTGCCCGGCTCGCGGTCCGGCGCCGCCGCCCCACACGCGCCGAGCCCGACCGCTCCCGCCACGGCGACGAATGCGAGGATCCACCGGAGCAGACATGGTGGCCGTGGCGGGTGAGCGGGCCCGGACATCACGATGCGCTGGTCACAGACACGAGCGTTCGCCCCACGTTGTCTCGGGCGATCGCACGCAGCGCCGCCGCGGAATAGCGCTGGGTGACGCTGGCCTGGAACTCGTACGTGACGGAGTCGACCTCCCATCGCAGATAGAGCAGCGCCGGCCCAGCATGTCCGGCGGTTTCGAAGCCCGTCACCCGGATCCCGTCCACGGACCACGACAGCCGGCGCGTGCCGTCCGGCACCTGCGTGAACGCCCGTACGGCCCGCGATTGACTCATGAGGAAGACGGTCTGGTCGGCCGAGACGACGAACGTCAGGCGAGGCTCGCCGGCGGGCCGGTCGAGCGTGATCCCGGCGACGTGGAGCGAGCGGCCGGCGCACGGGACGACGGGTGTGAACCCGAGTCCGTTCCGCCATTGATCCAGTCGTTCGCTCTGCGCTTCGTTGAGGACCAGCGGGGCACAGCCGCCTGCCGCTGTCGTGCACCCGGAGATTATGGCGACGAGGACTGTGACCACCAGCACCTCGGGCCAGACCCGGCGTATGGGACTGTCGTGCTGGCGCCAGAGGCGGGGTAGCAGGCGGCCGTCAGTGCCCATGGGGGTCGATTCCCTCGCTCGCGTCGGGCGCGTCCGCGGCGCCATCGCCACTGATCGCGGGGCCGATCACGAACGTGGAGACCGAGAAAGCCACCACGAACACGGCGAGCGCGATCGCGGGCGCCCACCACGTCTGGAAGCGACGTCGGAGCCGGAGGAGCAGGGGCACGGTGAAGACGAAGCCGACCGCACCGAAGAGGATGCTGCCCGTCGCCCCGGTGAGGAACGCCGCACCGGCTAGCGGTAGCGCGTGATGGAGGACGTGAGGCGCGATCCCGGCGACGGTCCCGAGGACCGCCGCCAGCGATGCCATCAGGCGGTCCACCCATCCCCGTCCGCCGGCGACCGTGCCCCTCGCGGGCGGGGCGTGGTGAGCCGCATGGCTCAATGGATCCGGTTCCTGCCCCTGCCCGATCATCGGTCCGGTCCCTTTCCGCCTCCACTCGCGCGTCCACGCTGCCGCCGTGCCTGCTCAAGTGTCACGAGGAAGCCCCTGGATCCTTTGGACTGTGCGGCGGCGAGCACGTCCCAGTGCTCACGGAGGTGATGCTGGAAGCCACCGATCAGCATGTCGACCGACACCCTCCGGTGCCGCGAGGCTCGGAGCCGGGGGCCGGTATCAGACCCGGTGACGGTCCCGACGGCGCTGAGGAAGGTCAGCGTCGCCGGCGGGAGACTCATCGTTGGCCCACGATCGCCCGACGGAACGCGAGGAGCCCCACCAGCGCGACCACGGCGAGGTAGCTGAGCGCCGCGAGCAGCGCATCCGGACGGTCGAAGTCCGGCGTGAACGAGGCGTCCACCAGCACCTCCGTCGGCCAGTAGCCGGGGAGCGCCTGTACCCACCAGGCGACCTCGTCACGCGGAAACATCGGGTTCTGGAGGAGGCCGATGTCGATCATCGGGGCGAAGAACATCAGGTAGGTGCCACTCATCGGTGACAGGAACAGCCCGACGGCGGCGCCGAGGAACGCATACTGCAGCGCCGCGATGAGGTTCACGACAGAGAAGAGCAGCAACTGCTCCGGCACGAACCCAGGCAGCGTGGCGGCGACGCTGATGGCGGTGATCGCGGTGCTGAACGCGGCGATCACGGCGAGTCGTGAGGTCAGCAGCGTCCATGCTGGCAGGCCCGCCCGCAGCAGCCGGCGGTCGCCCTCACGGCTGACGATCATCACGAACAGGCCGAGGATGCCGGCCAGGAACGAGACGGTCATCGGCACCATGATCGCGCCGTGGAGGTTGCGCATCCCCACGGGGATCGGCGCCTCGACGCCACCGACGGTCGCCGTCACTGCGTAGGGGACATCGGGGGTGCGCGCGAACGACAGGAGGATGAAGGCGATCGGCAGCACGACCAGGAGCGCCGCGAAGAGGGTGTTGCGCAGGTGCTGCCGCAGCCCCATCGTCGTCACGGTCACGAGCGGTGCCACCCCGACGCTCATCTCGCGCGCGCCGCTCGATAGAAGGCGGCGCCGGCCAGCGCACTGACGCTGAGGGCGTAGGCAGCGATGTACCACCAGTGCACCGGATCGTGCGGCTGGGCAGCGGTCACCGAGAGCAGCACCTTGGTCGGGTAGAAGGTCGGGAGGAGGTTCAGCGGGAACCCGCCGGCCTCTCCAAACAGCGGGCTCGCGATAAACGCGTCCATGACGAAGAAGAAGAGCAGCGCGAACGAACCCTCGAGCTCACCGGGCACGAGCGAGCCGATGAGCACCCCCAACGCCCCGTAGAGGAGCGCGGCCAGGTACATCACCGCCAGCATCTGCACGGGATCCGTGGGGCTGAGCCGGGTGAGCAGTAGCAGGTAGCTGGCCAGCGTTGCCAGGCCACCGAAGAGCGCGATCACGATGAAGCGCAGCGCGACGAGCTGGACTGGCCGGTAGCCCGCACCCAGCAGCCGACGGTCCGCCGCGCGGGCGCCCGTGATCATGAAGAAGCCGATCATCCCCGTGAGGAAGGCCGCGGCCCAGAGGGCGCCCATCGACTCGGCCATCGCCGTGGTCAGGCCAGTCGCGAAGATGCGGGAGATGCGCCCGATCGCGTCTCCCACCGCGAAGATCACCAGCGCGGGGATCGCCACGAGCAGGACGACGTTGAGCGTCGTGCGGTAGTACTCCCTCACGAACATTGCGAGCGGCGTGGTCCAGCGCGCGGCCCCGCTAGCGCTCACGTTCGCACCGTCCGTCTGCCACCCGGTAGATGCGGTCGAAGCGCTCCGGATCTTCGACGAAGTGGGACACGATCAGGATCGAGCGTCCGCGGTCCGCGAGCTCGCGCGACATCTCCCAGAAGCGCAGATACGTCTCGTAGTCGAAGCCGGCGTACGGCTCGTCCAGGAGCAGCACCTCGGGGTCAGGCAGTAGCGCGAGCGCCAGGTTGAGCTTCTGGCGCGTGCCGCCGCTCAGGTGCTCCACGCGGAAGTCGTCGTACTGCCCGAAGGCGAGCGTCCCCTGCAGCTCCGCCTTGCGCGCCGCCACGGCATCCGCATCGAGCCCGTAGGCCACCCCGAACAGCCGGAACGTCTCGGCCACGGTGAGTTTCTCGTAGAGCACGGGCGTCTGCGGGCAGTACCCGATCCGCCCATCGACCCGCACATCCCCTGCGTCCCGCCCGAGCGTCCCGGCGATGATCATCATCAGCGTCGACTTGCCCGAGCCGTTGCCACCGACGAGAGCGACGGTCTCACCCGCGCCTACCTCCAGCGACGCGTCCTGCAAGACGGGGACCGAGCGCACGAGGGGCCACAGCCCGTACGTCCGATAGGTCTTGGCGACGTGCGCCGCCGTCAGCCGGGCGGTGCCTGTTCCGCTCGTCCCGGTGACTGGCGTCCCGTCCGATCGCGGGCTCACGGTCGCGTACCCGAAACGCTGGTACCGCTTCGGCGCCGCGTTGTCGACGGGACGAGCAGGATGGGACAGGGGGCGTGGCGGAGCACGTACTCAGCCACCGATCCGAGTAGCAGCCGGGGCAGCCCGGTGCGGCCGTGCGTGGCCATCACGATCACGTCGCACCCGAGATGTTCCACGGCGGACACGATCGCCGGTCCGGGCTGCCCGTGCTGAACGACGCACTCGACGCCGGCGATCCCCGCCTGCTCCAACTGCCGCCGCGCCCCACGCTGCCGCTCCGTCGCCGCGGACCGAGCGTCAGCGTCGTCGTCGGGCACGGCCTCGAAGACGACCACGGTGGCGCCGGTCGAGAGCGCCAGCGGCACGAGTTCGAGGAGCGCGACCCGAGCGTCGCGCGAGCCGTCCGTCGGGAAGAGGATCCGCTCGTAGTCGGGCCGTTGCTTCCAGGGCGAGCCGGTCACTCCGCACCGCCGGCCCTGTGGGATCGCTCGGCTCGGAAGCGGCGGAGCCGGTTCGCGTTCGTGACGACCGAGAGCGAGGACAGCGCCATCGCCGCCGCCGCGATCATGGGGCTGAGCTGGAGGCCGACGAATGGGTAGAACACGCCGGCCGCGATCGGGATGCCCAGGGCGTTGTAGATGAAGGCGAAGAAGAGGTTCTCGCGGATGTTGCGCATCGTGGCCCGGCTCAGACGGATGCCAGTGACGACCCCGTCCAACTCCCCGGAGATGAGCGTGATGTCAGAGGACTCGATCGCCACGTCGGTGCCGGTCCCGATCGCGATCCCCACGTCCGCCTGGGCGAGCGCCGGTGCATCATTAATGCCGTCACCGACCATCGCGACGAGCTTGTTCTCGTCTTGCAGTCGCCGCACCTCGAGCGACTTGTCCTCCGGCAGCACGTCCGCCAGCACCCGGTCGATCCCCACCTCACGCGCCACGGCATCGGCCGTGCGACGGTTGTCACCGGTGAGCATCGCGACCTCCAGCCCCATCGCGTGGAGCGCGCGGATCGCGGCGACCGACTCCTCCTTGATGGTGTCCGCCACGGCGATCAGCCCGGCCGGCGCCCCGTCGACGGCCACCAGGATCGCCGTCTTCCCCTCACCGGCCAGGCCATCTCGTTCGGGCAGGAGCCGGCCCGAGTCGATGCCGGCGTCCTCGAAGAGGTGCTCGTTCCCGATCAGGACGGCATGCCCCTCGACCGTCGCTCGCACGCCCTTGCCGGTCGGCGTGTCGAAGTCGGCGGCGTCCACGAGCGCAATGCCCCGCGCCGCCGCCCCCTGCACGATCGCGACCGCCAGCGGATGCTCGGAGCGCCGCTCGGCCGAGGCGACCAGGCGCAGGAGCTCGTTCTCGTCGAAGCCGCCGCGGGCGACGACGTCTGTGAGGGCGGGCTCCCCCCGCGTGATCGTGCCCGTCTTGTCGAGGATCACGACGTCGAGCCGGTGCGCCGTCTCCAGCGCCTCGGCGTCACGGATGAGGATGCCCTGCTCGGCCCCCTTGCCGGTGCCGACCATGATCGAGATCGGGGTGGCCAGGCCGAGCGCGCACGGGCAGGCGATGATCAGGACCGAGACCGCGGCCACCAGCGCGAACGTCGCCGCCGGCTCCGGGCCGACGTCGAACCAGACCACGAACGTGGCGATCGCGATGAAGAGCACAGCCGGCACGAAGTAGCTCGAGACCAGGTCCGCGAGGCGCTGGATCGGTGCCTTCGAGCCCTGCGCCTGCTCCACGAGCTGGATGATCTGCGCGAGCATCGTGTCGTGCCCCACGCGCGTCGCGCGGAACTGGAAGGCGCCGGTCTGGTTGATCGTGGCGCCGATCACCGTGTCGCCCACCGTCTTCGTCACCGGGATCGGCTCACCCGTGACCATCGACTCGTCGAGGGACGACCGACCGTCCACGATCTCACCGTCCACCGGGACCTTCTCGCCGGGACGCACCACGACCAGGTCGCCGATCCGGACTTCCTCGATCGGGATGTCCTGCTCAACACCATCGCGCAGGACGCGCGCGGTGCGTGCCTGCAGCCCGATCAGCCGCCGGATCGCCTCGCCCGTCCCCGCCTTCGCGCGCGCCTCCAGCAGGCGCCCGAGCAGGATCAGCGTGAGGATCACGCCGACCGCTTCGTAGTAGACGGCGTCTGCGCGCTCTGGCAGCAGGCCGGGGAACACGGTCGCGAACACGCTGTATGAGAAGGCAGCGATCGTGCCGATCGTGATCAGGGTGTTCATGTCCGCGGTGCGATGCGCCACCGTGAGCCAGCCCGTGCGGTGGATCGGCCAGCCGGTGTAGAGCATGACCGGCGTGATCAGCGCGAACTGCACCCAGCGCTCGATCAGGAACGCGGGCACGGCCGCGTCACTGACGAAATCACCCACCATGACCGCGTACAACACCGGCAACGTGAGGACGGCGCCAACGAGCACGCGCCGCGTGAGGTCGGCGATCTCCGCCCGGCGCGCCGCCGCTTCCGCATCTTCGGTGGCCTCCGTGCCGGGCTGCTCCCGCCGCGCGACGCGGTAGCCGGTCGACTCGATCGCCGCCGCCAGCTCGTCCTCGCCCACCTGCCCGTCGTCGAAGTCGACCGTGACCCGCTCGATGCCAAAGTTCACCTGCACGTGGTCCACGCCGGGCACGGTGTCGAGACGCTGCTCAATGATGCGCGCGCAGGTGGGGCAGTTGACACCTCCGCCCAGCAGCGCGAACTCGATGCGCCGTGTGCCGTCGACCATGCGCGTCGGCCCCACGCCGACCGCCGTCGCGACCGCGCGCGTCGCGCCCTCCGCGTCGTGCGCATCGTGCGCGTGGAGCACGTGGTCCACATCCCGGGCTCCGGCGCTGCCGTCGTGGCCGTTCGTCGCGCCGGCGACCTCGCGCAGGGAGGCGACGGGGGCGGGCTCGGACACGCCGCCGTCGCCTTCGACGATCAGTGTGCCGTGCACCATGTTCATGCCGCAGACGAAGCCGAACTCGCCGCTCCGGTCGGGGGTGAACTCGACGCTCGTCTTCGTGAACGCCGGGAGGGACTTGCTGACGCGGAAGTCGGGGAAGACCACCCGTGCGGTGCAGTCGCCGCTCTCCTGCCGGTCAAAAATCAGCCGCACGGGAACACCCTGGCGCACGCGGATCAGGTCGGGTGAGTAGCCACCCTTTACGGTGACCTCGACCTCCTGCACGTTTCCGCGCAGGGCGGCTCGGCGGGCCTCCTTGGGGCCGAAGAAGAACCAGGCGAGCGCGGCCGCGAGCAGGAGACCTCCCACGGTCACGGCAATCTCGGGACCCATCGTTCACTCCGCTCCGGTCGTCGGGTCTGCCGGCGCTGCCAGCTGGAAGCCGATGGGGCGCTGGTTGGGGTGCCACATCGATACGGTGACCCGGGTGATGAGCGTGTACGGCACGAACACCAGGTCCATCTCGTCACAGGTCTCACGATCGCGGTACGCCTGCACCGCCAGCCACTGCGGCTCGATACCGGGGATGTGACAGAGGTCAAGCGTGAGTCCATCGGCGAGGTGGAGCTCCACGACCGGGACGTGCTCGGGTTGGGAATCACAGGCGGCCCGGATCCGGTCGCCCAGCACCGTGGCGAAGAACCCAGGACCGAACGGCGGACCGACGGCAAGGAGCCGCGACCGGTCCTGCTCGCCGTCCTCCTCAGGCTCATCCGGCTCGGGGCGGGGTTCCTCGTTCACGTGACACCTCGATTCCTGGTCGGCGCCAGCCACCCCATCCGCGCAGCAACGATGGCGATCGTCGCGGCCAGCAGTGCGAGCACGAACCAGGTGGCCCAGTCGGCGACGACCAGCGCCAGCCAGGCGCCCGCGATCACAGCCGCCAGGAAGAGCGCCTCGCGACTCAGCTGCCGCGCACGAACCGGCACCCGCTCACGCAGCCAGGGGAGCAGCCACCCGTCTACCCCCAGGCGACCCGGACGGTGACCAAAGAACACCAGGCCGAGGCCCAGCAACAGCATGGGCGGATTGGTGGAGGTCGTCCCGGCCCAGAGGAACGCCAGATTGAGGGCCACGCCGCCGAGTGCTGCGAACCTGGTGAGCAGGCCGATCGCCAGCGCGATCCCCACCAGCAGTTCGCCGTAGGCAACCAGGTATGCGAAGACGTCGGCGTTCGGCAGGAAGAACTCCTGGGCCAGCCGGTGGTACCAGTGCGGCACTTCGGGATGCGGGCCGGCCGTGGACTTCTCGATCGCACCGTTCAGGAAGCCGGTCACGGCGGCGCCCACCGGACTTGCGGTCCAGCCGGCATCCCCGACCTTCTCCCAGCCGCCGCGCACCCAGGCGACGGCGAGCACCAGTCGCACGAACAGCCAGGCGGCCGGCTCGAATCGCCAGAGCGTGGCGGACAGGGGAACGCCTGCCGTGCTCATGACCGAGCGTACCTGGCCGGGTCGGACTCGAACTGCCGCTGGCAGCCGGGGCTGCAGAAGTAGTAGGTCGTACCCTCGTACTCCGCCGATCCGGCCGCCGTCTTCGGATCCACGCTCATGCCACAGACCGGGTCACGTTCCATCGCGATCCGCCGTTGTCTGCTCCAGGTCAGCGACCACCTGGAGGTACTGCTCACGGCTGAGCTCGCCGCGCGCGTAGGCGCGGCGGGCGAGCTCGATCGCGCTGATCTCGCCGTCGCCGTCGCGCCGGTCGCGGCCCCGCGGCGTTCCACCCACGGCGTCGCGCAGGAACCAGAGCACAATTAGCACGATCGGCGCCCACACGAGGCCCATCATCAGCGTCATCCAGACCCAGTCCGCCCCATCCATGCCTTCATGCCAGCCCCACATGTCGTCTCCTCGCCTCCGGGCTCCTTGCCGGGACTATTCGATGGTGAGGGTGCCCACCATGCCGCCCTCCCGGTGCCCGGGCACCGTGCAGTAGTAGGAGTAGGTCCCCGGCTCGTGGACGCGCAGTCGCATGCGGCCTTCCTGTCCGGCGTCCAGCGCGAGGTGCATCGCGCGGGCGGCGGCCTCGTGGTCATCGCCCATGTGCATCTCCACGCCAGCGCCCGATCCGGCCATCATCTCCATGACGTCGGCATCCATCTCGTCGATCGTGAAGTCGTGGAGGACGGCTCCCGCGTTGTGGAAGCGCATCTCGATCACCTCGCCCGCTCCGGCGGTCAAGGCGAGCGGCTCGAACGCGATGTCGCGCATCTCCACGCTGAGCTCACGTTGAACGGGCGCCGTCGCCAGGTCGCCTTCCTCCGCTGCGCCACCGGCGGTCGACACGGGATCGCTGCCCGACTCGCTCCCGCAGGCGACGGCGAGCGCGAGCACCCCCGCCGCCACGACCACAACCGCCCACCACTGCTTCCGCATGCCGTGCCCCCTCGCACCCGACGAATACTTCATGCTCCCAGTGTGGAGGGGGGCGGCGAGGCGCACGACTACCCAAAGGGATAGTCCGCCGACCTGAAGGTCCCGCAGGGGAAAGGACTATGGGCCCAGTCCTGAGTCGGAGGTCGGATGAGTGTCGGGGCGGCCGGGCCGCTGCTGACTGACCCAGCGCGCCACCTCGGTCCGGTTACGAAGGTGGAGCTTGTCGAGGATGCCTCGCATGTGGAACTTCACGGTGTTCTCACTGATCGTCAGTTCCTCGGCAATCTCGCGATTGGTACGACCGGCTGCAACGAGCGTGAGGACTTCCTGCTCACGCTCTGTGAGCCGCTCACGCTCGGCTTCAGGAGGAACGTCGGAGGTCGCCACGCGGGTGAACTCAGCCCAGAGACCACGCGCGAGGCGAGGCGGGACCACGGACTCGCCCCGCCCGACCGCCTCGATCGCCTCGAAGAACGCCTCGGCCTCGAGGTCCTTCAGGAGGTAGCCCAGCGCCCCGCTCTTCACGGCCTCAAACAGATCCTGCTCGTCGTCCGACACCGTCAGGATGACGACCCGCACCTCCGGCATCTCTGTCCGGAGCAGTCGCGTCGCGCCCAGGCCGTCCAGGACGGGCATCTGGAGATCCATGAGCACCAGGTCCGGGCGCGCGCGGCGGATGACCCCCAGGGCTTCCCGCCCATCACCGGCCTCACCGACGACGTCGAAGCCCCGGGCGCGCAGCAGGCTCGCGATCCCGTTGCGGACGAGCGGCTGGTCGTCGACCAGCACAATACGCACGCTCAGCCCGCCCGTCGTCCCCGTGAGGCAAGCGGGATCCGGAGCCGGACATGCGTGCCCTGGTCGGGAACGCTCTCCACGTCGAGGCGCCCGCCGAGCGCCTCCGCCCGCTCGGCCATCGTCCGGAGCCCGAACCGCGACCGGCCGTCTCGCCCGGGCAGCCCCGGGTCAAAGCCACGGCCGTCGTCGTCCACCGAGAGGTCGAGCTCCCCCGCACGCATCGTCACATGCACGGAGACCGCCTGCGCCGCCGCATGCCGCCGCACGTTCGCGAGCGCCTCCTGGACGATGCGGAAGACGTGGACCTCGGCTTCGGGTGAGAGCCGCTCACCGGGCTCCCCGTCCGTCCAGTGCACCTGCACCTGCAGTCCGGAAGCCTCACGAACATCCTCGGCGTACTCATCGAGCAGGGCGTGGAGGCCCTTCCCACTGACCTGGACCCGCAGGGCAGCGATGCCCTGGCGGATGTCCGCGTAGACCTCACGGGCGGCCGCGGAGAGTTCGCCCATCTCCGCGCGTGCCGCTACCACCTCGCCCTTCCCCAGGTAGAGTTCCACGGCCTGCGCCTTCGCGTTGACGTATGCGAGCACCTGCGCCAGCCCATCGTGCATCTCGCGGGCGAGCGCCTGACGCTCCGCCTCCATGGCCAACGCGCGTACCTCGTCATAGAGGCGGTCATTCTCGAGGACGAGTGCCGCATGCGTAGCGAACATGCGGGCGACTTCCTGGTCGACATCAGTAAAGGGCGCATCGACCTGCGCGCGTGCCACGTAGAGCGTGGCGATCGGATCCCCGAGGTGGGCAATCGCCACCACCAGCAGCCGCGGGTCCGGTTCGAGGCGGACTGGCTGGGAGTGACCTTCGCGCACCGCCTCGACGCGGCAGGAGTGTCTGACGACGGCGTCGTCGAACTCCGGTGCCACCATCGGTGCCAGCGCCACCTCATCCGCACGCCCGGACTCCATCTCGACCAACGCATGGCAGGCACCGAGCAGCCGCACGGCCAGGGCAGGAATGCGGCGGAGCGCCTCATCTGCTCGCGTCTCGCGCATCAGTGCCAGGTCGGTGCCGTGCAGCAACATCAGTTGTCGGTTGTGACGCTCGGTCTGGGCCGAGAGCGACTCCACCTCGCGCTGCAGGGCGCGCACGGCGCCAAACACGGCCCGCGTAAAGGCCCACATCGCCGCGACGAGGACCGCGGCGAGCAGCAGGAAGCCCGGCCAACTATGGAAGACCGGATGGACCGGGCCGAGGATGAGGAGGTAGACCGCCCCGAGGAACCCCATCGGCGCGATGAGCGCCAGCAGTTCCAGCTGGCGAAGCGTGAGCTGCCCGAACAGGGGTGAGCGCGGATGCATCGGAACCTCCCCGCTACTCGGTCAGCACACTCAACCTGCTGGCACCCGACCGCTGCGTGCACCACCCATCGCGTCCGCCTGCCTCCCGTCTCGGTGAGAGCCCGACTGCCAGGTAGTCGACCGCGGCGATCGAGCAGGGCCGCGGGGGCGTACGAGCGTCGCTCGCCGCCGCCCCGGGTCTCCTGCCAGGTGCCTCAGCCGTGCGCAGTCTCTACCTCGCGACGGGCCTGATCTCGATCCTGGTACCAGACGCGGTTGATCGGTATGAAGGCCTGCTCCGACGCCGGCACGTCGTCCTCCGCGAAGATGGCTGAAACGGGGCACGCCGGCTCACAGGCACCACAGTCGATGCATTCGTCCGGATCGATATAGAGCATGCGGTCGAGATCTTCTTCGAAATGGATGCAGTCGACGGGACACACGTCTACACAGGACTGGTCGCGGACGTCGATGCAGGGCGATGTAATGACGTAGGTCACATTGCTCTCCAGTGCTCGGAAAGGCACCCCGTTTGCCCTCGGTGGTCGGGCGACGACTGCAGCATCACCCGCGGCTCTCGACACCGAGGAATACGGCCCAGCGTACTACCAGCAGTCGTAACTACAGCAACCGTTGCTGTCCGCTCTCACACCGCCGCCGGCACCGCGGAACGACCTCGTAAGACCTTCCTGAGCCAGCGGGCTCGGTGTGACATCGTTCTGCTAGAGGAGCATCCCTACGCTCGATGGGAAGACGCGGAGGCGGCAACGCAGGGGGGCGGAGGCTACCGTGACCGGAAGCGAGGGGGACGCGCCCACCACGCGACGAGGCGAGCCGCTGGCAGTGCAGACGTTCGTCGCGCGCGTCCTCCGCAGCGCCGCGTTGCGCGCGGATGCGGAGCTCGAGATCGTGCTTGATACCGCGATCGTGCGGGTCCGAGCCGATGGGTCCAACTATGTCAACGACCTGTGGCATCGAGTTCGTGAGGAGATTGCGGAGGAGCGCTACGAGGAAGATTCGAGGCTCCCCGATGCTGCCGGGGGCGATTTCATCGAACTGACGCAGGCCCGGCTGAGCCCGCTCACTGCGCCGGACCGCGAAGTCCAGTTTGGCGACCTGGTCGTGTTCACCCGCGACATCCGAGCGATCCGCAGTTCCCGACGCCCCGATCACCTGACCTCGTCCCCCAAGCCAGCGGGGGCACCGCTGCGGAGCCCGCCCCCGTGAGGCGGCCGTAGCCGTACGGCAGCCAGCAGCCGTCGCTGTAGACTCGGACCACCCGGAGCGACGAGACGAGGAGGTGCTCCATGCGGATGCGACATCTCCATCCAGTTGACCCGGTCGGGGAACCGGTCTGTTCGCTGACCGCGGGTACGGCTCGGCGACGGCGAGCGCCGATCGACCGCCTACTGGCGGTCGGCCACTACCGCGCGATTGACGAGGGGTACGAGATCCGGTTGCCCCGAACCGACAGCTGGTGGGACCTCGCGAGTGCCTTTGTCGAGGAAGAGGCCTCGTGTTGCGCGTCGTTCGGGTTCACGGTCACGGAGCAGGATGACGAGATTGTGATCGTCGGACGCCACGGTGGCCTCACGGCCTGACGAGGCCCCGCTGGCCGCCCTTACTGAGCCGCCAGCGCTTGTATGTCTCGTCCCGTGAGAACCGGTCAGCCAGGACTGTGTCCATGGAGTTCCGATGTCTTCCACGTGAGCGTGCACCGCTCTGTCGTCGGTTACGCGCCTGTGCTTCACGACGAGGTGGGCGCGTTGCCCGGTCACTGCTACCCACATTTGGATCCCTGGGGCCGCGAGTAGTCTGAGAGAAACCTGCCTCGAAGGTTAGAAGACCGTCACTGACTGAGACGTACCGTCGTGCTCCTACGGTTTGTAGTAGCAAGGTATGCCGCTATCGAGACGTCCTCGCCGATCGCTCCGCGGCCTCGCGGCCACTTCCAGCTCGGGCTTGCGCGCGTTGGACGCGGATGGCGGCTCCGGTCGAGCCGTGGCGTGTCGTCACCGCTGCCTCGAGGCGAGCGAACCACCGTGCTGGTGCACTTGCCTGGACCTCGGGGAGGAATCCCGTGTCGCACGGCTGGCGTCTCGCGAGGAGCACGAGTCCCAGCCCTCGTCGCGGCGAAGGCACCACCCATGCGCCAGACCGGCATTCCAGCCCGGGCCGATCGTGGTCGGACGCGCCCCGATCACTCACCTCGCGTTGCGCCGGGTTTCCGCCTAGTCGGGGCGGCCCCTCCTGCACGCCCCGGAGCTACGTCTACCTGCCCAGCCGGAGCCACGCTGGAGGCCACCCACTAACCAGGCATGCACGGAACGGAGGTGTTCAGAATGGCGAACCACAAGCAGGAACAGCACGACGACCAGAGCCATCGCGACATGCAGCGGAAGATGTATCTGCGCTTCGGCGCCATGATTCTCACGGCGATGGTCGTGATGTACGGGGTGATGTACGCGAGCTCGTGGGAGTGGAGTCACCTCCGCTTCAGCGAGAGCCGGGTGTTCATGGCGATCGTCATGGGCGGGACGATGGGCCTGGTCATGCTCGGCTGGATGCTGAACATGTATCGGGACATGAGGTTCAACGCCGGCATCGTCGCGGCCAGTTTGCTGCTGATTGCGGTCGGCGTGTTCCTGGACCGCAGCCAGACGACGGTCCAGGACACCGGCTTCATGAGCGGCATGATCCCGCACCACTCCCTGGCAATCACCAGGGCAGAACGATCGGAGCTCGACGATGTCCGTGTGTGCGAGCTTGCCGTCGAGATCAGTGAGGCTCAGCGGCGGGAGATCCTCGAGATGGACTGGCTGATCGAGGACATCGAAGCTAACGGAGCCGCCGGGACGCCCGAGGAAGCGGAAGCACGACCGGTCCCCGAGTTCGACGTTGCCGCCGACCGCGACTGTCCGAGTGGCTAACGGCCGTGCCACCCGGGGTACGACGATCCATCGCTGCCCCGGACGACGAGGGGTGTGCCCAGGGGGCCTGAGGTGACCTGGTTCGACTACGCCACAATCATCATCTTCTTCGGGCTGATCGTGTACTTCGGATACCTCTTCCGACAGGTCTCCGGGACCACCCGCAAGTTCTTCCTCGCCGATCGCGCACTGCCGGGCTGGCTCGCGGGGATCACCTTCATCAGCGGCAACGTCTCGGCGATGGAGATCCTCGGACTCGCCGGGGGCGGCTTCGTCTACGGCCTCGTCTTCGCGCAGTACGCCTGGGTCGGTGCGATCCCCGCGATCGTGTTCCTGTCGCTGGTGCTCGTGCCCTACTACTACCGCGCGCGCATCTTCAACCTGCTCGAGTTCACCGGCCGCCGCTACGGCGCCAGCACCCGCCTCTTCCACTCGCTGCTGATGCTCTCGTACATGCTGCTCGCGCTCGGCACCGGGCTGTACGCCTTCTCGCTCGCCCTCGACGTCATGTTCGGGCTCCCGCTGTGGATGAGTATCGGCGCGTCGGCGCTCGTGCTGGGGGTGGTCACTGCTGCCGGCGGCCTCTCCGCGACCGTGCTCGTGCAACTGATGGCCTTCTCCTTCATCTGGTTCGCGCTGCTGCCCCTGCCGTTCCTCGCACTGAACGAGGTCGGCTGGTGGTCCGGGCTGGAGCGGGCGCTCGAACCCAAGATGATGACCGTGTGGCGGCCGGTCGACGACGAGTTCATGTCCTGGCCCGCCACCCTGATCGGCCTCGGCTTCGCCCTCGCCTTCGCCTCCTGGGCGACTGACCAGGCGATCATGCAGAACATCCTGGCGGCGCGGAGCCGCCGCGATGCGCAGATGGCGCCGCTTGTCGGCGGCATCGCCAAGCTCGCGGTGCCGCTCATCACTGTCATCCCCGGCATGACGGCGTCTGTCCTGCTGCCGGACCTCGAAACGCCCGACACCGCGGTGTTCGAACTGATCCTGCGCTACTACCCGACCGGGCTCGCGGGCGTCGCGTTCATCAGCGTCATGGCCGGGTTCACCGCGATGAACACCGGCATGACGATGGGGCTCGCCAACATCTTCACCCGCAACGTCTACCGTCACCACATCCGGCCCGGTGCGAGCGACGAGCACTACGTGCGCGCCTCGCGCGCAGCCACCGTCGGCGCGCTCCTCCTGGGCGTCCTCACCGCCTTCATCGCCGCGCAGTTCAGCGTCTTCTACGTATGGATGCAGGAGTACAACATCTTCGTGATCGTGCCGCTGCTCGCGGTGTTGCTGCTCGGGCTGTTCTGGGCACGGACGACGGCGATCGGCGCCTCGACGGGCCTGCTCGCCGGCAGTGTCTCGGCGGTGGCCGCCTTCGTGGTGGTCGGGGCCGGCGACTACCTCCTCTGGCGTGCGAGCGCGACGCTCGCGGTCTCGGTCGTCGTGACGGTCGCGGTGAGCCTCGCCACGCGCCCGGCCGCCCGTGAGACGCTGACGGGCGTGTTGTGGGGGACGCTGCCTGAGTCCGAGGACGAGGAGCAGGCCGGACGCTGGACGCGGCCGGTGCCGCTGGCGCTCGTCCTCCTCGCCGTCACCGCCGTCCTCGTCACGGTCTTTGCCTGAGGAGGCTCCATGAAACTCGACATGCTCTTCTTCCTCGGCGTCTTCTACTCGACCTTCGGGACACTCCTTGCTGGCGCCTGGTTGGCGACGCAGGAGGCCTGGAACCTCTACGGCCTGGTGATGCTCCTCGTGGGCGTCGTGCTTCTCGTCACCCGCCCTCGCCCACCACGGCGCTTCTTCCTCGGCCGACTGGAGGCCGACGCAGCCGCGACGCAACGGACGCAGTGCTGGTGTGGGCGCC
>Ga0209024_1001596_pt1 | contig 17355 bp, 21 predicted proteins | sample AutmiccommunBRH5_FD_187380 | JGI IMG/M metagenome (GOLD analysis project Ga0209024, IMG submission 187380) | Deep subsurface microbial communities from Mt. Terri, Switzerland - Autotrophic microbial communities BRH/5 (SPAdes) (version 2) | ecosystem: Environmental > Aquatic > Deep subsurface >...
ACGCTGTTCAACCCGCCCGAGAACATGATGCAGCACAATATCGACTTCCACGCCGCCACCGGCGCGCTTGGCGGTGGGTCGCTGACGCTGGTCAACCCCGGCGAAAAGGCGGTGCTGCGCTTCAAGGCCACGCGTCCGGGCACCTTTGTCTATCACTGCGCGCCGGGCGGCCCGATGATCCCGTGGCACGTCGTGTCGGGCATGTCGGGCTGCATCATGGTGCTGCCGCGCGACGGGCTGAAGGACCATCAGGGCAAGCCGGTTTCCTATGACCGGATCTACCATATCGGCGAGAACGACTTCTACATCCCGCGTGGCGACGACGGGGAATACATGCGCTTTGCCGATGCCGGCGAGGGCTATTCCGACATGCTGGAGGTGATGAACAAGCTGATCCCGTCGCATGTGGTGTTCAACGGCCGCGTCGGCGCGCTGACCGGCACCGGCGCGCTGACGGCCGAGCAGGGCGAGACGGTGCTGTTCGTGCACAGCCAGGCCAACCGCGACAGCCGCCCGCACCTGATCGGCGGGCATGGCGATCTGGTCTGGGAGACCGGCAAGTTCAACAACCCGCCGGAACGCGACCTGGAAACCTGGTTCATCCGCGGCGGGTCTGCCGGGGCGGCGCTCTATACCTTCCTGCAGCCGGGGGTCTATGCGTATGTCAACCACAACCTGATCGAGGCTGTGAACCTTGGCGCCACGGCGCATGTGATCGTCGGCGGCGACTGGAACAACGACCTGATGGAACAGGTGGTGGCCCCGGTCGAATATGACGTGCTGCACGAGGGGCGCACCGCGCTGCCGTGACCTCGCGTTGACAGGGCGGCTCCGGGACACCGGGGCCGCCCATCCGTCTTCAGGAGCCTGCCATGACCACCCGCGCCGCGCTTGCCCTGCTGCTTGCCCTTGCCGTGATTGCCGGCGTGGCGGCCCTGCGCCCCCCGCCCGAGGCGGCGCTGGCCCCGCCCGAGACCATCCGCATTGCCGCCGGCCCGCAGGACTACCGCCCTGCGGGCGAATTCCGTCAGGGTACAAGGCTGGTCGATGCGCCGATGGAACAGCGCGAGGCCCCGGCGCTGGAGGTGATGAAGTTCCACGTCTCCGAGGCCGACTATGCCCGCTGCGTGGCGGACCGCGATTGCCCGCAGTTGCCCGTCAGCGGCCAGCCGGGGATGCCGCAGACCAACGTCAACCACACCGATGCCACGGCCTATGCCGCCTGGCTCTCTGCCCGCACCCGCCAGCACTGGCGGCTGCCGACCGATGCCGAATGGCTGCGCGCGGCGGGCGACCGGGGCTTCGACGACGGCTTTTCCGAAGAGGCGAACGGCGCCGATCCCTCGCGCCGCTGGATCGCCAATTACCTGCGCGAAGTGGACCTGCGCGGCGAGGCCGACCTCGCGCCGCATCCGCTGGGGCATTTCGGGCTGAACGACCGCGGCGTCGCCGACATCTCGGGCAATGTCTGGGAATGGACCCAGACCTGTTTCCAGAACGGCACGCTGACCCCGGAGGGCGACGCCATCGCCACCCGGTCCGACTATTGCGGCGTGCGGGCGGTGCAGGGCAAGCACCGTGCCTTCGTGATCGACTTCATCCGCGACGCCCGGGTCGGCGGCTGCGCGGCGGGAGTACCGCCGGATTATCTGGGCTTCCGGCTGGTCCGCGACTGAGCTTGGCGGATCGGCGGATCGGCGGTAGGCTGCGGGCGTCACCTTGAGGCGCCGGGCCGATGATCACCGACATCGAGGACTTCTTCACCAAGGGCTGCGGCCGCTGCGAGCGTTTCGCCACGCCCGACTGTTCGGTGCGGCAATGGCAGCGCGGGCTGACGGAGCTGCGCGCGCTGTGCCTTGCGGCGGGGCTGACCGAGACGGTGAAATGGGGCCATCCCTGCTACACCCATGCGGCGCGCAACATCGCCATCATCGGCGCCTTCCGCGGCGACTTTCGCCTGAGCTTCTTCCATGCGGCGCTGCTGAAGGACCCCGAAGGCGTGCTGGAACGGCAGGGGCCGAACACGCGGCACGCAGACATGATCCGCTTTACCGGGAATGACCAGGTGGCCGTCAAGGCGCAGGTGATCGCCGCCTACCTGGCCGAGGCGAAGGGCTATGCCGAGGCGGGGGTGAAGCCGCCAAAGGACGACACCGTCCGCGAACTGCCCGAGGAGCTGATCGAGGCGATGGACGCCGACCCCGATCTGGCGGAGGCCTTCCACGCCCTCACCCCTGGGCGGCAGACCAGCTATGTGATCCACCTCTCCTCGGCCAGGACCTCTGCCACGCGAGTTGCGCGGATCCTGCGCGCAAGGCCGAAGATCATGGCGGGCAAGGGGGCGATGGAGCGGTAGGGCAAAGCCTGTTTCCGGCGCGATCGGTGGACTTGCCGCCCGCGATGGTAGCCCGGAGGAACAAGCTGCAGGGCAAGGGGGGCTGCGGCTTGGTCGGGAGAGTGCAACTTCGCCCGCGAGATGCTGTCAGGCCGGGCAAAGCTGAGACTGGCGAAGGCCATCGCCTTCGCCACGCGTCGACGTATGATCTCGCACCGGACGGGCCCCCAAAGGGCCCGGCCAGCTCCCGCCCCGCCCTGGGCGGGCGCTTCTCGCCCGCCAGGTCGGGCGCTGGCCTCATACGGTCTCATGTTGCCGGCGGCTCTGGTGGCACATGTCCCGCACGGGCGGGGCGAGGCAGTGCCTCGCCCTTTCCCGCCCGATCTGAGCGTCCCCGAGCCTGCCAAGGGCCGGAAGCAAAACGGTCGGGCCGTGGGTAACCCCAATGCCCGACCGTTTCTCTTTACATACGTCTTCCATATGGTTTCTGTATGAGTTCCGTATCCCGATCCGCCCCCCCATCTTGCAGACCAAAGCGCCCCGAAACCACGGGGCGCTTCAGACGAACCTACTCCGCAACCTGCGCGAACAGCGGCTCGAACCGGCCCTTGGCCTTGCCCTTATGGGTGACGGCGGCGGCCGCCTCCAGGTTCACCGGCGCGCCGGACTGGATCAGCGCGACCATACCCATGCCGTAATGGGGGGTGCATTTCACGCCATAGAGGCCCTCGGCGCCGATGGTCAGCACATAATCCTCGCCCATCTTGCTCTTGAACGCCTCCACGCCCTCGGGCAGCATGTCCTTGATGCTTTCGGCATTGTGGCCCTTGTCGGTCGAGATGAAGGTGACGGTGTCGCCCACATCGACCTTCACGAAGGCCGGCTCGAAGACCATGGCGCCCTCGGTGCCCTTGTTCAGCATCAGCACATCGACATTGGCGGCATGGGCGGGGGCCAGCAGCAGGGCGGCAAGGCTGGCGGCGAGGGTGGCGGTGATCAGGTTCGGGAACATTGTGCGTCCTTTCCGGGGATGGCAGATTGGTGTTGCCCCGGTTCTAGTCTATGGTCGCGCGCGGCTCGTTGTGCTGCCACAACCTCGGAGGCCGCGTTTGCACAAACTCGACGAAAGCCTGCTGACCGGCCTGCCCCCATTCAGCAAGCTGGCCCGCCCGCAGATCCGCGAGATCCTGGATGCCGCGCAGGCGCTGCGCTTCGATGCCGGGGTGCCGGTGTTTGCCGAAGGGATGCCGGTGGAGCGGTTCTTCCTGCTGCTCGACGGGCATATCCGGGTGATCCGCACCACGGCGGGGGGCGACCAGATCATCGCCCTGCATATCGCGCCGGGGCAGCTGTTCGGCATCGGCGCGGCGCTTGGCCATACCGCCTACCCCGCGACCGCGATGACGGCGGATGAGTGTGTGGTGCTGGCCTGGCCCAACCGGCTGTGGGCAGAGTTCACCGCCCGCCATGACGGCTTTGCCACCGAGACCTACAAGGTCGTCGGCGCCCGGGTCGGCGAGATGAACAACCGGATCGTCGAGCTGGCGACGCAGCAGGTGGAGCAGCGCATCGCCAATGCGATCCTGCGGCTGGTCACGCAGATGGGCCGCAAGGTCGAGGGCGGGATCGAGATCGGCATCCCGATCACCCGGCAGAACATCTCCGACATGACCGGCACCACGCTGCACACCGTCAGCCGGTTGCTGAGCGCGTGGGAGCGGGACGGGATCGTGCTGTCCGAACGCCGCAAGATCACCGTGACCGCGCCGCACCGGCTGGTGCTGCTCAGCGGCGCCGAGGGGTGACGTTCAGCCGCCCGGTTTGCGGCGGTAATCGGAACTCGACACCTGCAGCACCTTGCCCGACTCGTCGACCGTCAGCCGCAGGCGGCGCCTGGCGGAGAAGAAGGTCAGCCGATAGCGCCCGGCATCCTCGTCCATCCCCGTCTCGCACTGGCTGGTGACATCGCCGCTGCGCAGGGCGGTGCGCAGCTCTTCGGGGTCCAGTTGCAAGCCATTCGCCACCAGCTCCGGATCAACCTCGATCCGGCCATTTTCAAAGCTGATCGCGGTCATTCCAAGCCTCCTTGCTGCGCCCCTCGGCCACTGTAGCGGCGCAGCGATTCGGCGCAACGCCCTATCGCCCGCCGGGCACCCTGCGCGCCGGATTTGGCAGGGTCAGCACCGGCGCAAAGTGCAGGATGAAGAGCCCGAACCCCGCCGTCCACAACGCCGCCGCGAGCCAGAGCCCCGGCCCGTGAGGCACCGCCACCCGCACCACCGCCGCCAGCGCAACAGAGCAAAAAGCCATGGTCAGCGCCCGCCCCGCCACCAGCGCCCGCCCGGTATGGCCAAGCGAGGCGCGGATCATCACCGCCAGCGTCATCCCGCCAATGCCGCCGATCCCCAGCAGGTGAAACCCGGTCACCGCCGGCCAGACCCCCAGCGAGGCCAGCCCCAGGGCGGCGAGCCCGGCCGGGATAAACGCGAAGGCCAGATGCAGCATCGCCAGCAGCGGCGAGCGCCACACACGCAGCCCCCGCCACCGCGCCAGCCGCACGGCCTGCAACCCCCCGGCCAGCAGCAGCCCTGCCCCGGCCAGCGCGCCCTCCGGCGCCGCCACCCAGGCCAGCAGCGCCGCCAGGCTCACCGCAAGGCAGGCGGCATCGAAGCGCCCGAAGGGCACCGGCATTGGGCCTGGTCCCTGCTTGGCCAGCCAGTTGCGGGTAAAGCTGGGAATGATCCGCCCGCCGATCAGCGCGATCAGCAGCGTGACCATCGCAAAGCCAAGCCGGCGGCCGGTATCGGCGCTGCCCTGCATGTGCGCCTCCAGATGGAAGGTGATGTTGGCGGCCAGATAGGCCAGCACCGGCACCACCACCATCAGGTTGCGCCAGTTCCGGCCCGCCACGATCTCTGTCACCACCATCGCGCCGATGGCGAGCAGGAAGGCGCAGTCCACCGCCATCACCAGCAGCGGCCAGGGCGCCAAGGCCACCGCCAGCCGCCCGAGGATCCACAGCGCCGACAGCGCGATCAGCGGCCACCCCCGCGTCGGCATCCGCCCGGTCCAGTTCGGGATCGCGGTGAACAGGAAGCCGGCGATCACGGCCGAGGTGTAGCCGAACAGCATCTCATGGATATGCCAGTCGAGGGCCGAGAACGGGCCGCTGAGCGCCACCTGCCCCGACCACACCGCCATCCACAGCGGCACGGCCAGCACCGCGAAGAGGCCGGCGGCCAGGAACAGCGGCCGGAACCCGTAGCTGAACAGCGCGGGGCCCCCATAGGGCGGGCGGGTGGGTGTGTGCATGTCGGGTGCCTTGCATGGGGAGGGCGCGGATCGGACAGCCCCTGAAACGGCCTGCAACAGCCCGTCCGAAGGCCCTGCCCGTGCGCAGCCGCGATCAGTTGCATCATTCTTGGGCAATTCGTGCCATGATCGGGCCGCGAGCGACGTTGCGCTTGCTCAACCTCCGGAGAGTGACATGCGACTGTTCGACGAGCGCCAGCTGGCGCGCGCGCCCCCCTTTTGCCGCCTTGACCAAGGCCAGTTGCGCCGGGTGCGGGACCTTGCGCGCATGGACACTGCCGCCATCGGCACCGTGGTCTTCGACGAGGGCCAGCCCGCGCTGCGCTTCCACCTGATCCTGTCGGGCCATGTCAGGCTGGTGCGGCTGACGGCCGAGGGCGAGCAGATCATCGTGCTGCATGTGCCGGCGGGGCAGCTGTTCGGGCTTGGCACGCCGCTTGGCCGGGCCACCCGCCAGGAAACCGCCATCGCCGCGGATGACTGCCAGATGTTGTCTTGGCCGGCGGCGCTGTGGCAGGTCTTTTCGGACGACTATGCCAGCTTCGCGGCCGAAACCATGCGCGCACTTGGGGCGCGGGCCGAGGAGATGAGCAACCGCATCGTGGAGCTGTCCACCAAGCTGGTGGAACAGAGGATCGCCTGCGCCCTGCTGCGGATGATCGGCCAATCCGGCCGCAAGGTGGCGGGCGGCATCGAGATCGGCTTTCCGATCTCGCGCCAGAACATCGCCGACATGACCGGCACCACGCTGCACACCGTCAGCCGCGTGCTCAGCGCCTGGGAAAAGCGGGGGCTGATCCACAGCACGCGCTGCAACATTGTGGTGGCGGATCCGCACGGGATGGTGGCGATCAGCAGCGGGGTCGGCCGCGCGGATCAGCCGGTTACCGCAGCGGCCAGCGCGGCGCGGAAGGCGGCCTCGTCCAGGCCGTATTCGTCGCAGGCGTCGATCACCGTGTGAAACGGCGCGATCGGGCAGCCGAAGCACAGCATCTTGCGTGCGCGGAACACCGATCCCGCCTCGGGCCAGCGGTCGAACAGCAGCCGCAGCGGCAGGTCGGGATCGTCTAGCCTTTGGCCGCGCATGGTGCCTCCGCCTCGGCCGGGGGGGCCGTGCCGCAGCCTCGCCCGGGCCGGGACCCGCGTCGTTGCGCTGGCACAAGGTCGGCCGCAGACGCGCAGACGGCCATCCAGAGCGCATGAAAAAACCGGCCTCCGAGGGGGAGGCCGGTTTGTCAGGCAAAGCGCGGGGGCGGCAGCCGCCCCCGCTGATCCCTGGTCAGTAACGGTTCGGGCAGGGCGCCGGGGTGCCGTCGGTATAGGTGCACTTGCGCGCGCCGACGTTGGAGCCGATGGCCGCACCAGCCGCGCCGCCGCCGAGGGCCGCTGCAACCTTCACGGTGTCGCTGCCGTCGGCAAGGTCAGCCGCGGCAAGGCCGGCAGCCGCGCCGGTCAGACCGCCGATGGCGGCATTCTGGTTGGGGGTGTAGCCAGTGCAAGCCGACAGGGAAAGCGTGCCAGCGCAGAGCAGCATCATAAGTTTCTTGGTCATTGTCCATCTCCCGGAACTTTGTATCTGATCGCACATACCGCGGATGCATCGCCGCGATGCTGCACAATTCGGTGACCAACGCCCCACTCCCGGCGAGGTTCCGCCGCCCCGTCAATGATTTGGCGTCAGTGGATCGGATTGCCGCCGGTGACGCCAATGGTCTCGCCGGTCATGTAGCCGGATTCCTGCGTGGCGAGGAACACGAACGTCGGCGCGATCTCGGCCGGCTGGCCGGGGCGGCCAAGCGGGGTCTGCTTGCCGAAGTTGTGCAGCTTCTCGGCCGGCTGGCCCTGCGAGGGTTGCAGCGGTGTCCAGAACGGCCCCGGAGCCACGGCGTTCACGCGGATGCCGTCCTTGGCCACCTGCCCCGCCAGCGCCTTGGTGAAGCCGAGGATGGCGAACTTGCTCGAGGCGTAGTCGAGAAGGTTCGGCGAGGGATCATAGCCCTGGATCGAGGTGACGTTGATGATCGTCGCCCCCGGCTTCATCCGCGGCAGCGCCGCCTTGGACAGCCAGAACATCGCATAGACATTGGTCTTGTAGGTGGCGTCGAACTGTTCGGTCGTCAGGTCCTGGATGCTGGCTTGGGTCACCTGCTTGCCGGCATTGTTCACCAGCACGTCGATCCCGCCCATCAGGCCCGCCGCCTCATCGACCAGCGACTTGCAGAAGGCCTCGTCGCGCAGATCGCCGGCGACGGCGTCGATCTTCAGCCCCTCGGCGTGGAGGTCCTTGAGCAGGCTGTCGGCATCGGATTGCTCGGCCGGCAGATAGTTGATGACCACATGCGCGCCCTCGCGGGCAAAGGCGATGGCGACGGCGCGGCCGATGCCACTGTCGCCGCCGGTGATCAGGGCGCGGCGGCCCTGCATCCGGCCAAGGCCCTTGTAGGAGCTTTCGCCATGGTCGGGCCGCGGCGTCATCTCGCTGGTCAGGCCGGGTTCGGGCTGCATCGGCGTGTCGAAGGGCGGCTTGGGATAGAGGCTGCGGGGGTCGCGCATCTGGTACTGGTTGTTCGGGGCGTTCTTGGGGGCGTTCTTCGGAGTGTCGTTCATGACAGGTCCTTTCGGCTGGGTCGGCTTGCGGCGAAGCGGGGGCCTTCTGCCCCCGCACCCCCGAGGATATTTTCGAAAGGCAAAGGCGATGCCGGCGCGGCCCTGCGGGGGGAGGAGCCGTGACAACGCGGGCGGGGCCGGGATGTTTCCCGCATGGCGGATATTTGCGCGCTCACCCCCGCTTCGGTCAGCCGCGCAGACGCGCCGCCAGCCGGTTCTGCCGGGCGACCACCGCGGGCAGGTAGATGGTCAGCATCTGCCCGTCGCGCACCACCTGCCGCCCTTCGACGAACAGATGCCGCACCCGGGTGGGCCCCGCCAGCAGCAGAGCGGCCGGGTCCCAGCTGCCGGCGCTCTCCACCCCCGACACGTCCCAGATGGCGATGTCGGCGCGCATCCCCGGCACCAGCGCACCCACATCGCCGCGCCCCAGCACCTGCGCGCCGCCGAGGGTGGCAATCTCCAGCGCCTCGCGCGCGCTCATCGCATCGGCGCCATTCGCCACCCGCTGCAGGAGCATCGCCAGCCGCGCCTCGGCGATGAGGTTGCCGGCGTCGTTGGAGGCGGAGCCGTCGACCCCCAGACCCACCGGCACGCCCGCATCCCGCATCGCCCGAACCGGCGCGATGCCCGAGCCGAGCCGGCAGTTGGAGCAGGGGCAATGCGCGACGCCGGTGCGGGTTCTGGCAAAGAGGTCAATCTCTTGCGGGCCGAGCTTCACGCAATGCGCGTGCCACACGTCAGGCCCGGTCCAGCCGAGGTCTTCGGCATATTGCCCGGGCAGGCAGCCGAACTTGTCCAGCGAATAGGCCACGTCCTCGGCATTCTCGGCGAGGTGGGTGTGCAGCATCACGCCCTTGTCGCGGGCCAGCAGCGCCGCGTCCCGCATCAGCTCGCGGCTGACCGAGAAGGGCGAGCAGGGCGCGACGCCGACGCGGCACATCGAGCCTTCGGCGGCATCGTGGAAGGCGTCGATGACGCGGATGCAGTCGTTCAGGATCGCCGCCTCGCGCTCCACCAGGCTGTCGGGCGGCAGGCCGCCGGCGCTTTCCCCGATGCTCATCGCGCCGCGGGTGGGGTGGAAGCGCAGGCCGACCTCGGCGGCTGCGGCGATGGTATCGTCCAGCCGCGCCCCGTTCGGGTAGAGGTAGAGGTGATCCGAGGTCAGCGTGCAGCCGGACAGCGCCAGTTCCGCCAGCCCCACCTGCGCCGAAGTGAACATCTCCTCGGGACCAAAGCGCGCCCAGATCGGGTAGAGCGTCTTCAGCCAGCCGAAGAGCAGCGCATCCTGCCCGCCCGGAACGGCGCGGGTGAGGGTCTGGTAGAGGTGGTGGTGGGTGTTCACGAGGCCCGGGGTGACGACGCAGCCCTGCGCATGGACCGTCTCGCCGGTGGTGCTGAGGCCGGGGCCCACGGCGGCGATTACCCCGTCCCGGATCAGCAGGTCGGCGCCGGCAAGTTCGGCTCGGGTGTCGTTCATGGTGAGGACGGCATCCGCGTTGCGGATCAGGATCTCGGGCATGGCGTTTCCTCGCATCCCTTCGGTGAAACGCCGGCCGCGCGACAGAAGGGGAGCCTTGCAGTGGCTCCTAAAATGAACCTCGGACCACAATGGGAACGCGCAGTGGTTCGACTAAATTTGCTATCAATACTCAGGAGGGGCCGTGAACAGACGGCTTTTTTCTTTTCCGATCCACCACCACCATGCAAAGAGCCACGCGAGGGGCCCAAGCGCGAGGACAGTAACCAGCACGACTGCAGCCCACAGGGGGCGTAGGTACCGTCGCAGTAAACTCCACGCCCTCAAATACCATGCTATGGGCAATGCCAAGAGTAACAATCCCAGCAAATATCCGTTCAGCGCCCAAGCCATCCAATCCATTGCTGGTCCCTCCTGTGCTGCGCCATCCGCACGAAGATACCACGACTTCGCCTTGTGTCATCTCACTCGAGACTGGCCATGTCATTTTTTAGCGCGCGTCTAGCGCGCGTCGTCCAGCCACTTTCAGCGCCCCCTCACCCGTTCAGCAGCGCCAGTGCCTCCGCATGAATCGCCGCATTCGCCGCCGCCAGAATCCGCCCGCCATGATGCGCCGGCCCGCCCTGCCAGTCGGTCACCACGCCCCCCGCCGCCGTGACCACCGCAATTGGCGCCTGCACGTCATAGGGTTGCAGCCCGGCCTCGATCACCAAGTCGATCTGGCCCGAGGCGATCAGCGCGTAGGCGTAGCAATCCATGCCATAGCGGGTCAGCCGGGCGCGGGACGCCACCTCGCGGAAGGCGGCGGCATCGGCCTCGGTGCCGACCTCCGGAAAGGTGGTGAAGACGATGGCCTCGGCCAGCGGCCGGGGCTTGCGGCAGCGCAGGGGGCGGGGGCCGTGCGGGCCGGTCATCTCCGCCAGGCCAAGCCCGCCCACGAAGCGCTCGCCGATATAGGGCTGGTCGATGGCGCCGAGGATCGGGCCGCTGGCATCAGACACGCCGACCAGCACGCCCCAGGTCGGGGTGCCCGACAGGTAGCCGCGGGTGCCGTCGATCGGGTCCAGCACCCAGGTCAGCCCGCTGGTGCCGGGGGTCGCCCCGTATTCCTCGCCCAGGATCGCGTCCTGCGGCCGCATCCGGGCCAGCACCTCGGTCATCGCCCGCTCGGCGGCGCGGTCGGCGACCGTCACCGGGTCGAAGCGCGCCACTTCCTTGGTGTCGGCCTCCAGCCCCGCGCTACGGAAATGCGCGAGCGTTTCAACCCGCGCCGCATCGGCCGCGGCATGAAGGGCCGCGATCAGTGACAGGCGCTCGGCCTCGTCGATCGTAAGGTCGGCCATCGTCTTGTCGGTCATCGCGCGCCCCCTGCTGCCCGGCTCAGCGGTAGCCGGGGCGCGGGGGCGGCGTCAAGGCGCGGGGGGCTTTCAGGCGGCGTCGGACAGCACCCGGGCCAGATCGAACAGCCGGCGGCGCTGCGCCTCGGGGATGGCGTAGTAGGAGCGTACCAGCTGCAGCGCTTCCTTGTCGGCAAGGATATCGCCCTCGATCTCGGTGGCGGGCGCCGCCTTGCCATCCAGCCCCTCGAAAAAGAACGCCACCGGCACCCCCAGAACTTCCGAGATGTCCCACAGGCGCGACGCCGAAACCCGGTTCATCCCGGTTTCATACTTCTGGATCTGCTGGAACTTGATGCCGACCTTTTCCGCCAGTTGCTGCTGGGTGATGCCGATCATCCAGCGACGGTGGCGGATGCGCTTGCCGACATGGACGTCCACGGGATGGGTCATGGAAATTCTCCTTCTCTGATGTATCTATCAAAGCAATATCCATGCCAAATCTGCCCTCCCTCAACAAATTTTCTACAAGGGCGAGCCTTTGTCCTGATCCACACGGGCAAGTTGTGGGTGTCGGCGGCCCGGACGGTCCTGACGGGGGTGGGAAGATTTCGGCGACGCCCGCGCAAATGGCGGATTTCGCCCGCATTTCTCCGCATGTTTGCATTTTGCATTGCAATTTGCAAATGTCGGCCAGGGCGTTTTGGCATTCTGCTTGGCGTTTTGCACATCGGCAACGCCGCGCTGGTGCAAGGCCAGCCCCGCCGCTAGCCTGCACCAAACCGCCCCTGCCAGAGGATCCCATGCGCGCCTATCGTCTTGAAACCATCGGCACCCCGCCGCGCCTGATGCAGATCGAAGCCCCCCGCCCCGGCCCCGGCGAGGTGCTGGTGCGGATCGCCGCCTGCGGGCTGAATTTTGCCGATACGCTGATGGTCAAGGGCACCTATCAGGAGGCGCCGCCGCTGCCCGCCACGCTGGGGATGGAGCTGGCAGGGACGGTAGAGGCGCTTGGGGAAGGCGTGACCTCGCCGGCCATCGGCACCCGCGTTGCGGTGTTTGCCGGGCATGGCGGGCTGGCCGACTATGGCTGCTTCCCCGCCGCGCGCTGCCTGCCGCTGCCGGACACGATGAGCTTCATCGATGCCGCCGCGCTGCAGGTCGCCTATGGCACCAGCCATCTGGCGCTGACCCGGCGCGCCCGGCTGCAACCGGGCGAGACGCTGGTGGTGACCGGCGCCGCGGGCGGCGTCGGGCTGACGGCGGTGGAGATCGGGGCGCTGATCGGCGCGCGGGTCATCGCCGTGGCGCGCGGGGCGGACAAGCTGGCGGCCGCCGCCGCGGCGGGGGCCTCGGTCTGCCTCGACAGCGACACCGCCGACCTTCGGGCCGAGGTGAAGGCGCTTGGCGGGGCCGACGTGCTCTATGATGCGGTGGGGGGCGATGCCTTCACCGCCCTCTTCCGCGCCATGCGGCCCGAGGGGCGGATCCTGGCCATCGGTTTTGCCAGCGGGACGGTGCCGCAGATCCCGGCCAATCACCTGCTGGTCAAGAATGTCTCGGTGATGGGCTTCTACTGGGGGGCCTATCTGGGCTTTGCGCCCGATGCGTTGAAGGGCAGCCTCGCCGAGGTTATGCGCTGGCATGCCGAGGGCAGGATCAAACCGCATGTCAGCCATGTGCTGCCGCTGGAGCGGGCCGAAGAGGCACTGGCGCTGCTGTCTGGGCGCAAATCCACCGGCAAGGTCGTGGTGACGATGGGCTGAGCGTCAGTCGCGGCAGCCATAGGCCATGCGCAGTTCGTCCTTCAGCCGCTCGGTCACCGCGCCCTTCTGGATGCCGGCATCGTAGAGGAACAGCTGCGTCACGCCGAGCCCGGGCAGCGCGTTCCCCGCCTCGATCACCTCGCAGCCGGGCGGCACCCCGCCGCGCATACGCACGGTGACCGCCAGATCGGCGGCGGTGGTGGTTTCCATCACATGCTCTGACTGGCCCGAAAACCCCATCTCCCACGGGATCCCCGCCGCATCGAGTGCGGCGATGGCGCGCGGGCGGAAGATGCAGGCCTCTTCAAAGGCCAGCCGCAGCGGCCGGCGCTGCCAGGCGGTGCCCTCCGGCGCGCCGATCCAGACCAGCTCGCACTCCGCCAGCCGCTCTGCCCCCTCTCCGGGGCTGTCCTCGGTGGTCACGATCAGGTCGGCCTCGCCGCGGGCGAAGCCCTCCTTCAGCCGCCGGGTGAAGCCCGAGTCGAGCGTGACCCGCACGCGAGGGTAATCCGAGGCCAGGCGCTTGAGGATCCCGGGGATCGCCGGGAACACGATGTCATGCGGCACCCCCAGCCGGATCTCGCCGGTGAAATCATCGGTGGTCAGCCGGGCCAGCGCCTCATCGTTCAGCGCCAGCATCTTGCGGGCGTAACCCAGCAGTTGCTCCCCCTCGGGCGTCAGCGCCAGCTTGCGGGCGGTGCGGGAAAACAGGCCAAGCCCCAGCCCCTCCTCCAGCCGCTTGATCTGCATCGAGACCGCCGACTGCGTCAGGTTCATCAGCCCCGCAGCGCGGGTGACCCCGCCCGCATCGACGATGGCGACGAAGGAGCGCAACGAGGTGAGGTCGAGGGTGCGGGCCATATCAGATTCCGTGATGAAGCAGCCGTCAATCATTCATTTCCAATATCAAGCATAGACTGAGAAGATGATCAAGTCCGCTGATCTTTCAGCACCAACACATCACACGGAGGATATGATGCTCGCCCTGTTCCGCACCCGCCCCCCTCTTCCCGGCCCCGGCGCCCTGTTCAGGTTGCTGGGCCGGATGTCCGCCACCCGCCGCCAGCGCCGGGCGCTGCTGCGGCTTGATGACGCGCTGCTGCGCGATATCGGGCAGGACCATCTCTCGGCCCGCGCCGAGGCCAGCCGCCCGATCTGGGACGTGCCGCAGCATTGGCGGCTCTGACCTGCATGACGGATCGTGAAGGGTTTCGGGGGCTTGACCCTTGAACGAAAGCCCCTTGTGCCCGATATTGGCTGCAGGTGGGTCTGACCTCGGGCAGGCCTGCAAAGGGAAACGTAACGGAGGCTTCAATGGCTGACTACAACACGATCCGCGCCGGCCGGGTGGGCGCCGGTGCGGTTCACATCGACGAGGGTCTCAAGGCCCATATGAACAAGGTCTACGGGCTGATGTCCGTCGGCCTCGCCGTGACCGGACTCGTCGCCTATTTCGTCGGCAGCAACGATGCGCTGCTGGCCTCGATCTTTGGCACCCCGCTGAAATGGGTGGTGATGTTCGCGCCGCTGGCCGTGGTCTTCGCCTTTGGCGCGATGATCGGCAAGATGTCGGCCGCCACCGCGCAGATGGTGTTCTTCGGCTTCGCCGCGCTGATGGGCCTGTCGATCAGCTACATCTTCGCCGTCTATACCGGCGTGTCGATCGCGCAGACCTTCCTGATCACCGCCATCGCCTTCGCGGGCCTGTCGCTCTACGGCTACACCACCAAGCGCGACCTGTCGGCAATGGGCGCCTTCCTGGTGATGGGCCTGATCGGGCTGATCGTCGCCTCGATCGTGAACATCTTCCTCGCCTCATCGGCGATGGCCTTCGCGATCTCGGTGATCGGGGTGCTGATCTTTGCGGGCCTGACCGCCTTCGATACCCAGCGGATCAAGAACGACTATATCGAGCATGCCCAGATGGGCGATGCCGACTGGCTGGCGAAATCGGCGATCCTGGGCGCGCTGACCCTGTATCTCGACTTCCTCAACCTGTTCATGTTCCTGCTGCAATTCCTCGGCAACCGCGAGTAATCCGGTTTCGGAACCAGGTATTGAGGGCCGCCTTCGGGCGGCCCTTTCTCGTTTCAGGGCCAGGTGTCCAGAAACCGCCGCACCTGCGCCCGCGCGGCCAGCCGCACCTTGGCCTTGCCCTCGGGAGCGCCGTCCCACAGCCGCTGGATGTTCGCCCGCCCGCTGCGGCGCGTGCGCCAGATGTAGCGCCAGAAGGGCAGAGTCTCGCGGTGGAAGCCTTCGGGGCAGCCCTCGGGCAGGTCGGGGCGGTTGCGGCCATTCCAGACCACGGTCCGCTTCACCACCCGCCACAGGCGCAGGGGCAGCGGCAGGTCGAGCCAGATCAGCATGTCAGCGCGGGCGAGGCGGTCGCCCCAGGTCGCCGAATGCCCGCCCTCGAAGATCCACGCCTCCCGCGCCTCTACCTCGCGGCAGAGGCGGGTCTTCTCGTCGCGGGGGCGCTCCACCCAGCCGGGCTGCCAGTGGATGTGGTCTATATGGACGACCGGCAGGCCGGTCTTCCGGCCCAGGTCCCGCGCCAACGTGGACTTGCCGGAACCGGGCTGGCCGATGATCATGATGCGCTGCATGGTGCCCCTCCTGCGCAAAGCAAAAGGCCGCACCCGGGGGCACGGCCTTGATCCGAAACGGAAAAGCAGATCTTACTTGATCTTGCCTTCCTTGTATTCGACATGCTCCCGCTTGACGGGGTCATATTTGCGCACGACCATCTTTTCGGTCATGGTGCGGGCATTCTTCTTGGTCACATAGAAGTGCCCGGTGCCCGCCGTCGAGTTCAGACGGATCTTGATCGTCGTCGGCTTCGCCATAGTCGTGTCTCCTGCAGCCGGGCGGTATGCAGTCTTTCGCCCGCGCCCCGTGAATTCCTTGAAGCCCGCCTTTTACCTAGCCACGTCGCGGAGTCAACCGCAAAGCAACCGCCTTGCGCAGCATTTGCCGATGCGGCCCCGGGGGCCGCCCTTAGGACGCCTCGGCAGTCCCCGCCGGCTGATACTGCGCGCGGAACCAATCCCATGCCGCGGCTTCCACCTCGGCCACGCCGGGGATCGCCCTCAGCCGATCCTCCCAGACCCGCACCTCGGGGCGCAGTTCCACCAGCGAAAGCGACTCGGCATCGTTGCGGTTGGAGGCGTTGTAGAAATCACTGCCGATCTTGCGCTTGCCGTTCCGGCGCCCGTTCGCATCGCCCCGGGCCCGCTTCAGCCGGTGCAGATCGTCGGATTTCACATGGTGATGATGCAGGCAGGCATTCTCCCAGGTCAGGTGATGCGCCGCCACCTCATAGTCCGACCCGCGCAGGCTGAGCAGCTTTTCGACCGGCATATCGACCCCGGCGGCGTTCACCACCTTGGGAATGCCCGCCTTGGGCAGCTTGGGCGAATGCACCCCCATCATGCCAAAATTGCGCGGGCGGAACAGGGTCTTGAAGCCCACGAGCCCCCCGGTCGCCAGATCCGGCAGCGGATCCTCGCAGCGGGTGAAACTCTCGACGACGCTGCCGCCCTCCCAGACCGCCTTGCCGGCCGAGCCGAAATGCCGCCACATCACCGCAATCGCATCGGCCTCGGGGTAGAGCGCGACGAGGTCGTCGACCTTGCGCCCGCGGGTGGTCACGTTGACGAATTCGTCGGCGTCGATATGGATCGCCCAGTCGGCCTCGCGCACGTGATCCAGCTGATAGGCCATATGAAGGGCCTGTTTCTGGATTGACCCCATCTCATAGGGCCCCGGGTTGGGATAGTGCTCAACGGGCGCGTCCTGCCCCAGCAGGGCCAGCAGCCGGTCGGTGCCGTCATCGCAGTCGTTGGTGTAAACGACGATCCGGTCGAAGCCGATGGTCAGATGGTGCGCCACCCATTCGACGACATAAAGCGCCTCGTTGCGCATGCATGCGACGACGACCTTGCCTGGTTTCATCACCTGCCCCAGATGGTTGTAATCCCAGTAAAAAATCACACGACATGCCGAAACACAAGTGCGGCGGAAATCTGCGCGGATGGCCTGTAAGCCGGATTCTGTGCGGGGGCCCCGCTTGCACGAACGCCCCGTCCGATGACCATTCCTCTGGTCCCGTCCTTGCGGACGGGATCTAGCTGCCAACCCGGGCCTCTCGGGCTGAAGCGTCCCTGCGGCGGCCGGTTGCCCGGCCTGCCCCGCGCGAGGCCCCTATTCGGCATTGCTCCTGGTGGGGCTTGCCGTGCCGTCCCTGTTGCCAGGTCCGCGGTGGGCTCTTACCCCACCGTTTCACCCTTACCTGCATGGCGCGGGTGTAACCCCTTGTCCGCAGGCGGTTTCTTCTCTGTGGCGCTTTCCCTCGGGTTACCCCGGCCGGGCGTTACCCGGCACCATTGCTTCATGGAGTCCGGACTTTCCTCGCACGCCCCGGTTTCCTTGCGGACCCTGTTGCGCACGCGGTCATCCGGCCATCCGCGCGGGCTGACAGCTATGCGCCCCCTGCCCCGCCGTCAATGGGCGGCGGCG
>Ga0209024_1001597_pt1 | contig 17352 bp, 16 predicted proteins | sample AutmiccommunBRH5_FD_187380 | JGI IMG/M metagenome (GOLD analysis project Ga0209024, IMG submission 187380) | Deep subsurface microbial communities from Mt. Terri, Switzerland - Autotrophic microbial communities BRH/5 (SPAdes) (version 2) | ecosystem: Environmental > Aquatic > Deep subsurface >...
CCCTCCCCCATGAAGGGGGAGGGGGTCGGAGGGCGGATCGGGAGCCTCATAGTTGGAGTGCGGACGCGCGACGCGCTAGCCTCCCCTCGCCCGCGACGCCCCATCCGAGGACGCACGGAGCGCGAGGAGGTCCGTGATGCCCGAGTCCCTGCCGCCCGAACTCGTCGACCTGCGTGGCCGTCTCGCGGCGTTCCTCGAGGAGATCCGCCCGTGGGGCGAGGGTCTCGGTGAGGACGGGGTGCCCGAGGATGTCCGAGCGCGGGTGAGGGAGCGCTCCAAGGAGCTCGGGTTCTTCGGCATGATGCAGCCGGCCGAGGTCGGCGGCAGCGAGGCCGGCCCGCTCGCCCTCGTGGTGGCGCGCGAAACGCTGGCCGCGGCGAACACACCCCTCGCGCGGTTCGTGTTCGGGCCGGACCCGGCGCTGCTCCGGCGCGCCGAGGGCGACGTGCGGACACGCTTCCTCGAACCGGTGCTCGCCGGCGAGCAGACGTGGTCGTTCGCCTTCACGGAGTCCCGGGGGCCGGACGCCCCGCCGAAGCCGACCTGGGCCATCCGCGACGGGGACGACTTCCTCGTGACCGGGAAGAAGTCGTTCGTTACGGGGGGCGCCACTGCGGACTTCTACGCGGCGATGGTGAACGTCGAGGAGGGCGGCACGCCCGAGGGGCCGACCGGGACGGCGATGCTGCTGATCGAGCGCCAGACGCCCGGCGTCACGATCACGCGCGACTTCAAGAGCATGGAGGGCGGCGGCCACGTCGAACTCTCCTTCGAGCAGGCCCGCGTGCCTCAGGCCAACCTGCTCGGCGCGGTGGGCGAAGGGATGCCTCGCGCGATGGGGAATATCAGCGAGGAGCGCGTGGCCGCGGCTGCCTCGGCGTGTGGCGTCGCCATCTGGACCGTGAACCACGTGACGAAGCACATCACCGGCGGCCCCGAGGGCCGGCGACTCGCCGACCGCGAGGGCGTGCGGCTGCGGTACTCGGACATGCGCATCGACACCTACGCCGCGCGCGCCATGCTCTACCGCACCGCACGACTGCTGGAGTCCGGCGACGAGGCGATCAACGAGGGCGCAGCCACCAAGGTGTTCTGCACCGAGGTCGCGAGCCGCGTCGTGGACACTGCGGTGCAGCTCGTCGGCGGGCAGGCGCTGATCGTCGGCCACCCCCTCGAGGCGATGTACCGCCGAGTGCGCTCGATGCGCCTCGCGGGAGGTGCGTCCGACATCCTCCGTCTCACCGTCGCGCGCGGCATCGTGGAGTTCGACACGGGACGGCTGTAGGCGTAGAACTCGCTCGATCAGACAGCGCTCTGAGGGGACATCGAGATGCGCTACTGCCCGAATTGCACACAACCACTGACCACCCGCGAGGACGGCGGGCGCGAGCGCCTCGCGTGTCCCGACCGAGACTGCGGGTTCATCCACTTCGGGAACTTCTCGATCGGGTGCGCCGGGGTGGTGATCCGCGACAACAAGGCGCTCCTGGTGCAGCGAGGCTGGGAGCCATTCCGCGGCTCGTGGCAGATCCCCGGCGGCTACGTCGAGCACGACGAGCCGATCATCGAGGCGGTGGAGCGCGAGATCCTCGAGGAGGCCGGCATCGTCGCCAAGGCCCGAGACGCGATTGGGTTCCGCCACTCCATCGGCGGCTCGATCGGCGGGCCGAGCACCAACATGTACGTGGTGTTCCGCCTCGACTACGTCGAGGGGGACCCGAAGTGGGACGACGACGAGATCATCGGCGCTGGGTTCTACTCGGCGGACGAGATGGCGCAGATGGAATCCGTGCAGGGACTCTCCCGCTGGGCGATCGACAAGGCGATTCGGGCCACCTCGGACCACGGCCTGCTCGTAGAGCGCGGCTCGACGGCCGTGCCGCAGCGGCCGGGATGGTCGCTCTTTGGGCTGCAGGTGCCGGACCCGGATCTCCTCTAGAGGATCGACTACGAAGTCGTCACGCGATGCCACCGAAATAGGAGTGACAGCGCGACCAACGGAGGGTAGGCTTCCCTCCTTGCCGTGAACGTCAGGGTTGTCGATCAGCAAGCGTCGGCCCTGGGGAGCCACCCGTGAGCACTGGCCTGACTGACCGCACCCCGGCGGATGCCGAGGACGATTCCGCAGGTACCTCAGCGACATCGAACGGAACTGGCCCTCGACGCGCCGCCGTCCGGGAGCGCACCCGCCCACCCGGCAACACGTCTTCGCCGGTTACCGCCGTCGGTGATGGCTCCGGCGAGCCCCCTCGAAACTGGCTCACGAAGATCCGGACGTTCGAGTCGCTGGGCTACCCGGCGTACCGCGACTTCTTCCTGGCCATGCTGGGCCAGATGGCCTCCCAGAACATGCAGATGGTCGTCCGGTCGTACCTCGCGTTCGTCCTCACCGGCTCGTACGCCGCCCTCGGGATCATCGCGCTCGCGAACGCGATCCCGGGGCTCGTGCTGTCGATGGTGGGCGGCGCGATCGCCGACCGAGTGGCGCGACGCAAGAACATCGTGCAGATCGGCCAGCTCACCAACGCGCTCAACACCGCTGCGGTCGGCGTGCTGCTCGTGACCGACCTGCTGACGTTCGAGTACCTGTTCGTCGCGGCGGTGGTCCAGGGGATCACGATGGCGCTGATGATGCCCGCGCGACAGGCGTTGCTCCCCGGCCTGGTCCCGCCTGGCTCGATGATGAACGCGGTGGCGCTGAACGCGGCCGGCATGAACTCCATGCGCCTCATCGGCCCCGCGATCGGCGGGTTCATCGTCGCGTGGTCCGCCGGGGCCGTGTACTTCCTGATGTCCGGGCTCTACCTGCTCGCGTGCTTCTTCCTCGTGCGTGTGCCGGAGGCGCCGAAGGTGACCGTGAGCGCCGGCAGCGTGCGTGGCGAGATCCGAGCCGCGTGGTCGAACATGGGCCTCGGCATCTCGTACATCGCGCGCGACAAGATCCTCGGCCCCTTGATGCTGATCAACGTGCTCGTGGTGCTGACTGCGATGCCGTACATGTTCCTCCTCGCGGGCTTCGTCGTGGACGTCCTCGAAGCTGACGCGGACGCCCTCGGTACACTCCAGAGCGTGAGCGGCATCGGCTCGCTGGCGGCCGCGCTGGTCGTCGCCTCCATGGCCGCGAAGCGCCGCGGGGCATGGTTCCTCATCGGGTCGGGCTTCCAGGGGCTGATGCTATTGGCGGCGTTCACGCTGTCCACGTCCGTCTGGATGATGGCCGGGTTCATGCTGCTCATGGGCATCGGGCAGGCGGCTCGGCAGGGACTCTCCAACGTCCTCGTGCAGGAGTACGTGCAGGAGGAGTACCGAGGGCGCGTGATGAGCGTCTACATGCTTCAGTTCTCGCTCTCCCAGATCGGTGCGTTCTTCACGGGACTCCTCGCCGAGGCCGTCGGCCCCCGGATGGCGCTCGGCTCGACGTCGCTCGTACTGGTGATCCTGGCCTTCGGCACGCTGATCTTCGTGCCGAGACTGCGAAACCTCGACTAGTCTGCGCACAGCCCTCGATGTCGTGCGAAGCCGGAGCGCTCCGCCCGGACTGGACGTACTGCCCCGCATCGGGGCACGATGCGCACAGCGGCAGAGGGGGGCGTGAGGGACGGCCACCCCGTGTTTGATTCCGGTCGGCGCCGGCCAGTTGAATCCCCCACCAGCTCGGTGGTGCGAGGGTCACTCGCCGCCCTTCTGATCGTCGTCGCCATCGGTGGACTCGTCGCACTCCTCGTCATCGGATCGCTCGACACCGCCGGTGCCTGGAGCGCACTCATCGAGGACCGCGACTACCTCGAACGCCTCGGCTTCTCGCTGGCCCAGGCGGCCGGCGCGGCCGCGATCGGACTCGCGGTCGGGCTTCCGGCGTCGTGGTTCCTGAGCCGCGGTTCGCTCCCCCTCCGAGGGCTACTCGGCGTCCTCGTTGCCGCGCCGCTGGCGATCCCCGGGGTCGTGCTGGCGCTGGGCATCGACCTCATTGCGGACGGCCAGATCGTGCCGCGCGCGCTCGTGATCCTCGCGCACAGCATCTTTGCGACGGCCGTCGTGACGTGGCTGGTCACCCCGGCATGGGCCGCCGGCGACCCACGCGCCGCCGAGGACGCCCGACTGCTGGGTGCCCGTCCCTTCCGCGCCTACCTCGTGGGGACCGGCCGGCACCTGCCATCCGCCGTGCGCCTCTCTGCAGCCCTCGCGTTCTGGTACGCGTTCGCAGCAGCCGGCACCGTCGCGGTCCTCGGAGGGGCCGAGGCGGCGACGACCGAGTCGACGCTGGCGTTTGGCGATGGCATCACGGGGGCCCGCCCCGCCACCGGAGGGGCCTTTGGAGCGGAGCAGTCCGCCGTCGCGCTCGTGCAGGTGCTGGTCGGGATCCTCGTCTTCACGCTCGGCGGCCTGCGCTGCCCGCGAGCGAGCGCGATGCGACCGCACGCCGGTAGTGCAGTCGTCGTACTGGGCGTGCTCTACCTCCTCGGCGTGATCGCGGTGCTGTGGGCGCCGCTCGGCTGGGTGGTGAGTGAAGCGGTAGCCGAAGGCGGCTTCGACGGCCTCGCGAGCGCGAGCGTCGGCGGACGTGACGTAACCACGCTGGCCGCGTGGACGGGCATCCTCGCCGCACTCTCCGCACTGGCCGCGACATCCATCGCATGGCTGGGGGCGTCGTTTTTTAGCCGCCCGACCGAGACTGCCCGCGGGACGATCGGTCGATGGTTGCTGGCCCTGCCGGCGGCGTTGACCGGTGCCGCGATCGGCTGGGGCGGCCTGCTCCTCGCCGAACACCTCGGCGCTGACCTCAACCGTACGTACGCGTTCACGATCGGCGCTCACGCCCTCATCGCGTACCCCTTCGCGCTCCGCATCCTGGGCGTGCGGCGGGACGTGAGCACCGCGCTCACGGAGGACGCCCTCCTCCTCGGCGCGACTGAGCGAGGCACGCGCTGGCGCTGGTGTGGCCGGCAGATGCTGATGGCGCTGGCGAGCGCCTTCCTCGTCGCTGTGGTGCTCTCCGCTGGTGAGGTCGCCGCCGCCCATCTGCTCAACCCCACCGACGCGACGCCGGCGGCGCTCGGGCTGCTGCGAGGGTGGGCTGCCGGCTCCGAGGCTCCGGGCACGGTCTACGCCCTCGGAGCGGCGCTGGCAGGGGCCACGGTGATAGCGTTCGCCGGTGCGGAGTGGCTCAGACGGGCTGCCGCGCGGGTGGAGGCCGGATGACCGCGCTCAGGGTGCAACAACTCGCGCTACGCGCGCGCGCACTGCCAGACGAGGCCGTCACGTTCACCGTGGAAGCCGGCAAGATCAGCGCGCTCTTCGGGCGGCCCGGATCGGGGATCCGCGAGGTGCTGCGCGTCATCGCCGGCCTCGAACCCGCCGCCGGTGGCGAGATCCGCCTGGACGACTCGCCGGTCCAGGGCCTGCCCGTCCACCGCCGCCGCATCGGCCTCGTCCAGCGCGACTCCACGCTCTTCCCCGGCACCGTCGAAGACAACGTGGCGTTTGGCCTGAAGCGCGCCGGGTGGCCGAAGTCAGACCGGGGCCGGCGCATTGCCGAGGTCCTCGAACTGGTCGGCATGACCGGCGCCGAGGGCGACCGCACCGACATCCTGACCGAGGGTGAACGCGCTCGCGTCGTCCTCGCACGGGCGATTGCACCGAAGCCGGCCGCGCTGCTGGTGGAGGCGCCCACGTGGTTCGTCCCCGAGGTGGACCGCATCGCCTTCCGCGGACGCCTCCGCGAGGTCTTCCAGTCGCTCGACATCCCGATCGTCATCAGCACGAACGACGTGCAGGACGCGGTCGGTATCGCGGATGACCTGCTCGTGGTGCACGAGGGAGTGCTCCGGCAGTCCGGCAGCGTCTCGCGCGTGCTCGCCGGACCGAGTTCGATCGAGGTCGCCGAGCTCGTCGGCTACGTAACGCTGATCCGGGGCGAGGTGAAGGACGGCTGGATCCTGGAGCCCGGCGCGGGCGCCATCGACTTCCCCGCCGGCTTCCCGTTGCAGGGCACCGCGCGAGCCCTCGCACACCCCGCCGTCATGCTCGGCGTGCCGGACGACTCCGGGCTCGGGTGTGGCGTCTCGGGAACCCTCGAGCGCGTGCGGGCGATTGGCCCGACGCACCTGCTGGACATCCGCGTCGGCGAACGCACGATCGAGGTGCGCTGGGAGTGGGATCTGAACCCACCGGAGCCGGACGCGGTCATCGCAATCGCGGTCACCCCCGGCACGCTCCGCTTCTTCAACGAACCGAACACCCCTCGCCCGGCCGCAAGCGCGGAGCCCTCGGACGCGACGCGCACCGAGGATGCGACGCTCCCGAGCGTGGCGACCGCTGTCTCGCCCGCCCTCGCTGATGCCGAAGCGGGCGAGACACCCACCGAGGACGAGACCGGGACTGCTCCCCCTCGCTCAGCGACTGCCGCAGCCCCGGAGACCCCAGAGCACCCAGAGACACCGGAAGCCCCGGAGGCCCCGCCCGAGGAGCCTTCGTGGGAGCGGCCGCAGGAGCGAGCGGCTCCCGCCACCCCTCGCGAGTTCACACCGTCCGAGGGGCTGATGGCGGAGCCCCCGCCCCCGCGCGTGGAGCCGACCACCGTCGCCTACGACCCGGAAGAGCGCCTCCGCGAGGAGAGCGGCGCGACGTTCATCAGCAGCGGCGCACCGGCGCCGGCCCCCTCCCCGCCCCGCACCCGCGTCGAGGAGGCGCCACCCACCTCCGAAGACGTCGAGCACGCCGAGGAACGCGCGGACGACGACTCCGTGGGGGCAATGGCGCCATGGCTCCAGGTCTCGCGGCCATCTCGCGCCGATGACGACGAGAACGCCCCGCCAAACCCGCCCGACCCGCACCGCGGGATGCCCCTGGACTAAGTGCGGGCGGAACTCATCGGCGATGCGACAGAATCGCCCAGAACCTCGCTCTACCCCTCGTCCGGCGTCTCGTGACCTCCGGAGGCGTGCGCTAACCTCGTCGGCATGCCGTTCAGCGCACTCGACCGCATCATCCATCGCGATCCGGAGCGCCGAGTGCTCCGTGCGCTGGCCGACCGGACGAAGCACCTCAAGGGTCGCCGGCGTCCGGACGTGTCGCTGCAGATCGTGGTGGACCTTGCACGTGACCTCACCAATGGGCGCTACGCCGCACTCTCCGTCACGGATGAGCATGACCACACCGAGGGATTCTTCGTGTCCGGCCTCGACCAGGAGGCGATGATGCGACTGCGCACGCCGCCGCAGGGCCACGGTCCGCTCGGCTCACTGAGGTACGACGGCAAGCCCGTGCGGTTCGACGACGTCTCGCAGCACCGCAAGGCGTTCGGGTTCCCCTCGCACCACCCGGAGATGCAGGCCCTCGTCGGCGTCGCACTGTGGGCCGAGGGCGTCGTGCGGGGCGCGCTCTACGTCACGGACCGACAGGACGGCCACCCGTTCGACGAGGACGACGAGCGCATGCTGACGACGCTCGGACAGCACGCCTCGAAGGTCATCGAACAGGACTGGTACTAGCCCCTCGCGTCCCGACCGCAGCTACTCGCCACTACTCCCAGACCGGCTCGTGCTCGCCCATCTGGGGTGCGGGGCGTGTCCAGTGCGGCACGTAGCCCTCCACGCGGCCTGGCGGCGCGACGTGGGTGATGTCCCCGGTCTGCATGAGGAACGGCGACACGTCCGGCGGCACCGCGTCCTGGCCGCGCTCGACGTGTCCGAGGTCTTCCAACCACCGTCCGGTGCGCGCCAGCGCGACCTGCACGTGCCACGAGCCGCCCTCGTGATGCCGCTTCCGGAGACCCGCGATCGCGCCCAACGCTGCGAGGTAGCCCGTGGCGTGGTCGAGCGCCTGCGCGGGGAGTGACCGCGTAGGCGCGCCGCCGTCCTCGGAGGTCTCGGTCGCGACGATCCCGCTCGCCATCTGGACGAGCGAGTCAAAGCCGCGACGCCCGGCCCACGGGCCCATGTGGCCGTAGGCGGAGAGTTCGACGACCACAATCCCGGGGCGCGTCTCGGCGAGTTCGAGGGCTGAGAACCCGCGTCCGGCAAGCGAGCCGGGGCGGTACGCCTGCACGAACACGTCCGCCTCACGGGTGAGTGCGCGGAGCGTGTCGCAGCCGTCGTCCGTGCGGAGGTCGAGGAACGCGGAGCGCTTGCCGAAGCCAGTGTCCCGGTCGAGGTCAGCGAACGTGGGGAGGTGGGGGCCGGAGATGCGAAGCACGTCCGCCCCGTACGAGGCAAGCAGGCGCCCGCAGACCGGCCCGGCGAGCACCCGAGACAGGTCGAGGATGCGGACGCCCTCCAGCGGCGCTTCGGCGGGCGGCAGCGGCTCGGCAGGCGCGTCACCGAGGCGGGTCATGGTCACGAGGGGGATGGTGCCGACGGCCTGGCCCTGCGGGTGCGCAGCCCACTCGTCGGGCGTGCGCCACGAGGAGGCGGCACCGCCGCGCTCCATGATTGCCTCGACGAGGGCTTCCGCCTCGAAGCCGGCGACGGACGTCTCGACCATCGGGCGGAGGGTGTCCGGGCCCGGCGGGATGCCGAGCGCATCGAGCGCGGCGTCGCGGTGGTGATCGAAGTTCGCGTGGATGCGCACCCAGCGGCCGTCGGCCGTCGCGTAGTCACCCGAGAGGGGCGCCCACTGCTCGCGCGGCGGTGCGCCGACCTCGCTGTAGTAGCGCTCACTGAGGAACGCCGCGGCAGCGTGCCCGCGGTCGAGGTCAGCGTGTGGGGCGGGGCCACCTCGGTCGTGCCACAGGGCCGAGGCGGCCAGTGTCGCCGCGCCGATCGAGGCCGTCGCGAGTTCGGTGACGTGGTAGACGGACGGGAGGTGCCCCTCCCCGGTGACGTCGAGGTGCTCGAGGAGTTCGGGCTCGAGGCCCACGGCTTCCCATGGCTCACGAGCGATCTCGCGGATGTCGGATGGCGTCATCAGTCGCTCCCGGCTATCGGATGGACGCCCCACTGCATGCGCAGCCCCAGCGTCCTCAGACCGGCGCCGCCTCCGCCGCTTCGAGGATACGTTCCAGGTCGGCCCTGAGTTCGGGACTCATCCCCGAGCCCTGGCACCTCGGGCAGTTGGGCTCATCGGGCGCTCCGGTGTCATGCAGCGTGACCGTCGCGCCGCCCTCGTCGAGGATGATGCCGCAGATCGTGTCGACGCGGGACGCGTAGAACCGACGGTCGCCACGCGGCTCGATGTCATGCAGGATGACCCAGTGCCAGTCGTCGCCAAAGTCGTCCAGCGCCTTGGCGACGAGCCTCATGTCCGACATGCAGCCTCCGAGGGGTGTCGAGGGGGTGGAGCAGGCCTCGCAGCCTGCGGCCCTACAGCCTACGACGCTCTACGAGGCCTATGAAGCAACGTACTGGCCAAACCACTGCTTGGAGCGCTCCCAGGAGTCAGCAGACGCCTCCGGGTGGTGGGCCGAGCCGGCGTTGAAGAAGGAGTGCTTCGCGCCCTCGTACAGCTTGATGTCGTTGGGCGTACCCGCCTCGGTGAGGGCGTCGCGCAGCGCGTCCACCTTCTCCTTCGGGATGCCCTGGTCCTCACCGCCGTAGGAGCCCATGAGCGGCGTCTTGATCGACTTGAGGGCGTCTCCCTCTGGCATGCCACCGCCGTAGTAGACGTGCACGGCGTCGACGTTGGAGGTCGGGCGCATCGCCGTGGCGAGGGTGAGCCCGCCGCCCATGCAGAAGCCGACGCAGCCCACCTTGCCGACGTTGCGCTCCTGCTTCATCCAGTCGATGGCGGCGTCGATCTCCTCCGCGGCGATCTGGCGCTCCAGGCTCATCGCCAGCTTGCGCGCCTCGTCGGGCTCGACGGCGAGCGTGCCGTGGTAGAGGTCGGGCGCGAACGCGAGGTAGCCCTCCTCGGCGTAGCGGTCGGCGATGCCTCGGATGTCGTCGTTGAGGCCCCACCACTCCTGGATGACGATCATCCCGCCCTTCGGGTTGGCGGGCTCGGCGAGGTAGCCCGGGATGCTCTTCCCGGCGTGGTTAATCGTCATGTCAGGCATGGAATCCCCCTCAGCGGCAGATGTCGATGGTCGTAGAGACTCGCGCCCTGATCGGGCGGAAGAGTCAGGCGGCGTCAGTATACGAACGCGGCAAAGGAGAACCGGGCTCAGTCCGTCACGACCTCGTCGAGGTCGAAGAGATAGGTCACGGTGTCACCCACCTCGACGCCGTGCTCCGCGTACCAACCGGCAGTTGCCTCGATCGCCGCGACGTAGGGCTCGTCAGGGCGGTGGATGTCGTCCGTGTCGGAGGTCATCGTCGTGATGAACACAATCTCGCCGTCGGGATTGACGAAGGCGATGTCGAGGTCGATGTGCGTGTTCCGCATCCAGAACCCGGTCTGACCGAAGTCCTCGCGGTAGAACAGCATCCCGCGCCCCTCGAGCGTCGTGCGCCCGGAGAGGCCGATGGCGTACTCGCTGCGTGGAGGCACCTCCACGGGCAGTTCCACGGAACCGCTCCCCGTCTCGAACCGCACGAGGGGTAGCTCGCTCGTCGGGGTCGAGTACGTGGAGGTGACAGGCTCGGATGGCGCGGGAATCGGCGTCTCGGTGCCAGCCGTGGACTGCGTCGCAGAGACCGCCGTCGAGGGCGTTCCGGTCGCACTCGTGGCAGCCGCGGTCGCCTCGGTAGTTCCGGTGCTCGCGGCGGTCGCGGGGCTCGTCGGGTCGACGTTCGGGTCGGGGGCGTCCTCCTCGCCACAACCGACGAGCAGGAGGGTAAGCGCGCCGAGGACGAGCAGGCAGAGTCGCTTCATCCCTAGATCGTCCTCTGGGCGGGGGTGTGCGGCAAATGCCCGCCTCGACGGACGCGTAGATCGGCTACTGAGCGATACCGATGGTGTGTAAGAACGGTCGTGTTACGGTCTGAACATCTCGGATGGCTCATCGAGCGTCTCGCCGACGAGCCCATCGTCCATCGATGCCCCCGAGGTACCTCGGATGCCCACTGGCTGTCGGGCGTTCGGCGACCCTCACTCCCAGCGCGCCCCCTCTCGGAAGTGGCGCCCTCGGACGGTCGCAGCCAATTCAGGCGTCGATAGCCCGACTGACTCGGAGACCGCTTGTCCCTGTTCACGCGTCGGCGACCCTCGCCGGCTGACACTTCGTTCCCGCAATTCGAATCCGCTGAGAACAATCCTGACCGTGAGGACGCCTCGAGTTCCTCACGCGCTGCCGTTCGTACGGCTGAAGACCGGCCCGAGCACGAGGCGGACGTCCAGTTCGCGGACGTGAGCTTTGCAGAGCTCGGCGTCCCCGAGGACTTCCTCCAGGTGCTGGAGGAGAACGGCATCACCTCGCCGTTCCCGGTGCAGGCCCTGACCATCCCGGACGCCTTCGCGGGCCGCGATGTCTGCGGCAAGGCGAAGACCGGCTCCGGCAAGACGCTGGCGTTCGGCATCCCGCTGGTCGACCACACCACGACTGCACGCTCGCGCCGCCCTCGGTCGCTCGTGCTCGTGCCGACACGCGAGCTGGCGAACCAGGTCGCCGAGTCGCTCGCCCCGTTCTGTGAGGCGCGCGGCCTGTGGCTCATGGCTGTCTACGGTGGCGTCTCCATCAACCGCCAGATCGCCGGGCTGCGCCAGGGCGTCGACCTCGTCATCGCGACGCCGGGCCGCCTCAACGACCTGCTCGAGCGCGGCGACATCTCGCTCGAGGATGTCGACATGGTCGTCCTCGACGAGGCCGACCAGATGGCCGACATGGGGTTCCTCCCGCAGGTGGAGCGCATCCTCAAGCTCGTCGACCGCGATGCGCAGACCCTGCTCTTCTCCGCGACGCTCGATGGCGACATCGGCAAGCTCGTGGACCGCTACCAGAACGACCCCGTGCAGCACGAGGTCATCTCTGACACCGTCACCGTCGACACGCTGGAGCAGCGCTTCATCGGCGTGACCTCCGAGACGAAGACCGACGTGACCGCTCGCATCCTTGCGGGTGCAGCACGCGCCATCGTCTTCGTCCGCACGACCCACGGCGCGGACCGCCTCGTGCGCGTCCTAGAGCGCGAGGGCCTGAAGGCCGGGGCGATCCACGGCCGCAAGTCGCAGTCGCAGCGCGAGCGCGCGCTCGACGGCTTCTCGAAGGGTCATTCGCCGATCCTCGTCGCGACCAACGTGGCCGCCCGTGGCCTCCACATCGACCATGTCGACCTGGTGCTCCACTACGACCCGCCCGAGGACGCCAAGGTCTACCTCCACCGCTCCGGCCGCACGGCCCGCGCGGGTGAGGATGGCCTGGTCGTGACGCTGGTGCTCTCCGAGCAACTGCGCGACGTCTACCAGATCGAGCGAGAGGCTGGCATCGACTACGAGATCGTGCAGATGCACCCAGAAGACCCCCGCCTCGGCGAACTCGCCGAGTGGGACCCGCCGCGGGGCCTGCCTCGCGACATGGGTATTCGTGGCATCGGCGGCAGCAGCCGCCCCGCGCAGCCGCAGCGCCGAGCGAAGGGTTCCGCTGCCGGGGCCCGCAACGGCGGCCCGAACCGCAGCGGCGACGGGCGTCGGAGCCCCGGTCCGTGGCGTCGGCGTCAGAACCGCCGAGCGCCCTCGAACGGCTGAGTCGCGGACTCCCTTGAGCCCGCACCCCGCACAGAGCACGCACCGTACGTAGACTGCACCCCAGGACGAGAGGAGCCCCATGAAGGCCACCATCCTGGGCGTGCAGCCGTACGAGTTGCACGGCATGCTCTACTACCGCCTCATCTACACCCCCGAGGGCTCCGAGCAGCCCAGGGAGGCGCGCCTATCGCACGACATGGCGTACCCCGACCCCCAGCCCGGCGACCGCGTCGAGGTGAACGCCATCCTCGGCATCGTCGATGGCATCAAGAAGGTCGCCGAGGAGGCCTGACGCCGCTTCTCTGGACCCGTCTACCGGGCCACTTCCTCCGGGTACCTCGGACGCCGCTCGTCCACCCGCTCACACTGAGCCTGTCGAAGTGGGAGCCCTCGGGACGCCGTCTTGCAGCACCGAGCCCAGCCCCCACCCCAACCCTCCCCCGCGAGGGGGGGGTCGGAAGGCGCACGGAGAGCGCGTCGTTATGTCGATAACGAGTGTGCTAAACTAGTGAAGCAGGGTCGCGAATCGAGGTCTTTCTATGGCCAACCCCTTCTCCGCGGTGAAGCGCGGGGCCGCCTGGCTCTTCAGGGTGCTCAACCACCATGGCGAGAGCGCCTCGGCAGATGACGCCGTGAGCCGACATCTCAGTGGCAAGATGGCGGAGCTGAACTCCGAAGCGAAAGCGCGGGCCGGTGGTGGTGGCGGCGGGCGCTTCTAGCGGCAGCCGTTGACACCTCGCCACTGACAGGCGAACGTCATCGGCACCGATGACTGACGTACTCGCCCTCACACAACGCCTCTGGCCGCAGGCCCGCGACCACGGCGCCGTGGACGATCCCGACTCCCTCGATACGCTCCTCGCCACGCTGGGGCAGCCGGGCGCACCCGGCTTCGAGGGAGGTGAACTCCACACCTTCGCTGCGTTCCTGCCGTCCGAGGATGCCTCGACGTTCGTCCTGCCCACGGGCGAGCGTCCGGTCGATGACGCCGACGGGCGGCTGCTCGGGCACCTCCTCATCACGCGCGCGCTCCTCGGCGCGGGGCTGCACGTGGACCGCCGCGTCCAGCAGGCGATGGGCGCGGCGTACGCGCAGACGTGGTGCGTCCGAGGCGGCTACACCGCCTCGCCGCTGGCGCTCGCGACGAGCCTCTGGCTGATCGCCCTCGACCCGCTCAAGAAGTCCGACCGCCCCATCCCGATCGACTGGACGCCGACGCTCTACCAGGACGCCGAGCGCTGGGACGTGGACTACCGCCTCTACAGCCACTACGACATCCGGGAGCGCGCGCTCGATTGGGTCGTCTACGCCTCGGTCGACCCGGCGCGGCACCAGGGTGTCTCGATGTGGACGATCGTGGAACCACTCCTCCGCCTCGAGGATGACCGCGCCTACTCCGCCCTCGCCGGGTTCGCAGAGGCCTCGGACACCGCGGTGGAGACGGCTGGCGCGGCAGCGATGCTGGAGCGCGGTCGCATCGAGGGCCTCTTGCGGGGCTTCGTCGCCCAGCAGCGCGCACGTCGCGCGCGAGACTGACCTCATCTCGGCCTCTCGGTAGCAAGAAGCCCCCGGCAGTGCCGGGGGCTTCTTGGGGGAACTCCTCCCGCGGCTACCGGAGGGGGGATGACCGCGGGGAGTCATGGAGCGATGTGGGGAGCGTCGAGTCCGCTCAGACTCGGGCCACCTCCGCGAGCGCTTCCTCGACCGCTCGCCCGACGTCGCTCGTCGTGGCCGTGCCGCCGAGGTCGGGGGTGCGTGGGGCGCCGTTCGCGCCGTCGAGCACGGCCTCGATTGCGCTCACGATCGCATCGTGCGCCTCGCGGTAGCCCAGGAAGTCGAGCATCAGCGCACCGCTCCAGATCTGGCCGATCGGGTTCGCGATGCCCTGCCCGGCGATGTCCGGAGCAGAGCCGTGCACCGGCTCGAACAGCGAGGGGAACAGGCCGGGTGGGTTGAGGTTCGCGCTGGGCGCGATGCCGATCGTCCCGGTGCAGGCCGGGCCGAGGTCGCTCAGGATGTCGCCGAAGAGGTTGCTCGCGACGACGACATCGAAGAACTCGGGCCGCTGCACGAAGTGGGCCGTGAGGATGTCGATGTGGAACTGGTCGACGTTGACCTCGGGGTAGGACGTCGCCATCTCAGCAACGCGCTCATCCCAGTAGGGCATCGTGATCGAGATGCCGTTGGACTTCGTCGCGCTCGTGAGGTGCTTGCGAGGACGGGACTGAGCCAGCTCGAACGCGAACCGGAGCACGCGGTCGACGCCCGTGCGCGTCATGACGGTCTCCTGCATCACCGTCTCGCGGTCTGTCCCCGGAAAGATCCGGCCACCGATGCTGGAGTACTCGCCCTCGGTGTTCTCGCGGACGATGTACATGTCGATCTCGCCGGGCTCGCGTGGGCTGCCGTCACGGCGCACGACCGGGGCGATGATGCCCGGCATCAGTCGCACCGGGCGCAGGTTCACGTACTGGTCGAACTCGCGGCGGAACTGCAGTAGCGATCCCCAGAGCGAGACGTGATCCGGCACCTTTGCCGGCCAACCCACGGCGCCGAAGAAGAGCGCGTCATGCCCACCGATCTGGTCCTTCCAGTCCTCGGGGAGCATCGTGCCGTGCTCTTCGAGGTACTCGACACTTGAGAAGTCGAAGTGGTCAAAGGCGAGCGGGATCTCGAACTGGCGGGCGGCAGCGTCGAGGACGCGGAGGCCCTCAGGGACCACCTCGCGCCCGATGCCGTCGCCCGGAATCACTGCAATGCGCTTGGCTGCCATCGGTTGTCTCCCCTGCCCCTGCTTGCTGACCGTTCCGCGTCGAGCCTAGTCGTCCCCGCCGGACTCGCGGTTCGCTCGAGCGCGCTCGACGCTCACGTACTGCCGCCTCGTCTCGCCCTCGACGGTGATGGCCGTATCCGTGTTCGCCGCGCGCACCATCCGGTCGCTGAACGAGGACAGGATGTGGGACGTGAAGCCCTGGATCTCCTCCATCTGGTGGATCGAGTGCTTCATCATCCGCAGCTGGAACGGATCCTGCTCCGAGACGCGCGAGGCATACGCCATCGCCGCCTCCTCGAGGGCGTCGGCCGGGTGAACCTCCTGCACGAAGCCCCACTCCTGCGCCTCCTGGGCGGTGAGAAAGCGGTTGTCGTACATCAGGTACTTGGCGCGGCGCGCCCCGATGTCCCACGGGACGGCGAAGTAGGCGAAGTTCGTCGGCAGGAACTGTGCATCTTCCGCGGCGAAGATGACGTCCATTGCCGAGGCGAGCATCCAGCCCGCGTAGATGCACGCTCCCTGCACGACGGCGATGGTGGGCTTCGGGATATTGCGCCATCGGAGGTGCGGATCGACGTCCATGCCGCGCGTACGCGGGTAGCGCCGCCCCATCGGCTCGTTCTCGCGCTCGGCACGGGTCTCGAGGGCATCGGGGGAGCCGAGGTCGTGGCCGCCGGAGAAGGTGGGGCCGTCGCCACGCAGGAGGATCACCCGCACCTCGGGGTCGAGCTCGGCGCGCTCGAACGCCTCGTCGAGGTCGCCCATCATCTGCTGGCTCAACGGGTTCCGGTACCGCGCGCGGTTCATGGTGATGACCGCGATGCGGCCGTCCTTCCGCGTCTCGTACATGACGCGCGGTTCGTCAGCCATGGTGTCCTCCAGTGGACTCTTCATTCGAGCGGGCGAGGCTCCTCGCCTCGCGGTGATGCTATCCGGCACCGATCGAACACGCGTCGCCCCGGGCAAAATAGCCCGAGCGCAGAAGGGACGCAAACGTTTACGATGCGTCAGTCCCATGCGATCCTGCCCAGAGTCGCGCCGACGCCATACTCTCCGCCTTCGAGCCGATCCACAGCGAGGAGCCTCCGTGAAGATCACCGCCGTCACACCCACAACCGTCAGCGTCCCGATCGACCGCCCGACCGCCATCGCGACGCGAGCACTCGGTTCGCGGGAGTACGTCCTCGTCACGGTCGAGACCGACGAGGGGCTCTCGGGCGTCGGGTTCACGTACGCCGGGACGGTGGGAGGCGAGTCGACGGCCGCGTTCGTCAGCGCGGCGCTCGCTCCGCTCCTCGTCGGCGCGGACGCAGCGCTGATCGGGCGGCACTGGGCGGCGATGTACCAGGAGGTCCTGCTCACCGGCCGTCGAGGTGCTGCCCTTCGGGCAATCTCAGCGGTCGACACCGCGCTCTGGGACTTGCTCGGCAAGGCGACCGGGATGCCCCTCGCACGGCTACTCGGCGCCGTGGCGGACGAGGTGCCGGCGTACGCATCTGGCGGGTATTACCGGCCAGGCGATCCGCTGGAGCACATCCGCGAGGAGATGACGTTCTACCGAGAGCGTGGCTTCACGGACTACAAGATCAAGGTCGGCGGTGTCGCCCTCGCCGCGGACGTGGAGCGCGTCCGCGCAGCGCGGGAGGCGATCGGCCCCGAGGGACGCCTTGCGCTCGACGCGAACAACGCCTGGCGCTGGCCGCACGACGCCGTGCGCTTCGCGCGAGCCGTCGAGGAGTACGACATCTGGTGGCTGGAGGAGCCGCTGTCGCCCGAGGACATCCGCGGCCACGCCGAGATCGCGCGGACGCTAGAGATGCCGGTCGCCACGGGCGAGATCCACGCGACGCGGTGGGACTTCCAGGCACTGATCGAGGCATGCAGCGCCGACATTCTGCAGCCGGACGCCGGGGTCCTCGGCGGCGTGAGTGAGTGGATGAAGGTCGCGCACACGGCGGCGAGCGCGAACCTGCCGGTCGCGCCTCACTGGCACGCCAACCTGCACGTCCACCTCGCAGATC
>Ga0209024_1001599_pt1 | contig 17328 bp, 21 predicted proteins | sample AutmiccommunBRH5_FD_187380 | JGI IMG/M metagenome (GOLD analysis project Ga0209024, IMG submission 187380) | Deep subsurface microbial communities from Mt. Terri, Switzerland - Autotrophic microbial communities BRH/5 (SPAdes) (version 2) | ecosystem: Environmental > Aquatic > Deep subsurface >...
AGGCAGGATGAAAAAGTCCCGCAAAAGTCCCGCAACGAAAAAGGCCGGTGCTTTCGCAACCGGCCTAAGTCGTTGATCTATTTGGTCGGGACGGAGTGATTCGAACACTCTACCCCTTGCACCCCATACAGGTAAAATATCTTCCAACGCCATCCTACCCAATCCAATTCATCCAGCATAAGCCCTTGATTTATCTGGCCTCAAGCCTTTATATCGTCCAAAATCGTCCGAAGCCATACGAAGAAAGCCGATCTCAATTGGCAACGAATTGGCAACCAGACAATCTTAATTGGCAACGAATTGGCAACGGGAAAACGGACCAGATGGCCAAGATTACAGATCGGCAAATGACTGCCAAGCCAGGCGTAAGCGACAAGTGGCTAAGCGAAGTGGCCATATGGGGGCACGGAAGCCTGGTGGCACGCATTACAACAAGCGGCGAACGCCTCTTCTATTTCCGCTACACCAACGGCAGTGGCGAGCGCGTGACCTTCCCTATCGGCACCTACAGCCGTGATGGAGGCGAAGGCACGATGACGCTGGCTGAAGCAGGACAACGAGCCACAGAGCTTGCAGGGCTTCATAAATCTGGCATCAAGGATGTGAAGCAACATCTCGAGGCGAAGGAAGCCGCCCGTGTCGCTGCGCGTGACGCTGAGCTAGCGAGGATTGTTGCTGAGAAAGCGGCGATAGAAGAAGCAAAGGCCCGCCTTGCCGCAAGAAAGACTGTCCAAGATCTGTTTGATCACTGGGCAAAGGTTGACCTCATCAACCGCAAAGACGGCGGCGATGAGGTTCGGCGCATGTTCAAAAAGGACGTCCTGCCAGTTCTCGGCACTCTGCCTCTGGACGAGGTAAAAAAGGGGCATATCACAGAGGTGACAGACGCCTTACTGGCCCGCGGCGTGAACCGCATGGCCAAGCTGATCTTTAGTTTAATGCGTCAGATGTTCCGATTCGCGGTTGATCGAGATCTGCTCGATCATGATCCGACTGCGAGCATTCGCAAAGCAAAGATCGGAGGCAAAGATGTCGAGCGGGATCGAGTACTCAGCGAAGATGAAATTTCCCTCCTCGCGAAGCGGGCCCCTGATGCAGGACTTCTTCCTCCGACGGAAGCGGCAATATGGATTGCCCTTTCTACCTGTTGCCGTATCGGGGAGCTGATGAATGCTCGCTGGGAAAATATTGACCTGAAAACAGGCAGCTGGCTCATACCAGCTGAAGACAGCAAGAACGGCAAAGCCCATACCGTGACACTATCAAAATTCGCCATCCAGCAGTTCAAAAAAGTCAAGGCCTTCAGCAAAAAAAGCCAGTGGTGCTATCCGAATACGAAAAATACCGGCCCTGTCTGCTCAAAGACTGTAACCAAGCAGCTCGGTGACAGGCAGCGCCTGCCGGGTCAAGGCATCATGAACAACCGCAGCGCTAAAGCCAGCGCCCTTTTACTGAAAGGCGGGAAATGGACCCCTCACGATCTTCGGCGTACCGGGGCAACCCTCATGACTGCACTAGGTGTCCTTCCAGAAGTCGCCGAACGCTGTCTCAATCACACTGAGGAAAACAAGATTAAGCGCACCTACCAGCGTCACAGCTATATCAAAGAGATGGCTGAAGCTTGGTTGATTCTAGGGAGGAGTCTTGAGCAGCTAACTGGATATGCCATCCCTGAACCAAACACAGCAACGATTCAAGTAGAGCACGGCAGTGAAAGCTCGCTCTAAAAATTGGTGAGTGCGCCACGCCTTTGGACGAGCGCTATGAAAGGGCACGATCTTACCCCGGAAGGTTCGTTTCGAGATGCCCTATGCCCTATGCCTTGTCCTGAGGAATTATTGTCAAATCGGGCGGATGTTGTGGCGTCAGAAGTAGTCATTCGTCGCCGCCCGTATCTGCAAGCATTAGATTGTTTTTCTTGAAAATGAAGTAATTTTTTCTTACATCGCCTGCATTCTTGAGTGACCTAGTAATAAAATCCCCAATATCTATTTTGAATGAACTGAATGACTCATCCAAAAAACCTTCAAGTATCAACTCAAAATCCTTCACAACATCCTCGTGACAGGACCATCCGGACTTAGGGTCTGCCGGACCTCTTTTGACCAACTCAAGAAGCTTCTCATACAACGCATCCCTAATATTTTTACCTACCTGCGCACCTTTGAGGCGGCCATTATAAGAAATATTTACAACAGACATGAACTCCTGCCAACCATCAAACCGGCCAAGCTCAAGTGCACACCTTGTGGCTAGGGATGCAGCCATTTCATCACGTTCCTTATCGTATTCACGCATTGCAGCAAAGCAATAAAGCGAGGCATAGAAAAATCGTTCTTTCAATTCAACAGGCCCGCGCGCTTCCTCCTTCAACCAACACCAAAGAATATTTTTCTCAGAAATCCTTTTATCTTCATCGAGAAAAGTCGATACTCTTCTTGAAAAATCGCCAAACATCTCTTTAGGCCAGCGCCTTGAAAAGACATATCGCAATCCAGCACGCAGCCTGTGTAAATTATCCTCAAGCGAAACTGCCTTTGCCCTATCAACCGAGTCATATGAACCCATTAAATCCAGCCTTCTCAATTAAGAATCACAACCCCTTTTTTACCTTCATGCACAAGGCGAATCAATCCATCACTGGCAAGCTTTTCATATAGTGCATCCAGCCTCCCTGAATCCCTAAGCCTATTAGCGCAATAACGCCTGACATAATTCCTTTCAATCCGCCTATCACCAGTTTTTTCGTAATGAGCCCTAAGCCAAGCGTGAAGCTCATTTGCATCGTTTGCCAGTATCGTATCAGGACTGAAAATCTTATCAAACTGACGTGAAAACCAATAACCAAGCTCAACAGCCCCCCTCATCGTCATCTCAGAAACATCCCCTTCACGCCCCTCAAACACGTGAAAAAGCGCAGCCAACCTAATCATATTTTCGGCGAGCTTTGAAGCATGATCTGGCGCCCAGCCATACCTGCCTTCTTGAGTCATTTCTCTTTCTATTTCGTTTCGCGTTTTTATCCAGACATCATTTGCGCGCTCAGACAATCTAATCACCTGGCGGGCACTTTCTCCAAGGCGACAGCGCTCAACGTAATCCTTCAAGAGAGCAACTGCCCTAGTTCCAAATCTTTCGCAAGCATCCCATCCCTGCTCAGATCCATCAGCAATTCTAGTTCCTTGTGTTGACCTAGGCCGGCAAAATAAAAAACGCGAAGTAAAACCTGTCCCTCTTGCGTTATCCCCCTTTGCCTCATTGAATGACTCGAAAACATTAGGCTGAATCATCAAGCAAAGCGTAAGTCTTGCATCAGGCACCTGATAGGACTCACTTGAAACTCGTCCCACACGCACACCATCTCCACTCCACACTGAATTAATTTTGTCAAAATGTTGGAGCGCCCCTCCCTTCAGAATCCCTGAAGCTTCACTTGATATCCACCCAGCCGATGACAAGCCTCCATTCATGGTTTGGAACAAAGCCTGAACTGTCACATCATCATTAAGAAAAAGCAGATTCAACGGCGGTCTTGGCTCTATTTCGTGATGTTTGCGAATCAATTCTGCAACTTCTTCCGCTCTCTCACCCCGCTTTACACGCTTCCTTAAATCAGCTCTATACGCCTTTAAAATCTCGAACCAAATTCCGTGGCTGGTCTTGTACTTAATCAAATCAAGTTCACGCTCAGCAAGAAGCGTTTCTTGATATTTAAATACACTTGCGGCAAACGCACGAAGCGTCGGTGACTTTCCGTCTCCAGAACCAGAAATCGCCATGATAGCCAACGACAAGGGACAGACATTCCCGAGAGGAGACTTAACATCATATAACCCTTGGCAGGCCAATGAAATAATTGCCAACGCGGAGCATACAGCCAACTCCCTCGGAGCCATTACATTCCTCTGCACCTCATCGACCGCTTCAGAGAAAATCTCGAAGGGCAGATCAGGAACAGGATCCTGCGCAATAAGCTTATTCAACGCTGGCTTAGGCTCTGGTACCAACGAACCCCACGAGGGCTGCCGTGCAGTCCTCCGGCCACACGGCATCATCTGCCCACCTCTTTTTTAAGTTCAATGTATTCTTTCACTTCCCGCAAATCCCATCCAACTGCATAGCTTCCGAGCTTGAACGGCTTAGGGAAGTCGGGATCAAACCAATTTGATTTCGGTTTAATTCGCTCATAAATAGTCGACTTACTGAGCCCGATCATTTCCTGAAGCCGGCTGATACGAACCACTCGAAATTCATCTTCAACATTTTTTGTTTGCATACGTCCTCCTTCGACACCTCAAAGGTATGCATTTGCAGAGGCGGGAACAGCAGTACCGCTAAACGAGGATTGTTTTCAGCGGTACCCTTGACATCAAGAAATAGTTGTGACCTGGATTTTGGATGTTTTTTGATCCGGTAGGACCCTGCTACTTGCTACTGCTGCTACCGCGGTAGCAGCAGTAGCAAGTAGCGATGCGCACCCTGGATTAAATTTTCTATTGGTATTTTTTTTGACAACACATAACTGCCATGACATCTCCACCAAGAAGGTTCACCCCATGTCATTGCAATGCCCTCGCTGTCACTCACCCAAAGTCGCTTCCCTCCATCAGGCCATGAAGATCGCCGCTGCCGTCGGCACCGTTGGCGGTGCTGCGCGTGGTGTCAGTGCTGCATTGTCTGGCGGTCAGGCTGGCGCAGCTATTGGCGCTATTGCCGGCCCTGTAGGTATCACCATCGGCTCAATTTCCGGCGCCATCCTCGGAGGACTGGCCGGCGGCGTCGGTGGCTGCGCGCTCGGCGCTCAGCTTGGCCACAAGCTCGATCGCCACGTCCTGGCTAACAACCTCTGCCTGCTCTGCGGGCATCGCTTCAATCTGCCGACCTGACCAGGCGGCTCCACTCCCTCTTTTCTCTAACTCCCAGCCGGTGCTGCGCTCTGCGCGGCGCTTATGCCGGCGCGCACCCAAAGGAATCGTTCTCATGGCTCATCTCGTCGAAACCATGGCCTACGCCGGCGCTACCCCTTGGCACGGTCTGGGCAACAACCTGCCGCAAAAGCAACCTATCGAGGTCTGGCAACGCGAAGCCGGTATGGACTGGCAAATCTTGGAAAGCCCCGTTCATTTCAAATCGGACGCCATCGGCCACCTCGGTACGATTCATTCCTTCCCTGAGCAGAAGGTGCTCTACCGTTCCGACACCAAGGCGCCACTGTCAGTGGTCTCCAAGCGATATCACACCGTGCAGCCACGGGAGGTACTCGAGTTCTACCGGGACCTGACCGAGGTCTCCGGCTACGAGCTGGAAACCGCTGGTGTGCTCAAGGGTGGTCGCAAGTTCTGGGCGCTTGCACGCACAGGGCAAGGTACAGCCATCAAGGGTAACGACCAGGTCAACGGCTACTTGCTGTTGGCTACGTCATGCGACGGTACCTTAGCCACCACCGCAACACCGACCACTGTACGCGTGGTTTGCAATAACACCCTGACCATCGCCCTGGACGGCACCAGCCGAGCGATCAAGGTGCCGCACAACACCCGCTTCGATCCGAATCTGGTGAAGAAGCAGCTCGGTATCGCCGTCTCGCAATGGGACGACTTCATGTACCGCATGCGCCATCTGGCTGAGCGCAAGGTGCAGTGGCATGAGGCAATGGGCTTCTTTATGAACGTCATGTGCGAGGTCAGTCCGACTGGCCAGCTTCCTGAACAGCTACCCAACGAACGCGCCCTGCGCAAGGTTCAGGAGCTGTACGAAGGCCGTGGCCGAGGCAGTCAGTTGGAATCGGCACGCGGCACTGCCTGGGGCCTGCTCAATGCCGTGACCGAGTATGTCGACCACGAACGACGTGCGCGCAGCACCGAATACCGGCTGGACTCAGCCTGGTTCGGCCAGGGCGCGCAGATCAAGCAACGTGCTCTGGGCGCCGCCCTGCAGCTCGCCGCCTAAGCCCCTCCCCCTCAACCGTATCGCCCGGTCAGCCACGCGCTGGCTGGGCGTTTTTATGCCTGCAAGGTGAACAGCATGAAAGCGACTTCATTGAAACGCAGTACCAGCAAACCCCGTCCGGCTTTGCGTCTGATCAGCACCAAGGAATTGCCTCGCGAAGATTGGCTGGCAGTCCGCAAGCAAGGCATCGGCAGCTCCGATGCAGCCGCTGCCGTCGGCCTCAACCCCTACAAATCGCAGCTGGAGCTGTGGCTGGAAAAGACAGGGCGCGACACCGGATTACCAAAAACCGATCCCGATGATGAGGACAGCCCGATGTACTGGGGCAACGTCCTGGAACCCATCGTGGCCTGGCACTACAGCAAGCGCACCAAGAACAAGGTCCGCCGAATCAATGCCGTATTGCAGCACCCGGATCCGGAGCTCTCCTGGATGCTGGCCAATATAGACCGGGAGGTAATCGGTGCCGACGACGTGCAGATCCTCGAATGCAAGACAGCCGGCATAAACGGGGCACGCCTCTGGAAAGAGGGCGTGCCCGAATATGTGCAGTTGCAGGTGATGCACCAGCTCGCCGTCACCGGGAAGCAGGCTGCTGATGTGGCGGTTGTGCTCGGCGGGCAGCACCTTGAGATCCATCGCATTGAGCGGGATGAGCAGATGATCACTCGCCTGATCGAGCTCGAACGGCGTTTCTGGCAGTACGTGGAAACAGATACACCACCACCCGCCGACGGCACAGCTTCCGCCGAGACCGCCCTGCGCTGCCTGTTTCCAACAGATTCGGGCGAGACCGTGGACTTCAGCGGTCACGCTGGACTGTCCGCCGCCTACATTGAGCTCAAGGCCCTGCGTCAGTTCATCGATAAAAAGCATGCGCGCGAGGCTCAGCTCAAGCAGATGCTGCAACAAGCGATGGGCGAGGCAACGCGGGCCGAGTTCACCAACGGCTATGTCAGTTGGCGCAAAGCCAAGGATAGCGTCGGCTTCGACGTGGCCCGGTTACTTCAGGAAAGACCACACCTGAAAGCCAAATACTCACTGATCAAACCCGGCGCACGGCGTTTCCTAGTCGGCTGAAGCCAACTCTCCCAACCCTTCCCTCCCCTTGGCCAGTCCATGCAGTTCGCGCTGCGTGGCTGGCCTTTTTTCATTTCCAGGAGAACCACCATGCTCAAAGGTCTGGCTATCACCCCGCCGATGCTCGGGCGGATTTCCATCGGCAAAGTCATCGAGAAGAACGGCAAGCGCCTTCCGGAAAAGGATGACCAATTCACGATCACCTCTCAGGTACAGAGCCGCGAGGGCTGGCTTGTGCATCCGCTCAACGATGAGCTGCGCCAAAGCAAGGACGACAAGCTGCGCAGCATTCCGGTACGGCTGCTGTTCAACGAACCGGAGCTGAACTTCCGTGCTGACTACACGCTGTTCGACCGGCAATCCGGGCGACCGCTATGCGTGGGCAATGGCGAGACTTGCAAGCGCGTCACTCAGGACGGCGTGCAGTCCCTGCCCTGCCCTTCACCGGACGCTTGCCCGCTGGCTAAAGGTAGTGCGTGCAAGCCCTACGGTCGGTTGAACGTGGTCATCGGCGATGAAGATCCGCTGGGCAGCTTTGTGTTCCGTACCACCGGCTTCAACAGCATCCGCACCCTAGCTGCTCGTCTGCACTACTTCCAGGCCATCTCCGGCAACCGCCTGGCCTGCTTGCCACTGGAGCTACGCCTGCGTGGCAAGTCGACCAGGCAGAGCCACGGAACACCGATCTTCTACGTCGACCTGACGGTACGCAGCGGCATGGACATGACCGAGGCGCTCCGAGTTGCTAGTCAGCTTGATGATCACCGGCAAGCGGCGGGCTTCGATCAGAGCGCACTGGATGAAGCAGCAAGACGCGGCTTCGGCAACGGGGCTTTTGAGGACAGTGAGGAAGACGTCGGTTCCATCGTAGAGGAGTTCTATCACGTCGAGGGAAGCCCATCGGCAATGAGCCAAACGGCTCGCCCCCCGATGAAAGCCAGCCTGACCGAGAAACTGGAGGCGCAAGCTCAGCGCCAAATCCCTTCATCTGATCAGACCAAAGGAGCCCACCATGCGCCTGCACAAGCTGAAAGCTAGCGAGCCGAGCGGTACCTATTTGGTTGAATCGCCGGTCACCGAAGCCGACATCCTGCTGATGGCCCGCCAGTTGGCGAATCTGCGTTTGCGTCGCGGACGAGCACTGACCTCACCGAAGGACGTATTCAGCCACCTGCAAGCGCTTCTGGCCGACTACGAGCATGAGGTGTTTGCCTTGCTCCTGCTCGACAGTCGTCATCGGGTGATCGCGTTTCAGGAACTGTTTCGGGGCACCTTGGACGGCGCCAATGTCTACCCACGGGAAATCGTGAAGGCTGCCCTGGAGCACAACGCCGCAGCAATGGTGCTGGTACACAACCACCCTTCCGGTAATCCCGAGCCCAGCCAGGCTGATCGAACCCTGACCCATAGGGTGAAGGAGGCGCTGGATCTGGTCGGAGTACGGACGTTAGACCACATAGTCGTCGGTCGCGAGGGCTGCGTATCGCTGGCGGAACAAGGCCACCTGTAAGGAGAGCGCAGATGAAGCTACTACGGATCTTCGCTGCCGCTTTAGCGTTTGCCGGAATTCTCGCTGGCTGCTTGGCAGTTCTGGTGCTAGTGGTTCTAATGGTCCGGTTTCTGCCGCTGCTGGCCGCCGTGCTGCTGGCTTGCTGGATCTTTAGTCAGCTGCGGGCGTATGAACGGAAACCGCCAGGGTAGTGCGTGAGCTAACGTGGGCAGCCGAACGGGCTGCTCGCGGTGGCACCGACGCTCGTTTCTTTTTTTATCATCCGCGCTTACCGGCCGATTGGTAAGCCGCGCCACGTTCGCGCTTGCCCACGGCTACTACTACGACGACCACTCGCTCATCCTCGACTCGATAAACCAGGCGATAACCGGATGCACGTAGCTTGATCTTGAAGTGACCTGGCATATCCCGAAGAGCATCGGCCTGAACCTTGGGCGCCTCCAAGCGCTCCCGTAGCTTTTTCTTGATTTGCTCGCGCACCGTATGGCCAAGCTTCTTCCACTCCTTGAGCGCGGAAGGCAGGAATTCAAGCTTATAAGTCATCCAGACTCACCGGGATGCCGTTCTCTCCAGAGCGGGCTTTAACCACCTCGATCAGCTCCAGATCATCCAGGCGCTCCATCATCTGCTCGTACAGCTCAGCAGGCACCATATAGCCCATCACGCGATTGTGATTGAGAACTGCAACCGGCATTCCACCAGCGCCGGCCAGGACCCCAGACGGATTTTTCTTCAGTTCAGAAACGCTGACGGCAACATCAGCTAGCACACTCTGCATAATATCATCCTTATTTACGTACCTAATTTTGGTCTTTTTATGAAGACATAGCAAGATACCAACCGTGATTCTTCACGGCACTGAATATTCCGTACCGACATATTTGTTCCTCGTGATCGATCATCCGGTCGCGGTAGGGACGGCAGTTACTTGCCGCCCACCTGATGCGGTCGGTTACGCCACAGGTCGATACCGTCGAGCAGCCAGTTCAGCTCGTCGACCGTCAGTTCGATGGCCTCGTCGCCGACATCGGGCTTGGTCTTGAAGCGCTCGGCCTCAAGGCACTTGAGCCACAGGCAGGAGCCATTGCGCTCCCAGTAGAGGATCTTGGCCCGGCTACGGGTGCGGTTGAGGAACACGAACAGCACCGGGTTAAACACTTCCACCTTGATGTCCAGTGCGACCAGCGCGGCCAGACCGTTGATGGATTTACGGAAGTCGACGGGCTTTGGATAGGGGTAGACCTTCTGCACCTGGGCGTCGGAACGCATCATGGGATGAACTCCGGTGAAAACGGGAGCACAGCATCCGATGATCAGCAGGCTATGGGCAGGTGGGGTTTATGGAGCGCTTACTTGTTAGCAACGACTCCCTCCACAGCCATGCTGGCCATCGCCATAATGTTTGGTTGCGGCTTTGCATAGGTAGCTTGACCGACGGAAGAACTCATCTTGCCCAACGTAATCCGTACGGGTTAAATGATGGGTAGCGCCCTTGGTAAAATGAACCAATCCGCGTATCTCATCCACTTGCAAGCGAAGAGTCCTAGCCCAAGCCGACTCAATACGGTTGAGCATGTTGTTACGCTCGGAGTTGATACCTCCCACCGAACGATAAGCATCACGATTGAGAAAAACTATGCAGTGGTAATGGGGCCTCCCGTTAACCTCACCCAGCTCCCTGACCCAGAACATCCTAACCCTGGAGTCATGAGCTGATCTATTAAGGTTTCGAGCACGTTGACGATCCCAGATAACTTGTTCGTCGAGCGACGCCTTAAAATCCCGAATCATCAGATTGGTCATTACATCGTTAGGCAAAGGTTTTCCATGCGGTAGCCTCAAGTCGAACCTGAAAGCAAATACACGAGCATAGTCATCCAATGCGTATTGCATCGTTTGGTATAGTTTTTCCAGGTACTGCTCAACGAATGGCCCCTTATTTACCATTAGCGGATAACCATCGTAGGTGGCGTCGTACCAGTAACGAAGGTTCGTATTACCGGGGATACGTTTAGGTTTAAATGAATCACTCATTACGGTATGTCCTGTTGGGGTAAGTTCATACCAAATTAAGGTTTAGTTATTTTTTACCATGAGTGATTAATAGATAATTACCTTCATACTTGTTGGGTTGTTCTAATTCAAGAGAGGGAAGCGTAGTACCTATTACCCGAGTATCACTTTGTCAGCGTTAGCGGGACATCCAGAAAAAAAGCATCGACAACTACGGGCGTTTTGGCCGTTTTAATAAGTGTATTTACTCCAAGAAATTATCAACAGACTAGGTCGCGGTAGGAGCCGCAGTGTGACGTCGACACAGCGGGCGATCCAATTTGCTCTACGATCATGTTGGGTGAAGACGGGATCGAGATTGGACGGTTCAAAGTGCGCAAGCTGATGAGCGAGATAAAATTGATCAGCAAACAGCCCGGTTCGCACGCTTATAAAAAGGCAGCGGTCGAGAGACCGGATATCCCGAACGTACTGGATCGGGGGTTCACCGTATCCACACCGAATGAGGCCTGGTGAGGTGACATCACGTATGTGTGAGCTCAAAGTCGTTGGCACTATGTAGCGGCGCTGATTGATCTATTTGCCCGCCGTGTAGTGGGCTGGGCGTTTTCATCTAAGTCTGATGCCGATCTGATTATCAAGGCTTTGAACATGGCTCATGAGCTACACGGGCGGCCACAGGATGTGCTATTCCACAGCGATCAGGGCAGCCAATACGGAAGCAGAAACTTCCGCCAGCGGCTGTGGCGCTATCGGTTCAAGCAAAGCATGAGCCGGCGCGGGAACTGCCATGACAACGCGCAATGGAGCGATTTTTCGCAGCTTGGAGACGGAATGGGCACCTATCTTCACCAGAGCATGGAACCTCCGCTGATCCTTCAAAGCGGGAAACGAGCTCACACGGATTGATCAGTTCGATGATCGAAGGGACAGGTCCTGGGTAGGCCAATCGTTGGCGCTTCGTTATTACTTCATGACGAAGGTGAGCAGCAGGCATTCTGCCGCAGTGATACCCGAAATTAGATCCCTGCTGGCTTCAACTCAGATGAAAAGCAGATTCATAACTCAGCTGCAGCTCGCCATCTCGATCAATAAACACGTCTAAGGCCCCTAAGAAATCGGGCCAATCTGCAAGAGTCAAAGGCCGGGGCAAAAGCCTGCTGGCCAGTGTCGACAATATGGTGTCATGCGTCACCCACACGATCAGTCCCGGACAGGGCGCAGAGAGTGCGGCTCGCATATGATCGTACATATTAGCCACAGCCTCATCGAATGCACGAAAGCCCGGCCATGTCTCTGTGCCGGATAGCAGGTGGGTATTAACCGCCTCACTTCCCTTGCTTAACCAGCTCTGCCAAGCAAGGTCGGCATCCTCGATGAAGAACCCCGGGTCGCCCAGCAGCCGGCTGATCTCAATATCCTCGTGGGAATAATTGTGCACATCGGCAATCAGCTGCGCAGTCTGTATGCAGCGCAAAATCGGACTGCTGTTAATCGAGACAATTTCCTGATCCAAAGCGCTGGCAAAACGGCGTGTTGCTTGCACGCCAGCCTCGGTCAAACTTAGGCCATTGCCAACCTCACCTTCAGCAATCAGAGGTCTTTCGGCATGACGAATAACCAATAAACGATTAGCCATTGCCCATTTCCGCACGAAGCACACTGACTAGTCCGTCGCCAGTTTCGGCAGATATCAACGAAAGGTCGGCACGGGAAAACAAGGCTGCATATTCGCATAAACGACGCTCTTGGCCGCCGGTTACTGTTAGGAGATGCAGATCACATAAGGCCCCGTTATAGCCATCGTCAGCCAGCAACATTTCCAGCACCAATATTTCACCCCCCGAAAGTAAAGAAGCTCGGGCGTGGCGCAGAATCGTCACGGCCTGTTCGTCATTCCAGTCGTGCAGAACCCTAGCGAGTAGCACCTTGTTGGATTTTACGGGCCAGGATTGAAACAGATCGAACTCGATCGCCTGCACTCCATTCACACTGCCGGCTACCTGACTAATGTCCCCACAGATGATTGTTGCGTCAGGATACCGCTCCTTTAGCAGCCGACTCAGTTCGCCCGATCCACCCGCAGCATCAAAAACTACATCATGTGATCTGACATTCAGGAGGTCTAAGACAGAGGGGTAATCGCGCTGTGCATAACTAGCCAACATCCGGTGGTGACGACTACACCGCTGCGGGTCAGCCGCCACTGATGCAAATATGTCCTGGCGCACTTGCTCGCCTCGCACGATGGCCGGGAGCACACGCCATCTATCCAGCAGGTCACCGCTATATTCGATAGCCGCTGGCTGCAAGGTCTGAGCATGAGCGCTGCATAGATACTGCCCCTTGGTCGTTACGAGCCACTTACCCGCGTCAAGCATCACCATATCCAGTTCTGCCAGAGCACAAAGCAATCGTTCCAACTTAAACGGGTCAACATCTAAAACTTCTGCCAGATGCGTTGTGACCGCAGGCAGATGATCGAGCACGCCCAACTCGGCAGCAGCACCTAAGGTGAAGGTGCGCCAATAACCAACCAAATCAGCTGACAACTCAGCGAACCGATCTCGCCGCTCCGGCCGTAGCTCGCGAAGGACCTTGCCGGCTTCATCAATTACTAACAAGCCGCCGTCCAAAGTTTCAACCCGGGAACACCCGTTGTAGAACGGTTCTACCTGTGCGAAGCGTTGCTCGTAAATCGGCTGACCAGAGCGATCAACATGATGCCAACCAACCGAATCGCGCGCCCTGGCAAAACCCTTGTGAAACACGTCCAGATCGACAAACCATTGGCTATGCACACGCTCACCCACTGCGTTGATGTGCGTGCTTAGGCCCTTGCCATCTTGGACTACCGCGACACCCTCCCTGAAGTCACCGCAGTAGCGCCAGCGCGACGGGTACAGCGCATTGCCCTTCAGATCAATATGGAAATAGCGGCTTTCAAAGTCACAGACCACACAGCAGTCGTCCTGAAAATTACCCGCAAAGGCGTAGCGCTCTTGATACAGCGCTTGGCCGTCAGGCCTGATGTGAAACCATTCACCGTCCTGACTGACTGCCGCAGCCCCACAATAGAAACCGAAGCTACGTTGAAAGCGCTCTGCATATGCATCATCGCCCTCAGGTTGGATATGCCAGGCCAGCCCATTCAGGCTGACAGGTGCAAGACCCGGCTCATGAAAAGGAAGGACATGATCAAAGCGGCGGACATAAAGTGGTAGCCCTTGCGGCCCCAGATGATGAGTCTCGCAACGGCTGACGCTTGGTCGGGTTTGGCTGAAAAATGTCATGCTGGCCTCCTCATATTGCAGGCCTTACAAAGGTCATTTTGCGGATAGTGTTTAACCAGATCGGCGTATTTTGAGCCTTCTATAATCTCATTCAGGGATTGGTCGATAAGGTTGCCAAACTCACCCAGCCCTTTTCGCTGTTGATCAGGCGCGCAACACACGTTGAAACGACCAGCAGGATCAACCCAGATTTCCCGATTGAGAAAAGGGCATTCGCCACCTGGTGCGATGTCATCCAGATTGCCTAAGTCAAGTTCAAAGAAGTTGTCGAGCCGTAGTGTTTTACCCGTCAGAGCCCTGTGCTCGTACACAATGCGCTCGCACTCCTGCACGGTACGGTTCCACTGGTTAGCGAACACGATATCGTTGCGCAAGCTCTGTCGCTCCAGCTCAGGAAAGTGGGCCCAGAGCTGATGCCCTTTCACTCTGTCGAAGCCCAACTCAATTGCCAGCCGTACCACATCCGGTATCTCCGCCAAGTTGCAGCGCATAAACGTCAGCTGAAGGGTCATCGAGCAGTAGTGCTCCGCTGCCAACTCATCGCGCACGGCGATAAAACGTCTCGCATGGTCGACATGCTGCGCCAGGCTGGCACCCAGCATGATCTTGCTATGAACTGCTTCGCTGGCACCATTCCAAGAAATTTTCACATCACTGGCCAATGGCACGATTCGCCTGGCCCAGTATTCGACATTCTGGTGCTTTTCCGGGCTCGGAAAGGTGCCGTTTGTGGTGAGGTTCAAAGTAAGCCCAAGCTCTTGGCAGAGCTCGAGAAAACGTTCGAAGTGTGGGTATAGCAACGGCTCCCCCATGGTCGAGGGAATTATCTCGCTAAAGCCCAAGGCCGCCGCTTCACGAATCACTTTTTCCAGCAACTGTTTGCCCATGATAGGCCGCAGTCGACCCTGCGCTTTGCGTGTGGGCCGGTCGTCACCGAAGGGCGAATGGTCCTCGCACATAATGCAGTTGAGATTGCAGTGATCTGGGTTGGTGTCTAGCGTCGCCCGCCAGAAGGCTCGCTCGATGGTCATGGCACTACCCGCTGGTAAAGCGCCTCCAGGTCGGAGATGTGCTGATCAAGTGCCGGGATCTCGCCGTCGTCACTGAACAGATAGCCACGTTGACCCAGCTGCTGTGCAAACGCGGGATCATTTAGCAGTCGCTGCATCTGCTTGGCCAAGTCCGCAATATCGCGATGCTCATACAGCAGGCCGTTCACCTCATGCTGCACATACTCACTCATCCCCCCAGCGTTCGCAGTTATCACCGGAACACGTGCCTGCTGTGCCTCATGGATAACCAAGGGGGAATTCTCTACCCATACCGATGGCGTTACGATCACATCGGTCTGGCTGAACACATCCTGAGCGATCTGCTGGTTTTTATATTCAGGCATCCAGATCACCCGTGTCTGCTTATTCATCGGCAAGGTGGCAGTGATGGCCCTAAGCGCCCTACTATCCTGTCCACGATCACGGCCCCATATCCGCAGCTGGCAGTCACCCTCAAGCCTGCCAAAAGCCTGTATCAACTGGTGAATACCTTTGGCCGGAATGTGTGTGCCGATATAGCCAAAGGTGAACGGCTCATTGGAGACACGTTCCCGACCAGCCATGCGAGTACGATCAAACCCATAATCAAGATAAACACTCTTCGCTGCAGGCAACTCGAAATCACGCTCATAGCGCTGTTTCAGGTAGCGAGCCGGAGAAATAAACAGATCTACCTGCTCAACTACTGAGCGCACATGGGCCATGCGTCGCGCGACCCAGCGTTCCCAATAAGCGATGTCCTCCTCTTGCTCATCTTCAGCCCCGGAGAAATAGCGGGCATAGCACTGCGTGGCGCACTTACGGTTCTCTTGCCCTTCACAAGCCGCCCACAGATTGTCCTCAGCCGAGTGCATTTGCATAAACTGCCCACGCGGACACATCAACCAGTAATCATGCAGGGTGTACACCACCGGTAGCCCACGGCGTTTGGCCTCTGAAACCAACGAGGTTGATAGGTGATTCAAATGCCCGATATGCACTAGATCCGGCTGAAAGCTATCCAGCACTTCTGCAAAGCGTTGATCAACGATAGCCAACCGGTAACGGTCTCGATGGCGCGCATTGTTGACCAAGTGGATTTTGACCTTCGGTTCGTCCTGGTCGTAGGCGACGCGTACTGCGCCATCGGGGCTGAAGGAGTCTTCTTCGCGCGTAAAAACCTGCACGTCATGCCCATGCTTGATCAAACCATGGCAGATGGTTTGCGAGTACACCTCAGATCCGGCGTTATAGAGCATTGGGTAGCCATGAATGACCTTGAGAATTTTCATACCCGATCCATCACTTCAGCCTGTTGTTTAAACGCCGTCACTAGCTGCGCGATGCCCTGCTCAGGCGGAATTGACGCCTGCCAACCCAACAATGCTTTTGCTCGAGAAGGATCACCTACGAAGCGACTAACATCGTAATCACGCGAAGGCGCCTGGACGATTTTTGAATCAGAGCTCGCGCTGCGGACAGCCATCTGGGCCGCTTCCAGCAGCGTCGTACCGATGCCCGGCAACAAGTGGATTGGTGGTATACCTTTTTCCCCTGCTTCCAGTAATCCAACCATTTTGATCAGGCCGGCAACGGTGTCGGAGACATGGGTAAAATCAAATAGATGGTCGAATCCATCGACCCGCAGCGGGAGCCCTTCAGCCGCATTGCGACAAAACGCCGGTAACACACGATCAGAATGGTCCAAGGTACAACCGTAGACATTTGCCAGTCGCACAATGGCAGTGTTGATACCGCCATTACGCGCATTGATCGCTGCCTGTTCCACTGCGAGCTTGGCCTTACCATAGATATTCACAGGCGCTAACGCGATGTCTTCAGACACCGGCAACCGCTTTGCCTCGCCATACACTTCTCGGCTGCTCGCCACCAAAACCCAGGGTTGCAGTGGGCTGTTAATGGCCGCGTTAAGTAGAGCCTCACTGGCAAGCGCATTGGTCCGCCAGCACAATTCCGGATTGCGCTGGCCCCAGACGACACGGGACACCGCAGCGAGGTGAACAACTCCGTGGCAACCTCGCACAGCTTGTTCAATATCGGCGGAGCGGGTGATATCGCCACTTGAGTCAGCTGTATCGAGGCCGCTCAGCAAAAAGCCACGAGCGGACAACAAAGGCGCCAGGTATCGGCCGACCAAGCCGCAATGACCGGTGATCAGAATTTTCCGCATTGAGTAACCTATTCAAACTATGGACTAAAAGCCAAAAAGGTCGTCGGCAATCGTCGGCTAGTAAAAGCCCTCGACCGGAAGGGAGGGACGTCAGCGACTCAGCATCTGAGGAGAGCATGAAAGAACCTGGCTATCAGCGCGCAAACAGAGAATGCAACGGATGGGCATCCTTCTACAGGTTGAATCGCCAACCCGGCCGATCCATTAATGCGTAGGGAGCTCCACGCATCGCCTATAGGAATAGCTGAACACGTTGTGAGA
>Ga0209024_1001600_pt1 | contig 17304 bp, 17 predicted proteins | sample AutmiccommunBRH5_FD_187380 | JGI IMG/M metagenome (GOLD analysis project Ga0209024, IMG submission 187380) | Deep subsurface microbial communities from Mt. Terri, Switzerland - Autotrophic microbial communities BRH/5 (SPAdes) (version 2) | ecosystem: Environmental > Aquatic > Deep subsurface >...
AGGTAAATGGTCGAGCCACCTAGCTGGTGCATGCCCGCTTCAAAACTCAAGCGCGTGCGCGTGGATGCTTTCTCGAAAATCATCACCAGCGTGCGGTCTTGCATCGGGTAATAAGGCTCGTAACGCTTGAACCGCGCTTTCACATCCCGCGACGATTGCATCAAGTACTCGAACTCGTCTTTCGAAATGTCGTTGAACTGCAAAAAATGTTTGATAGGCATTTTTGTAGACCGGCTTGCCTGGCAGGCCGGTTCCTCCTTATGCGGATTGTTCAAGAAACGCTTTAATCAGTGGGGCCAGTTCCATGGCCAGCGTCTCTGCTTCTTCTTTTTTAATCACCAATGGCGGCAACAAGCGCACCACATTGTCTCGGGTCACGTTGATGATCAGCCCTTTGTCGCGTGCAATAGCAACCAGCTCGCCACAAGGCTTCCACAATTCAACACCCACCATCAGGCCGCGGCCGCGAATGTCTTTCACCCCTGCTATTCCTGCCAGTTCACGCGACAAAATGGCGCGAATCAACTGGCCCATTTGCTCCGCATGTTCCAGAAGGCCTTCTTCTTCCATAATTCGAATGGTCGCCAGGGCTGCGGCCGAAACCAGTGGGCCACCACCAAAAGTGGTGCCGTGTGTTCCGGGTGTAAGTACGCCTGCAGCCGGCCCGGCAGCCAGGCAAGCGCCGATTGGCACGCCCGACCCCAAGCCTTTTGCCAAGGTGATTACGTCGGGTTGAATGTCCGCGTGTTGATAACCAAACCACTTGCCAGTGCGTCCAATTCCGCTTTGTACCTCGTCAATCATCAACAGCCAGCCTTTGGCCGTGCACAGTTTGCGCAATGCTTGCAGGTATTCCGTATCGGCAACATTAATGCCGCCTTCGCCTTGCAGCACTTCCAGCAATACAGCTTGAATTTCCGGGTGTTCATCGGCAGCTTGTTCAATGGCCGCAAAGTTTTTATAGGGTACGCGAACGAAACCGCCAGGCAAATCGCCAAAGCCCACTTTGGCTTTCGGGCTGTCGGTTGCGGCAAGTGTGGCCAAGGTGCGGCCGTGCCACGCGCGATCCATCACAATGATTTTCGCGTTTTCAATGCCTTTTTTGTAGCCGTAGTATTTCGCCAGTTTGATGGCTGCTTCATTGGCCTCTGCGCCTGAATTGCAGAAAAAAGCTTCCTGCATGCCCGAAATTTCGCACAGACGATCGGCCAGGTCAGCCTGTTCTACGATGCCGTAAAGGTTCGAGGTGTGAATCAGCTTGCCAGCCTGTTCGGCAATTGCTTTCACCAGTTTTGGGTGGTTGTGCCCCAGTCCGTTCACTGCGATACCCGCCAGACCATCCAGGTATTTTTTGCCATCGGTTGACCACATCCATACACCATCGCCATGGGTAAAGGCAATTGGCTGGCGGGCATAGGTTTTCATCAGGTGATCAGTCACGGTAAAACTCTCTTTTGGCGATGCTAGGGCAAAATGCGGTGCTGTAAAAACAAACGCAGCCAATCGGTCGACGTGCGGCTGCGTTGTGCAAAGCGAAATTGTACGACGAATCAAGGCTTAAGGGCTAGTCCCGACGGTGTGCACGGGTTCTAAATTCATCAAGATCCGACGGCAAATGTTTCGCTCGAAGGTATTCGTGGGCCACGACTGATAAACATTCATGGTTGGGCAAGGGGAATGGGCGGCCAGAGGTACGAATGTTGTCAATTTTCATGGAATCGACATTGTCCCTGCTCATTAACGGTTCGCCGGGAGCAAGTTCCATCAGGAAAGCTTGTAATTTGGCCGCTGCATCGGGAATGCCGAACACCAATGGATTTTTTCCAACCGCGCGGGCTGACAATTGCACAAGTTCTTTCAGCGTGAAAATCTCGGTGCCCACCAAATCGTAGGTGTGGTGCAAGGTTTCCTTGCCCGGGTCTTCGATGCAGGCCATTACCGCTTTGGCCACATCGCCAACTGACACTGGTTGAAAACGTGCATCGGCACCCGCCAAGGGTATAACGGGCAGCAGTTTGGCCAGTTTGGCGAAGGTGTTCAGGAAGTTGTCGTCTCGTCCAAACACCACAGACGGGCGGAGCATGGTCCAGGCCAGGCTGCTGTCTTTCACCACAGTTTCGCCATCGGTTTTTGAGCGCAAGTACATCGAAGGCGCCGGGTTTTGAACACCCACGCCCAATGCACTGATGTGAATGATTCGTTTCACGCCATGTTTGGACATCGCCGCGCAAAGCGCTTTTGGAAACTCCACGTGGTTCACCCGGAAGTTTTGCCCATAGGGTTTGCCAGGTTTGCTGTGCAGCACGCCCAATAAATTGACCACAACGTCCTGGCCTGTCACCAGTCGGCCCAATGTAGCCCTGTCGTGAATATTGGCTTCAACGATTTGGCAGGTGGGCAAGGGCAGCAGGTGCTTTGCTTTCTCGTACCGACGTGTCGGTACAGTAATTCTGTGGCCAGCCTGGGCCAATTGATTGCACACAGCCTGCCCGATAAAGCCCGAACCGCCGATCACCAACACATTTTTTATTTTACTCATGGCAACAACATTTACCTAATTACTTGGATCCGTAGATGATACCGAGTCTTTGTTTCAAAGGGGTCGATGCATTGTTCAACAGCAGGGAATAAGCCACCGTATTGGACATCACGTTTTTCACATATCCCCGGGTTTCGTCAAAAGGGATCAACTCTGCAAAAATAGCCCCTTCAATTTGCCGGTCACCCAGCCTGCGTTTCCACAGGGAAGGGCGGCTTGGCCCTGCGTTGTATCCGGCTGAAGCCAACACGGGTGACTGGTCATGTTGCTCGAACACCATTTTCAGGTAGCTTGTACCCAAGGTCAGGTTGGTTTCAATTTCGGTGATGTCTGCGGGTTTGAAGCTGGACAAACCGATTTTGCGTGCAACATATTTGGCGGTGGCTGGCATCACCTGCATCAAACCACTGGCGCCCACGCCAGAGCGGGCAATGGTTACAAAGCGTGATTCCTGACGAATCAGGCCATATACCCACGACTCATCCACACCGACTTCCCGTGTTTTGGCACGCATATTGTCGCGAAACGGTGTCAGGTAGCGCAAACCCAGGTCGTGTTCAATTTCGGTTCGATCCGCTGCAGCAATAGCCCGGTCGTACAGTTGGTTGCGTTCCGCCCAAGTTGCAGCCGCCAACAATTGCCGGTCGTTCATTTGCGCAACCTGCAGGTTGAACTCCCAAAAACCTTCAGTTCGCAAACCGGCATCGTACAAAGCCAGCGAACGGATCAACCCGGGGTTCTTCTTGGCAGCATCCAGCTCAGCTGCGGTCAGCAATTCCGGGCGTCTTGGGGCTGTCACCGTGTCGCCCAATTCTTCGTGGGCCAGCTTGCCGTAAAAAGAAAACGGGCTGCTCGCCTTGATCCATTCCTGACGGGCTTCAGCATGTTTGCCGTTGGCAGCCAAAGCCCTGCCTCGCCAGTACACCCATGCTTTGTCTTCTTTCAGCGGCGGGCTTAGTTCGTTGCTGGCTTGCAGCACAGCGGGCCAGTCCTCCAGCAACAAGGCCGAGCGTACCTTCCATTCCTGTTGCTCAGCGCTCATCACGTCCGGGTTGCTGCGCCTGAAGTAGGACAGTGCATCCCGGTTCCACACCAGGCCTGCACGATAACCCACATGGGCCCACAACCATTGTTCGGAAGCAGGCGACAATTTGCCAGCGTAAGTTTGCTCAATTTGCCGTGCAACGGTTTCAAAATCGTCAACGGCACGGCGCGTCAAAGCGCTCGCAAGATACAGGTCTGTTGATGCATCCGCGGCAGGTGATTTCAAATATGTTTCAGGATTGAAAATGGCCTTCTTCAATGCGGCGCTACTGATCGCCTTGCCCCACGCAGTGTCATCGAATTCATCAACAAACTTGATCGCATTGCTCAATTGGTTGCTGGCCACCATGTGCAGCACATGTTTGTCCAGGTCTTGGGCGCTGACTCCGCCCACCTTGTACAGGTTTTTCAGCAACACCCGGCAGGTTTTTGGCAGGCGTTTCTCAAAGCCAATTACCGCATTCAACTTGTACCGAACCAGTTGCCCCTGTTCTGCCGCGTACATCAGGTCTGCGCACTCAACGCCTTGGTCGGGTCTGTAGCGCAACAATTTGCGTTGTTCTGCAAATTCTTCCCATTGTGCAGTGCGTGCCAGCTGCTCAAGCCAGTCGCGTCGCAAACTTTCGGCGGGCCAACTATTCTCGTAGGAATTCAGCAGAGGGATCACCTCGGTTTTCCGCCAAACAATTTCTTGATCCGGATATTGTTTTTCCATGCCCTTCTGAAAGAAACGGAACTGCCAAATGTCCACGTAGGGTCTGAAAATGCTTTTCTGCGGCAACTGGGAAGACAAGCGGGTAAACTTGTCATAAGCACCCTCAGAATAGGCCTCCCTGATTTGTTTGACCAATTCTCCCTCTGTTTGAGTGTCAGCCAGTGCAGGTTGACAAAGCAAACCCAGCGCCAGAATAGGGGGCGCTGTCCAACGTGAAATATGGTGAAAAATTGTCATTGTTCCTGTCATGAAAAAGTCGTTGCGGCAAAACGCCTTGGCATATAGAACGCATTTGGCGGCTGATGAAATTACCGCCTTGGGGCGGGGAATATCCACGTCTTTGCTAACTCTACTCCAAACCTTCAAGCCCTGCACCGTGGGGTTGTTCTATCCCACTCAAGGCGAACCCAACATACTCTGTATCACGGGTAATCCAGCGCTTCAAAATTTTGAATGGGCACTTCCGGTGTGTTGCGAGTCGCCAACAGGCCCCGTGCTGGGTTTTGCGCAGTTTGCGCAAGGGCAGGAGCTTGAGCCGGGGCGTTACAACATTGCTGTGCCGAAGATAAAAAACTGGGTGCAACCCGATGTGCTGTTAATTCCCTGCGTGGCTTTTCACCGCAGCGGCGCACGCTTGGGCTATGGGGCTGGTTGGTACGACCGAACCCTCAGCAGCCTGACCACGAAGCCGATCACCGTGGGTGTTGCCTATGCCAACACCGAGCTGCCGGAGAATTTCGCCGAGCCGCACGACCAACTGCTCGATCATGTTGTTACCGAGCAGGCGGTGATCGCCTGCTCTCAAACTTGATCAATAGCCAATTCGATCCAGAATCGCCAAGGTGGGCTGGGCGTTGTTCATGGTGTAGAAGTGCAGGCCGGGTGCGCCCTCGCGGATCAGCGTTTCACACAGGTTTGACACCACTTCCAGCCCGAATGAACGAATCGATTCACGGTCATCACCAAAGTGCTGCAAACGGTTGCGCATCCAGCGTGGAATTTCCGCGCCGCAAGCATCCGAGAAACGCGCCAGCTGACTGAAATTGGTCACGGGCATGATTCCCGGGATCAGTGGAATCGAAATCCGGTTTTGCACCTGATCGCGGAAATACAAGAACGCGTCCGGGTTGAAAAAATACTGTGTAATTGCAGAATTCGCGCCACAGTTCACTTTGTGCACAAATGCGTCCGCATCGGCTGCCGGGCTTTTGGCTTGGGGATGGGTTTCAGGGTAAGCGGCCACTTCAATGAAAAAATGATCGCCTGTTTCCTGGCGAATAAACTCGACCAACTCGCTGGCGTAGCGAAATGACCCTGTTTCCAGCATGCCAGAAGGCAAATCGCCCCGTAGCGCCACGATGCGCTTGATTCCGTGCTCTTTGTACTGCGTCAAAAGTGCCCGTACTTTTTCTTTCGATGAACCTACGCATGACAAATGCGGTGCAGCTTCTTCGCCAGCGGCCTTGATCTCCAGCACCGTCGACAGTGTGCCGTCCTGTGTGGTGCCGCCAGCGCCAAAGGTCACCGAGAAAAATTCGGGTTTGCGTTCAGACAACAGTGCCCGCGTCGCGCGCAATTTTTCTGCGCCCTCTTCAGTTTTTGCAGGGAAAAATTCAAAGCTGATGTTCATCATGGTGTGTCGGTTCACAAATTTATTGGTTCGCAGCAGTGTTCATTTTCACTGCGTGCACAAAATATTCCTGATTGCCATCGCCGCCTTTTAGTTCGCAAGGAAAAAAATCGTGCACTTGCATATCCAGTTGGGCGCAGCTTGTTTTTACATCATTTTCTAACTGCTCAATCAAACCTTCAAGATTCTTGACCAAGCCGTTTTTTCCAATGTGCTCCGGACCCAGTTCAAACTGCGGTTTGACCAAAAATAAACCTTCGCATTGCACTGGTAGCAAAGCCGCCACATTGGGCAACACCTTGCGCAAGGATATAAACGAAAGATCAGCCACAGCCAGTTCAAACGGAACAAATTCGGGTTTCGCGGTTGCAATGTCCTGCGCCAGTTCATCGGCTTTGACCTTGTACAGGTTGATGCCCTCCAGCGCATGCACAGCGACGTGATTTCTCAGGCTGGGGTGTAACTGGTCTTTGCCCACATCAATCCCCACCACACTGCGTGCACCGCGTTGCAGCAGGCAGTCGGTGAAGCCGCCCGTGGATTGCCCCAGGTCAAAGCACTTTTTGCCATTCACTTCGATTCGGGTGTGTTCAAGGGCGTGGTGCAACTTCAATCCACCCCTTGAAACAAAATTTGGGGCATCGCAGTGAATCAATTCCAGTGTCATGAAGGGTTCAATTTGCTGCGATGCTTTTTTTACAACGACAGGTGCCTTTACTGCGCCACTGCGCACCAACACTTTCCCTTGTTCAATTAAAGCTTGAGCCTGCGCCCTTGAGGGGCACAGGCCTTTTTCAACCAAGGCTAAGTCAGCGCGCAAAGGTAGGTCAATTCCTGATCAATAACGGTAGTGGTCAGGCTTGTAAGGGCCGTCCTGTTTCACGCCAATGTAGCTTGCTTGCGCTGGGCTCAGTTCTGTCAACTGAGCACCAATTTTCATCAAGTGCAGGCGGGCTACTTTTTCGTCCAGGTGTTTGGGCAATACATACACGCCCACTGGGTAATTGTCGGTGTGCAGCCACAGTTCGATTTGTGCAATCGTCTGGTTTGCAAAGCTTGACGACATCACGAACGATGGGTGTCCGGTGCCGCAGCCCAGGTTGACCAAGCGGCCTTCCGCCAACATGATGATGCGTTTGCCATCCGGGAAAATAATGTGATCAACCTGCGGTTTGATGTTTTCCCACTGGTACTTCTTTACGCTGGCAATGTCGATCTCATTGTCGAAGTGACCAATGTTGCAAACAATCGCCTGGTCTTTCATTTTGACCATGTGATCGTGGGTGATGATGTCTTTGTTGCCTGTGGCGGTCACGAAAATGTCTGCCTTGTCTGCAGCGTAATCCATGGTCACCACGCGATAGCCTTCCATCGCGGCTTGCAATGCGCAAATCGGGTCAATTTCTGTAATCCAAACTTGCGCCGACAACGCACGCAAAGCTTGGGCAGAACCCTTGCCCACGTCGCCATAACCGGCAACTACGGCCACTTTACCGGCAATCATCACATCGGTTGCGCGCTTGATGCCGTCCACCAGTGATTCACGGCAACCGTACAGGTTGTCGAACTTCGACTTGGTCACAGAATCGTTCACGTTAATGGCGGGGAAGGCCAATTCGCCCTTCTTGTGCATTTCGTACAAACGGTGCACACCAGTCGTGGTTTCCTCAGTCACACCCTTGATTTCTTTCAGGCGCTTAGAATACCAGGTGGAGTCTTTTTTCAGGGTTTGCTTGATGGATTCAAACAAACAAATTTCTTCCTCGCTACCCGGGTTGTTCAACACGCTAGTGTCTTTCTCGGCCTTGGTGCCCAAGTGCAGCAACATGGTTGCGTCGCCGCCATCGTCCAGAATCATGTTGGAATAACCACCGTCAGCCCATTCGAAAATGCGGTGGGTGAAGTTCCAGTAATCTGTCAGCGACTCGCCTTTGAACGCAAACACAGGAACGCCGGCAGCAGCAATCGCAGCTGCTGCATGGTCTTGTGTCGAGTAAATGTTGCACGAAGCCCAACGTACTTCAGCGCCCAATGCTGCCAAAGTTTCAATCAGCACGGCTGTTTGAATGGTCATGTGCAGTGAGCCGGTAATGCGAGCGCCTTTCAAAGGCTGAGACGCAGCAAATTCCCTGCGAATGGCCATCAAGCCAGGCATTTCGGTTTCTGCAATCGCGATTTCTTTGCGGCCAAAGTCGGCCTGATTGATGTCGGCTACGAAAAAATCGTTTTCGCCGGTAGCGGTAATAGGTTTTGCAATGGCGTTCATCACGCCCTCCTTTTTAAAGTTCATAAAGAAAGAAGCGTGAGCGCCGTTGGTTGTTTCTTGTTCGAGCCTAGCACCCCAAAATGCATGGGTGTGTCGCAACGCTCCTCGAACGGGCTAAATTGTATCAGGGTTCCGGCAAGAAGGCCAAGTTGATCTGCCTCAACCCGCCTTCCCCCAATTCTGCAAACCCGTATTTAAAGCTTGCTCAAATACCGGCAGCAACCCTCAAGGCCTCTGCCTTGTCGGTGCGCTCCCAGCTGAACTCGGGCTCTTCACGGCCAAAGTGACCATAAGCCGCAGTTTTCGCATAAATCGGGCGCAGCAGATCCAGCATTTGAACAATGCCCTTGGGGCGCAGGTCAAAGTGGGCGCTCACCAGTTCCGTGATTGCGCTGTCAGAAATTTTGCCAGTTCCGAAAGTGTTCACCATGATGGAAGTGGGGCGGGCCACGCCAATCGCATAGCTCACCTGCACCAGGCATTTCTCGGCCAAGCCAGCTGCCACAATGTTTTTTGCCACGTAACGGCCTGCATAGGCTGCGGAGCGGTCAACTTTCGATGGGTCTTTGCCAGAAAATGCACCGCCACCGTGGGGCGCCGCACCACCGTAGGTGTCCACAATAATTTTTCGGCCAGTCAAGCCACAGTCACCCTGTGGGCCACCAATAACGAATCGGCCCGTCGGGTTCACCAAAAAGTTGATGTTGCCCTTGATCAATTCCTTGGGCAATACCGGCTTGATCACCTCTTCAATCACGGCTTCACGCAGCGTGGCCAATGCAATGTCAGGCGAGTGCTGGGTGGACAAAACCACCGTGTCAATCGAATCGGGTTTGCCGTCCACGTAACGAATGGTGACCTGCGATTTTGCATCCGGACGCAGCCAAGGCAAGCGACCATCTTTGCGTAGCAAACTTTGGCGCTGCACCAACTGGTGCGAAAGGCTGATCGCAAGGGGCATTAATTCACGGGTTTCGTTCACGGCATAGCCAAACATCAGGCCTTGATCACCGGCACCTTGGTCCAGATCATTGTCATGGGCTTTGTCAACGCCCTGGGCAATATCCGGGCTTTGGCGGTCGTAGCACACCATGACTGCGCAGCTTTTGTAATCAATTCCGTAGTCGCCGTTGTCGTAACCAATGCGCTTTAATGTATCGCGGGCCACATCAATGTAATCCACTTGCGCGGTGGTGGTAATTTCGCCTGCCATCACCACCAAGCCTGTGTTGGTCAGGGTTTCAGCAGCCACACGTGCCGTAGGGTCTTGTTCGAGGATCGCATCCAGAATAGCATCGGAAATTTGATCGGCAACCTTGTCAGGGTGCCCTTCTGAAACGGATTCAGAAGTGAAGAGGAAATCATTTGACATTAAAAAAGCTCCAAATAAACAAAGGGTTAACTGCCGCCTTGTTCGTTTGAAGCCCGGCGACGCTTTAGCGGATTTGTTTTAGTTCGCCCCGCAAGTTGTCATTTAACTCAGCGAACTTAAGAAATATACAACATTTGGCGACAAAGGCAAAGCCCGGACTGGTTACAATCTGCCACATGATCAAAATTCTATTCAACGCCCTGTCTAATTTGCCACTTGGTGCGCTGCATGCTTTCGGTGCCTTGCTAGGGTGGGCTGTTTATGGCTTGTCTGCCAGCTACCGCCGGAAAATTGATGTGCACTCCAGAATCGCATTTCCGAATAACGAAGCACTGCGATTATGGGCCGTGCAAGGTTCAGTTAAACACGCAGGCATGGCCTTGCTTGAGCTGCCGTACTTGTGGGGAAACTCCTCAGTGTTGGGCGCTGCCTCGCGAACCGAAATATGCAATTGGGAAGTGATTGAACAGGCGCAGGCAAAGGGTAAAGGCATTGTTTTCCTGACACCTCACATGGGCAGTTTTGAATCAACAGCTCAGGTTTTTTCAACCCGGGCACCCATCACCGTGTTGTATCGGCCCAATCGAAAACCACAACTTCAGGAAATAATCGAAGGCAGCCGCGCACGCGACAACGTGGCTTTGGCCCCCACCAACCTGGGCGGTGTCAAAATTTTGTTGAAAGCACTTAAACGTGGTGAAGCTGTTGGCATGTTGCCTGATCAGGTTCCCTCGGCAGGTGAAGGCGTTTGGGCCCCCATGTTCGGTCAGCCGGCTTACACCATGACCTTGCCCAGCCGCCTGCAGCAAGCCACCGGTGCGGCGATTGTGCTCGCCGTGGGGGTTCGAAAACCAGCGGGGCAGGGCTTTCGGCTGGAATTGTATGCAGGGCCGGACCAACTGAGTTCAGACCCTGTTGAAGCCGCCACGCAGATCAATGCGGAAATGGAAAAGCTCATCCTGAAACACCCCGATCAGTATTATTGGGGCTACGAGCGATTCAAGGCACCCAAAGGGCAATAAGGAATAACGTGACTCAAATTTTAATCACCATCTGGTTTGCCCTGGGGCGTTTGCCTTTTGCGTTTTATCGCACATTGGCCACATTGATCTCCGCCTCTCTAACCTTACTGATCTTGATCTTCGCCCGCGAGCGGCGCGTGGTGGCGTTAACAAATCTTTCATTGTGTTTTCCAGAATCATCAATTCTTCAGCGTCTTCATTGGGCGGTTGCGCACATTTACTTTTATTTGCGCACATTTCTGGATCGTGCCTGGCTGTGGGCGGGCAACGAAGCGGTTGTTCGCGATCGCGTACACATTGAAAACCCCGAGGCACTGCAAGCATTCACCAGCGGAGCTACCACCTTGTTTCTGGCACCCCATTTTCTGGGGCTGGATGCCGCCTGGAGCCGCTTGAGCCTGGAAGTCGACATGGTCACCATGTATTCCAACCAGAAGAACCCGGTACTCAATGAACTGATTCTCCGGGGGCGCTCAAAGTTTGGGAATCAAATGCTGTTGTCTCGTCAGCAGGGGGTTCGCCCGTTGCTCGCGGCAATGAAGAAAGGCCGGCCCCTGTATTACTTGCCCGACATGGACTTCGGTGAACGTGATTCTGTTTTTGTCACCTTCTTTGGCGTCAAAGCGGCAACGGTCACAGCAGTGGCCCGTTTGTCCAGAATGCTCAAGGCACAAGTGGTGCCCGTCACCACACGCTACAGCAACGGGCGTTACACCCTTCGCATTCACGAAGCCTTGCCTGGTTTTCCGACTGAAGATGACACGGAATCGACCCAGGCCATGAACCACCACATTGAAGCATGGGTGAAAGACAACATTCCCCAATACTTGTGGTTGCACAAACGATTCAAAACCCGCCCCGACGGCGAGTCCAGAATATACTGATGACTTAATCACCGGTTCGCCCTTTTTGATACAGCGATGAATTCATCTACTACCTTGAAGTTCACAAAAATGCACGGCGCAGGCAACGACTTTGTTGTCTTGAATAATTGCGCAGGCCAGCTTGATTTAACTCCATCGTTAATCAAACGCCTTGCTGATCGTCATTTTGGTATTGGGGCAGATCAGGTTCTTGTTGTTGAATCGTCCACTCTGGCCGATTTCAAATACCGCATCTTCAATGCCGACGGGCAGGAAGTGCAGCAGTGCGGAAATGGCGCACGCTGCTTTGCCCAATATGTGTTCGACAAGGGCTTGACCCAGAAAAACCAGATCACCGTTGAAACGCTTGCCGGCATCATTCACCCCGAGCTGATCAAACACAACTGGGTCAAGGTCAACATGGGTCCGGCGCAGTTTGATCCTGCCAAAGTGCCTTTTGTATCGGAAGGTTTGGCCACTCGCAAGGTTGGTGGTCTGACACAGTACAAACTTCCCGTTGATTCCGGGGCCGATCTTGACGAACTGTGGGTTGGCGTAGCCTCCATGGGCAATCCCCATGTGGTTGTGTTGCTCGACCAGCCAGCATCCAATGCGTTGGTGCAACACCTTGGCGCAACTCTTGAATCGCACCCTCGTTTCCCGGCACGCGTCAATGTTGGTTTTCTTCACGTTGTAGATCGCAGTCGGGTGCATTTGCGCGTATATGAACGCGGTGTCGGTGAAACATTGGCATGTGGCACCGGAGCGTGCGCAGCAGCCGTAATTGGCATGAAAATGGGCTTGATCGCCGAGCAGGTGGACGTTGTAAAAGCCGGTGGTACGCTGACCATTGAATGGAGTGGCCAACCTGAAAGCGATGTTCTAATGACCGGTCCCGCACAAACAGTTTTCGAAGGAGAGTTTTACATATGACCGATGAGGCCATTCAAGTCGCCGACTTTTTAAAAGCCAATCCCGATTTTCTCATCAGAAACCCGGGTATTCTGGCTTTCATCAAGTTGCCAGAACAAAGCTCAGGCAATGTGGCTTCCCTGCACGAACGCCAAGTTCAAACCATGCGGGAAAAGGTCAAGCTGCTAGAGCACCGCATGGTTGAAATGACCCATGCCGCCGTTGAAAACCAGGCCATCATCAACAACCTGCAAACGATCACCCGTTCCCTGTTAACGGTTAAAAATGCGGTTGATCTGCCTGCAGTGCTTGTTGAGCAAATCAAGAAACAATTCGTGGTCCCCATCGTTCGTTTGCAGTTGTGGAATCAAGGCGACGCAGTCAGCGAAGATGATCAAGTCCTCGTCAGCAACATGCAATCGCTTTACTGTGGTTTTGCCGAGAATGCACCCACCTTGTCCGTATTTCAGGGCGAAGAAGTGGCCCCACGTTCCGTGGTGTTGATCCCGCTGCGCGTTGGTATCAACCCGGAAGCTTTTGGTTGTCTGGGTTTCGGCTCACCCGACAAAGACCGTTTTTCGCCCACCCTGGAAACCGACTTCCTCAACACGCTGGCTGAAACCGCATGCGCAGCACTGAGCCGCCTTCAAACAACGACCGCTTGATTCAACGCTATCTGGACTTTCTTCGTCTGGAGCGTCGTTACAGCGAACACTCGGTCCTCGCCGTCAGGCGAGACCTGTCATTCATTGAAGGCTCGTTGGCTACTGTGTCTGCCTCCGCACTGAAAACCATCCTGGTCAAACGGCATGCCGGTGGTTCGGCACCGTCCAGCCTGGCCCGAATGGCATCCAGTTGGCGAGGGTTTTTCGGTTTTCTGCTTGATGCCGGTCAAATTGAAGTCAATCCCGCCTTGGGACTTAAAACACCCAAACTACCCCGAGCCTTGCCCAAAGCCGTTGGAGTTGACCAACTGGCTGCCTTGCTGCAGGGCCCCTTGCCAGAACAGTATCGACTTGCACAGGCACATGTGCTGATTGAATTACTGTACTGCACTGGCCTTCGAATCAGCGAAGCACTTTCCTTGAGCAATGCTGTTTTGGCAAACTCCACTGAGCTTCGGGTGCAGGGCAAAGGAAACAAAACCAGAATTGTTCCAGTCATCAATGCGTTGAGGGAACGATTTGCCGAGTTTTCAGACTTGCGTACAAAACATTTGACGCAGCTTGGTAAACCACCGGCAAGTGCTTTGTTTGTGTCTGCAAAGGGGTTGCCATTGTCGGCCAGGCAGGCACAAAAAGACGTATCCGAATTTTCAAAACTCAGGGGTTTGGATCAACACCTGCATCCCCACATGTTGAGGCACTCCTTTGGTAGTCACATGCTGCAAAGCACCCAGAACTTGCGCGCAGTGCAGGAATTGTTGGGGCATGCCTCAATTGCATCCACGCAGGTTTACACCGCACTTGATTTTGATCACTTGTCCGGCGTTTATGACAAAGCCTTCCCGCGTGCCAAATAAGGCCCGGCACTTTTAAAATGCAGCCAACAGACGGGTTGCGGCAACGCCTAAGGTTTCATTGTCCAGTCGTTGCATGTCTGTGTTCAACAATTGTTTTAGAGCTTTCGAAGTATTGTGGGTGGGCTCGTTCGCGCCATAGTGTTCGCGGGCCTGAATCATTGCCCCTATAACCTGCTCAGAATCACCATCGGCATGTTCCCGGGCGTACAGAATTGCCACAGTGTCAGCAAACAGCTCCTGTTTGTAAACCATTTCAGGTTGAGGGCCAAAGCCGCCCGTGCTCTCCAGGCCCCGAAACTCATCCTCATCCAGCTTGTAACTGGCGGCAAACTTTCGGCTTTCTCGCAGGCAATGTCCCATCTCATGGGCAACCGAAGCCGCAATAATCTGGGGCCACAGTGCCCGGTTTCCTTCATTCAAAAAGCGGCCCCACTGCGACCACGCGGCTTCATTCGTGTTGATAATTACCACGCATTTTCCGTTCGCATAGGCCAGTGCGCCTAGCGGTGTGGGTTCGGCGCGTTTGGTCACGATCAATGAAGGCTTGGTTGGCAAATCGGTCTGCATGTCCAGCATCACTTCTTTCGCGATTTGTTCCACCTGTCGCGCAGGTAGCTGGCTTAGGTCGATCGACCCAAAAGCCAAGCCCACAGAGAGAAGAAATGAAAGCATGTCTGAATCCAAGCGTTAAACCTGAATCCAGTTTCTTCCTCTCTACAGCATCTCCTTTGGATGATAAAAGCCTTATATATCAAGCTGTTCACTCAAAGTAGGGCGCTGAAGAAGTCGCCATGTAAGAAGTTGCCTGACAAGTTCCGGGCCGCTGAACAATCGCAATTGCCATTGCAAGGCATGCGTTTTCAACTCCGGCAAATGAACTTGTAGCCCCTTCCAGCTTGTTGAAAATTGGCATGTGTTTTTCAGGCCATTCCAGCAGGCCCAGCAATCCCACAAAGCCGTTTTGCAGGCAGGTGTCAGGCCTGCCGAGTACCGCTCAAAGAATTTGCTTAATTTTTCAGCGTGTGCACCATCGTCTGTTGGATAAATTTGCCAAACCAGGGGCCTCCCGGCCAATTGCGCTCGCACAAATGAATCTTCACCCCGTACAAACAACACATCGTGTTGGGCCAGCAAATCATCAAAATCGCTTTGCGGGCGAAAGGCAAGCTCGGTCACGCAAGCCGCCTCAATCCCAATCCCGGCGGGTTTAGGCCCAGCAATGTAAATGCGCGTGGTCGTGTCTGTTGTGTTGCAACAATCAATCAGTTCAGCAAGTGGCGCATTTGGGTAAGAAAAAACAAATACCTTTAAATTATTCTCGCTGCCTTGCGTCGTCATGTTTCTCAGGTGCGCAGGGTAATCGCAGTGAATCAAGCCTGCTGTTTTTTCGGTGAAACCCGGGTAGAAGAAAGTGGTCACATGCCCGGTGGCGGGGTCAATCGATTGGCTCAAATGGAAATCTTCCACCCAGTCCTCAGACGACAAATAGTCGATCAACACCCATGGCGTTTGAGGGCAGATGCGCTTCAACTCCTGGTCAAAGCGGTACATTGTTTGTTCGCTCGATGTACCAAAGGGCTCAACAATCAAGTCCAGTCCACCAAATTTTTTCAGCTCGTGGTGTGTATCACGGGCGTCCAGCAGGGAAAGCCCGGCAATTTTGTCTGTAGGGTATAGCGCATGGAAGGTTACAGGGTCGTCGTGAAACAAAACCACATGGTTCGATTGCGCAGCCAAAGCCTTGGCCAGTCGCAGTGAAAATCCGGCATCGCCAAAGTTGTCAATCACCTTGCACACAATTCCGATTTGCATCCCTTGCCCCTAAAACAAAAAGGGCCCCAGTGGGGCCCCTACAATCCACTGATTGGTGGAAAACTTACTTCACACGTGCGCGGTATTCTGCCGTCCGTGTGTCAATTTCAATTTTGTCGCCGATTTCTACGAAAGCAGGAACCTGAATCTCGTAGCTTGTAGGCTTGATCCGAGCAGTTTTCATGATCTTGCCTGATGTGTCGCCACGCACTGCTGGCTCCGTGTATTCGACTTCCCGTATCAGGCTGGTTGGAAGTTCTACAGACAGTGCCTTGCCGTCATAGAACACCACTTCGCATTCCATGCCGTCGTCCAGGTAATTCAGTGCGTCGCCCATGTTCTCGGCTTCTACTTCATATTGGTTGTATTCTGCGTCCATTAAAACGTACATCGGGTCTGCGAAGTACGAATAAGTAACTTCCTTGCGCTCCAGCACCAACAATTCGAACTTCTCGTCCGCCTTGTAAACGCTTTCCATTCCTGCGCCCGTCAGCAGGTTTTTCATCTTCATTTTTACAACAGCGGCGTTGCGACCCGATTTGTTGTATTCGGTCTTCAAAACCACCATGGGGTCTTTGCCGACCATTACCACGTTGCCTAGGCGAACTTCTTGTGCAGTTTTCATGAGTTTGATAAGGATTTAAAATTCAAGCTCAGTATTGTACTCGAAGTGCCTGATCGCACAACCCACTTTCGAGTGCAAATCCTGGGGCTTTTGTTGACAAGAAGGGACAATAAAACCTTTTAATTCAGGCTGTTTTGGCGCTTCCCCGGTTCAGGATCGGGCTTGGGTCTACTTCTATATAAGAAGCAGGTGCCAAATCAGCGGGCAATTCGTATGGCCCCACCACTCGACGGTGCAAAGCCTCCACGTGATTTCCTACTGCGGCCACCATTCTTTTCACCTGATGATATTTACCAGTTGTAATGCCCAGTTCCAGCTTACCGTCAGGCAACAAGCTGGCCTGGCTGGCATAAATAATTTCTGGTTCATCGTCCAGGTCAACGCCGCCTAATAGGCGATTCAGTTGCAGTTCTGTAAATGGCCGCGCACCAGTTACCTCATAAATCTTCTCGACTTCCTGCTTGGTACCCACTTTTCCGCTAATAAGACGGTGAATGAACTGTCCGTCATCCGAGAACAGCAGCAGCCCCGTGGTGTCCACGTCCAGTCGCCCTGCGGCCTGCAGGCCGCGCTTCATATAGTGTTTGGGTAGCAAATCAAATACCGAGGGGTTGTGGCTGGGAAGGTGAGAAGTCTCATATCCAGCGGGTTTGTGCATCAATACATACTTGTACTGGGTAATTTCAAAGGTTTTTCCATCAATTAAAAGGGTCTCTCCCATCGAAATTTCGTCAATTTCCGGGTCAATCTGAATTCCGTTGCGAAAAATTTCGGAATTCCAGAAAATATTTTCACAGTCACGGCGACTTCCAAGTCCTTGTGATTGCAGTATTTTTACGCTCGGTCTAACTTTCATGTAAGGATTCTTTGAATTTATTTGCCAAAAGTGTTTGACAGGTTTTGAATTGATGTGCATAATCTCGTTTCTCTGCTGCACGACAAGCAGGACGAAACGAAGCAAGCAAGCGGTTCTTCAGGGTTT
>Ga0209024_1001601_pt1 | contig 17291 bp, 17 predicted proteins | sample AutmiccommunBRH5_FD_187380 | JGI IMG/M metagenome (GOLD analysis project Ga0209024, IMG submission 187380) | Deep subsurface microbial communities from Mt. Terri, Switzerland - Autotrophic microbial communities BRH/5 (SPAdes) (version 2) | ecosystem: Environmental > Aquatic > Deep subsurface >...
ATTCGACGGCGGCCAACACCATCGACGGCCTGGCCCGCAAGGCCCAGCGCCAGGGCGTCGCCGTGATCCTGACCGGCGTTTCCGACAGCGTGCGCCGCGACCTGGCCAACCACAAGATCACGCCGCCCCTGATCGCCTTCGAGGCGACCATCGACGCGGCCCTCGCCAAGGTGCGCGGCACCCCACCGGAAAATTAATCGTCGCGCGTCGATTGATCGCGCAAAACAACTTTCACGCCGGATTCCCGGCGCTTAGGTTTTGCTGTCCGGCTGAAAGCCGACCGTGTCCTTGTACTTTTCCATCTCGGCCGGATCGAAATAGGCCTCTTCCCATTTCTTGATCTGGTCGAACCCGGCGAAGGTGTGAAAATCGCCGACCGGATGGCCCTTCAGGCTGTCGAACAGTTCGGCCTCGACCATGGGGCCGCGTTCCATCAGATCCGTGCCGAAGTTGTAGATCGCCTTCAGCGTCGCCCGGTGGCAGGCGCCCGGCAGGATGGTCAGGGCGATGCCCAGGTCGGTCATTTCCTCGGAGGTAAATCGCGGCGACACGCCGGTCTGGTTGTAGAGGATCGGGCCGTCGACTTCCTTGCAGATGCGCGCGACCTCGTCCCGCGTGGTCGGGCCTTCGACGAAGGCGACGTCGGCACCCGCCTGCAGATAGGCGTTGGCGCGTTCGATGGCGATGTCGAGCGACCCGCCGACCGCACCCCGCGCGTCCGTGCGCGCGATGATGATGAAATCGGGGTCCAACTCGTCGCGCACGTCCTTGGCGGCGCGGTACTTGCCGACGGCCTCCGCCATGGGGATGACCTGACGGCCGGCGACATGGCCGCAGCGCTTGGGAATGATCTGGTCCTCGATATGGATCGCAGCCGCACCCGTCTGGATGTATTCGCGCACGCAGCGGATCACGTTGATGGCGTTGCCGTAGCCGTTGTCGGCGTCGGCGATCAGCGGCACCTTCACGGCGTTGGCGATATAGCGCGCGTTGAGATGCATTTCCGTCATGGTCGCCAGGCCCGCGTCGGGCATGCCGAGCAGGGCGAGGGAGGTGCCGTAGCCGGTCATGTAGACGGCGGGAAACCCGACGACCTCCATGACCTTGGCCGTCATGGCGTCGTAGACGCCGGGCACGACCAGGGTTTTATCGGACTTGATGAGTTGACGCAGGCGGGTGGTGGCGCGCACGGGATGGATCCTCCGGGGTTGGATTGGCGTTTGTGATTGCCCGGATTTTGGCGGCTTTCGCGAAAAGAGTCCCGCACTTTGTATACAAAATACCCCGCGCGGGACGGGCGGCTAGCGGAAATGCCGGTCCCTGTTCATGAGCCACAGCAGGACCAAAAGGGCCGGGATCGCGGCCATCGTGGTGCCGACGAAATAGACCTGCCAGCCCAGCGCCTGCGCCGCCTCGCCGCCGCCGGCGACGAAAATTTTGCGCCCGAGCGCCGCGAAGGCCGACAGCAAGGCGTATTGCGTGGCGCTGTAGGCGCGGTCGCAGAACCCGGACAGATAGGCGACGAAGGCCGCCGTCGCCATGGCCGAGGTCAGGTTTTCCAGCGCGACGGTCACCGTCAGCGCCGGGATCGACGGCCCCTGTCCGGCCAGCCAGGCGAAGGCCAGGTTGGCCCCCGCCTGCAGGACGCCGCAGGCGAACAATGCCCGCAGCAGCCCGAAGCGGGCGACCAGAAGCCCGCCCAGGACCGCCCCCGCGATGCTCATGGCGAAGCCCCAGACCTTGGTCACCAGGGCGATGTCGGTCTTGGAGAAGCCGATGTCGAGGTAGAACGGATTGGCCATCACGCCCAGCAGACCCTCGCCGTATTGGAACAGGGTGATGAAGACCAGCACCATGGCCCAGTTGCGCCGGGTCATGAAATCCAGGAACGGCTCGATCAGGGCCGCGCGGAACGGCTGGTCCGTTCGCACGGGCGGGCGTTTGGGCTCCGGGCTGGTCAGCGTCGCCGCAATGCCAACGGCCATGAGGGCCGCCATCACGCCGTACGCCGCCTGCCAGCCCCATTGGTCGGCGATCAACAGCGCCCCGGCCCCGGACGCCAGCACCCCGACCCGGTAGCCGTTGACGAAGTTGGCCGTGCCGGGGCCTTCCAGGCCGCGTTCGAGCGTATCGATGCGGTAGGCGTCGGCGACGATGTCCTGAGTCGCGGACGCCCCTGCCAGAACCACGGCCCAGAACGCGGTCAGGGCCAGATTGGCGGCGGGGTCGGAGGTGCCGAGGAACAGGATCGCCAGCGCCACGGCAAATTGGGACAACAGCAGCCAGGACCGCCGCTGGCCGACGCGCCGCGTGAGAAACGGGATCGGCGCCTGATTGACCACAGGCGCCCAGACCGGTTTGAACACATAGGCCGACCCGGCCAGCGCGAACCAGCCGATGGCGGCGACGCTGAGCCCCGATTCCCGCAGCCAGGCCGACAACGTCGAGAATACCAGGAGATAGGGCAGGCCGCTGGAAAACCCCAGGAACAACTGAATCAGCGCCGGGCGGCGGACATGGCCCCTGAGGGCGTCGGCCCAGCCGGGACGCAGGACCCGGTTCACGATCTTAGGCCCCCACCCCGCACGCGGCGGCGCTCAGCCGACGGGCTCGAACTTGCCCTGGGCGCCGTCGTAGACGGACAGCTTGGCCTCGGCGATGTCGATGTACCAGCCGTGAAGCTGCAGCTCCCCGGCCTCGACCCGCTCGCGGACCCAGGGAAAGGTCGTCAGGTTTTCCAGCGAGACCAGCACCGCGTTCTGTTCGCACACCCGGGTGCGGGTTTCGTCGTCGGCGCCGGCCATGGTCGCCAGCACGCGGCGGTGGGCGGCGGCCAGCATGGACACCCATTGCGTGACGAAGGTGAACTGCCCGCCTTCCGTGTCGGCGTTCATCATCGCCTTGACCCCGCCGCAATGGGCATGGCCCAGGACGATGACATGCTTCACGTTAAGGCCCAGAACCGCGAATTCGAGGGCCGCCGAGGTGCCGTGGAACTTGCCGTCTTCTTCCAGCGGCGGCACCAGGTTGGCGACGTTGCGGATCATGAACAGGTCGCCCGGATCGGTCTGGAACAGGGTCGCGGGTTCGACCCGGGAGTCCGAGCAGGCGATGACCGCGACCTGGGGCCGCTGGCCCTGGGCCACCAGCTCCTGGATCAGGGGTTTGGAATCCTGAAAGGCACCGGTGCGAAACCGGCGGTATCCATCGAGAAGCTTGTCCACGCCGGTCGTCATCTGCGGAAGGATCCTTCTGCCTTAGGCGGATTCGGCCTCGCGGCGGCGCTCCGCCTTCTTGCGTTCGTTGGGGTCCAGGATCGCCTTGCGCAGGCGGATGGACTTGGGCGTTACCTCGACCCGTTCGTCATCGTCGATGTAGCTGATGGCCTGCTCCAAGGTCAACCTTCGGGGCGGCGTCAGGCGGATCGCGTCGTCCTTGCCCGACGCCCGCATGTTGGTCAACTGCTTGGACTTCATGGGGTTGACCTCAAGATCGTTGGGCCGCGCGTTCTCGCCGATGATCATGCCTTCGTAGACGGCTTCGCCGGCGCCGATGAACATGAAGCCGCGTTCCTCCAGGTTGGCCAGGGCGAAGGCCACGCTCTGGCCGCCCGCGTTGGAGATCAGCACGCCGCTGCGCCGGCCCGGCACGTTGCCGCGGAACGGGCCGTAGGCATGGAACAGGCGGCTCATCACGCCGGTGCCGCGGGTTTCCGTCATGAAGTCACCGTGATAGCCGATCAGGCCGCGGGTCGGGACATGGAATTCAAGGCGCACCTTGCCGCCGCCGGACGGCCGCATGGCCAGCAGGTCGCCCTTGCGCAGGCTTAAGGATTCCACGACGGTGCCGGAATATTCCTCGTCCACGTCGATGACGACTTCCTCGATCGGCTCTTCGCGCTGGCCCGTTTCCGGGTTGTTGCGGTACAGCACGCGGGGCCGCGAGATCGACAGCTCGAAGCCCTCGCGGCGCATCTGTTCGATCAGCACGCCGAGTTGCAGTTCGCCGCGCCCGGCCACGTCGAAGGCGTTGTCGTCGGGCGTTTCGGTGATGCGGATGGCGACGTTGCCCTCGGCCTCGCGGTCGAGGCGGTTGCGGATCACCCGCGACTGCACCTTGTCGCCGTCCTTGCCGGCGAGCGGCGAATCGTTGATCGAGAACGTCACCGACAGCGTCGGCGGATCGACCGGCTGCGCGGCCAGCGGTTCCGTCACCTGCGGATCGCACAGCGTGTCGGCGACGGTCGCCTTGGCCAGGCCGGCGATGGCGACGATGTCGCCCGCTTCGGCGCGGTCCACGGGCTGGCGCTTGAGGTCGCGGAACACCAGGATCTTGGACACCCGGCCCTGTTCGACCAGCTTGCCGTGACGGTTGAGCGCCTTGATCGGCATGTTGGCTTCGATCACGCCGGACTGGATGCGCCCGGTCAGGATGCGGCCCAGGTAGGGATCGGCCTCCAGGGTCGTCGCCAGGATGGTGAAGGGGGCGTCGACCGAACCCACGTCGGGGGAGGGCACATGGTCGGTGATCATCTTGAACAGGGGCGTCAGGCCGTCGTCGCGGGCATCGGGGCTGAGCCCGGCCCAGCCGTTGCGGCCCGAAGCATAAAGCATCGGGAAATCGAGCTGCGCGTCGTTGGCGTCGAGCGCGGCGAACAGGTCGAACACCTCTTCGTGCACTTCGTCGATGCGGGCGTCGGGGCGGTCGACCTTGTTGATGACGACGATCGGGCGCAGGCCCAGCTTCAGCGCCTTGCCCAACACGAACTTGGTCTGCGGCATCGGGCCCTCGGCCGCGTCGACCAGCAGCACCACGCCGTCGACCATGCCGAGGATGCGTTCCACCTCGCCGCCGAAATCGGCGTGACCGGGCGTGTCGACGATGTTGATGCGGTAGGTGTCCCATTCCACCGACGTGCATTTCGCCAGGATGGTGATGCCGCGCTCGCGTTCCAGATCGCCGGAATCGAGGGCGCGTTCGGCCACCGCCTGGTTGGCGCGGAAGGCGCCGGACTGGCGCAAAAGCCCGTCGACGAGGGTGGTTTTGCCATGGTCGACGTGGGCGATGATGGCGATGTTTCGGAGCAGGGTCCGGGTCATGAGATCGGGTCGCTTCTATATAAGGTAAAGGGATACGCAGCGTCGCGCTGGCCGCTATATAAGGCCAGCGGGCGCAAGATGCCAGAAAATGCTGCGCTGCAACCCTGGACGGTTGCTAGTCGGCGGCGTCCCAGGTCCGCAGCTTGAGCGCCATGGCCGCCTTGAGGTCCGTTTCCGGGCGGGCGCCGATCTGGGCGATGACCTCGGCGGCGGCGATGCCGCCCATGCGGGCACAGGTCGCAAGGCCGCCGTCCCGGGTATAGCCGTACAGGAACCCGGCGGCATAGGCGTCGCCCGCCCCGGTGGTGTCGATGACCTGGGAAACCGGGGCCGCGGTCACGGCGACCGTTTCGCCGCCGCTGACCACGACGGAGCCCTTTTCCGAGCGCGTCAGGGCCGCGACCTTGCAATGACCCTTGACCTTGTCCAGGGCGGCATCGAAATCGTCGACCTGATAGAGCGCTTTGATTTCGGCCTCGTTGGCGAACAGGATGTCGACATGGCCTTCGATGAGATCGAGGAAATCGGCGCGGTGACGGTCGACGCAGAACGGATCCGAGAGCGACAGCGCGACCTCGCGGCCGGCGGCACGGGCGGCCTGGGCGGCGGCACGGAAGGCCTGCTTGGCGTCTTCCGGGTCCCACAGATAGCCTTCCAGATAGGTCACCTTGGCATCCTTGATGACGTCCAGGTCCACGTCGGCGGGCTTCAGATGGATGCTCGCCCCCAGATAGGTCAGCATGGTGCGCTGGGCGTCCGGCGTGACCAGGACCAGACAATTGGCCGTGGCCGGGCCGTCTTCCGCCGGGGCGGTGTCGAAATGCACGCCGAGGGAGCGGATGTCGTGGGTAAAGATGCGCCCGAACGCGTCGTTCCGGACCTTGCCGGCGAAGGCGCATTTGGCGCCCAGGCCCGCCATCACGGCGATGGTGTTGGCGGCGGACCCGCCGGAACATTCCATGGCCGGACCGGCCTTGTCGTAAATCGCGGCGGCCTGGGCCTCGTCGACCAGGGTCATGGCGCCCTTGGCCAGACCTTCGCGGTCCAGGAAGGCGTCATCGGTCTGGGTCAAAACGTCGACGATGGCGTTGCCGATGCCGACAACGTCGAAACGGGGATTGGTCATGAAAACCTCTTTCAACTCATTCCGCCCCGCCGCCGCCTTGCCGGGCCGCGTCGTTCCGGGCGCTGGTTGGGCGCGGAGTATACCGATGACGAACGTGACGTCTACCCCGGCCTCACGTATGGGGGCACCCTTGCGGGCAGGGCCCCGGGCGGCGTAAAACCGAGGGCCGCCGCATCCGCGCTTGATTTCGACGCAGAACAGGACACCTCTTTTCCATGATCGATGCCCTCGTCAAAGGCGTCCAGCAACTGGGCGACAAGAACACCCAGAAACCCCTATGGATTTCCGTCGCCATGGCCTTGGGCGTGTTCGCCGTGCTGTGGACAAGCTCGGGCGCGCTCATCAAGTACACGGCGATCTTCGAACTCGGCTGGCTCGAAACCATCGCCGACGGGCTCGGCTGGGCCCTGGTGCTGGTGATGACCTGGGTTCTGTTTCCCGGCGTGGTCTCGGCCGTGGTGGCCCTGTTTCTGGATCGGATCGCCGAATCGGTCGAGGCCCGGCACTATCCGGACCTGGGCCCGGCCCAGGGCCAGCCCGTGGGCGAACAGGTGGTCGCCGCCCTGCGCTTTCTCGGCGTCATGGTCAGCCTCAACCTGCTGCTGCTGCCGACCATGCTGCTGGGGCCGGTCTATCCGGTGCTGTTCTATTGCGTGAACGGCTATCTTCTGGGCCGCGAGTATTTCGAGATGGTCGCCGCCCGGCGCATCGACCTGGCGGGCACGGTCCGCCTGCGCCAGGCCCACGGCGGCCGGATGTTCCTGACCGGGGTCGCCATTGCCTTTCTTTTGACAATTCCCGTGGTCAATCTCCTGACTCCGGTGATCGCCACGGCGGCCATGGTCCATCAGTTCGAAAAATGGCGGCGGCGGGGGACTCCGGGACAATCGGGAGGGACGCGGGGCGGCCCGGCGCAGGGCACGCATCTGGCCCGTCCGGGCGCCAATTCCGTGCTGGACGGATCAGGGCCCAAGGCGTAAGTAATTGACTATGTTTGGGAAGAAAAAGGACGGCCCGACCGCACCGGCACCGGCCGCCCAGAAGGAAGCTGACGTGAGCGACGAAACAAAAGACGACGGCGGGGATTTCTCCGCGCCGCCCCTGAAACCATTTTCCCGCAAGGGTTCCCACGCGCCCAAGCCGCCCACGTCGTCCGGCATGGCGTCCGAGATGCACCGCCGCCCGCCGGAGGTATCGACCACGGCCCGGCGCATCGACCGCGCGCGCTCGCTCGACACCACATCGGACCAGAAGCGCCTGATCGTCGGCCGCGACATTTCCCTGACCGGCGAAATCACCTCCTGCGACCGTCTGGTCGTCGAAGGCCAGGTCGAGGTCACCCTGCCGGCCGCGCGCCTGATCGAGGTCGCGCCGACGGGCGTGTTCAAGGGTAACGCCGACGTCGAGGAAGCCGATATCTCGGGCCGTTTCGAAGGCGAACTGATCGCCCGCGGGCGTCTCGTCGTCCGCGCCGGCGGCCGCGTCCAGGGCAAGATCCGCTATGGCCGGATCGTCATCGAACAGGGTGGCGAGATTTCCGGCGACATGCAGACCCTCGACGAGGGCGAATAAGCCCGGTGCCTGCCCCGCGCCGCCGCCGCCTTCTTGTTCCCCTGATTCTCGGCCTTGCGCTGGCCGGCTGCGCCGGTGACGGCATGGCCCCGCCGTCCTCCTCCGGGCTGCCCGCGGCGGCCGGATCGTCGGGCGCGGACACGGCCCCGGCCGAGCCCGAGATCGCCGCCCTGCCGCCCCTGCCCCGCATCGCGGTTCAGGCGGTTCTGGGGTATTCCCGCCCCGACCTGGTCGCCGCGTTCGGCGCCCCCGCCTTCAGCCGCATCGACAAGGGGGCGGAAATCCTGCGCTTCCGGGGCGAAGGCTGCGTGCTCGACGTGTTCCTGTACAAGGACGCCAAGGACGCCGCCGCCCGGGTCGCCCATGTCGAGGCCCGCGACGAGGCCGGCAAGGCGACGGATCGCCAGTCCTGCGTCAACGCCACGCCGCGCCTGCGGGGATAAGCGCTTAAACGGTTTTTCCTTTAAATCGACAAAGGTCGGCGACGACGCAGACCGCGCAGTCGGGCTTGCGCGCCTTGCACACGTAGCGCCCGTGCAGGATCAGCCAATGGTGGGCGTGGCGCAGGTAGGCGGCGGGCGTGACCTTCATCAGTTTCTGTTCGACCGCCAAGGGCGTCTTGCCCGGCGCGATGCCCGTGCGGTTGCCGATGCGGAAGATATGGGTGTCGACGGCGATGGTCGGCTCGCCGAAGGCGATGTTGCGCACCACGTTGGCGGTCTTGCGCCCGACGCCGGGCAGGGCTTCCAGGGCCTCCTGGTCGTTGGGCACGACGGAGCCGTGCCGTTCGATCAGGATGTTGGACAGCTTGAACACGTTGGCCGCCTTGGTGCGGTAGAGGCCAATCGTCTTCACGTAGTCGCGGATTTTCGCCTCGCCCAGGGCCGCCATCTTTTCCGGCGTGTCGGCGATCTTGAACAGGGGGCCCGTCGCCTTGTTGACGCCGACGTCCGTAGCCTGCGCCGACAGCACCACCGCGACCAGCAGGGTGAACGGGTTGACCCAGTCCAATTCGCCCTTGGGCTCCGGGTTCTGGGCCTGCAGGCGGCGGTAGAATTCCTCGATATCGGCTTTTTTCATGGCGCTTTCTTCATGGCCGGGCCTTCGGTTCTTGATACATGTCATGCCGCCCCCGCCCGGGCGCCGCTAGATTGCCACCGACACCCGGCCCGGAACAACCAATGAACGACACCGGCTATCCCCTGAAACGGCATTTCTGGCGGCGCATCGCGCCGGGTTTGGCCGTTTTGCTGGCGGTCATGGTGGCGGCGACCGTGTTCGCGGTGATCCGCACGACGGAAAGCATCTATCTGGAACTGGCGCGTCAGCGCGCCGAGGCGGTGTCCGCCGCCGTGTCCCATGCCGCGCCCGAGGCCTGGGCGCATCTGCTGGCCCATGGCGACACCAAGGCCGACCACGACAAGCTGCGCGCCGCCATCGAACAGGAAGTCCGCGAACTGCGCATCCAGGCCATGAAGGTCTACAGCCTGACGGGACAGGTGCTGTATTCGACCGACACCGCCGACTTCGCCAAGCGCGAGACCAACGCCGCCCTCAAGATCGTCGTGTTCGACGGCAGGCCGGTGCTGGTGCGGATTGTCGAAAACGGACAGCCGCTTTACGAAATCTATGTCCCGGTGATCGACGCGGCGGGCGACATCGCCGCCGTATTCGAACTGTACGAACCCGTCGCCTATCTCGATGCGCTGCTGCTGCGCTCGGGCGCCATCGCCGCCGCCGCACCGGCGGCCGGGCTGGTGCTTTTGCTGGCCGGACTGGGCATGCTGGTGGCGCGCGGCCAGCGCGAGATCGACAGCCGCGCGGCCGCCCTCGACGAGACCCGGCGCAAGCTCGAGAGTTTCGTATCCATGAGCGCCGTCGACGCGGCCAGGGGCGGCGGCGACATCCCGTCCCGGCGCGTGCGGCTGACCCTGTTCTATTCCGACGCCCGCGACTTCACCGGCTATTCGGAAAGCAACCCGCCGGAACGGGTGGTGTGGTACCTCAACGAATTGATGGGCATCCAGGTCACGGCCATCGAAGCCCACGGCGGCGACGTCGACAAGATGATCGGCGACGCGCTGCTGGCCCGTTTCGACGGTCCCGGCGCCGAGACCCGCGCGCTGGCCGCCGCGCGCGACGTGCAGGCGGAGCTGGCGCGCGCCAACCTGCCGCGCCCGGTCGGCATCGGCGTCTATACGGGCGAGGTCATTTCCGGCGCCATCGGGGCCGCCCATCGCCGCGACTTCACGGTGATCGGCGACGGCGTCAACGTGTCGGCCCGGCTGTGCGCCGCCGCGGCGGCGGGCCAGATCGTCGCCGACGCGGACACCCTTGCCGCCGCCGGCAGCGACGCCGACGGCGGGTTCGGCCGGGAAGAGGCGATTTCCGTCAAGGGCCGGCGCGAGCCCGTGCGCATCCGCCGCCATCCCGGCATGGCCGAAAACCCCGGGGCTTGAACGAAGGCTCTTTTCTCCGCCCGCCGCTTGCGTATCATGGTCGCATGAGCACGACCGATATCACCTATGATCCCGACGCCTGCCTGTTCCGCACGGAACTGAGGCCCCACCGTTCGAGCACCCTGAAGGGCACGCACGTGTTCATGTGGGTGCTGGCCGTGTTCTGGGTGCCGCTGTCGGTGCTGTTCATCATGATCGGCGCCTGGCCGGTGTTTCCCTTCATGGGGGTGGAGATGATTTTGCTCTACGGCCTGCTGCGCCTGAACCTCAGGCGCGGGACCGAGGTCGAGACCATCGCCGTCACGGCGCGGGAGTTGAGCGTCGACCGCGTCACCCATTGGGGCCGCCATCACCGCTGGACCTTCCAGCCGCAATGGCTGCAGGTGCTGGTCGACGAAACGCGGGGCCGGGGGGCGCGCCTGCTGCTGCGTTCGCACGGACGTTCGCTCGCCATCGGCCGGTTTCTTACGCTGGAGGAAAAGACCGGCGTCGCCAACCGCCTGAAACAGGTGCTGGCCGACCTGCGTAATCCGGCCCTGGGGCTTTAGGTCAAGCCGAGCACATCGCGCATGGAATACAGGCCCGGCGCCCGGCCCGCGCACCACATGGCGGCGCGCACGGCCCCCCGCGCGAAGATTTCCCGCGAAGACGCCCGGTGGGTCAGCTCGATGCGTTCCGACGGCCCGGCGAAGATCACCGTATGGTCGCCGACCACGTCGCCGCCGCGCAGGCTGGCGTAGCCGATGGCCTGATCGGGGCGCGCACCCGTATGGCCTTCGCGCGACATCACCGCGTTCTTGTCGTGGTCGATGCCGCGCCCTTCGGCGGCGGCCCGGCCGAGCATCAGCGCCGTGCCCGAGGGCGCGTCGATCTTGTGCTTGTGGTGCATCTCGACGACCTCGATGTCGTAATCGGGGCCGAGCAGTTCGGCCGCCTGCCGGGCCAGACCGACCAGCAGGTTGACGCCCAAGGACATGTTGCCCGCCTGCACGATGGCGGCCTTTTCCGCCGCGCCCCGGACGGCGGACTGCTGATCCGCCGACAAGCCCGTGGTGCCGATGACCATGGCCGTGCCGATCTCGAACGCCAGCGCCGCATGGGCGACCGTCGCCGCCGGCACGGTGAAGTCGATGACCACGTCCGACGCCTCGAACAACGCCCGCGCGTCGTCCATGACAACGGCGCCCACGGTCTCCGTTCCGACCAGCAGGCCGAGGTCCTGGCCGATGAAGGGGCTGCCCGCCTGTTCCGTGCCGCCGGCAAGCGCCGCACCCTCGGTCGCCATCACGGCCTGAATCAGCATGCGCCCCATGCGCCCGCCGCAGCCGGTAATTCCGATGTTCATGGGAACCTTCCCTCGCCGAATTAATCTCGGCGGGAACTCTATGTGGCGGGAAGCTACGAGGAAACCTGAAAATTCAAGATGATGGGTGCAATCTAATCTGCGGTCGCCATCTGTTCCGATACCAGTCCGACGATAAACGCGTGCAAGCCGCCGAGAAAGTTTGGGTTATTTGCCGCAAATCCTGCGTCAGCTTCTCTAAGCAATCGAACATATTCATCTCGATTACGTCGGATAAGTTCTGGGAGGGCGGTATTTCCGCCCAACAATCCTCCGGCTTTCACACAAATCACGTAGTAACAAAGTGCTCTAGCAGTCCGCCCATTTCCGTTAATGAACGGGTGAATGTGATTTAGGCGCCACAGAACATATGTAGCCAACGCAACATCATCACTATTTTGCCAAATATGGTTTACCTCGTTCACGAACGCGTTCATCAGTTCGGGTACTCGGTAATGTTCCGGTGGATGATATTCACCGACGGTAACCGGACAGGGGCGATACTGTCCTGCGTTGACGTGGAGACAAGCTATTGCATGAGCATTCAACGTCGTAATAATCGACGTTGATATCATCGGCCGGTTCACGGCGATTGCTGCATTTATAATTGAACGCAGGAAATCATATTGCCTCTCCAGATTACTGATAGAGAGGTCTTGATATGCAGGGTGCTGCTCCGACCCTACAAGCTCATAAAGGATCATTAGCGCGACTTAACGCTATGCGCCTTCGTTCTCTTTGATCTTTCGCGCGACTTGATCACGCGTGATACTACTGCCGCTCGGAAGATTTCCATAAACGAAAGATACCCGTTGACGATCAAGTTGCTCTTTGGTTACGGGCTTCTTTGTGGAAGCTTTCAGGCGGCGAATCAATTCCGGATCGGTCTTAGGCATCGCGATCATGGTAACCTCCCTGGTATACCCACGTTGGGAAACTTACTCTTTTTGGTCAATTTTGTCAAAGATTCATCGAGCTATATCAATGAGTTGTCTAAATTATCTAATGTGACATCTCCGATAAGACTCTGAAAAGAATCATGCTTTTTATTTGTTGAGTCATTTCAGCGGATTAGCCGGACAAAGTCCACCCAGTTGCAATCCCCTGCCTTGCCTAAACCGCAACCTCAGAAAATCCGCAGCAACTCTGAAGCGAATCGAGGCCGCGCTGACAGTTTCAGTTGTAGGTCAGTCCTTCAGGTCTTCCCAGATTTCCTTGACCTTGTCGAAGAAGCCCGTGGATTGCGGGCTCTGGGTCTTCTTGTCGCCGGCGGCGTCGAATTCCTTGAGCAGCTCTTTCTGCCTGTCGGTCAGGTTCTGCGGCGTCTCGACCGTGACCTGAACGAACATGTCGCCGCGCGACTTGGAGCGCATGACCGACATGCCCTTGCCCGCGAGGCGCAACTGGTGGCCCGTGGGCGTGCCGGCGGGGATGGTCACCCGCGCGCGCTTGCCCTCGATGGTCGGGACCTCGACCTGGCCGCCGAGCGCCGCCGTGGTCATGGGGATGGGCACGCGGCAGTGGATGTCGGCGCCGTCGCGGTGGAAGAAGCGGTGCGGGCGGATGCCCAAAAACAGATACAGATCGCCCGGCGGCGCGCCGCGCAGGCCGGCCTCGCCCTCGCCGGCCAGACGGATGCGCGTACCGTCCTCGACCCCGGCGGGGATGGTGACGGAAAGCGTCTTTTCCTTGTGCACGCGCCCGGCCCCGCCGCAGGTCCGGCAAGGGTCCTTGATCACCGTGCCCCGGCCCTGACAGGCCGGACAGGTGCGTTCCACCGTGAAGAAGCCCGATTGCGAGCGCACGCGCCCCGCCCCCCCGCAGGTCGTGCAGGTGATGGGGGCGGCCGCGTCCTCGGCGCCCGTGCCCTTGCAGGGCTCGCAGGCGACGGAGGTCGGCACGCGGATTTCCGCCTTCTTGCCCTTGAAGGCGTCTTCCAGCGACAGTTCCATGTTGTAGCGCAGGTCGGCGCCGTGGCCGCCGGCATGGCCGCCGCGCCCGCCGCGCCCGCCGCCCATGAATTCGCCGAACATTTCCTCGAAGATGTCGCCGAAACCGGAAAAGCCCTGGCCGCCGGCATCGAAGCCGCCGCCGCCGGCGCCGCCCGCCTCGAAGGCGGCATGACCGAAGCGGTCGTAGGCGGCGCGTTTTTCCGCGTCCTTCAGGACCTCGTAGGCCTCGTTCAGTTCCTTGAACTTCTTTTCCGCTTCCTTGTCGTCGGGATTGCGGTCGGGATGAAACTTCATGGCAAGCTTGCGGTAGGCCGCTTTCAGCTCACCGTCGTCGGCGCCCTTCTTGACGCCGAGAATGTCATAGTAATCGCGCTTGTCAGCCATGATCGAGAGCCCTCCCGGACATCAGGACGTTACAGACGGCGATCCGAAATGGCGCCGGGGGCCGAAGCCCCCGGCACACCGGATCAGTCGTCCTTGCCGCCCTTCTTGCCCTTGGGGGCGTCGTCGGCATCCGGATTGACTTCCTCGAAGTCGGCGTCGACCACGGTGGCGTCCTCGGACTTGGCGTCGTCGGCGCCGGACGCGGCCGCGTCATCCGGGCTTTCTTCCTGAGCCGCCTTGTACATGGCTTCGCCCAGTTTCATGGAAGCCTGGGACAGCGCTTCGCACTTGGCGTTGATCGCCTCGGCGTCGTCGCCTTCCTTGGCTTCCTTCAGGTCCTCGACGGCGGCTTCGATGGCCGACTTGTCGTCCGCGCCGATCTTGTCGCCGTATTCCTTGAGGTTCTTTTCCGCCGAATGGATCAGGGTGTCGGCGGTGTTCTTGGCTTCGACCAGGGCGCGGCGCTTCTTGTCGTCGTCGGCATGGGCCTCGGCTTCCTGGACCATGCGTTCGATGTCGTCGTCGGAAAGGCCGCCCGAGGCCTGGATGCGGATCTGCTGTTCCTTGTTGGTCGCCTTGTCCTTGGCCGACACGTTGACGATGCCGTTGGCGTCGATGTCGAAGGTGACCTCGATCTGCGGCAGGCCGCGCGGGGCCGGCGGAATGCCCATCAGGTCGAACTGGCCGAGCAGCTTGTTGTCGGCGGCCATTTCGCGTTCGCCCTGGAACACCCGGATGGTCACGGCCCCCTGGTTGTCCTCGGCGGTCGAGAAGGTCTGGCTTTTGCGGGTCGGGATCGTCGTGTTGCGGTCGATCAGGCGGGTGAACACGCCGCCCAGCGTTTCGATGCCGAGCGACAGCGGCGTCACGTCGAGCAGCAGCACGTCCTTGACGTCGCCCTTCAGCACGCCGCCCTGGATGGCGGCGCCGATGGCCACGACTTCGTCCGGGTTGACGCCCTTGTGGGGCTCGCGGCCGAAGAATTCCTTGACGATCTTGTTGACCAGGGGCATGCGCGTCATGCCGCCGACCAGGATGACCTCGTCGATTTCCGACGCCTTGAGGCCCGCGTCCTTGAGCGCCTTCTTGCAGGGCTCGACGGTGCGTTCCACCAGGTCTTCGACCAGGGTTTCCAGTTTGGCGCGGGACAGCTTGATGTTGAGGTGCTTGGGCCCCGACGCGTCGGCGGTGATGAACGGCAGGTTGATTTCCGTCTGGGTCGTCGACGACAGCTCGATCTTGGCCTTTTCGCCGGCTTCCTTCAGGCGCTGCAGGGCGAGACGGTCCTCGCGCAGGTCGATGCCGTTTTCCTTTTTGAACTCGTCGGCGAGGTAGTCGACGATGCGGTGGTCGAAGTCCTCGCCACCCAGGAAGGTGTCGCCGTTGGTCGACTTGACCTCGAACACGCCGTCGCCGATTTCCAGGACCGAGACGTCGAAGGTGCCGCCGCCAAGGTCATAGACCGCGATGACGCCGCTGTCCTTTTTCTCGAGCCCGTAGGCCAGCGCCGCGGCCGTCGGTTCGTTGATGATGCGCAGCACCTCGAGCCCGGCGATCTTGCCGGCGTCCTTGGTGGCCTGACGCTGGGAATCGTTGAAGTAGGCGGGTACGGTGATGACGGCCTGGGACACCGGTTCGCCCAGATAGCTTTCCGCCGTTTCCTTCATCTTCTGCAGGATGAAGGCGGAAATCTGGCTGGGGCTGTATTTCGAGTCGTCGATTTCGACCCAGGCGTCGCCGTTGTCGCCCTTGACGATCTTGTAGGGGACGAGCTTCTTGTCCTTGGCCACCATCTTGTCGTCGTACCGGCGCCCGATCAGGCGCTTGATGGCGAACAGGGTGTGTTCCGGGTTGGTCACCGCCTGGCGCTTGGCGGGCAGGCCCGTCAGGCGTTCGCCCGCGTCCGTGAAGGCGACCATGGAGGGCGTGGTGCGGACCCCTTCCGCGTTCTCGATCACCTTGACATCCTTGCCGTCCATCACGGCGACGCAGGAGTTCGTGGTGCCCAAGTCGATACCGATAACCTTACTCATGTGTTCAGTCCTTTCCTTAAGGCCAACCGTCCCAGGGCCCGATTTCGGCACCCGTCCGCGGCTTCCATCGTTGTTTCAGGTGCTGCTTAACCCATGCCCCTTGGGATGAAAAGATGTCATCGCCAAATCTACACGGCCCAGGGTTAACAGGCTCCTGCCAAAACCGCATCAAAGACCGTTGCGGTTCGCGGGTTATATAGGCGGGTGCAGACAGCCCCGCAACCCGGCCATACGGCAAAAAATCGCCGCAAGGCCCGGCTTTCCAGGCGTTTTCTACAGCTCCTCGTCGACCCGGCCGCCGGCCCCGCCGGCGCCCTTCTCATAAGCCTTGCTGCCGTCCTTGCCGTCGCCCGCCGCCTGGGCCGGATTCTCCGCGGCCGGGGCCGTGGGTTCGGGCTTGGGGCCGCCCTTGGTCACGCCGACCTTGGCCGGGCGCAGCAGGCGGTCGTTCAGCGTGTAACCGGCCTCGATCACCTGGGCCACCGTGCCCTGGGGCTGGGTCGGGTCGGGAATTTCGAACAGCGCCTCGTGGGCGTTGGAATCGAAGCGCTGGCCCAACGGGTCAAGACGCTTGATGCCGCTGCGTTCCAGTACGGACAGCAGGGCGCGTTCCGTCATCTCGACCCCGGTCATCAGGGTTTCGACGACCTCCGACGACGTGCGCGCCTCGGCGTCGATGCTGTCGAGCGCCCGGCGCAGGTTGTCGCCCACGGTCAGAATCTCGCGGGCGAAGTTTGCGATGGCGTATCTGGACGCGTCCTGCTTGTCGCGTTCGGCCCGGCGGCGCACGTTTTCGGCCTCGGCCAGGGCGCGCAGGGTGCGGTCGTTGGCTTCGGCCAACTGAGCTTCCAGCGCGGCGATGCGCTGGGCCGGATCGGCCGCGCCCGCGTCCGCCGTCATGGACGGGATCGGCGGCTCGCCGTCCGGCGCCGCTTCCGGCTGGCCGGCCTCGGCGGCGGGGTCGGCGGCCGTATCCTCGGGCGCGCTGTCTGGGGTCTGCTCGGGTGTGGTCTCGGACATCTTTATTCCTTCAGGGTGTTCCTTGCGGTTGGGGTCTGGCCGGCCGGGGATCAGCCGCGGCGGCCGGCGCCGATATAGCCGCCGATCAGATCGGCGGTGTAATCGACCATGGGGATGATGCGGGAATAGTTCATGCGCGTCGGGCCGATCACGCCGACGGCGCCGATGATCTGCTGCTGTTCGTTGCGGTAGCTGCGCACGACCATGGCGCAGCCGGACACGTTGAACAGGGTGTTATCGGCGCCGATGAAGATCTGCACCCCGTCGGCGCGGTCGGCCATGGACAGGATCTTCAGCATCTGCT
>Ga0209024_1001602_pt1 | contig 17290 bp, 17 predicted proteins | sample AutmiccommunBRH5_FD_187380 | JGI IMG/M metagenome (GOLD analysis project Ga0209024, IMG submission 187380) | Deep subsurface microbial communities from Mt. Terri, Switzerland - Autotrophic microbial communities BRH/5 (SPAdes) (version 2) | ecosystem: Environmental > Aquatic > Deep subsurface >...
GCGCTCCCCGCTGCACTCGACGAGTCGAGGCGTCGGGGAACTCATCCGCGCGGCGGTCGAGGCAGGCGCGACGCGCATCATCCTCGGGGTGGGCGGGACGGCGAGCTCGGACGGGGGCGCCGGCGCCGCGCGGGCGCTCGGACTGCTGTTGGTGGACACGAACGGCCTCGAACTGCCGGATGCGGCAATCCACCTCGCGCGGCTCGCTCAGGTGGCGGACGAGGTCGCCGGCACGCTGAGCGCGCTTGAGGTGCGCGTGGCCGTCGACGTGCAGAATCCACTCACGGGCGCCGAGGGCGCAGCGGCCATCTACGGCGCGCAGAAGGGGCTGCTCGACTGGCAGGCGCCTGCCCTCGACGCCGCAGTCGCACGGTGGGCGAGACGAGTGCGCGAGGACCTCGTGCGTGAGATTGAGCACATCGCGGGAGCCGGTGCAGGTGGCGGCATCCCAGCGGGCATCCTGGCGGCGCTGCCGCACGCGACGATCGAGTCGGGGGCGGCGCTCGTGGCGGAGGCGGTCGGGCTGCGCGAGCAGATCGAGGCCGCCGACCTCGTGATCACCGGCGAGGGGTCGCTGGACGCGCAGACGGCGTTCGGCAAGGCGGTCGGGCACGTGGCGGCGCTGGCCGGCGAGGTGGGGACTCCGTGCCTCGCGGTCGCCGGGGTGGTCGAGGCGGTGCCGGCCGCTATCGCCGACGCCGAGCCGATGGCTCGCACTGAGGCGGAGGTCGCGGCCGCCCTCGGCGAGCCGGAGCGCTCGCTGGCGGAGGCAACGACACGCCTCGTGGAGCGGTGGATCGGCGCCCGAGGGGCGTGATCCGATCGGTCCAGTGCCCGGCACGGCCTTTGTTTTCAGCACTTCGCAACGTCAACGCTGACGAAACCCCTCAACAGAGGGGTATTCTGACTCCGATCCCGAGAAAACCCTTGACAGACAGCGGTTCGAGGGGAAATGATGACGCGCATACACGGGTGAGCGGCACCATGCCGCCATCAGGGAGGTATGGAGAACATGACGAAGTCTGATCTGGTGGCCTTGGTCGCAACCCAGGCTGGCACGAGCGCAACTGACGCCGAGAAGGTCCTCAACGGCTTCCGCGACGTCGTCCAGGCGAAGCTGAAGGCGGGCGAAGACATCGCCTACCCCGGCCTCGGGAAGTTCAGCCGCGTGGAGCGCAAGGCTCGCACGGGCCGCAACCCGCAGACCGGCGAGGCGATCAAGGTGAAGGCGTCCAAGGCGCCGAAGTTCACCGCCGCCGCCGGCCTGAAGTCGGTCGTGAACGGCCAGGCCGCCGCGCCGAAGCTCGCCAAGGCGAAGTAACTAGCGACCGCAAGCTCGAGCTGCGTACGCAACAGACGAGGCCGCCCAGTGGGCGGCCTCGTCTTCGTCTTCCGGGTGCGGCCCCCTAGAACTCGAGGCGTGCGATCTCGCCGGTGACGCCGAGGGAATCGCGGACGAAGTCGACGGCGGCGTCCGCGTCGAACTTCTTGCAGGTGTAGACCACGATCGAGAAGAACTTTGGCTTCGCCCAGAAGTAGGCGGAGATGCCGCTGTCGATCAGCGGCACGAAGGCGTCCCACCCCGCGTTCGCCTCGCGGCCCATGCCGGAGTCGGGGGCGTACACGGCGGGCTCCCCGTAGGTGCGGAGTCCGAGATGTGCCGGGAGGTCGAGGAGGAGCTGGTAGATGAGCGGCTCGTCGACATCGGCGGACCAGTAGCCCTCGATCAGCAGTCGCTGGCGGACGATGGCGGGAGCCATGTTGTAGTAGGTCATCGATCAGCCTTCGTTGCCTCGGAGGGTCGGCCGCTATTGCAGCCGGACGTTGCCCATCGGGTCGCGCGGGACGTCATCGTCGGCGTTCACCATGTGACGCGCGAGGGGGCCGAGACCGTTGAGGATCTCCGCGATCTCCTGCTCGCCCACGCCGGCGGCGCGCATCGCCTCCGCCATGTGGCGGAGCCAGCGGCCTGCCGCCCGCTGATTGATGACGAAGGGGAAGTGGCGCATGCGGAGGCGCGGGTGGCCGTACTTCGCCGAGTAGCGCCCCTCCCCGCCCAACCACTGTTCGAGGAACTCGGCCTGCTTGATGCGGCCCTCGGCGGTGTCCTCGGGAAAGAGCGGGCGCAGCTCGGGGTCGGCCTCGACGCGGTCGTAGAACTCGGCGACGACGCGCTCGATGACCTCGCGGCCGCCGACGCGCTCCCAGAGGTTCTCCTGGCGCGTGGTGGGCTGGCGCGGCGGGATCGGTGCGGGCTGCTCGTCGGGCATCACGCGTCCTTCTGCTGGGCCGACTCCGGGGGTGGGGGTGGGTCAAAGCCGATGCACGAGGTCACCGGCAGTTGGGGGTACTTCGGGAACCGCGGATCCTCGTCGTAGCGCCCGCAGCGCAGGAACGTCGAGCCGCGTCCACTCTCGACGCGGCGCGCCCAGGAGCACGCCGCGCACAGGCCGATGGAGGATTGCGTCACGCCTCCAGTGTACGGAGCGACTTCGGTGGGCGCTGGAGGCGTTGGCCCCGCGCTCGGCAGCAGCACCCGTAGCAACTGGCCTTTGCAACCGCCGGTACCATACCCGTACCGGGTATCACTTACCGGAAGTAACTACCTCCGAGGGGGGCGACATGACCACACCAGCCACCGACACCGAACAGCTGCCTCCCGCCCGCCGCACTCCACTGACCGACGACTACCCGACGGGCCCCGCGGTCGGCGAGCGGCTCCCCGCCTTCACCCTCCCAGACCAGCACGGCGCCCCGATCGACTTCGCTGCGGCGACCGCCGGCCAGCGCGCGGTCGTGTTCTTCCACCGCTCGGCGGCGTGGTGTCCGTACTGCCGGACGCACCTCGCCTCGTTCCAGCGTCACCTCGACGCGTTCGAGGCCGCGGGCATCCGCGTCTTCGCGATCTCGAACGACCCCGTCGACGTGCTGGCAAGCTTCGCCGAGGAGAACGGGATCACCTACTCGCTCCTCTCAGACGCAGACTCATCGGTCATCAAGGAGTTCGGGATCCTCAATACGCTGATTTCGCCGGACGAGGACAAGTACGGCATCGCCTACCCGGGCGTGTACGTCGTCGGCGCGGATGGCCTGGTCGAAGAGAAGATGTTCTACCGGGAGTACGCGATCCGGGAGTCCGTCGGCTCCCTGCTGCACGACATTCTCGGCGAGGACTTCAGCATCGAGGCGAATCCGCGGGCCGATGCGGAGGGGCCAGGCGCCCGCGTGAGCGCCGCGCTGGCCGAGCCGCGGCTGACGTTCATGCAACACACCCCGCTCTACGTCCGCCTCGACCTCGACCCCGGCCTGCACGTGTACGGCGAGCCGGTGCCCAACGGCTACGTGGCGACCGAGGTCAGCGTGACCGCGACCGGCAACCCCGAGGGCGTGCGCATCCTCGACGTCGAGTCGCCGCCCACGAAGCCGTTCGCTGTCGCCGGCGTATCCGACGAGTTCCGCGTCTTCGACGGGACCGTGGAATTCGCGGTGCCGATCGTGAACGGGAACCGGGACCTCGAAGCGCTCGGACTCGACGTGACGGTGCGCTTCCAGGCCTGCGACGAGAAGCAGTGCTTCCTCCCGCAGACGAAGCAGTTGCACATCGATGTCCCGCTCGGGGGGCTCAACCGACCGAAGCCGAAGTCTTAACCTCCCGGCGCACGGCGCTTCTATCCTCACGTACGGGGCGGCCACGTACGTGAGGAGCGTCCGTGCCACTTGAGCTCGAGTTCCCAGACGGCGAACTCCGCGACGCGCTGACCCTCGGCATCCCGACCGACCGAGGTGTCCGTGCCTGGCTGCGGGCGCCGGGACAGTCCGCTGTAACCGTCACCCTGCAGTCGGGCGCGACGATCGTGACGGCGGAGGCGCGCCCCGACCCGGAGCACGACTGCATCGCCACGGTCGACCTCGACCTCGAGGAGCGGCTGCCGGGCGGGGTCTTCCGCGTCACCGCCAACGGCATGAGTCGCACCGCCCGCTTCGCCCCGAGCTCTGATGCACCCGCGAGCTTCTCGTTCGGCTTCGGCTCCTGCCACCAGCCGTTCGAACCGAACTCAGACAAGCTCCTGCACAAGCACGCGGGCGCACAGATCTACGCACCGGCCCTCGATGTCCTCCGTCGCGAGGAGGCGCGGTTCCTGCTGCTCGTGGGCGACCAGGTCTACTCGGACGGGGTCGAGGGGCAGAGCGTGCGGGCGTGGGCGCGCTCGCACGCGTCGGACGATCAGCCGACCTTCGACGACCTCGTGCAGGCCTACCGGCACCTCTACCGCGGGTACTTCAACGAGCAGGGCTTCCGCGCGCTGCTGGACGCCTTCCCCGTCCGCATGGTCTGGGACGATCACGACATCGCCGACTCGTGGGGCTCGAGGTTCATCGAGACGGACGGCGACCGGCTGATGTTCCGGGCCGCCTCGCACACCTATCGCGAGTACCAGCGGTCGCTCGAGCCGGGCGCTCCCTTCGCGGGTGAGCCGCCGTACCACGGGGCGTTCCGGTACGGGGACGTGGCGTTCTGGTCGCTCGACCTGCGGGGCGTGCGCTCCTGGGACGACGGGGTGGTGCTGGGCGCCGACCAGGTCGAGGACACGCGCGCCTTCCTCCATCAGTGCGCCGCCGATGACACGCGCACAGTGTTCATCATCTCCTCGATCCCCCTGATCCACTTCTCGCCGGCGATCGTGTCGGCGTTGCAGTGGGTGCCGGGGGGTAAGGGGTCGGACGTGCGCGACCGCTGGGACGCCGCCCCCTTCCGCGAGGAGCGGGACGTCCTCATCGGGCTCATCGGCGAGTGGCAGCAGGCGCACCCGCAGCGACAGGTGATCGTGCTGTCCGGGGACGTGCACGCGGGCGGGGCGTTCGAGGTGCGCGACCGGGAGACCGGCGGGCGCTTCCACCAGTGGACCAGCAGCTCACTCTCCGCGCCGGGTGGCCTCGCGCACAACATCGTGAACCGGCTCGGGTCCCGCCTCGTGAACCTCGGCGAGCGGCGATGCGAGGTGCGACGGGTGGGACTCGACCCGCGCAACAACATCGGAATGGTGCACGTGCAGCCACGCGTCGGCGGCGGGCACCGCGTCACGTTCGACCTTCACGCCCACGATGCTCACGGTGGACTAGAGCCCAGCATCCACGCTTCCGCCGCGCCGGAGGTCTAGGCGAGGCCCCTCAACCGCAGGGCCCGACCTTCACTCGCAGAATCTCTTGTGTTCCGTCCGTTTCGACTAGTTTCGACGGGGAAGCGCGAGCGTTGTATTCTGACCTTCGGCGGGTGGGGTCTGGAGTTCGCAGTTGATGTTCGGACGCTTCATGCGCCGAGCAGCCTCCCCCCTTGCCGCGCTGCTTACGGTTCTCACCATCATCGCCCCGTTCGGGTCGGTCGCTTCTGCGCAGACCCCACCGACGGAGGGCACCCGCGAACAGATCGTGGGCGACCCACTGACCCCCGGCACGACTGCCCAGGTCCGCTCCGGCGACGGAGCGTGTCTGCGTGTCCGCGATCAACCCTCGCTCTCCGGCGAGCGCGTCTCCTGCGTGCCGGATGGGCTCACGGTTCTCGTCTTGCCCGCGACGCAGGAGGCGGACGGCTACCGCTGGCAACTCATCGAGTGGCGCGGCCAGAGTGGGTGGGCGGCGGACCAGTTCCTCCAGGTCTACACCGGCCCTCCGATCACTGACTCGTGCCAGGCGTCCGTAGTGCGTCCGGGACTGACCGGCGAGGTGCCCTCGAACGGTGGCCTCGGCCTCGTGGTGTGGGGCGGCGGGACGATAGCGGGACTTGAGACGACGGCGCTCGCGCAGGGCTGCCAACTGGAGTCCGTGTGGGCCTCGAAGCCGGATGGTGGCTTCGTCTCCTACAACTTCTCCGTCCCCGACTTCGTCAATGACGAGTGGCGCAACGTGGTGTCCGAGGTGATGAACGCGGGCACCCCGCTGCTCATCGTGTGCGACCCGCCCGGCTCGACGATCTCGACGAGGGCGCTCCCGCTACCCACCGCATCCGGCCCCGCGCCCGTCCAGACCGGGTCCGACCCGGTGCCGGACTTCGACGCTCGTGCAGCCGTCGTCATCGACGAGGCGTCCGGTGAGATCCTGTACGAGTACAACGCCCACGACTCCGTCGCGATGGCGAGCCTCACGAAGATTGCGACGGCCATCCTCGCGATCGAAGGATCCACGGTGGACTCCTGGGCGCCGATCAACGACGTGGACTACCGGCAGATGCCAGGCTCGAGTGTGATGGGCGTGATCCCCGGCGACTGCTTCACCGTCCGCGATCTGCTCTACGGCCTGATGCTGCCCTCGGGGAATGACGCCGCACTCGCCATCGCGCGGTACCAGGCCGGCTCCGACGAGTCGTTCGTGCATCAGATGAACACCCTGACCCGCCGCCTGGGGCTGACTGCGACGAGCTTCACCGACCCGCACGGCCTGGGGAGCGAGACACATCGATCGTCGGCGTACGACATCGCGATGATGTCGCGGTACGCGATGACACAACTCCCGCTGTTCCGGTCGATCGTGCAGACCGCGAGCTGGACGACGGGCGGCGACCGTCCGCTCTCACTGCGGAACGTGAACTCGTTCCTGTCGCAGTTCCAGGACGCGGACGGGGTGAAGACCGGCTACACCGAGGAGGCCGGACGGACGCTGTCTGCCTCGGCGACGCGGAACGGGCACCGGGTGTACGCGGTCATCCTCAACGACAACAACCGGTACTCTACGGCCGGAGCGCTCATCGACTGGGCGTTCGAGAACTACACATGGCCGTAGGCACACTCGTCGCCCGAGGGGTCATGTGCCGCGCGCACTAGCCACCGGAGCACCCGCTGAGGATCCCCGGCCGCCGACGCACGAAGTCGCTCCGCGGCTGGGGACGCCTCTCGCCCGTCCCCGCGCGCGTCACGCGGCCGACCGACGAGGCGCGGGTCGGTAGCGCCCTCGCGACTCCCGAGGCGACCGAACGCGGGCTGATCGCGCGTGGCCTCGGGCGGTCCTACGGCGACGCCGCTCAACTCGACGGCGGCGCGGTACTCGACGCGACGGGGTTGACGGCGATCGGGCCGGTGCACGTGTCAGGCGAGCGCGCGACCGTCGACGTGGGCGCGGGCGTCTCCCTCGGTGACCTCGCGCGCCGGGTAGCGCCGCTCGGCTGGTTGCCTCCCGTCCTGCCCGGTACGCGTCATGTCACGGTCGGCGGCGCCATCGCCGCGGATGTCCACGGGAAGAACCACCAGCACGACGGCGGTTTCGGCCAGACGGTGCGATCGTTCAGCCTCGCGACCGCGGGCGGCGAGCACCTCCCCGTCACGCGCGAGGGAGACCGCGCGCTCTTCGAGGCAACCGTCGGGGGCATGGGGCTCACGGGCGTCATCACCTCGGCACGGCTCGAACTTGAACCGCTGCCCTCCGGCGTTGTCGACGTGGAGACGCGCCGCAACAGCAACCTCGACGACACGATGCAGCAACTCACCGAGGGTGACCTGACGCACCAGTACTCCGTGGCATGGATCGACCTCAGCAGCCCACGACGACGGGGCCAAGGCATCGTGCAGCTCGGGAACCTCGCCACGCCCCTGGGGCTCGACGAGGAGCAACGCCAACCACGTTACGAGCCGCGACGAGCACTCCCCGCCCCGCCGCTGCCGGGGCGAGGTCTCGTCCGCACGCCAGTCGTGCAGTCGTTCAACCTCGCATACTGGCGCCGCCCGAGGCGGCCGCAACAACTGGTACCGCTCGCGGGGTTCTTCCATCCGCTGGACCGGCTCGCGTCCTGGCCTCGATTGTTCGGCGCGTCAGGACTCCTCCAGTACCAGTGCGTCATCCCCGACGGCCATGAGCGCGCATTGCGCGCCCTCGTCGAGGCGTTCACGAAGGGACCCGTGACGCCCTCGCTGGCCGTGCTCAAGCGGCTCGGGCCGCAGGGCGAGGGGATGCTCTCGTTCCCGCTGGCCGGCTGGACGCTCGCGGTGGACCTTCCAGCGCACGACGCCGAGGCGTATCTCATGCTCGACCGGATGGACGAGGTGGTCGCGCAGGCTGGGGGACGCGTCTACCTCGCGAAGGACGCGCGGTTGCGGCCAGACCTCCTGAGCGCGATGTACCCGCGCCTCGGTGAGTTCGCCGAGGTGAAGCAGCGCGTCGACCCAGAGGGGCGGTTCCGCTCCGACCTCGCGGAACGCCTCGGGCTGGTGTCGCCAGGGACATCGATCCGTGGGTGATTGGATCGCGCTCGCGCGGCCCCGGCAGTGGTCGAAGAACCTGCTCCTCTACGCCGCCTTCCTCTTCACGGCGGGCGATGCGTGGGAGTTCGGCGAGCGCGAGGCGCTCACGCTGTTCGGCCGCGCAACCCTGGCGTTCGGCGCGTTCTGCGCGCTGTCCTCGGCGGGCTATCTGCTGAACGACGCCCGCGACACCGCCCTCGACCGGAAGCATCCGCGCAAGCGGCTACGTCCCGTCGCCGCTGGCCGCATCCACCCGGTGCGCGCCGTGCGAGGTGCGTGGCTCCTCGTGGCTGCCGGGCTCGCACTCAGCACGCCGCTGGGGGCACCGTTCGTCGCGGCTGCCGTCGCCTACCTCGCTGGAACCGTCGCCTACACGCTCGCGTTGAAGCGCATACCGCTCGTGGACGTGATCGCCGTGGCCGGGCTCTTCGCCCTCCGTGCGCTCGCGGGCGCACTCGCGATCGAGGTGGACGCGTCAGCGTGGATCCTCGTCTGCACGTTCGCGGGCGCACTGTTCGTCGCCGCAGTGAAGCGACAGCAGGAGCAGTGGCTGCTCGGGGCAGACGCTCCCGCGCACCGAGAGACGCTCACGGGCGGCTCGCGCTGGCCCCGACGGGTGGTCGCGGCCGCTGGTGTGGCTACGGCTGCCCTATACCTCGCGTACACGCTGACGGCGTCGAACCTGCCGGACGACGGATCGATGGTCGTGACGGCGCCGTTTGTGATCGCGGCCCTCGGGCGGTACTACGTGGTGGCGCGGCGGTACCCGCACCGGGACGCCGAGGAGGTCGCGTTCCGCGATCCGGTCGTGCTTGTGCTGGTGGTGGGCTTTGTCGCGCTCGCGGTGACGCTCCTCGGCGCGGCGTAACGCCGAGGGCAGCTAGTCGCCCTCGGGCTCGCTGCGCGGGCGGCGGTCGGTCACGATCCAGAAGTGGCGATCCTCGGGCGAGACGCGGGTGTGGATCACGGGCTTGCCGCCTTCGAGGCGCGGGCGCAGGTAGCCGTTCGTCTCGACCCGGTCGTCACGGTCGAGGGGTTCGCCCTCCTCGTCGAGGATCGTCTCGACGGTGGTGCGCTCTCGGATCTCGCCGGCGCGGAGGACGCCCTCGATCTCTCGGATCGCCGGCAGGTGGATGAAGACGCCGTCCGTGCCGCCGCCGCGCAGGCCCGCCGCGGCGAGGGCGCCCACGACGCCGTCACGCTTGGCGCCGAGGGCGCGCAGCGAGACGTTCGCCTCGTCGGCGAAGGTCTGGGCCCAGTCGAGGCGCATGAGTTCGGTCTGAGCGCGACGCCCGAACGCGAGGATGTGCGGCATGTCCGAGTGGCGCGACATGATCGCGATGCCGGGGTCGGCACTCTTGGCCGCCTTCGCGCGGACGAAGTCGACCACGTCGTCCTCGACGTCGAGGATCGAGCGCGTGGTCTGGATGCCGACGGCGTAGCAGTAGTTGCCGTTGTCCGTGGAGAGCTTCGGGGAGTCGAAGAGCTGGTGGCGCGTGACGCCGATCGACTGCGCCCAGCCGGCCGACTCGACCTCGGCGGCGAGTGCCATCGCGAGCGCGCCAGTCCCGACGCACCCGTCACCATCGGTGTTGTCGATGCCGATGATGAACTGCTCGGTGATCGTCATGGTGCCTCCCGGACCTGCCTCGTTGCTGTCGGAGTCTATCCAGCCGGGATTGTGTGATCAGTCGTAGCCGAGTTCATCCAGGCGGTCGTCGTCGATGCCGAAATAGTGGGCGACCTCGTGGACCACGGTCTTCCGGATCTGCTCTAACAACTCGGCTTCCTTGAAGTGGCGCTCGTGCGGGCCCTGGAAGAGCAGGATTCGGTCGGGCAGCACCATGTGGTATTCGGCGCGGTCGGTGAGGGGGACGCCGACGTAGAGGCCGAAGAGCTCGGCGTCCGGGGGCAGCTCTGCCTCGCGCAGGTCTTCCTCGGAGGGCTCGTCGCGGATGACGACGGCGACGTTCTCGAGACGATCCGCGAACCCCGGTGGGAGGCCCTCGAGGGCTTCGTCGACGATCTGCTCGAAGTGTGCGCGGTCCATGGGTACGAGGTGCCTGTCTAGCGAGTGGGCGCTGGCCATAGCGTGCGGTAACCCTCGCCGGTGACGGCGCGGCGCATCTCGCGCTCCTCGGAGCGTTCGAGGCGTTCGATGATGCGGTCGAGTTCGGCGAGCGCCTCGAAGGCGTCGAGGTCGCCGAGGCGGGCGCGGATGCCCTCGATCACCCCGAGCCGCTGGAGGGCGCTGACGCGCAGCGGCCACGCGACCACGTTCACGCGCTCCGGCCTCGCGAAGTTGGGGCGCACCTCCCGGATCGAGGTCATGCGCTCTCTGATCGAGGACGCCGGCGGGAGGATGAACACGCCGGGGCCTTCCTCGGAACCACTGCTCGTCGTCGTGCGGAAGTCGAGGAACAGGCGCTGGGCGATGGTGGAGAAGCGGAACACGAGGTGGTCGCGCTCGCCGATGGCGGCGCGCAGTGCTCCCTGGTCGACGTGGTACGACTCGTCCACCAGTCAAGTCTACCGCCTCGGTCGGGGCTGCCCGAGACGTGGCCTCGGAGGCGGGGTCGGGCGCAAACGCGCGTCGCACAGGGGCTGGAGGGCGTCAGCGAGATAGTTGACAACTTTCCGACAGGGGAACTGGTGAACTCCGCAGCGCCGCCGATGATTGGTGTACTGAGGGTTTCCCCTAACCAGGGAAGCCCGGCGTTCGTAGTGACGAGCCATGTCCGTGCCGTAGTGCGGGACACGAGAGGGCGGAGGCACCGAGGATGCTTGGCACACTCATGGACCGCTTCCGTCCTGATCCGCTCCGGGCGCGTGTTGAGGCGTCGATCCGGCGCGGAACTGGGCTCTCGCGGCGCGAGTGGCTCCTCGGGCTGGAGCCGCTGACCTCACGCACGATGCAGCAACTGGGCGACGAGATCGCCGAGTGGTGCCGCGAGCGGATGTCGGCCTCGCGGCGCCCGTATGGCATCGACCAGATGGCGCTGGCGCTGGCGTGCGCTGAGCCGGGCGGCGACCCGATCGCCTCGACCACATTCGGCGTGTTCCGGCCCGTCGAGTTCTACACGGCCGACGGGGTCGCGGAGCGGCTGCAGGAGTACCTCCACGGCCTGCCGCTGTCCGACCTGAACGAGCGCCACGGGCCGATCCGCTTCGCGGCGGCGCTGTTCTCGTGGGGCGATGTGGCGCGGGACACCGTCTTCAACGACGGCGAGTAGCAGCTAGGCTCGCCGCGCGGCGTCCTCAGAGAGGGTGCGGCGTGCGAGGGCCTCCGCATGCATCTGGAGCTCGCCGCCCTCGGAGGCGATCGCCTCGAGGATCATCAGCAGTTCGATCGTCTCGAGAGACTCTGTGTGGCTGGCGCGATCGAGGCCGGCGAGCCGGCGCGCGCGCCCGATCAGCCGACGCGCGTGGCCGTGCGGCACCACCGAGGCGAACTCGGCCAGGAGCTCGTGCGTCGTCATGCGGGGCGTGCGCTCGCGCAGCACGCCTCGTGTCTCGTCGCTCGCACCTGTGGAGCCAGCCATCAGGTCGCCTCCCTCGCACGGTGATCGTCGGCAGCGCGGCGAGGTTCCCCCTCAGGGAGTCCCTGATGCGGAACCGCCTGGTTGCCCGGAGTGATTGCCGGTGGGAGGCGAGGCCAGCATCATCGAAGGGTGAGTTCTCTACCCACGCCCCAGCGCGCCATTACCCTCGCCGCCCTGTTCGCCCTCGGGCTGATCGCGGTGCTCGCCGCCGGATGCCGCGAGGAGAGCGACGCAGCGGCTGCGTTCGAGGCGCGCGAGCGGCCCATCGCGGGCGACCCGCGGCCGTTCCTCCTTGGGTTCTCGGACGTGCCGGCGCAACTGACCTCCGATGCGTACATCCGCCAGTTCGACCTCGTCGCCAACTACGGCGAGGCGATCATGCTGCAGCGCCCGGCCTCGTGGTCCCAGTTCCTTCCCGACGCGGAGGTGTCCGAGGCGCTCCGTGACGAGGTGGTCGCGGCGCGCGAGGCGGCCCGCGCGCGCGACCTTGAGATGATCGTGGCCCTCGACCCGTTCGACGCTGGCAACCGCGCGCGCCTCGGCGGGCTCCCCGCGGAGTACGAAGGCCGCTCGCTCGCGGACCGCGACCTGCGGGCCGCGTTCGTGGCGGAGGCGACGTTCATCGCGCGCAACATGCGGCCGGAGTACCTCGTGCTGGGCACGGAGGTGAACGCCACGTACGAGCGGAATCCCGAGGGCTACTTCGCCTTCCTCGAGGCCTACCGCGCCGCGTACGACGCGGTGAAGGAGGCGTCCCCCCAGACGCAGGTCTTCGTCACGTTCCAGTACGAGGAGCTCCTGGGCGTGGTACCGGAGCTGCCGCCGCACGCGCCTCGGTGGGAGCTGCTCGACGACTTCGGCGAGTCCATCGACCTGCTGGGGATTACCTCGTACCCATCGTTCGCCTACCCGACGGCCCGGAAAGTGCCGGTCGAGTACTACACGCAGCTGCGGGAGCACACGGAACTCCCGATCGTGTTCGCGGGAGTAGGGTTCGCCTCGGGGGCTGGTCGCGCCGGGGTGAACGCTTCGACGGAGCCGGAGCAGCGGCGGTTCGTGCAGCGGCTGCTGGAGGATGCGTTCGCGCTGCAGACGCCGCTGCTGGTCTGGTTCGCGGCGGAAGACCTCGGCTTCGCGGGGACGCCGCCGTATGATCTGCTCGCGAGCATCGGCCTGCGCGACGCGAACGGCGCGCCGAAGGAGTCATGGACGGTGTGGGAGGAAGCCTCGAACCGCCCGGTCGACCGAGATGCGGCCGCCGACCTGCTCGCCGAGCGCGCGGCCTCCGGGACATTGAACGCGACTCCCGAGGCGTCTGAGGCCACCCCGGGGCCCGAGGAGACGCAGCCGGCCGACGCGACGCCCGAGGGCGACGAGGCCGAGACGCCCCCCGCCTCGAACTAGCGCGGCTCGCTAGACCTGGTCGAGCTCGAACGCCGAGTGCAACGCGCGGACGGCGTCCGCGACGCGGTCTGCCTCGACGACACAGGTGATGCGGATGTCACCGGTGCTGATCATCTCGATGTTCACGCCGTCCTCGGTGAGCGCACGGAACATGCGGGCGGCGTAGCCGGGCGAGCTCGCCATGCCGGTGCCGACCACGGAGACGGTGCCGAGGTTGTCCGCCGTCACGATCTCCTGCGCCTTGATCTCGGGCATCAGCCGCTCGATGACCTCGACCGCGCCGGCGATGTCGCCGGGCTCCACGGTGAACGTGAGGTCCGTGAGGCGCTCGATGCTGGCGTTCTGGACGATCGTGTCCACGGAGATGCCGGCCTCGGAGAGCGGCTCGAAAATCTTCGCGGCGATGCCCGGCTGGTCCGGGACGCCTCGGACGGTGACCTTGCCGACGCGGGCCTCGTGCGCGATGGCGCGGACCTTGTTCCCCTGCTCCATGATGGTCTCCCTGCGGATGATGGTGCCCGGAGCGTCCGGGTCGAATGTGCTCTTCACGAGGATCTCGACGTCGTAGATCGCGCCCAGCTCCACGGCGCGAGCGTGCATGACCCTCGCCCCGGTGGTCGCCAGCTCCAGCATCTCGTCGTACGCGATATCGCCCAGGGGGCGCGCATCCGGCACGACTCGTGGGTCGGCAGTGAAGATGCCGGCGACGTCCGTGTAGATCTCGCAGGTGTTGGCGTCGAGGGCGGCCGCGAGCGCAACGGCGGTCGTGTCGCTGCCACCTCGGCCGAGCGTGGTCAGGTCACCGTCCTCCGAGATGCCCTGGAAGCCGGCGACGATGACGACGTTGCCCTGCGTGAGTTCGTCCTCGAGGCGCTCCGCCTTGATCGAGGCGATGCGCGCTCGTGCGTGGGCAGCGTCCGTGCGGATGCCCGCCTGCGGCCCGGTGAGGCTCACCGCCTCGACGCCGAGCTCGTGGAGCGCCATCGAGAGGAGCGAGCTGGAGACGACCTCGCCGGTGGAGAGGAGCATGTCCATCTCGCGGGCGCGGGGGCGGTTCGTGATCTGCGCGGCGAGCTCGACGAGCTCGTCGGTGGTGTCGCCCATCGCGGAGACGACGACCACCATCTCCTCGCCCGCCTTCGCGCGCGTGGCGACGAGGTTGGCGACCCGCTTCAGGTGGGTCGGACTCGCGACCGAGGAGCCACCGTACTTCTGGACTGTTCGAGTCATGACTCAACCACTTCCGTGCCTGTGGATCGGAGTGCAACCACGCGGGTCGTCGCCTCCAGCGCGTGCTCGCGTGCCACGTTCAGCATCGCGGACGCTACCGCCTCGCCCGCTTCCGGTGAAACGAAGGCGGCGACAGTGGACCCGCCTCCCGAAAGGTACGCCCCGTACGCGCCGGCGCCGTACGCGCCTTCGATGATCGGGAAGAGCGCCGGGAACAGCTCACCGCGAGCCGGCTGGTGGAGGATGTCCTCGACGGCCGTGCGCAGCACGTCGTACCGACGCGCCGCGAGGGCAGCGACGACCAGGGCGGCACGCCCGATGTTGTGGACGGCCTCGGCGCGGGTCAGCGAGACCGGGAGGCGTTTCCGGGACTCCTCGGTCGGCATGCTGAACTCGGGGATGAGTAGCGCGAGGCGGATGTCCTCGGGCGGCGCGAGGCGGACGTGCTGCATCGGCCCGGCCGAGGGCTGCACGACGACCTGCAGGCCACCGAAGAGCGCCGGGACGATGTTGTCCCCGTGCCCCTCGAGCTCGACCGCGAGTTCGAGGATGCCCTCGGGCGGGCAGCCGTCGCCGCCGAGTTGGCGACTGAGGCGGTCCCCCGCAACGAGTCCGGCGGCGCGAGCGGCGGCAGACATGCCGAGGCCGCGACCGACCGGGAGGTCACCGTGATAGGTGGTCGCGACCACGGCACCGGGATGTCCCGCACGCTCGAGGACGCGCTGCGCTGCCGTACGCGCCATGCCCTCGATCGCGGCGGTCGCGCCATCCTCGGACGGTGGGCCGGGCTCGGCGAGCCGGAACGAGAGGTCAGCGGTCCACTCGAGCGCGACGCCGAGGGCGTCGAACCCAGGCCCGAGGTTGGCCGAGGTTGCCGGGACACGGACGCGCACGCCCTCGCCCGTCGAGTCTGATGATGCGTCTGGCATGGGTTCTGGTTCACGATCGAGGGCGCGCCACGAGGCGCAGTCGAGGTTCGTTCTGCCGCGATCCTACGAGGGGCCGTAACCCCGGTCTATTCCGGACGGAGAGTCAGCCGGAAGGGCCACAGATTGTCGCCATCGAACGGTCGAGCGTTTGAGGCGACCTCGCGCTGCCAGTTTTATGACAAGACGAGCAGGCGGACAGGCAGCGGAATCGGCAACATCGGATACGTGATTACCACTACCCCCGTAGGCAGTGATATGGCTACGATACCGGGGTGTGTATTCACGACTGACTCCGGAGGCTCCATGAACGCTCTCACTCACCACCCGCGCCGCGCGCTCGCCCTCGGCGTGGCGCTCGCAATTGCGCTGCTCGCCCTGCTCCCGGGAACCTGGGGGACGGCCCTCGGACAGACCGCGGGAGCGCCGACGCCGTCCCCGACCACCGTGACCGTGCCTGTGACGCCCGGTGCGACGACGACCGCACCCCTCACCGGCTCGAACGCAGGCACGAAGACCGTGACCGTTCCCGCAGGCGCCTTCACCCAGGCCGTTGAGGTTCGGAACGAGCTCCGGACGTTCCAGCAGACCGTCTCAGACGGACTGGTTATCAACGGTGTGAGGTACAGCCCGCCGGTCGTTATCACGAGCGCGGAGGTGGTTCAGGTCTCGACGGTGGTCCTTGAGGTGTTCGACCTCGCCGCCCTCACGGCGGGCAACGAGGAAGTCCAGCCGGGGGAGCCCGTCACGCTCAGCTTTGAGTTGTCCGCTGAGACGCTCGCTGCGGCTGGTGGCAACCCCAACAACGTGCGGCTGGCCTTCTACGACGAGGATTCCGACAGTTGGCAGGATGTCACTTGCGCGGTCGTCGGGACCGCGCTTGAGTGCACCCTTCCCCACTTCTCGCTCTGGGCGCTCTACGCCGTTCAGGAGCAGGCCCCGAGCCAGGAGGGCACTCCGGCCACGACACCGTCGCCGGCCAACACCGGCATGGGCGCCTCTGGCACCGACTCCGGCGCCACCAACACCGTCGCCATTATCCTCGGCGCGGTTGCCCTCGCCGGCGTCCTTGGCGCGGGTGGTCGCTACGCGATGGGCCGCCGCTCCGCGTAGTCCTCGCACTTCACGCAAACACGAAGGGGCGGGCCAATGGCCCGCCCCTTCTGCGTCTGACGATGTAGGAGCTCGCGCCGATCTCCACCTTGGCTCCACCTTCCGGTAGGCTTCACTAGCTCGTTCGCGACCATCGGAGGCCCCATGAACGCTGTCATCCACCATCCCCGCCGCGCGCTCGCCCTCGGCGTCGCGATTGCCATCGCACTGCTCGCGCTGCTGCCCGGCTCCTGGGCCGAGGCGCAGACTGGAACCGCCGGCTCCCCGACTCCGCTCACGTGTTCGGACGGCTTTGCGCTGACTGGCGACGTGTGTGTGAGGACGGTGACGAACGACCCGGTGACCGTGACCGGCGTGAGCAACGGGACGGGGGAGGTCGTCATCGGCGACTCCGATGACCCCATCACCGTGACGATCCCGGCTGGCTATCCGGCGGGGGCGACATTCGAGGCCGTAACGGAGACCACGACCACGGTTACCTCCGACGGGACGACGAGCACCGTCAGCAAGGTGGTGAGCCTTACCTGCACCGGCAACTGCACTCAGCAGCCGGTCAAGGTCTCGGTGAGCCTCAGTTTGCTCATCGCAGACGATCTCACGGCATTGCAGATCGACGCGCTCAGGGTCGACATGTGCGCTGCCCTCGGGCTCACAGGGACTTGCCAGATCAACTTCGTCCGAGCCACGGTAGCCTCGACCACGATGCGCCTCGACCCCGGGGTCGGTCAGCACCTGATCTCGTTCGGCGTGAGCGACTCGAGCGAGAGCGGTGCCGCTCCGCAGCAGACGGGCCCCGACACGATCGAGGCGACGCTGCTGCCCGGTGGCTTCCTCGAGGCTGACCTTCCGC
>Ga0209024_1001605_pt1 | contig 17259 bp, 15 predicted proteins | sample AutmiccommunBRH5_FD_187380 | JGI IMG/M metagenome (GOLD analysis project Ga0209024, IMG submission 187380) | Deep subsurface microbial communities from Mt. Terri, Switzerland - Autotrophic microbial communities BRH/5 (SPAdes) (version 2) | ecosystem: Environmental > Aquatic > Deep subsurface >...
GCGCCATCGCGGTCAATGCCTGTTCGCCGCCGGACATCAGACCCATGGATTGCAGACGCTTGCCCGGCGGGCTGGCGAGAATTTCCAGGCCCGCTTCCAGCGGATCATCGGATTCGACCAATTCGAGCCGCGCGCTGCCGCCGCCAAACAGATGCACAAACAGGCGCGAGAAATGTTCGTTGACCGTGGTAAAGGCCGCCAGCAGCCGTTCGCGGCCCTCGCGGTTCAGGCTGCCGATGGCCTGGCGCAGGCGCGCGATGGCCGCTTCCAGATCGGCGCGCTCGCGGGTCATGCCTTCCAGGCGGTCGTTCAGTTCGCGCGATTCTTCTTCTGCGCGCAGATTAACCGCGCCCATATTTTCGCGTTCGCGCTTGAAGCGCGCAAGATTGCGTTCAACCGTATCCACGTCGGGCAGAACAGCGTCTTCTTCCAGATTGGCCAGGCGCAGACATTCTTCTGGTGCGCATTCCAGCCGCTCGCGAATTTGCCCCGCCAGATCCTGCGCACGTTCCAGGGTGGCGCTGGCCGCCGCATCAGCGCGCGCGCGCGCTTCGCGCATTTCACCCAGATGCTCCTGGCTTGCACGCGCCGCCTTGTCGCGCGCGCTCAGCAATGCTTCGGCTGCGGCCAGGGCGCTGGCGGCCTCGTCACGGCGCAGCGACGCTGCGGCGATTTCACTCAGCAGCGCTTCCATACGCAGGGCGATTTCGCCTGGCTGGGCGCGCAGATTTTCCAGCTCCGCATTCAGTTCGGCGGCCCGTCCGGCCAGCACTTCCAACTGCTGTGCCGCCCCCTGTTTGCGCGCGGCCCATCCGGCATGATCCCGCTTAATGACCTCAAGACGCTGCGCACGGGCGCTGGTTTCCCGGGCAAAGGCGTCCTGCGCGCCATGCGCCTGACGTAACGCGGAACGGGCCAGTTCAACCTCGTTGCGCAACCCGGCAACCACCGCACGGGGCTGTTCGTCGGGTTCCAGCCCCTCCTGCGCCTGTTCGGTTTGCTTCAAATGGCTATCGGCTTCGGCACATTCGCTTTCGATACGGCTCTGTGCTTCCACCAGGGCCGCAAGCCGCGCGGTGCGGTTTAGCGTTGCACGTTCGGCTTTGGCCTGTGCGTCCAGCGCCTGGGAAAGTGCTTCTTCCTTTTGCCGGACATAACGGCGGCAGTCCGCTTCCCCGCTGCGCGCAGTGGCGGCGGCGTTCGTCGCCTGTTCAAAACTTTCGCGGACGGTTTGCATTTGGGCTTCGGCATCCTGGCGGCGCAATGTTACATCCGCCAGCCGGTTACGCATTTCGAGCCGTTTGGCGGCGGCAGCCGGCGCATCAGCCGCAGCAGTAAGCCCGTCCCAGCGCCACAGCGCACCTTCCCGGCTGACCAGCCGTTGACCGGGTTTGAGTTGCCCGCGCAGGAAAATCCCATCGGCCCCGTCCACCACACCAATTTGTGACAGGCGGCGCGCCAGGGCGGGCGCTCCGGTAACGTAGCGATCCAGCGGCTCTGCGCCTTCCGGCAGCGCGGGCAGTGGCCCGTCGCCCGCCAGCATCGCCCAGTGCACAGGGGCCGAATCATCACTGGGATATTCCAGATCATCCCCAAGCGCGGCCCCCAGCGCCGTTTCATAACCCGGCGTCACCCGCAGCGCATCCACCAGCGGCGGCCACAGATCCCCGCCGCGATCATTCAGCAGATCGGTCAGGGCCTTTTCTTCCGCCGCCAGCCGGTCGGTTACGGTGCGCGCGGACTGAAAAACTTCGCGCGCGGCGGCCTCTGTCTTTTGTGTTTCCTCGCGGTGCGCTTCGGCAGCGCTTACGGCCTCGCGGGCGGCGGTCACCGCCTGGCGCGCCTCAAGGGTAAACTGTTCGATTTCCGCCATCTGCGGCGCCGCCGGCATTTCAGACTGCAACTGGGCGCGTTCCTGCGTAACCGCGCCTAATTGCTGGGTAAGCCGGTCAAAGCGCTGACGGGTTTGGGTCGCCTCCCGGGTCAGGCTTTCGCGTTGCGCAGTCAGATCCGCAAGACGACGCGTGGCCGCATCCAACGCCGCTTCGCTTGTCTTTAATATTGCGGCGGCCTGCGCAACCTGTTCACGCAGGGCGTCGCCCTGGCCATGCTGTTTCGCATGGGCGGCTTCCAGTTCCTGACGCTCCTGCTCAAGCTGTTGTAACGCGTGGTCTGAATCGCTTATATGCGCCGCTTCGCGGGTCTGATCCAACTGCAGTTGGGACAGGCTGCTTTCACTGCGCGCGGTCTGTTGCGCGATACGCGCGCCTTCTGCTTCTAGGCTATCGCGGGCAACCGACAGCCGATGCAGGGCGGCGGCGGCGGCGGCCTCGGTTTGACGCAACGGCGGTACGGCCTCCGCGGCCTCCAGTTGCGCCGTCGACGCGGTGGCCGCGTCGCGGGTGGCGTCGGCAACCCGGACTTCAGCCTGTTCCAGCAATTCAGTCGCCTGCGACACCGCAAATACGGTCTCCTGCCAGCGCAGATGGAAAAGCAGGGCTTCGCCGTGACGAATATGTTCCGACAGGTTGCGATAACGTGAGGCCTGCCGCGCCTGACGCTTCAATGCGGCAATCTGCGTTTCAAGCTGCGCCATGATGTCGTCCAGACGGGTCAGATTGGTTTCCGCGGCGCGCAACCGGAGCTCTGCCTCATGCCGGCGGGAATGCAGACCGCCGATGCCTGCGGCCTCTTCCAGAATAGCGCGGCGTTCCTTGGGTTTTGCATTGAGCAGCGCGCCGATGCGGCCCTGACGCACAATTGCGGTAGAACGCGGCCCGCTGGCGGCATCGGCAAAAAACAGCGACACATCGCGCGCCCGGGCGTCGCGTCCATTGATTCGGTATATGGAGCCTGCTTCACGTTCAATACGGCGCGTGATTTCGAGTTGCTCTTCGTCATTAAAATGCGCTGGCGCGGTGCGCCCGCTATTCTCGATGACCAAGCCCACTTCGGCCATGTTGCGGGCCGGGCGTCCGGAGGTGCCTGCAAAAATTACGTTGTCCATGCCGCTGGCGCGCATCTGCTTGGCCGAGCCTTCGCCCATGACCCAGCCCAACGCCTCCACCAGGTTGGATTTACCACAACCATTGGGCCCGACAATACCCGTCAGACCAGGTTCGATTCGCAGTTCTGCAGGTTCGACGAAGCTTTTGAATCCGGATAGGCGAAGCCGGGTAAACTGCACACGATGCTCCTAATTTATAATTTGAATCAAGCGTCCGGCAGCAGGGGCCGTAGCAGTCTGTCAAAGTCTTCGATATCGGTATCGCCATCATAGGTCTTACCGTCGATGATAAAGCTGGGTGTACCCTTGATGTCGTACTTGTCCGCGCCGTCCTGCCGGCTTTGGACGAGCTGCTTCATCAGTGTTTCATCGGCCAGGCATGCCTCAAATTTGCTTTGGCTCATGCCCCCAAGCTTGGCGATCCTGTTCAGTGCGCCGATAGGATCCTCTGATCCAGCCCAGTCCATCTGTTGCGTGAACAGAATATCAATGAACGGGTAGACTTTCGTCTCGCCGCCACAGCGCGCCAGCATGGAAGCGCGCAACGCCACCCCGTCCAGCGGGAATTCCCGGAACGCCAGCTTTACCTTACCCGTGTCGATATACTTTTCCTTCAGCACGGGCAGGATTTTCAGGTGAAAATTGGCGCAGTGCGGGCAGGTCATGGAAGCATATTCAATGATCGTCACCGGTGCGTCAGCTTTGCCAAGCACAATTTCACCGGTAAAGGCGCCCGATTCGGTGGCTGCGGCAACCGGTTCTTCGGCCGATACCGTGCCCAGGCCGCCGAGAACGCCAATGGCCAGCCAGCCAGCCAGCACGAGAAACCCTAAAACACCTACAAAATATCGTGGTAAATTGCGCAAAACTGATCTCCCGCTACAACATCTAGTGGATTATACGAGCCTTTGAGTGGACTCAACAAGGTTTTTTACGACGCTGGATACCGCTGCCCAGCCGTTCAAGCGCAGCGCGCAGTTCCGGGTTAGCAATTTGCGCCACTTCGCGCAACACTGCCTGCTTTTCCGTCGGCCGCAGGGGCCGGGGCGCCGCCGCGGGGGCCGGACGCGCAGCAACAGGCCCCTGGACAATGCGCAAGGCGGCCACCGCACGAAATCCGCATTGGGCGTTTATCCGCGCGATCAGAACCGGCTGCATATGCTGAAATTCAAGCGCCGCAGCCCCATCAACGCGAACCCATAAAGTGCCATTATCACCCTTGCCCTGGGCGAAATGCAGCTTTTCCGGCTGACAGGAATCGCTAAGCCTTTCACCGGCAATCTGCGGCCAATGGGTTAACAGCGCGCCAAGAGCAAAACCACGCCGCCCGAAAGCGGGCCGCGTTATCGCATCCGCCGCCTTGGCCAGATGGCGCAGCCCATACCGGCGCACCGCTGGCTTGTTGCGTTTTATGCCGTCAGCCATTAGGTCTCACTACTGGTAATTACACTGCTTACTCAGACAGCGAAATGTGCCTTTATTATGGTCCAACTGCCAGATCTTTACTCTTCGTCTTAGTCTCATTGCAAAGGATTTTTCGTGTCAAACCCTCTCTTTACCCTGTTGAATGACAACGTTCTCAAATTTTTTGATGCGCAACTGGTGCGGCGATCCTGGCTTACCGGCGCAACGGCCCCCGCGGCGCCTGCCTTCCCGCCCGAAACGTGGGCCATGTTTGAACTGCCCAGCGGCTTGAAGCTGTGGATAGATCTGGGGGACAGCGGTGTTTCCCTGGGATGTCTTGCCGGCATGTATGAGGGAGACGAAACCACCTTCATTCTGAATACCGTGAAGGAAGGTCACACCTTTGTCGATATTGGCGCCAATATAGGATGGTTCGCAGTACAGGCCGCCCGCAATGCAGGCCCGAGCGGCCGCGTAATCGCCATCGAGCCCCGCGCCCAAACGGGGCGCTTTCTGGCCCGATCGCTACAAGACAATGGATTTTCCGATCGCTCGGAGGTGCATCATTGCGCGGTTGGAACCCAGGCCGGGCGCTTTAGCATCGGGTGGGACAATAGCGCTGGAAACCCCGGCGGCACCTGGAGCTTGCCTACCAGGGAAATCCAGCAGGAATTTCACGATTTCGGATTTCGGGTGGAAGATGTTGAGGTCAAGACCCTGGACAGTATTGTCGGCGATCGTAAGGTGGACGTGATCAAGATGGATATCGAAGGCGCAGAGGGATTGGCGTTGCGCGGCGCATCAAAGACCCTGGCGCAATCGCGCCCCATCATTTTATCTGAAATGAATTTTTCGCTGCTGCCGAAAATTTCAGGATTGTCGGCCGGGGACTATGTGCGCTGGATGGCGGAACAGGGCTATCGCTGTCACGCACTTGAAGCAGCCAGGGCCGGGACTGTGTTGCAAGCCGATAATCTGCCCAGCCATATGACTTTTATCAACGTCATATTCCAACCCATACCAGCGTGAAGCAAAAAAGTGCGATACAATGCACGTCAGCTTTCCAGGCTTTTGCTGGACTGGTATGACCGCAACCGCCGGGCATTTCCATGGCGCGCATTGCCTGGCGAAACGGCCGATCCCTACCGCGTCTGGCTCAGCGAAATCATGCTGCAGCAAACCGGCACCGCCACGGTAATTTCCTATTTCAACAAGTTCATCACGCGCTGGCCAACAGTGCATACATTGGCCAAAGCGGAACTGGACGACGTGCTGACGGCATGGGCCGGGCTTGGCTATTACGCGCGCGCCCGAAATCTGCACCGCTGCGCGCAAATCATCAGTTCTGAGATGGCCGGGGAGTTTCCATGCGATCTGGCAGCGCTGCAAAAGTTACCCGGTATCGGCCCCTATACAGCCTCCGCCATTTCGGCCATTGCCTTTAACAGGGCCGGCCCTGTGCTGGATGGAAATATTGAACGTGTCCTGTCGCGCCTGTATCGGGTGACGGCACCCCTGCCCGGCAGCAAGCCGGAATTGCGCAACCTCAGTCTGGCGCTGATTGATTGCGCGCGGCCTGGCGACATGGCGCAAGCCATGATGGATTTGGGCGCGGCAGTCTGTACGCCGCGCGGACCCGATTGCACGCACTGCGCGTGGCGAAAACCGTGTATGGCCAATGCGCTGAACTGCGCAGAATCATTGCCGGTCAAGCCAGCGAGACGACAAAGTCCAACCCGCGTTGGCGCGGTGTTCTGGCTGGTCCGCGAGGATGGCGCAGTACTGCTGCGCCGGCGCCCGGAACGGGGCCTGCTCGGCGGCATGATGGAATTTCCCGGCACACCGTGGCGCGATGAAATAGAAGATATTGCGCAGCATATGCCGGCGGCCTGCAATTGGCGCGCGCTGCCGGGCGCGGTGCGCCATGTCTTTACGCATTTCAAACTGGAACTGGCAGTTTATACCGGCGCCTGCTCCTGCATGTCATCCGTTGACGGCATATGGGTAAAGCCAGAGTCATTTCATGACTTCGCGTTACCGGCGGTGATGCGCAAAGTGGCGGCCCATGTGCAAAGTCAACATCCGTGACGTCATTGCCACGACGTTGCGCTATACTCGCAATAATGCGTCGGTGGCGGGGCGAACGCTAAATCCGCCGCAGCACCGGGAAAAAATGACCGCATGACTTTTTATCTTTCGAAAATACTCTGGGTAATAGTGCAACCCAGCAATCTGTTGCTGCTCATCGCGTGTTTTGGTGGCGTGCTTTTGTTCACCCGCAAGGTGCAGCTGGGAAAAATTATTCTCGCTGCGACGCTTGGCATTTTTGTTTTACTGGCCTTTGCGCCTGTTGGAAATTGGCTGTTACTTCCGCTGGAACAACGTTTTACGGTACCTGAAAAACTTGACCGCGTGGATGGTATTATTGTCCTGAGCGGCGCCTTTCATGCAAAAAACAGCGCCTATCGTAGCGCGCCGGTACTTAATCAATATGCTTCGCGTTTTACAAAATTCATTGAACTGGCAAGGCAGTACCCGAAGGCAGCACTTCTGTTCAGCGGCGGGGCAGTTTTTCCGCTGCATAACGGGGTGACGGAAGCCGATATCGGAAGATGGTTTTTTGCCGCACAAGGGCTGGACACGAGCCGTATCCGTTTCGAGGATAAATCGCGCAACACACATGAAAATATTATATTCAGCAAACAGCTCGCGCAGCCGCAGCCGGGCGAGCACTGGGTGCTGATCACGTCGGCCGCCCATATGCCGCGATCGGTCGGCCTGTTTCGCAAAAACGGCTGGGACGTTATCCCCTATCCCGCCGGTTATGCGGCGATGCCATTTCTGGAGCCAATCGCATCACCTGATTTTGCCGGACGGCTGGAACGTTTTGACGATGCGGTGAAGGAATGGACCGGCCTGGCCGCATATTACCTGCTGGGGCGGACAAGTGAGCTTTTTCCGGGCCCTTAATGCAGTTCCGCACGCAGTTTTTGGCGCAGCAGATCGATGGGCGCCAGCGCGCCTTTCGATTCCACATGCCAGAAAGTCCAGCCATTGCAGGTGGACGCACCCTGCACCAGCGCCCCTACCTGATGGATGGAGCCTTTCGCATCGGCGCAAATCAGCGTACCGTCGGCACGCACCTTCGCGACATGACGCCGCGTGATGTCGCACAACAGGGTTCCCGGCGAAAGCAGGCCGCGCTCCACCAGCCAGCCAAACGGGATACGCGCTAGCTGTCGCTTGCCGGCCGTTATTTCCCGGACGTCCGGCGATAAAGGTTGAACTTTCGAGATGCGGGCAATCGCCTTGCTGGCATAATCATGGTCGCGTTCGATGCCGATAAAGCGCCGCCCCAGCCGCTTGGCCACGGCGCCTGTTGTGCCGGTGCCAAAGAACGGGTCAAGGATCACGTCGCCTTCCTTCGTTGACGCGAGAATGACCCGGTGCAATAGCGCTTCGGGTTTTTGCGTGGGATGCGCTTTCTCACCCGTTTCATCGCGTAGACGTTCCGCGCCGCTGCAAATCGGCAGCTGCCAGTCGGAGCGCATCTGCAGACCTTCGTTCAGCGCCTTCATCGCGTCGTAATTAAACGTATAGTTTGACACACCCGGCTCACGCGCGGCCCAGATCAATGTTTCATGCGCGTTGGTGAATCGACGCCCGCGAAAGTTGGGCATGGGATTGGTTTTGCGCCAGACGATGTCGTTCAGTATCCAATAATCCAGATCCTGCAAAATCGCGCCTGCACGAAAAATATTATGATACGAGCCGATCATCCAGATGGTGCCGGTTTTCTTTAAAATACGTTTTGCCGCGGCCAGCCATTTCAGGGTGAATTCATCATAGGCGGCAAAGCTCGAAAATTTGTCCCATGCTTCAACGACGCCATCGACACGGCTGTGATTTGGCCGCAATAATTCATTCGTTAGCTGAAGATTATATGGCGGGTCCGCAAAAATAACATCCACGGAATTTGCCGGAAGGCCGTTCATCAGATTTACGCAATCGCCGATCAGCACACGGTCCAATGGCAAACCGGCCGCGCTTTTTTCTGTGCGCTGTGACAGCGCACTAATACCCAATTCCATGATCAAACCCCCTGTGATTCGCACCCCATCCTTGCCGCGCCCGGAGAATCACGTCAATAGTTTTTTAGAATCAATGGGTTATGGGAGAGTCTTCGCACAACATCTTGTATACCGGCTTAAAGCTGCGCCTATGATGTGGTGTTACGCCAAGGCGGGACAAGGCGTCTCTATGCGCCCTTGTTCCGTATCCCTGATTGGTTTTCCATCCGTAACCCGGAAATTCCGTGTCCAGAACACCCATAATGCGGTCGCGCGATACCTTGGCGATAATAGACGCTGCGGCAATGGAAAGGCTGCGTGCGTCACCCCCTATCAGCGTTTCTGATTTGCAGGCAAGAATGGGAGCACGGTTGCCGTCAACCAGCACCAGGGATGGCGTTGCCGGCAGGGCCGATACTGCCCGCGTCATCGCCAGCAGGCTGGCGTTAAGAATATTTTGTGTGTCAATTTCCGCGACGCTGGCCTGCCCGACGCCAATGCGGGCGCATGTCTGCAACTGCGCATACAGCGCCTCGCGTTTTAGCGCGGAAAGCTTTTTTGAATCGTCAAGGCCGGGCGGGATGCCGCGCGGATCAAGGATCACTGCAGCGGCAATTACCGGGCCTGCCCACGGGCCGCGCCCGGCTTCGTCAACCCCGGCAATGATACCGCCGGGGATGATTTCGTACAGTTCCTGCTCGCGTAGAAAATCCGGCGGCAAAGGCGTCTATTCAGCCGCCATCTGCATGGCAGGAATTTTGTCGAGCGGCAGATTGAACAGCCTCGCGGTGTTTTCGCGCAGGATTGCCTGGATTTGATGCGCGGGCAGCTTGCTGGCGTGTTTCGCCAGCAAGGCCTGCGAGTTCGGCCAGGTTGAATCCGTATGCGGATAATCATTGGCCCACAAAAGCTGTTTATAGTTTTCCTCGTTGGCGTTGCGGAACGCGGTATAATCGTCCTGGAACGTCATATAGACGTTGGATTTTATATATTCGCTGGGATGTTTACTCAGCCCCTTGATGATGCCATCGTCCGCGGCCGTGTACGCGGCATGGTCCATGCGGTACATATAATGCGGCATCCAGCCCGCGTCGCCTTCGGCAGTCACCAGCTTCAGCTTCGGATGGCGCTCAAACACACCGCCCAGAACCATCATGCCCATAATGTCCTGCACCGCGCGGATGATGCCCATGAAACCGTTGAGCGGATGGCCGCGTTTTCCCCGCAGCGCTTCATCCACGCCATCGCCCTTAGCGGTCAGAATGTGGAAGCAGATCGGCAGATCCAGATCGACCGCGCATTCCCACAATGCGTCATATTGCGGCTGGTCATATTCGCCCTCAGCCGGATTGCCGGGCATCATAATGCCCACCATGCCCATTTCCTTGGCGCGGCGGAAATCCGCAATGGCGCTATCGACCGTGAGAATCGGCGTCATGGCCAGCCCGAACAGCCGGTTGGGCGCACCTTCGCAAAAGCTTTGCAGCCAGCGGTTATAGGCCTGCATGGCGGCGCCCTTGTATATCGGATCGGGATGGGTGCACAGCACCATGCCGACCGAGGCGTAAATGATTTCAGCGGCCGTGCCTTCAATATCCATATCCGCCAGCCGCGCCTTGGCGTCATATCCGCCCACGCGGATGTCGTCGAACTTGATGTTTTCAGCGTGTTTCTTGCGCTCGGCGACCTTCATGCCTGCGCCATCCAGAAAGCCCATCGGGATGGTTCTTTTCATATCCTTGATGACGTAAGTGTCATTGCCGTTCGGCAAACGCTCGACACGCGGCGCATCCTCGCGGAATTTCGGATCAATGAAGTCTACATAACAGTTAGGCGGCTCGACAATGTGACTGTCGGCGGAAATGACTCCTTTGAAGAACATGATACGCTCCCTGGCTTGTTGGATGGTTTTTCCGGATTTGAATCTGTGATCATAATTATAGACGTATTTCCCGTGTCCAATGAAGGAATTTCTTCGTGACGCCGGTTACAGGACGCCCGAACGAAAAAGGGCCCGGACGACGCCAGGCCCTTTCACAAGAAATGTTAACCCTTATTCCGCCGCCATCTGCATGGCCGGGATTTTGTCGAGCGGCAGGTTAAAAATTTCTGCGGTGTTTTCGCGCAGGATGGCGCGCAGCTTTTCGGGCGCTACGCCGCTGGCATGGTTGGCCAGCAGGGCCTGAGAGTTTGGCCAGGTCGAATCTGAATGAGGATAATCGTTGGCCCACAAAAGCTGTTTATAGTTCATATAATCTATGTTGCGCCACGCCATATAATCATCCTGAAAGGTCATGAAGACGTTGGACCTGATATAGTCGCTGGGCAATTTGCTCAGCCCCTTGATGATGCCGTCCTCGTTTTCCCGGAACGCCGTATGATCCATACGGCGCATATAATGCGGCATCCAGCCCGCATCGCCCTCGGCAGTCACCAGTTTCAGTTTCGGATGGCGCTCAAACACACCGCCAAGCACCATCATACCCGCAATATCCTGTATCGCGCGGAGGATTTTCATGCCGCCATTCAACTTATGGCCGCGCCCGCCTGCAAAGACCGACGACAGATCGCCTTCCTTGGCAGTCAGAATATGAAAGCAGATCGGCAGGTCAAGATCGGTCGCGCATTCCCACAGAGCATCATATTCCGGACGGTCATAATCACCATGCACTGGATTGCCCGGCATCATCATGCCGACCATGCCCATTTCCTTGGCACGACGGAAATCCTCGATGGCGCTATCGACGGACAGAATCGCGGTCTGCGCCAGACCAAACAAACGATCGGGCGCGTCCGCGCAAAAAGTCTGCAGCCAGCGGTTATAGGCCTGCATGGCCGCATCCTTGTAGGCCGGATCGGGATGCGTGCACAGCACCATGCCAACCGAGGCATAGATGATTTCAGCGGCGGTGCCTTCAAGGTCCATGTCCACCAAGCGGGCCTTGGCGTTGTAGCCGCCCGCGCGGGTTTCCTCAAACTTGGTGGTGTCCGCATGGTGCTTGCGGGCGGCAGGCTTCATGCCGGCGCTATCAAGCAGCCCCAATGGCACACTCTGCTTCAAATCCTTGATCACGTAGATGTCCTTGCCGTTCGGCTGGCGCACCACATGCGGCGCGTCGGCGCGATATTTCGGCTCGATGAAATCCACATAGCAATTTGGCGGCTCGACAATATGGCTGTCAGCGGAAATGATCCCTTTGAAGAACATGGCGCGCTCCCTTGCTGGCCGGATGATTAACCCAAGCTGGTTAATCTGTGATCATAATTATAGGCGCAATCAGCAGAACATTTGAAGGGTTTTTTTTGGTTAAACCGTTATCAGAAATCCCGGAAAAGTGCGCATCATCACAGTTGGAGCGGTTAGTTTCTATGCCTTATTGACTATTCAAGGGATACGCTGGATGAGTAGCCTATAGGGAACTATTTTAGGGTAGGTTTTGTGAGGGCAAGTATGTCGCGCAATCGCGTTTTCACTTTGGCGGTTTTATCTCTGTTGATGCTGCCGGGCGCCGCCCGGGCGACCATCATAGCTGGATCGGCTATCAACGGTTTCAGCACGTTCATTGATCAAAATACCAACCGCAACTGGCTGCGCCTGGATAGCTTTTCCGGCAATGAATCCTATAACACCATGGCAGCGGCAGCAGCGGCGGCGGATTTTGCCGTAGCCACCTCTGCTCAGGTGCATGGGCTGCTAGATACACTGCCATCTACGACGACGGGCCAGTTTGACAGTTACGCTGCGATTATGATGCCCACGGGTTCAGATTTTATCTGGGCCGCTTTCCTACCGACCAATCCGGCCTGGGTGAGTTATGTTACGAACGAGCGGGATTTTCCGGAATGGATATTTTTGGACGGCACACTCACCGGCCTTGGGCTTGATGCAAATCCTGGGGTCACCGGTGATACCTATATGAATCTCTGGGCATTTTATAACGGCCCCCCCCTTCAATCCTCTGAAATTCCTGAACCCATGACGCTTAGCCTGCTTGGGTGCGGACTCTTTGGCCTGCACGCGCTACGCCGCCGCGCCAGCATTAAGCTATAGAACATCACGCAGTCTATTTTCCGCCCGCATAGGCGTTCATAGCCTGCGCCATTTTGACGTCGCGCGACGTTACGCCATTCGCCTCATGGGTGGCGAGCGTAACGTTTACCTTATTATAAACATTGAACCATTCAGGGTGATGGTCAATTTTTTCGGCCAGCAGCGCCACCCGCGACATCCAGCCAAAGGCCGCATTGAAATCAGCGAACTGAAATTGCTTTGCAATGGCATCGCGCCCGTCAACCTCCCGCCAGCCTTCCAGGCCGGCCAGCGCCTTGTTCCGGTCGTCACCACTTAATTTCTCAATCATTCGCATCTCCTATCGTGATTAACCAACCTGATACTGCGCCTGCTTTGCAGCAGCGGCAAGTTAAGCTATAACCGCCATATGATTTACAGCAACTGGTCCGCAAATCTGCCTGCCCCGAGCCTCGACGATATTGCCGAGATCGGCAGCTCGGTGCTTGCCCGACTGCCACAGCAATTTCTGGAGAATATTACCGAAATCATCATCCAGGTGGTGGATTTTCCGGACGAAGAAACCTGCAACGATCTGGATGTGGAAAGCCCGTTTGAGATATTGGGGCTGTATGCGGGGGTTGACCTGAGCAGTAAAAGCATACTTGACCAGCCTTCTGGCCCGGATGTGATTTTCCTCTATCGCCGTCCAATCCTTGATTGCTGGTGCGAAGGCGATGATAGTTTGGCCGATATCATCACCCATGTCCTGGTGCACGAGATCGGCCATCATTTCGGGCTATCGGATGAAGCCATGGAATTAATGGAGGACGCCGCGCTGAGACATCCGAATACGCTGAATTAGCTTTGCGGATAGCACGCCTCGGTCAGATAGCTGGCGCCGCTGGCTGTGCGGTGACTCGACATCAACACAAATTGCTCCACGCGGAAGGCCGGCAGGGCCAGAATGTTGTTGGCCGCGATAAATGCCCCAATACGATCGCGCGGTGAATTCTTCAGGCGAGCCAGCGTTACATGGGGCACATAGCGCCGCTCATTGGGCGGGTCAAGCCCGGCACGGGCATGGGCGGCGTTGATCCGCGCATACAGCGCGCTCAGTTCCGCGCTGGGTGCAACGCCGACATACAAAAGCCGCGGTTTGCGCTCGCCAAATGTTGCAATACCGCGGAGCTCCAGATCAAACGAGGTAAACGGCACCTCCTGCAGCGACGCATGAACCTGGTCCGCAGTGCGCGTATCGACGTCCCCGATAAATCGCAGCGTTACATGCAGATTTTCCGCAGCAACCCATCGCGCGCCCGGTACGCCGCCCCCCATAAACGCAAATCGTTGGGCGATCTGATCCGGCAAGGCAATGGCCGAAAATAATCTGTACACTGACTATGCCTTATAAACTGTTCAGGAACTCAACCACCTGGGGTGCAATATTCCGGACAATCACGTCTATGCCCTCTGCCGTCGGATGCAGCATATCGGGCTGATTGAGTTTGGGGTCATTCACCACCCCTTCCAGAAAGAACGGATACAGCGGCACATTATATTTTTGCGCCAGCCGGGGATAAATCCCATCGAAGGCCGAAGTATATTCATCTCCCAAATTGCGTGGCGCACGCATACCGGCCAGCATCACAGGAAGCTTGCGCAGCTGAAAGTGTTTTAGAATGGCGTCAAGATTGGCATAAGCATGTTCAGGATGGAGACCGCGCAACCCATCATTGGCGCCCAGCTCAATTATCACCGCATCGGCATTGGGGCCGACCGACCAGTCAAGCCGTGCCAGACCATCCGCGGTGGTGTCACCGGAGACGCCCGCATTTTCCACTCTCACATCCATCCCAAGCGATGTCAGATGCCTTTGCAACTTCTGCGGAAATGCATTTTGCGCTGCCAAACCATATCCAGCGGACAAACTATCCCCCAGCACAACGAGAACCGGCGGCTCCTTCGCCTGCACTGTTCCTGCAACAAACATCAGGGCCAGAAAAAGAAAGCGGACTGGCCCATTGATCCAGCGCTGGATAAGTCTATGTTCAAACATGTACTTCACACGGTTGCAGGTGGTGGTTTTTGACTGATCCAATTATTCATTTTGAGAATGTGCATCTATCCCTGAACAGCAGCGCCGGAAAAGTCGACATTCTGCGCGGTGTCGATCTTAGCGTGCAAGAAGGCGAAGCGGTAGCCCTGATTGGCCCCAGCGGTTCCGGAAAATCCACTATCCTGATGGTAATGGCGGGATTGGAGCGCGCCAGTTCGGGTAGTGTGCGCGTCGCCGGGCATGATCTTGGCGGAATGAATGAGGACCAGCTTGCTGCGTTCCGCCGCGATAACACCGGCATTGTGTTTCAATCCTTTCATCTGATTGCAACCATGACTGCAATCGAAAATGTCGCCGTGCCGCTGGAGCTGGCGGGCCGGCGCGATGCGTTTGCGCGCGCGCAAGAGGCTCTGGATTCTGTCGGTCTTACACACCGTGCCGGGCATTACCCTGGACAGCTATCGGGCGGAGAGCAACAACGCGTGGCGCTGGCCCGCGCCGTTGCCGCAAAGCCGCGCATCCTTCTGGCGGATGAGCCTACGGGTAATCTGGATGGCGCAACCGGCGATCAGATCATCCAACTGATGTTCGCCTTGCAGACCCGTACCGGCGCGACCTTGTTACTGATCACCCACGATGCGTCGCTCGCTGCGCGCTGCGGCCGGGTCGTGCATCTCACTGACGGAAAGATTGCGCGTGTGACGAACGGCGCGGCGCCAGTGAAAATAATAGAAAAGTGAGTATGGAGTTGCCCATTTCCCTGCGCTTTGCCCTGCGTGAACTGCGCGGCGGGCTGCATGGCTTCTATATATTTCTGGCCTGTCTTGCCGTTGGCGTGGCGGCCATTGCGGGCGCGGGATCGCTGGGCGCGGCAATCAATGCAGGCATGCGCGGCGAGGGGCAGGCCATACTGGGTGGCGATATCGCGCTGGAACTGAACTATCGCGACGCCAGCGCAGCCGAACTGGCGTATATGCAGACGAGCGGAGAAGTGTCACTGAGCCGTGACATGCGCGCCATGGCGAAAAGTCACGCCAATGATGTGCGCACCCTGGTCGAACTGAAAGCGGTAGATGCCGCCTATCCGCTTTTTGGTGCGGTAAGCCTGCGTGGGAATATGGAACTGCAATCCGCGCTGGCGCAGCGCAACGGCGTCTGGGGTGCGGTCATCGAGAGCCCGCTGGCGCTGCGCCTGAATGCACAGGCTGGAACCATGGTACGTATTGGGGCGCAGGATTTCGAGGTGCGCGGTATTATCGTGCGCGAGCCCGATCGTGCGTCGGGCGGACTGGCGCTGGGGCCACGTGTGATGGTAGCGGCGGGGAGCCTGGACGCCACCCGGCTTGTACAACCGGGCAGCCTGCAGGTCCGGCATTACCGTATTAAATTACTTCCCGGCGCCGATCTGAAGAACTGGACGGAAGCACTGAATGCGAAATTCCCAGATGCCGCATGGCGGGTGCGCGATCGCGAAAACAGCGCGCCAAGCACCCAACAGTTTCTGGAGCAAATGGCGCTTTTCCTCACCTTGACCGGATTAACCGCGCTGGTGGTGGGCGGCGTAGGCGCAGGAAATGCCGTACACGGCTTTTTACTGCGCAAGCGTGAAACCATCGCGACGCTCAAATGCCTGGGCGCAGAAGGCGGCATGATTTTCCGCACCTATCTGGCGCAAATTATTTTACTGGCCTTTCTGGGTATCGCCATTGGGCTTGTGGCTGGCGCGGCGATCCCGTTCCTGCTGGCGTCGATACTGGCGGATATGCTGCCGGTGCCAGCGCAATTCGCGATTTATCCCCTGCCCCTGCTATATGCCAGCATATTCGGACTGGTCACCGCCATCATATTCGCCATCTGGCCGCTGGCGCGCGCGCGCGAAATTTCCGCCGCCGCGCTGTTTCGCGATATCGTTGCGCCCGTCCGGCGCTGGCCGCGCCCCGAATATATTACCGCCACCGTGGCGCTTACGGGCGCCCTGGCGGGACTGGCCTTTCTGATTGCGGGAGATGCGCGTTTTGCATTCTGGTTTGTGGCCGGAATTGCGGCGAGTTTCGTGTTGTTGCGCCTGCTTGCGGCGGCGATCATGGCGCTGGCGCGAAAATTACCCAGTCCGTCACGTCCCGAATTGCGCCTGGCGCTGGCCAATTTGCATCGGCCCGGCAGCCCTGCACCTGCGGTATTACTCTCGCTTGGCCTTGGTCTGTCACTGCTGGTTACCATCGCGATGGTTGAGGGCAACATAACACGGCAGGTAAATGAGCGGGCGTCGACCCTGGCGCCGTCGTTTTTCTTCCTTGATATTCAGTCTGCAGACGTCGAGGCGTTCAGGCTGCTCGCGGGTCGCTTTAACGGCGTATCGGAAGTTGACAGTATGCCAACGCTGCGTGGCAGGATCGTTCGCATCAAGGACATGCCCGCAACGCCGGAATCCGTGCCGCAAGAGGCGCGCTGGGCGCTGCGCGGCGACCGGGTGCTAAGCTTTGCCAGTGCGCCGCCCGAGGATACTGAACTCGCTGCTGGCGAATGGTGGCCGCCGGAATATACGGGGCCGCCGCTGCTGTCGCTGGATGCATCCCTTGCCGCAAACATGGGGCTTGGGGTTGGCGATACGCTGACGGTCAATGTGCTGGGGCGCGACATTGAAGCGCGCATCGCCAATCTGCGCCGCATCGATTGGTCCACCATGGGGGTGAATTTCGCGCTGATTTTT
>Ga0209024_1001607_pt1 | contig 17245 bp, 15 predicted proteins | sample AutmiccommunBRH5_FD_187380 | JGI IMG/M metagenome (GOLD analysis project Ga0209024, IMG submission 187380) | Deep subsurface microbial communities from Mt. Terri, Switzerland - Autotrophic microbial communities BRH/5 (SPAdes) (version 2) | ecosystem: Environmental > Aquatic > Deep subsurface >...
GCCTGGCAAAAGTTAACAAACTTATCCACAGCTCACCAAAATGCTGGAACCAAAATAGAACAAGCCAAGGCCGAATCGGCACATTCAGGTTCTTCGTGATTCGTTCACGCACTAAATATAGTAGCTCAGATATAGTAAACACCGATTCATTGAATTCGGGAAGCCTCAATAAATTAATTTTCAATGACGCACCAAAAAGGACGCGAAAAAGTCCCGCCAAAATATTCATGATCAAAGATTTAAGTTTAGCATTTCGGAGTAAGTGGTTTAGTTTGGAACCAATCCGGCAAGAACGATAAGACGGCCCAGGAAACCAATGAACGATATGTCAAACGGCATCGCTAAGATGCGCGCCCGCGGCCAGGGACTGGTGGGCAACCTGATTGGTACGCCTAGGGCTCGGCTGGTGCTGCTTGGCGCTATAGGGCTGATTGCATTGGTACTGGTTGGATCCTGGTTATATGGCCGGTATTCCCATGTATATGTAACGGATTCCCGGCTTTCCTCGACCATGGTGTCGATCAGCAGCCGGGCTGCGGGATGGATTGCCAGCTTTCCAGCCAAAGAAGGCGCAACTGTTCGCAAAGGCGATCTTCTGGTTGAGATTGATGCGCGCGAGGCCAATCTGATGCTGGCCGAATTGGATGCAGGCCTGGAAGCCGTACGGGCCGAAAAAGCCGCATTGACTCTTAGCCGTGATCAGGTGGACCAGCGTACCAAAAGCCAGTTCGAGATGGCCCAGGCAATGCTTAACGAGGTGCAGGCGCGATCCAGTGGCGCAGCATCGGATTTGCAGCTCGCGCAGGCCGACTTCAAACGTATAGCTTCTTTGTACAAGGATAAAGTGATCGCAGCCCAGCGCTGGGAAACAGAACGTAACCGGCTGACCAAGGCCCAGCAGGAAAGCCAACGTGCGCAGGCGGCGGTGGAGGCTGGCCGTGCCTCGATGGCGACGGCGCAGGCCGCGCGCATTGAACTGCAGGTGCTGGACGAACGGTTGCGGATGATGACGGCGCAGGAAACACGGCTTATGACCCAGCGTGAGCGTCAGGCGCTGGATATTTCCGACCGTGCAGTGAAAAGCCCGATCGGTGGCGTCATTGATGAAACCTTTGCCAATCCCGGTGAATATGTGCGCCCTGGGCAAAGGCTGTTGATGGTTCATGACCCGAATAACATATGGGTCAACGCCAACATAAAAGAAGGCGAAATCCGCTATGTCAAAATCGGCGCCCACGCCACCGTGTCTGTGGACGCCTATCCCGATGAAAAATTTGATGGCAAGGTAGTCCGCATCGGCAACGCCGCGACCAGCCAGTTCGCCCTGTTGCCCAACCCCAATCCCAGCGGGAATTTCACCAAGATCGCCCAGCGGCTTGAAGTGCGCATTGATGTGGAGCAGCGCGATCATATGTTAAAGCCCGGTATGATGGTAGAGGTCGCCGTTGACATCGAAGGACGATAGCCCTGCCGCGTCTGGTTCCTCTCCGCCCACCGGCCCGGCAACCTCTGCTTTAATCGCCGAGAAATTCGCCGAGTATGGCCCCAATTACCGTTGGCTTGCCGTCATGACGGCGATGCTGGGAACCCTGGCGACGCTGTTACCTGCGACGATTGTCAATGTTGTGATCCCGGAGATCATGGGCGCCTTTGGCATTGGCCAGGACAAGGCGCAATGGCTCGCCACCGGATTTCTCGCCTCCAGCACCATCACCATGCTTGCCAATAGTTGGATGGTGCATTCGTTCGGCGTACGTTTTACCTTCGTGGTCAGCCTTTGCTTTTTCACGTGCGGGTCGATTGCCGGGTTGTTTGCCCCCAATGAAGATATGCTGATCGCCGTACGCGTATTTCAGGGCGCGTCTGCGGGCATGATGACACCGCTGACCATGATGATCATGTTTCAGGTATTTCCGCCCGAACAGCGTGGCCGCGCCATGGGGATTTTCGCCATGGGGACCGTGATGGCCCCCGCCCTTGGCCCAAGTCTCGGCGGCCTGCTTATCGACAATTTTGGCTGGCGGTACATTTTCCTTATGGAACTGCCGTTGTTAATTGCGGCTATTGCAGTTGGCTCAATTTTTCTGACAGACCGGGAAGCAACCGGGCCGCGTGAGAAGTTTGACTGGACCGGTTTGGTGCTGGTGTCGACGTTCGTCGGCACATTGCTCGTCGGCCTAAGCGAGGGACAGGATCAGGGCTGGCATGAAAATTTTGTGCTGACCTGTCTGATAACGGCAGGCGTCAGTTTTGTCTTATTTTTAGCGTGGGAGCTGATCACACCGCAGCCATTGCTGCAATTACGGGTTTTCCTGCAACCCGGTTTTGCGGCGGCGTCAATCGTAATTTTTATTTTCGGCGCCGGGCTTTACGGCTCGACCTATCTGACGCCACTTTTTTTGCAGACCGTACAGGGGAGCACCGCGCTTTCAGCCGGATTGATGCTGATGCCGCCCGGGCTGATCATGCTGTTCGTGTTTCCGGTTGCAGGCGCCATGAGTGACCGGTTTCGGGCGAATATTCCGATGATTATCGGTCTGCTGATTTTCGCCTTTTCCTGCTATCTGCTAACTGGCCTTGATATTAATGCGCCGTTTGTGACGATTACCATCTGGGTGATGATTGGGCGCGTGGGGCTCGGCATGGTCATGCCTGCGATGACCGCGGCCTCGATGGGAGGAATGCCGTTGCATCTGATTTCGCAGGCCTCCGGTACAAATAATTTCATCCGGCAGCTCGGTGGCGCGTTTGGCGTCAACCTCACCTCGATTATTCTGGCCCAGCGCACGGATTTCTTTCTGGAGGCGATGACAGCGACCCAGACATCGGCCAACACCGCTACGCTGGACCTGCTGGACAAACTTTCCGGGTTTTTCGATATGGCGGGCCTGACCGAACTGACGCGGGCGGATGTGGCGCTGTTTTATCTGGGCCGGATGATCACTTCCCAGGCCTATATGCTGGCGTTTCGGGACGCATTTACGCTGCTGACCTGGGTGTTTGTCCTGGCGGTAATCCCGGCTTTGATGATCCGCAAGCGGCCCACGCCCCCTGCGCCGGTCCCCGTGACGGCGACCCCGGCCCCCGTTGGCCAGTTACGCGCAGCACCGGCTGGCGAATAGCTTCCGGGATATGCTAGACTATTAAAATCAGCATCACAGGCATTCAGGACCGGTTATTTAGGATAGCTCATGGCGAAGAAACCAACAGTGGAAGAATGGCGCGCGCTGGCGGCCAAGGAACTGGGCAAGCGCCCGCTGGATACGCTGACCTGGCACACGCCGGAAGGCATTGACATCAAGGCGCTCTATACAGCGGCAGATGTCGCGGGCCTGGATTTTGCCGACAGCCTGCCCGGCTTTTCGCCCTATGTGCGGGGCGTCAAGGCCAGCATGTATGCGGGCCGCCCCTGGACGGTGCGCCAATATGCCGGTTTTTCCACAGCTGAAGAATCCAATGCCTTTTACCGGCGCAATCTGGCCGCAGGGCAAAAGGGGCTTTCGGTCGCCTTCGATCTGGCCACCCATCGCGGCTATGACAGCGATCATCCGCGCGTCACCGGCGATGTGGGCAAGGCCGGCGTAGCCATTGATTCCGTCGAGGATATGAAAATCCTGTTCGACGGTATTCCGCTGGACGAAATGTCGGTGTCGATGACCATGAACGGCGCAGTGATCCCCATCCTCGCCAACTACATTGTCGCAGCCGAAGAACAGGGTGTGACGCCTGATAAACTGGCGGGTACGATTCAAAACGACATTCTGAAAGAGTTCATGGTGCGCAACACCTATATCTATCCCCCCGAACCCAGCATGCGCATTGTGGCCGACATTATCGGCTACGCCTCCAAACATATGCCGAAGTTCAACACGATTTCAATTTCCGGCTATCACATGCAGGAAGCGGGCGCCACGCAAGTGCAGGAACTGGCCTTCACCCTGGCCGATGGCAAGGAATATGTGCGCGCCGCCATGGCCGCCGGGCAGGATGTGGATGAATTTGCGCCCCGCCTGTCGTTCTTCTTCGCCATCGGCATGAATTTTTTCATGGAAGTGGCGAAGCTGCGGGCCGCGCGTCTGCTGTGGGCCGAGATCATTGGCGGGTTCAATGCGAAAAATCCGCAAAGCGCCATGCTGCGCACCCATTGCCAGACCAGCGGTGTGTCGCTGACCGAGCAGGATCCCTACAATAACGTGGTGCGCACGGCGTTTGAGGCGATGGCGGCGGCCCTTGGCGGCACCCAGAGCCTGCATACGAATGCACTGGATGAAGCCATTGCTCTGCCTACGGATTTTTCAGCCCGCATCGCGCGTAACACGCAACTTATCCTTCAGGAAGAAACCGGCGTGTGTAATGTGGTCGATCCGCTGGGCGGTTCCTATTACATAGAGGCGCTGACCAATGAACTGGCGGTGGCCGCGCGCAGCCTGATTGCCGAGGTTGAAGAACTGGGCGGCATGACCAAGGCGGTCGCAAGCGGTATGCCCAAGCTGAAAATCGAGGAAGCCGCGGCGCGCCGTCAGGCCCGCATTGATCGCGGCGAAGAAGTGATTGTCGGCGTCAACCGCTACCAGACCGACAGCAAGGAGCAGATGGAAATTCTGGACGTGGATAACGCCGCCGTGCGGGAGTCGCAAATTGTGCGGCTGAAAAAAACCCGAACCAATCGCGACGAGGCCAAATGCAAGGCCGCGTTGGAAGCTATGACCAGGGGGGCAGCGGGGAACGGCAATCTGCTCGCGCTGGCGGTGGACGCGGCGCGCGCGCGCGCAACGGTGGGCGAAATTTCTGACGCCATGGAAGAAGTATTCGGCCGTCACCGCGCCCAGGTTCAATCCATTGCGGGTGTGTATGGCGCGGCTTATGAAGGCGATGCGGGTTTTGAAAAAATCCAGCGCGATGTCGAAGCGTTTGCAAAAGACGAAGGCCGCCGCCCGCGCATGCTGGTGGTGAAAATGGGTCAGGACGGCCATGATCGGGGCGCCAAGGTGATTGCAACAGCGTTCGCCGATATCGGCTTTGACGTGGATGTCGGGCCGCTGTTCCAGACGCCCGCGGAAGTCGCGCGCGATGCGGTGGAAAATGACGTGCATGTGGTGGGTGTTTCATCCCAGGCGGCGGGGCATAAAACGCTGGTTCCGGAACTGATCGCGGAACTGAAAAAACAGGGCGCGGAAGACATCATGGTGATTTGCGGCGGCGTTATTCCGCAACAGGATTATGATTTTCTTTACAAGGCGGGGGTTTCGGGCATCTTTGGCCCGGGCACCAATATTCCGCTGGCCGCTGCAAAAATTCTTGAACTCATCCGCGCGCATCGTCCGTTAGCGGCAGAATAGGAGCCTCAAATGGGTGTCGTTATTCCCTATGTCCGTGAACTGACGTTTGAATATGGCGCGATGGAGCAGATCTCGCCCTTGATCCGCCGCGTGATTGCGCGCAATCCCAGCGGTTTTACCCAGCATGGCACCGGCACCTATATCATCGGTAAAGGCAAAGTCGCAGTAATCGACCCCGGTCCGCTGGATATGGATCATGTGCACGCCATTGTGGACGGGCTGAAGGGCGAAACCATCACCCATATTCTGATCACCCACACCCATATGGATCATTCACCCGCCACGACGCCGTTGAAGAAACTGACGGGCAATCCGCCATCCTACGGCCATGGCCCGCATGGCTCCGGCAAAGGCGTGCTTACGGGGCAGACCGTCGAGGCGGGCGGAGACAGGGATTTCGTGCCGGATGTCACGGTGCGCCATGGCGATATTATCAAAGGCGACGGCTGGACGGTGGAATGCGTGCATACGCCGGGCCATACGTCCAACCATATCTGTTTTGCATTGCGCGAGGAAAAAGCGCTGTTCACCGGCGATCATGTGATGGGCTGGTCAACGACGGTTATTTCGCCCCCCGATGGCGACATGAAAGACTATATGCACAGCCTGGATATTCTGCTGCCGCGTGACGATGAAATCTATTGGCCAACCCACGGCCCGGCCATCAAACACCCGCAGGATTTTGTGCGTGCTTATATCGGCCACCGCTTTGAGCGCGAGGCGCAGATCGGCGCCTGCCTGAAAGACGGCGTTGGCCGCATCACCGATATGGTGCCGCGCATGTACAAGGACGTAGATTCAAAACTCTGGCCCGCCGCCGGGCGCTCGGTGCTGGCGCATCTGCTGCACATGGTCGAAACCGGCCGCGCGAAGTGTGACGGCGAGCCTGGGCCGGACTCGGTTTACAAGGCTGCGTAATAAGGGGAACCGTCAACAGATATTGTTGACGGTCGTCTGAATGCGCTAACCTACGGAGCAGGCCCTGATGTCAGTGCGTAATTTGCAGTCCCTGTTCGCGCCTCAAAGCATCGCCCTGATCGGCGCCAGCCAGCGGCCGGGATCGGTGGGTCAGGTGCTGATGAAAAACCTGCTCGGTCAGGGATTTACGGGGCCGATCCTGCCGGTAAATCCCAATGAGACGATGATAGCGTCGCTCACCGCCTACAAGGACGTGGCAAGCCTGCCAGTCACCCCGGACCTTGCGGTGATTTGCACACCCCCCGCCACCGTGCCCGGTCTGATCGATGCGCTGGGTCAACGTGGCGTCAAGGCCGCCATCGTCATCACCGCCGGATTTGCCGAACTGGGCGCGGAAGGACGCGCCCTTCAGCAAAAATTGTTGCAGGCGGCCAGGCCGCGCCTGCTGCGCATCATCGGGCCGAATTGCGTGGGCATGCTGGTGCCCGGCGTCAACCTGAACGCCAGTTTCGCCCCGGTGAATGCCCTACGCGGCAAGCTGGCCTTTGTTACCCAATCGGGCGCGGTTCTGACCTCGGTGCTGGATTGGGCGGCGTCGCGTAATATTGGTTTTTCGCACATGGTGTCGCTGGGCGGAATGGCGGATGTGGATTTTGGCGACATGCTGGATTACCTCGCCAGTGATACCGATGTCAGCGCGGTACTGCTGTATGTGGAATCGATCACCCATGCGCGCAAATTCATGTCGGCGGCGCGCGCCTGCGCCCGCATTAAACCGGTCATCGTCATCAAGGCGGGCCGTCATGCGGAAGGGGCGAAAGCCGCAAGCTCGCACACCGGTGCGCTGGCCGGATCGGACGACGTCTATGAGGCCGCATTCCGCCGCGCGGGCATGTTGCGGGTGACCTTGCTGGATGAATTATTCGAGGCGGTGGAAACCCTGTCCGCCGGGATACGCCCCTATGGCGAACGCCTGGCGATCCTCACCAATGGCGGGGGCATTGGGGTGCTGGCGACAGACGAGCTTATCGATGATGGCGGCGCGCTGGCGTCCCTGTCCGGGGCAACCCTGGCGCGATTGAATAAGGCGCTCCCGGTTACCTGGTCGCATGGCAACCCGGTGGATATTATCGGCGACGCCCCCGGCGCACGTTATGCCGAGGCCACCCGCGCCTTGCTGGAAGATGAAAATGTGGACGCGCTGCTGGTGCTGAATTGCCCAACTGCAATCGCCAACAGCCGCGACGCCGCGCAGGCGGTGCTGGATAATATTCATGATACGCGCAAGCCGGTGCTGACCAGCTGGCTCGGTGGCGCCAGCACAGGGCCGGCGCGGGCGCTGTTCCGCGCGGCCGGGGTCCCCAGCTACGATACGCCCACCCAGGCGGTGCGGGCGTTCGGGCATATGCTGCGCTACCGCCGCAACCAGGATTTGCTCATGCAGACTCCCGCTGGTGGCGGCGAGGCGGCGCACAGCAGCGATCGCGGAGAAGTGCGTGAGATAATTGACAGGGCGTTGCACGAACAGCGTGAATGGCTGAGCGAGGCAGAGGCGAAATGCGTGCTGGCGGCCTATGGCGTTCCGGTGGTGGAAACCCGCGTTGCAAAAACCCCGGACGAGGCGGGCGAAATTGCCAGTGCGTTCGGCGGCCTGGTGGCGCTGAAAATCATGTCGCGCGATATCACCCATAAATCCGATGCGGGGGGCGTGGCGCTGGGCCTGGAAGGCGCGGATATGGTGCGCGCCACGGCGCAAGCGATGCTGGCGCGGCTTGCGCGCACGCATCCTCAGGCGCAGATTGATGGCTTCAGCGTGCAGCCCATGATCAGCGAGAAAGGCGCGGTCGAACTTATTATTGGCGTCAATACGGATGCGACCTTCGGCCCGGTGATTTTGTTTGGCGAAGGCGGCGTAAGTGTGGAAATCACCGCTGACAAGGCGATTGGCCTGCCCCCGCTGAATGACGTTCTGGCGCGCGAACTGATTGACCGGACCCGGATTGTGCGGCGGCTGCACGGCTACCGCAATGTGCCGCCTGCGGATATGGACGCGATTGTTCGCGTGCTGGTTTCAATGTCAGGTCTCGCCGCTGACTTTGCAGAGGTGGCCGAGCTGGATATCAATCCATTGATCGCCTCGGCCAAAGGCGTCATGGCGCTGGATGCGCGCATTCGCATCGCCCCGGCTGTTGGCGAACCGGCGGATCGCCTTGTCATCTCGCCCTATCCCGCACAGCTTGCCCGCGTGATCACCACCAAATCCGGCGCGCATTATGATCTGCGCCCGATCCGCCCGGAGGATGAGCCTGCGCTGATTGCGATGGTTGAGGCACTGGATCCGGAGGATGCGCGGCTGCGGTTTTTATCGATGATGCGCCATATGCCGCATCAGCTGGCGGCGCGCCTGACGCAGATCGATTATGACCGGGAAATGGCGTTTGTGGCGCTGGGTGAAGACGGCATCAGCGGCGTCGTGCGGCTTGCCGCCGATCCGGACGGCGAGAAAGCGGAATTTGCCGTGCTGGTGCGCAGCCGGCTGAAGGGCACAGGGCTGGGCCTGGCCTTGATGCAGGAAATTATCGATTACGCCAAAATGCGGGGCATCGGCGAAGTGACCGGCGATATTCTGACCGAGAACAGAGCAATGCGCGCGATGGCGCATGAACTAGGCTTTGTCACCCTGACAAATAGCGCCGAACCCGGACAGGTGCGGGTCAGTCTCGATTTGCGCGGGGACGGCCGCTGAATATTCTTTGTTCCGCTGGCGGGGCGGGCTTAGTTTGAGCGTAATGGCGGAAAGTTCGGGACGAAGTCCGAACTCGGAGCCACGCGCGCAGGGTTGGTGTGGCGGCTGCACGCAAACAAGATGGCGGAGAGGGTGGGATTCGAACCCACGAGACAGTTTCCCGCCTACACGCTTTCCAAGCGTGCGCCATCGACCACTCGGCCACCTCTCCCCGGCATATTCATGTGCGGCGCGCACTATAGCTGGCGTGAGCGAGGAAGCAACTCGGCTTTGCACTTATATGTTATTTTCCACGATATTTTGTAATATCAGGCGCATTCTGGCCGAATGGGATTGATAATAGCGGCAAGGAGGCAACAGTGAGTGGAGTTTTGCGGCATTGGCGGGCCGGGGTGCGGCTTCTTGGCGGCGCTCTGATCGTACTGGGTGCGGTGGCGCTGCTGTCCGATCTGCACATTACAGGCGGCGGGCTGGCGTACCGCCCTGTAGCGGCTGGGGAATATTGGCATAAATGGGACCCGCCCAGCCTTAATCTGTTGCAGGCCATTGTTGAGCGGTATCTGCTGCCACAATTATGGAGTCATGTGCTGCTGCCGTTGCTGTTGGCCCCGGCATGGATCGTGACCACACTTAAGGGTGCGGTGTTGATGGGGATCAGCTTTATTCGAAAATCCACCTAGTTCCTCATCTCCGCCCATAGCGCGGTCAACCCTTCGCGATAAGTGGGATAGGCCAGCCGCACCCCCAGTTCGCTCTTGATGCGGTCATTGCGCACCCGGCGATTGTCCCGGTAGAAACTTCGCGCCATGGGACTGAGATCCGCATCCGCCAACGCCACCAGCGGCGGCGGCGGGACACCCGCCAGAATGCAGGCAAAGGCTGTGACATCCGCACCGGATGCGGGTTCATCGTCGCACACATTATAGAAGGCGCCGGGATTGGGCTTTGCGATGGAGGCGTGTAACACGGTGGCGATATCCTGCACGTGAATGCGTGAAAAAAGCTGTCCCGGCGCATCTATGCGCCGCGCAGTTCCCGCCAGCGCATTCACCAGCGCGTTTCGGCCCGGGCCGTAAATACCCGCCAGCCGGAATATATGCAGCGGCAGGCCATGGGTTATGTGCAGCGCCTGCCAGCCTGCTTCGGCCTGGGCGCGCCATGTGCTGCGGCCTGGGCCAGGTTGCACCGGGGTGGTCTCGTCCACCACGCCGCCGCCATGATCGCCGTACACCCCGGTCGTGGATAAATACCCAACCCAGTCGAATTGCCGCGCGCGGCGCGTCAGGCTTTCGCCCGCCGCCTGCAACACCGGGTCTCCGTCTGAATCTGGGGGAATGCTGATCAACAGATGCGTTACCCCGTCCAGCCACGCGTCTTCAAAGGCATGCTGCGGCCCGAAGGCCTTCATATGGGGGTCATCCACCGGAATGCGGCTGGTTCCCGCCACTACAAAGCCCTCATGCTGTAGCCCGGCAGCCAAAACCCTGGCGCTATAGCCAAGACCAAAACAAAATAGCGAACTTGCGCGAACAGTCATCTTGCTAGTATTTAGGCGCATGCAGCACATCACACAAGCGGGACTCTTTGGCGTGGCGTTATTATTCGCCGCGGTCGTGGGCCCCGCGGCGGCTCAGACCAATACGGTTGAGGCCGCCCAGTATCGCGCCTGTCTGGCCAAGACTGAAAGCAATCCCGATGTGGCTTATGATGATGCGCTTGTGTGGCGTGATCAGGGCGGCGGAGTGCCGGCCCAGCATTGCGCAGCGGTGGCGCTGGTGGCGCTGGGTAAATATGCGGAGGCCGCAACGCGTCTTGCGGCGCTGGCCGAAGTATCGGGCGGGCGCGCCATGGCTCCGGCCCTGCTGGGGCAGGCGGGAAATGCCTGGTTGCTGGCTGAATTTCCTTCAAACGCCCTGAGCGTGCTCAGCGCCGCCTTGACCACCGGTGTGCAAAAACTTGCACCACAAGAGGAGGCGGATTTACGAATCGATCGCGCGCGCGCGCTGGCGGCCCTTGAACGCTGGGCCGAAGCGGAAAATGATCTTGGCAAAGCACTGTCGCTTGATCCTGAACGCGCCGCTGCCTATGTGTTTCGTGCGACGGCCCGGCGTATGGAAAACAAACTTGATCTGGCGCTGGAAGATTTGCAGCTTGCCCTGGCGCTCGTACCAAAAGATCCGGCCGCTTTGCTGGAACGCGGTATCGTCTATCGTCTGCAGGAAAAGCCTGAACTGGCACGCGCTGACTGGCTTGCGGCGATTGCGGCGGAACCGGAAGGTAAGGCGGCGGAAGCCGCGCGCGGTAATCTGGAAAAACTCGATCTGAAGACCCAGTGAATTAATCCCATTCCGCGCGCACGGCGTGATCCGTTTCATGCGCCAGACTTTCGCGGCGGTATGCCGCAATGTCTGGCGCGGGCGCCAGTTGCCGGATTGCCCACACCGCCATGGCGCGCACCAGCGCGGACGCATCCCTGAGCAACGGCGTAATGGTGGACAACAGAGCCGTATCGCCACTATTGCCTGCCGCGATCAGGCAGTTGCGCACAAATCTGTCGCGCCCGGTACGCTTGACCGGCGATCCGGAAAACCGCAAACGAAATGCCGCATCATCCAGGCGCAGCATTTCAGCCAGCGTAGTTTTCGATAAATCAGTAGACGGATGAAAAGCCACTTCGCGCGCCTGTTGCGCCCATTTGTTCCACGGGCATACCGCCAGACAGTCATCGCAGCCATAGACCCGATTGCCCATGGGGATGCGAAACTCGCGGTCGATATGGCCCTTATGTTCGATCGTCAGATAGGAAATACAGCGTTGCGCGTCCAGTATGTTGGGGCCGGGAAAGGCGCGGGTCGGGCATATATCCAGGCAGGCGCGGCAACTGCCGCAATGGTCTGTTTCCGGTGCATCAAACGGCAAGGCAAGTTCCGTAAAAATCGCCCCCAGAAACAGCCATGAACCAAACTGCCGGGATACCAGGTTGGTATGTTTTCCCTGCCAGCCCAGGCCAGCGCTTGCCGCCAGCGGTTTTTCCATCACCGGCGCGGTATCCACAAACACTTTCACGGCCGCGCCTGATTCGGCGTGCAGCCAGCGTGCAACCTGTTTCAGGCGTTTTTTGATGACATCATGATAATCGCGGCCCTGTGCGTAACATGAAATATTGGCATTACTCCGTTGAGCGAGTTTTTCCATCGGGTTTTCGTTTGGGCCGTAATTCATGCCCAGCATGATGACGCTGCGCACCTCTGGCCACAGTACGCACGGATCGGCGCGCCTGTCCGCCTTTGCCGCCAGCCAGTCCATGTCCCCATGCCGGCCAAGATTCAGAAATTCCTGAAAATGTGCGGCTGCGGCGCCTATGGCGTCGGGTGGCGAAATGCCTATGGCGTCAAACCCGGCTGCGTGCGCCTGCGCCAGTAATGCCGGTTTTAGCGCGATGCCGGTGGCGGCGTTCAAAAATCCAGATCCAGATAATGTGCGGGCGGCGTAAGGCCTGCGACACGATCAGCCAGGATCGGCCGTAAACTTGGCCGTGATTTCACGGGCGCGTACCAATCCTTGACCGCGGGGTAATCATCCCACGGCACCGCGCCCAGATAATCCAGGCACGATAGCTGGGCGGCTGCTGTAATGTCGGCGAGGCCAAATTCTTCGCCGGCCAGCCAGCGCCGCCGTTCCACCAGATAGGCTATGTAATTGAGATGCACCCGCAGATTGGCCTGTCCGGCGCGGATTGTGTCGCCCGATGGATTGGATCGGCTGGTCAGGCGCTTGTTCACTTTTTCGTACAGGATATAGGTTGTGACTTCGCGCTGAAATTTATGGTCGAACCAGGCGATCAGCCGCCGCGTTTCGGCGCGCAGCACAGGATCAAAGCCCATCAGGCGGCGGTCTGGATAGGCCTCGTCCAGATACTCGCAGATCACCTGACTGTCGGCGATCACCAGCCGCTCGCCTTCTTCTACCAGCACCGGGACTTCGGCCGCCGGGTTCAGCGCCAGAAATTCGGGGCGCCGCTCCCACGGCAATTCGGTGCGCAGTTCAAACCCCAGGCCTTTCTCGGCCAGGGCGATACGCACTTTTCGGCAAAACGGCGAAAGCGGAATGTGATATAAACGGCGCATTCACGGACTGTAGAGTATTTTTCTGCTAATACCATAATCTACGCGATGCTATATGCCTCTGACAATGAAACCATCCAAGGGTTATTTGAGTGCCGATTTTACATCTTGTCGTTTTGGCCATCGTGCAGGGTATTACTGAATTTTTTCCTATTTCATCCTCTGCGCATTTGATCCTTACTCCAAAGATCATGGGCTGGGTGGACCAGGGCCCGTTGATTGATCTGGCGGTGCATATTGGCACCCTGCTGGCGGTGATCCTGTATTTCCGCGCGGAAATGATCCGCATGACCCTGGGGGGAGTTTCCTTGCTGCGCGGGCGCTATACAGAGGACGCACGGCTGTTTTTGCTGTTGAGCCTGGCCAGTATTCCGGCGTTTGCCGCGGGCGCCGCCATTTATGCGCTGGGCGGCAATGAAATGATGCGCAATGTCGAGCTGATCGGCTGGACAACCCTGATTTTTGGTGTGCTGCTGTATATTGCCGACCAGTATGGCGAAAAACTGTACCGATTGGAGCATGTCACGTACCGGAATGCCCTTATCATTGGCCTTGCCCAGACCATGGCCCTGATCCCCGGGGTCAGCCGTTCCGGCAGCACCATGACGGCCGCGCGGTTTCTGGGGATGGAACGTGCCGAGGCCGCACGGTTTTCGTTTTTAATGTCGATCCCAGTCACCATGGCGGCGGGGGGACTCGGGGCCATCGAGATAATTAAGTCCGGGCAGGCGGATCTGCAGATCGACGCAGTTATTTCCGGCGCCGTGGCGTTTTTGACGGCCCTGTTCGCCATCTCGGTGCTGATGCGCTGGCTGGCCACGTCCAGCTTTACGCCGTTTGTGATTTACCGGGTGATTTTGGCCATTGGCCTGCTGGTGTGGACCTATTTTTAAGCCGGTTTACTGGCTTCGAACTGGCCCGTTCGGCGATACCGGTACAGATAGGTCGGCAGGACCACTTCGGCCGAGGTTGGCTGGGTAATGCCCAGATCCTTTAGCGTCAGCGCACCTTCCGGCACAATATTATCGGTTTCCAGCAGCCGCACCTGATCCACCGTCAGCAGCGGTTTGGGCAGGATTTGCAGCAGTGCCGCCTGTATTCGCGCCGCAAAGAACGGCAATGGCAGTAATAAGCGCCGCCGTGCGGTATATTCCAGCACCATCTCCAGAATCTGCCGCATCGTATAAATGTGTGGCCCGCCCAGTTCGTATGTCTTGCCATCGGTTGACGGATCGTCCAGCGCGCGGACAATGGCGTCGGCCACGTCGCCCACATAGACGGGTTGAAACAGCGTATGACCGCCGCCAATCAGCGGCAACGCAGGAAGCATGCGCGCCAGCATCGCGAATCGGTTAAAAAAATCATCCTCCGGTCCGAACACCACGGATGGGCGCATGATCGTAGCAGTGGGGAAATGCTCGCGCACCGCAAGCTCGCCAGCGGCCTTGCTGCGGGCATAGAGGGAGGATGAGGCCGCATCCGCGCCGATGGCGGATACATGCACCAGCTTGCGCACACCGGCGGCTTTGGCGGCGCGGGCAATGGCTTCAGCGCCCTGGGCCTGCACTTTGGTAAATTTCTGCGGTCCGCTTTCATGCAGAATGCCAACCAGATTAATCACGCGATCCGCGCCACGCATGGCCTGAACGATAGAGCTTTCATACCGGATATTGGCTTGCACCGGCTCGATCTGCCCGACATCGCCCATGGGCTTGAGATAGCCCGCCAGATTGGGTTGGCGCACCGCAGCCCGCACCCGTGCTCCGCGCTTGGCCAGCCTGCGGATTACATGGCGGCCAATAAAGCCGGACCCGCCAAAAACGGTGATAAGTTCGTTCGCCATCGGGTTATCTTACCTTCTGCACAATGTTGAATCAGCCCTTTTAACCTATACTGCCCGTACCCGTATAGCATTGAGTAATGCAGCATTTGCAGGGTCACCCCCAAATAATCTTTGACATTACGGCCCTGCATGGCTACCTCAACCCCCTGACTATCCTGATACTGTGCCCAGGTGGCGGAATTGGTAGACGCACTAGCTTCAGGTGCTAGCGCTCGCAAGGGCGTGGAAGTTCGAGTCTTCTCCTGGGCACCATCCGCCTTCGCTAATTTTGGCGAAGCAAAAATTTAGCTGCGGCGCGCCGGCGCCGGAGCGCGCGACGCGGATGTCGCGCCGTAGTTCCGCAGGAATGAAGGCGGACTGTTCTGCTACGAGGTTGCTTCACATGAACGTTGATCTGCATATTGGTGATCTGCCGGACAACATCTCGTTCGGGAGTTGTGTCGCCATCGACACCGAGGCCATGGGGCTGAACCCCCACCGCGACCGGCTCTGTCTGGCGCAGCTTTCGGCGGGCGACGGCACCGCGCATCTGGTGCGTTTCAACATGGACGACTATAACGCTCCCAATCTTACGCGCCTGCTGCGTGATCCAAATGTGATCAAGCTGTTTCACTTCGCGCGTTTTGATGTGGCCATGCTGAAACATTATCTGGGCGCTGACACCGCGCCGATTTATTGCACCAAGATCGCGTCACGTCTGGTGCGCACCTATACCGACCGGCATGGCCTGCGCGATGTGGTCAAGGATTTGCTTGGTCATGAAGTTTCCAAACAGCAGCAAAGCTCGGACTGGGGCGATCCCAATCTGAATGAGGCGCAACTGAAATATGCAGCATCTGATGTGCTGCATCTGCATGCGCTGAAAGCGAAACTGGACGAAATGCTGGCCCGCGAAGGGCGCACCGCGCTTGCCAGGGCCTGCTTTGACTTTCTACCGGTGCGCGCCGAACTGGATCTGCTAGGATGGCCGGAAATGGATATTTTCTCGCATTAGTGTATGATTCGGCTTTGCGTCCCCCATTGGGAAACCCGTATGAGTGTAGAAAAGCCGTTCTCCATCCCTGATATAGCCGCCCCCGGCGGTCCCGCCGAACTGGCGGCGGCGCGCCGTGTGCTGGAGATCGGCGCGCGGGCATTACTATCCATGGCGGAAACCCTGGATGGGGCGTTTGTCGCGGCCCTGGATGTTCTGGGCGCGGTCAAGGGGCGGGTGATTGTCACCGGCATGGGGAAAAGCGGCCATATCGCGCGCAAGATTGCCGCCACCTTCGCTTCCACGGGCACACCTGCGCAATTCATACATCCGGCCGAGGCCAGCCACGGCGATCTGGGCATGATCACCGGCGCCGACGCCTGTCTGATGTTGTCCAATTCCGGCGAGACGCCGGAACTTGGCGATATCATCGCGCATACGCGGCGCTTTGGCATTCCCCTGATCGGCATTGCGCGCAACCCGGACAGCACTCTGTTGCGCGCCGCGGATGTGGCGCTGGTGCTGCCGCCCGCACCGGAAGCCTGCCCGATGGGATTGGCGCCCACGACGTCGACGACCGCTTCACTGGCGCTTGGCGATGCGCTTGCGGTGGCGCTGATGGAGCGCAAGGGATTTTCCGCCGATGATTTCCGGCTGCTGCATCCCGGCGGCCAGATCGGTAAATCCCTGCTGCGCGTTGCGGATATCATGCATATGGGCGACGGCTTGCCACTCGCGCCACTGGACATGCCGATGAACGAAGTGCTGATGGTCATGACGCAGCAAAGATTCGGGTGCGCCGGGATTATTGGTCCAGACGGCAGCCTGGCAGGCATAATCACGGACGGGGATTTGCGCCGTCATACGATTACCGGCGATCTGCTGAAACTAACGGCGGCGCAGGTTATGACCGCTAAACCGAAAACCATTCATCAGGGCGCATTGGCCGTCGAGGCCCTCGGGCTGATGGCGGGTAAAATCACCTGTTTATTTGTGACCGCGCAGGCCGCAAGCCAACCGCAACCGCCCATCGGTATCGTGCACATTCATGACTGTTTGCGCGCGGGCGTGATGTGATGGCGAATACTGCACTTGACACAGAAGGCGCGCAGGACTGGCGTCACGCGCGCGCCTTTCCAACCGGTGGCGAGGATCCACGGCGCCGCCTGATCATGCGGCTGGTGAAATTCGTGTTACCCATAGTCGCGCTTTTTTTTCTGGCGCTGATGATTGCCTGGCCCCGGCTGTTCCGGGAAGAAAGCAAATTCGAGCTGACCAGTTCCGAGATATCGGCGGTGAAAG
>Ga0209024_1001608_pt1 | contig 17226 bp, 17 predicted proteins | sample AutmiccommunBRH5_FD_187380 | JGI IMG/M metagenome (GOLD analysis project Ga0209024, IMG submission 187380) | Deep subsurface microbial communities from Mt. Terri, Switzerland - Autotrophic microbial communities BRH/5 (SPAdes) (version 2) | ecosystem: Environmental > Aquatic > Deep subsurface >...
CGGTGACGAAGGTTCGGCCGCTGCGAGCAGTACGGGCACGGGGCTCACCTAACGCCCGACCAGTCCGCAGGCACGCGGTCAACTCCCGCTTGAGCGCGCCGCGGCCCTGCAGTTCCGAGATGGGCGGCGTCCTCACCCTCGGCGAGACGAGTCGGCGATCGACGCGCCGACCGCTGCCCATCCTTGGACCACCGGGATTATTGGCAGCGCTGGAGAGCCTGGCGGTTCTCTCCCACTTCTCGACGGCCGAGATGTTCGACGTCACCGAGGCAGAGCCGAACTCAGTCCTACACGAATACCACCAGCAATACCTCGAAGCGGTCCCCGTCGCGGTCAATGCCAACGAGATTGCATATGCGTACATGCTGTACGAGACGCCGAAGGTGGGACGGGTAGATGCGGCGAAGGCTGCCCGGCTCGGCATCAAAGGGGCGGACTTCTCGGCCCTGGTAAGGGGCGAGTCGGTGCGCGGTGTGCGGCCGAAGGACGTCATCGGACCGCCGCGCCCCGGACGCCGTGTGGTCATCGCGGGACGGGGCCGTCCGACCCAAGAGCTGCGCGCAGCACTCCAGAACAGTGACGTCGCCATTCTGAGCGCCCCCTTCACCGACGACCGGCTCGAAGTCGCAGAGGACACTGGCTATCTCACGGGATGGGAAGCCGCCAAACTCGCCCGCGACGAGAACGTCCGCCTGTGCGCTCTGCAACGCCTGGGCCCGTTCTCGCCACCCTGGTATCAACTGCAGGAGGCTGGGCAGTTCTTCGACCGCTTGGTGGGGCCCGAGGACGGCAGCACCATCCGCGTACCCCTCCCCGAGAACGGCCGACCGCAGTTTCGGAGGACCGTGGCGCCGTCACGCCGTAGACATGAAGGCGCACGCTAAATGCTCTGTAAAAGTGACGGTAATACGCGCGTCGGTATCGCAGGCGATGACGATCCGCGCATACAAGCGAAACCTAGCGACTTCGTCGGGAAGGAACCTACGTCGCTTCGCGAAGGTACCATTGCCACCGGTGAGTTCACGAACACTACGTTGAACGCCTACACCGTCGTTGTCGAATACATCATCTCTGGACTGCCTAACAAAGTCCCCCTTTTCGTTCATCCGAAGGTCGATAACAGTGCGCTGTTCGACGTTCCGGCCGGAGCGATCAGGTTTATGCCTAAAAACTATTCGTTAGCGCTTGCCTTCACGGAATCGAATCGCGGCGGAGTTGATTTCAGCGTCCATGCGATCTAATGGTAAGACAGCAAACTGACTGTCAAATTTCGTCGTCAATCCCCAGCGAACTGAGCTTTCACCTTATAGATAAAATAGACGGAATACTGGTAACCGCCGCGGATCTCGCCATCCAGCGCGTCGTAGCCGACCAGTGCACCTTTGTTCGTCAGGAAGTCCTCCGAGATCGGAGCGCCTCCGGTGCCGTCCGCGTTGCACACGAAGTGGTTCGTGCAGATCATTGCCGAACCCTTGACGTATGCCAGATTGAACGGTTGATTGCTAATGAACGACACGCCGCCGTAGACCTGACTGGGTATGGCGTTTGTGGAGTCGATGAACCCGTTGGTGGCGACTCGACGTCCCGTACACACGGGCAGCGACACGGATACTCGGGCGCCCTGGGCCACCAGGTCTGGGGAGTGGTCGCCAGCACTGTTGTGGATGTACAGCCTTAAGACATAGGTCTTGCCGCGTTCGGCTTGGATGTTGAACTTCCAGTTATTCGGCGGCGGCGTGTCTTCCCGCACGCTGTACGGGTGCCGCTCGTCTCCAATGATTTCCGGAAAATTGTCAAGGTTGAACGAGGGGAAATCACTCAGCTGGTCGCGCGACAGAAGATTGCGCGCCGGGCCCCACCCCGACGACTTTGTGTCGCTGCCGTCTGCGGAGCATCCGACGTTCTTGTTCGGCGGGAGCGGAGGATTAGGAGACGCGCTTGAGATCGTCTGTCCACCACAAAATTGCAGGCACGCGACGTCGAAGTTGTTAGTCGTCGATTGCCCGTTCCAGATCTTGACACCAGAGATCGTGACCATGATCGAGAAGACAGCCATTAGGACCGAGGTGACTGACAGCCTGTGCGCCCTGGTCCATTCCTCGGCCTTCGTACGATGTCTCCCCACCATCGCGACAGCATACAAAAGACGGCCCTTTCAGGCCGTCTCGTCATGCGTGTTGATGTTGGAGAGCTACTTGTTCTTCGTGTCCGTTTCGGACATCTTCGCGTCCGCAGCGGTAGGGGTCTTACTTGCCAGCGTGCTGATCCTGGCGTCTCTGATAATGAACTGTGAACCGCCGCTGCGTCTACCAAGCCATGGATGACTTCGACGAGCGACTCGAACGCCGGATGAAAGCGACCTTGGACCTCATACGGTGGGAGCAGGAGTTGGCTGCTGCTGGGGTGCAGGAACCTGAAGCTTGGCGAAGCGATTGAGGATCTGCTTGACATACGAGATCAGCGCCGGGATGGCATCGGCGGACAGCTCGCTCCCATCGTTGGCCCTAAAGCCGAAAGTCACTTGTGGCGGTGGTGGCTGCTGGAGCTCGATTCCCTCCGACCATGGGATCAGATTCTCGTCGTCCATACCTGGCTGTTCGCCCTTGTGGACGTAGACCATGCCGATGAGTTGCGGCTCGCCAAGTTTCACCACCGGTCCTGGCTGGACCATCATGATGATCATTCCCTTGTCCTCGCCAAGGTCGGGCGAGATGCCGGAGATTGACAGGATGCCCATGGCGTACAGGACCAGGCTCCGGTGCTTGTCGGTAGCGCCGACGCCCTGGAGGCAGGGCAGCGCCGTCGTCTCTTGTCCGAGTTGGACGAACGGCTGGCACCAAAGCAGCTTCTCGATGGCTTCATCCCACCCGACCGGAATGTTCGCCTTGACCGCTTTAGCCCAACGTTCTTCCTCGGTCACAATGGGGAAGGCGACCGACTTCGCTTGCTTCACAGAGGGATCGCCGCCGCCAGCCAAGTAGATCTGGAAGGCAATGTAGTCGAGAGCGGTGCGCAAGTTATTGCAAATCTCGCCCGCCAGCAGAGCGAGGTTCTCCGACGGTTCCTTGTTCATGACGACGAACCAGCCGAAGCGGGCGTAGACCGGATCGCGCTCCCCGACGATCTGGATGCCGCCTTCCTTGGCCCACTCCTGGAAGGCGTTCTGCAGCATGATCGACTGCTTCGTCGCCTGTTCGAGCCGCACGAACGCATCGTTGAGGTCGAGCATTTTTCCCCCAATGTTGGAATGAATCGTCATCGTACGCCTGGATCTTTCACGTAATTGGCAGTCGTCGATGGGTGTCGTGAATGTGAAAGGTGCGCTGCCTCAAGGATAATCATGGTTTCCATGCCGTAGCTATCCGAGAAGGGAGCGCACCTGACAGATGCACGATAACAGTGATTGGTCGAAGAGTCTGCGTGTGGAGGTGCGCGGCGGCGATGTGGTCGGGCATGCCGGGAACGTGATCCCGCGGATGCTCGCCGACGCGACCGGACTTACCGAGGCGTTGTCGGCGGCGGTGTCGCGGCCGGAGGTGACCCACGACCGGGGCGCGGTGTGGCGCGACGTGGCGGTCGCGATCGCCGGCGGTGCGGAGAACCTGGCCGGGTCCGCGGTGCTGCGGGATCAGGGGCGACTGTTCGGGCCGGTCGCGTCGATCCCGACGATGTGGCGGTCGCTGAACGAACTCGACCACGCGGCGCTGGCGCGGATCGCGACGGCGCGCAACAAGACCCGGGAACGGGTGTGGGAGCTGATCGCGGCACGGCACGGGCGGATCCCGCCCGCGCGCACCTGCTACGGGGATCTGGGGCCGGTGATCGTGATCCGCATCGACGCCACCCTGGTCACCGCGCACTCGGACAAGGAGTGCGCGGCCGGGAACTTCAAGGGTGGCTACGGTTTCCACCCGTTGACGGCGTGGTGTGACAACACCGGGGAACTGCTGGCGATCATCGCGCGGAAGGGAAACGCCGGGTCGAACACCGCCGAAGACCACGTCGCGATCATCGACGCCGCGATCGCCGCAATCCCGGCGCGGTGGCGGCGCAACCTGCTGGTCACCATCGACGGCGCCGGGTCCAGCCACGCCGTCATCGAGCACCTCACCGCGCTGAACAACCGGCCGGGCTGGTCGGTGGCCTATTCGGTCGGGTTCGATTTGGACGAGCGGGCCCGCACCGCGATCGGCCACACCCCCGAGGATGTGTGGTCACCGGCGCTCGACCCGGCCGGCGATCCGCGCGAGGACGCCCAGGTGGCCGAGCTGACCGGGCTGCTGCGGGACTCCGCCGGCGGGGACCGGTTGGATGGCTGGCCCACCGACATGCGGATCCTGGTGCGGCGGGAGAAGATCGAGCACGGCACCCAACTGTCGCTGTTCGAACAACTCAACGGATACCGCTACCAGGTGACCGCCACGGCCACCCGCGGCGGGCAGGTGCAGCGGCTCGAGGCCCGCCACCGGGTGCACGCCCGCGTCGAGGGGTTCATCCGCAACGGCAAGGCGACCGGTCTGGCCAGGTGGCCGTCGGCGTCATTCGCCATCAACACCGCCTGGGTCACCGCCGCCGCCATCGCGATCGACCTGCTGTGCTGGACCCGGCTGCTGCTCCTCGACGGGCCGCTGGCCAAGGCCGAGCCGCACACGCTGCGTTACCGGCTACTGCACGCCGCCGCCCGGCTCGTCTCCCACTCCCGCAAACTGATCCTGCGGATCCCCGAAACCTGGCCCTGGGCGCAGGAATTCGCCGACGCGTTCAACCGCGTCCTGGCCATCCCCTGACGCACCGGCCGTTGTCACGACGACCCCAAAGTAAGGAGCGAACCACCCACCGGGACCGTGGAAACCGGCGCCACCGCACGACACGCGGCGCCGAGACATACCCGGAACCATGAAAGCAAGATCAAGACGGCCGGTCAGCAACCGCCACCGTCCAACCCGGCCTACCGTGAAATTTTGAGGCCAGGGTGGCGTCGATGTCGATATGCAGCCAGCCATCAGTGGTGGGGGCGGCTCCGGCTTGCCAGGCCGCCGCCCGCGCAGCGGCCCGTGCGGCCCGCACCCCAGGCAGGTGCGCGGCATCGATGCGCTCATCGACCAACCGCCACATCGTGGTCGTCGACGCCTTCGCGCCGAACACATGCTCACGGTCACCGCACAACTGGCCGACCCCGTCAATGCAGTCCGCCCCGTCGGCCACCGCGGCCGCCAGATCGGCGAACACCTCCCCGGGCGCATACACCCACGGGCCGCGGTAGGTGTCCGCCAACGCGGCGGTAACCTGCGCCGATAACCCCGTCCGGTCGGCGAGCTCACGCAGTATGCCCATCCCGGCATGCGACACGACACCATGGCCGTCGGCCGAGACTTTCACCCGCGATGCCACCGCGATATTCTTCACCTGCGAAGTGCCTTCCAGTCAGGATATTTGAACCGTCGAGAAGTCCAATTATCCCTTGCAGGACAGGCACTTTCGCTTATCTACACCCGACACCCACAACATTTCACGAAAAATCCGGGCTAGCGGGCCTGTTCAGTGATTCGTGGCATCGAGTTGGCTCCTGTCGTGCGGGTGAGCTGGCGGGGCTATCGGCGATTGGCCCGCGTGGTGGCTGCGGTCGTGTCGTTGACGTCCGGGCGGAGATCCGTTGCGGGCGCAGCTGGCGCACCCGTGGCTGTCCTGTGCCCGTCGCAGGGGCCTTGCGTGCGATGTCCGGTTGACTAGTGCAGATAAGTGCGGTTAACTGCAGTTGGATGATCCACGTGGTGCGGCTGTGCAGGCTCAACTTGTCGGCCGGTGCGTTTAGTCTCCACGCAGATTGAACTTCCGGACCAGGGGCTGTGATGGATGACGGGATCGAACCGAGACTTGTGGAGGTTCTCGATGTCCCGAGGCTTGGTGCGGTCGTTCGCGGCAATGCGGGCTCGTTGCCGTGGCGTTTGGTCGACGAGTCGGGTGCCGGCGTAAACCACGTCAATCTGTGGTTGGCCGACCTGTTCGCGTGCGACAACTCGCCTGCGACGCTGCGCGCCTATGCGTACGACCTACTGAGCTGGAGTCGTTTCCTCGGCGCACTGCAGGTTTCGTGGACTCAGGCAACGCGGGGCGAAGTCCGGGACTGGGTGAGGTGGTACCGGTGTCGCGCGAACCCGCAACGACGCCGCGGATCGAGTGCGGATACTCATCGGCCGACCCCAGGTTCTGTGAACGAGCGGACGGGCAAGGCCTACCTGGAGTCTTCCTACGCGCGGTCGTCGATGAATCGCAGACTGTCGTCGCTCAGTGGCTTCTACGAGTTCGCCCTGGAGTCGGATCTCGGGCCGCTCATCAACCCGGTACCGAAATCGCGCGACGATCTCACTCGACTCGACGTGCACCGCCAGCACTTCGATAACCCGCGCCCCCAAAAGCGCGCGCCTTATCGGCAGAAGCTAGTGGAACGTGCGCCGCGCGCGCTCAGCGACGACCTGTACGAGGAGGTATTTGCATCGCTGAGAACAAACCGCGACCGTGCCATTGTCGCTACGGCGATCTCCTCTGGTTTACGCGCCAGTGAACTGCTCAGCATGCGGCGGGGGATGCTCCATGCCGCCGACCAAACCGCCGATGTAATACCCAAGGGCGGGAATGGAAGTCGTGTCATGGTCCGTATCAGTCCCACTGCGTATCTCTGGATCGCCCGGTACCTTGCTGAGCGCCCCGTGGGTCCGCCTGAAGAGCCAGTCTGGCTGACATTGCGCGGCACACCGCGGCCGCTGAGCTATTGGGCAATGCGACAGATCCTTGAACGCAGCAACGCGCTGCTGGGCTCCAACGTCACGATGCATGACTTCCGGCACACCTTCTGCATGCGTCTCGCCCAGGACGAGAACATGACCATCGCGGAAATGCAGGAGCTGATGCGGCACGCGTCGATCGCCAGCACCACACGCTACCTGCGACCCACCGTAGCCGAACTCGTCGACAAACTTGATCAGCACTGGAATAGACCCCCGTCACCGCAGCCCACGCCGGCGAAAGGCTATGCGGCAGAAGATCTCCAAGTTCTTTTCGGTCGGGCATTCTGATGGCGCGGGTGCTCACGCGTGCCCAGTCGCTGGCGAGTTCGTCTGCGTTTGCCAACCATCCAGTCGAAGTACTGCCTTCGCTGTCCCCGACGCCCGAGGACCATCCGTGGTTCGGAAACACTGTCACCTGCGCCGAACGTGAACGCATCATCACTGCGGGACTTCCGCTCGTGATGGCACGGATGAGTGAGAAGTACCGCAGCGAGGCAGTAGCCCGCAGCGGTGCACGGCTCTGGCTGAGTCGCCTATTGGACTGGCTGGATGGCTTTGTCGGCGACAGTTATCAAGACCGTTGGATCGCCAGCGATTCCGATCGCCAGCCGAAGGCGTGGTGCCCAGCCTTATCAACCGGATCGCATACACGGCTTGGGGCAAGGCTGTCGATCAACGCACTCATAATGCTGGGGGTCATTCGTCCCGGCCATGACTGGTTGATCGAGAACAAGCAGGCGCGGTTCTACCGTGACTGGACGACCACGCACGAACCGAAGGCGTGGGATCGCTACTTCGCCGCCGCGGAGCACGAGGGCGCACCGGAAGTGAAGAAATGGCGAACCGCCACCCACCTGGTACGTATCAGCATCTGCAACGGGCTGCCAATCACCGAGCTGCACAGCCAGCATGTGTTGGCCTACCGAGACTTTCTCGTCTCGACCGGCAGGATGCCGGGGGATCTTCTCGCCATGTGGCACTACGGACGCCGCGGCGGACTGTTCGCCGGTGAAGCCGACGACCTGCGGCACTACCTCATCGCCAAACGTCTCAGTCCCACCGAACTGGTCGACCGCTTCAATGTGCGAGCTCCCAGCGTGCGAGGACTGTTGATCGCCTACCTCGCCGAGATCGCCGTCGGTCAGGACTACGCCAGCCTGGACGGAACCAGCCGAAACCTGGTGAAGCTGTTCTGGAAACCGATCGAAGACGCCAACCCCGGCATCGACACAATCAGTTTGACGAAGGCCCAGGCATCCGCCTGGAAAGAGTGGTTGCGCACCAAACCGGATGGGACTCCGCGCCGGCACGCCGAGAGCATTCTGGGAGCGGTCCGCAGCTTCTACCTCGACGTGGCTGCCTGGTCCCACGAGGATCCCTCGACGTGGGCCCATTGGGCTGTCTCATGCCCGGTCAGCATCCGCGACGTCCGAGGCCAGCAGAAGCGCCGGGCCCAGCGGGCACACCGCATGCATGCCCGCACCCGCACCCTCACCCCGCACGTCGATGCACTCGTCGCTGCAGCCCGGCGGGCGTACGTGCAAGCAGCAGAGCTGCAAGCGGTCGCGACGACAGCGCCGTTCGGTGAACCGTTCGCCGTGCACGGGAGCACCTACATCAAGCACACACCGGGCAAGCGGGCCGACCGAGTGCGCATCCATGTTCTGCAGGATGGATCGGAGAAGCGGGTTGACATCCACTACACCGTGACACGGGCCTTCATGACCTGGACGATCATCGAGGTGTTGCGCCACACCGGTATCCGGATCGAAGAGATGCTGGAGCTGACCCATCTGAGCATCAAGCAGTACCGCAAACCCGATGGCACCGTGATACCGCTCCTGCAGATCGCACCGAGCAAGACCGATCAGGAGCGGATATTTCCCTGCAGCCCGGAGTTGACCACCACCTTGGCGCGACTGGTCGAGTTCGTCAGCATCGATGACCGCGTTCCGCTGTGCTGCCGAATCGACACACAGGAACGCCAGGTGTCGGCGCCGATGCCGCATCTGATCCAGATCCGAGAGGGTGGACGGTCGCGGGTAATCAACCAGTGCACGGTCCGAAAGTGGTTATCAGAGCTGGCCAACAGCATGGCCTTGAAGGACGCTGACGGTACTTCGCTGCATTTCACGCCACACGACTTTCGCCGGATCTTCATCACCGACATCGTCAACGCCGGGTTCCCGATCCATTTGGCCGCAAAGATGGTGGGCCACAACAATATCGAAGTCACGCGCGGCTACACCGCGGTGTATCAGAAAGATGTCTTCGAGGCATATGACCGGTTCATCGACAACCGTAGACAGGCACGGCCATCGGCCGAATACCGTGAGCCCACCCAAGCCGAATGGGACGAGTTCGTCGAACACTTCGGCCAGCGCCGGATCGCGCTCGGCAATTGCCACCGCCCCTATGGATCTGACTGTTCCCATGAACATGCCTGCATCCGGTGCGATTTCTGCGAGGTTGAACCGGCCCAGGCCGCAAGGCTCGATGAGATCCGTGACAACCTTCGCCTCCAGGTGGTCGAGGCCCAAAAGAACCGGTGGCTGGGCGACGTTAACCAATTACGCCTCACCATTGAGCACGCCGACCGCAAGGCGGCGAGGCTGGCAGCCCTCACCGAGGCGGCCCCGGTACTCCTTGCCGCGCACACGTCCTGACGCGAGCAGTAAGGGACCGTCCTTCTGACAGCTAGGTGCAGCAGTTGGGGTCGAGGACGACGCAGAGTGCCTGCAGGGCTTCGGGTTTGACGCGGTGAAAGACGTTCATGCCGCGCCGGTCGGAGATCACCAGCCCGGCTTTGCGGAGCTGGCCCAGGTGGTGGCTGACGGTGGATTCACTCAGGTCGAGCACCGCGGCCAGATCGCCGCTGGTCTCTTCGCCGGGGCGTGAGCTGAACAGCAGCGACATCATCTTGACCCGCACCGGGTCGGCGAGCGCCTTGAGCCGCATCGCGACCTGCAGGGCATCGGCGTCGCTGATCGGGCCCGCGGCGACCGGGGCGCAGCACACCGGGGCGGACATGTCGATCACGGGCAGCGCTTTGGGCATGACCCCATCCTGCCACCTGTCTTGACATATATCAAAAAGGTGGCATCCTGAGGTCGACGCGCCAGTTCGATATATGTCTCATCCCTAGTGGGAGGTCCATCATGTCCCGTATGCAACTCGCCCTCAACGTCGATGACCTCGACGAGGCGATCACGTTCTACACCAAACTGTTCGGCGTCGACCCCGCCAAGGTCAAGCCCGGCTATGCCAACTTCGCCGTCGCCGAGCCGCCGCTGAAGCTGGTGCTGCTGGAAAATCCCGGTAAGGGCGGCACCATCAACCACCTCGGCGTCGAGGTCCAATCCAGCGACAAGGTGCACGCCGAGATCGCCCGCCTGACCGGCGAGGGGCTGTTCACCGATGAGGAGATCGGCACCACGTGTTGCTTCGCCACCCAGGACAAGGTCTGGGTGACCGGGCCGGCCGGAGAGAAATGGGAGGTCTACACGGTGCTGGCCGACTCCGACACCTTCGGCACCAGCCCACAGCACCTCGACGATTCCGCCGACGGCGAGGGTGGGGTGTGTTGCGGCGGAGCCTCCAAGGAGGCTGACCCCGCCGCAGCGTCCTGTTGCTAGCCGATCGCACCTGCCGCGGCCGTGGTCACATGGCCGCGGCAGGCGCATGATCGGGGCATGGACCGCGATGCCATCGCTGCCGATCTGGAGCGCGCGCGTGTCACGTTCCACCAGCTACTGGCGGCCGCCGGCCCCGACGACTGGGATGCGCCGACGCGCGGAACCCGGTGGACCAACGGCCAATTGCTGTTCCACATGGTGTTCGGCTACATGGTCGTGCAGCGGCTGCTGCCCCTGGTGCGGGTGATGGGCCGACTACCTGACCGCGTCAGCGGGGCATACGCCCGGTTGCTCAACGCCGCGACCACGCCGTTTCATCAAATCAACTACTACGGATCATGCGCCGCCGCCATGGTCTACAACCGGCGCAGGATGGGCGCCAAACTCCACCGGGTCATCGACTCACTGCAACACCGGCTCGCCCGCGAGACCGACGACACCCTGCGGCGCGGCATGCATTTCCCGCCGGGATGGGATCCGTTCTTCTCCGACTACATGACGCTGGAAGACGTCTACCGCTACCCCGGGCGCCACTTCGACTTCCACGCCGCCCAACTCACCTTCACCTGACGTTTCATTTGCCAACAACTTCGATATCCGTCAATATTGATGTATGTCGAAGTCGCAGGAGTCGTTGACCGACGGGGACGCGTGCTGCCCACCCGGGGCGCTGCTGCGCGAACCCCTTACCGCCGCGGACGCGGCGGACATGGCGGTCAAACTCAAAGCGCTGGCCGATCCGGTACGCCTGCAGCTGTTCTCCGCGATCGCCAGCCACGCCGGTGGTGAGGCCTGCGTCTGCGACATCTCCGCCGACATCGAGGTGTCACAACCGACCATCAGCCACCACCTCAAAGTGCTGCGCGACGCCGGGCTACTGACCTCACAGCGCCGGGCCTCCTGGGTGTACTACGCCGTGGTGCCCGACGCGCTGGCCAGCCCCGCCGTCCTGTTCGGCATTGACGCAGCCGCCGGGGTGTCGGCATGACCGACACCACCACCCCGGCCCCAGCGGTCGTGGGCAAGCTCTCCACCCTGGATCGGTTCCTGCCGCTGTGGATCGGCGCGGCGATGGTCGCCGGGTTGCTGCTGGGCCGCTGGGTTCCCGGCTTGAACACCGCGCTGGAAAGCGTTCAGCTGGACGGGATTTCACTACCCATCGCTCTTGGCCTGCTCATCATGATGTACCCGGTGCTGGCCAAGGTCCGCTACGACCGCCTCGACACCGTCACCGGCGACCGCAAGCTGCTGCTGTCCTCACTGGTCCTGAACTGGGTGCTCGGCCCCGCGCTGATGTTCGCGCTCGCGTGGCTGCTGCTGCCCGACCTGCCCGAATACCGGACCGGCCTGATCATCGTCGGCCTGGCCCGCTGCATCGCCATGGTCATCATCTGGAACGACCTGGCCTGCGGCGACCGGGAAGCCGCCGCCGTCCTCGTGGCGCTCAACTCGATCTTCCAGGTCATCATGTTCGCCCTGCTGGGCTGGTTCTATCTGTCGGTGCTGCCCGGCTGGCTCGGCCTGGAACAGACCACCATCGACACCTCCCCATGGCAGATCGCCAAGTCCGTGCTCATATTTCTGGGCATCCCGCTGCTGGCCGGCTACCTGTCGCGCCGGCTCGGCGAGAAAACCAAGGGCCGTGACTGGTACGAGGCCAAGTTCCTGCCCCGGATCGGGCCGTGGGCGCTCTACGGGCTGCTGTTCACTATCGTGATTCTCTTTGCGCTGCAAGGCGACCAGATCACCCACCAACCGTTCGACGTCGCCCGCATCGCCCTGCCGCTACTAGCGTACTTCGCGATCATGTGGGGCGGAGGCTACCTGCTCGGCACCATGCTCGATCTCGGTTATGAGCGCACCACCACCCTGGCGTTCACCGCCGCGGGCAACAACTTCGAACTCGCCATCGCCGTCGCGATCGCCACCTACGGCGCCACCTCCGGCCAAGCCCTGGCCGGCGTCGTCGGCCCGTTGATCGAAGTCCCGGTCCTGGTCGGGTTGGTCTACGTGTCCTTGGCGTTGCGCAACCGGTTCCACCACCACACCTCCCAACACCTTCCTGCCGACGGCTCGACGACGAGAACGGAACCCAATCCATGACTGACAGCCCCGTCACCCACGAGCTTCGCCACGATCTGTCCATCGACCAGCAACTCGCCCTGAAAACCGCGGCGACCCGGCTGGGCGGTGAGTTCGATGGCACCTTCGGTACCGAAACCATCGAACGGTTCTTGCATTCGTCCTACGACCAGTTCGCCGGCCGGGCCACCATTCCGAACTTCCTGCCGCTGTTGGCCGAACGGTTCGCCCGCCAACGCCTGCACGCCCTGGCGAGAGTGGAAGGAAAGATCAGCGACGGCAAACCGACCGTGTTGTTCCTGTGCACCCACAACGCCGGCCGCTCGCAGATGGCGCTGGGCTACTTCACCCACCTGGCCGGTGACCGGGCCGTCGCCTGGTCCGGTGGATCCGAACCCGGCAACGAGATCAACCCCGCCGCGATCGCTGCCATGCACGAAGTCGGTATCGACATCACTGGCGAATACCCCAAACCCTGGACCGACGAAATTGTGCAGGCGGCCGACGTCGTCATCACCATGGGCTGCGGGGACGCCTGCCCGATCTTCCCCGGGAAACGCTACGAGAACTGGGAACTGCCCGACCCCGCCGGCCAGGGCCTCGACGCCGTCCGCCCGATCCGCGACGACATCGAAGAACGCGTCCACCGTTTGTTGGCCGACCTGAACGTGCCCGTCACCCGGTAGCCGCGAAAACCTCAAGGGAACACACCGAATATGGCTGACACATCAGTGTTGTTCGTCTGCGTCAGTAACGCCGGAAAATCGGTCATGGCCGCCGGGCTCATGCGCCAGATCGCCGGACCGACCATCCACGTCAGCTCGGCGGGCACCCGCGCCAAGACCGCCGTCAACGACCTCTCGGTACAAGCCTTGGCAGAAGTCGGCGTCGACATCAGCGACCATCAGCCCGCCCAACTCACCGCGCAGATGCTCGACGACGCCGACCTGGTCGTCATCGTCGGCAGCCAAGCCCACCTCGACGAGTACTGTCCCGGCGTCACCATCCAGCGGTGGGATACCGACGAACCCTCCTTGCGCGGCATCGACGGAATCGACCGCATGCGAATCATCCGCGACGACATCACCACGCGCGTCCAGGCCTTGGCCGCCAACCTTTCCACCGCGATCACACCACCCACCGGCCAGCCATCCCGATCCAACGCGCGTATTGAGCGAAGCTAGATGTATGCGTGTGGAACTTCTCACGAGCCCGGGATGTCCGAATGCGGCGGCGGCTCGGCGCTTGCTCGCCGAGTGTCTGTCTGAGGTTGATATCGCTGAAGATGTGGTGGTGGAAAGGGTCGGTGGATATCCATCGCCAACAGTGCTCGTTGATGGTATGGATGTCATGAAGCCGGGCACTGAGCTGGCAGCTGATGCGTGCCGATTGGACCTTCCGACCAGGGATCGCGTGCTGGCGGCGCTTCGGAGTGCGACGCCGTTGACGTGATCGATCCGGGGTCTTACCCCGATGTTGCGGCCCCGAGTTCAGCTGGCTGCCGTGGTCTTCTGGTTGCGGGTGTGGGCCAGCCGGTGGGAGTCGGTTCCGGTTTCGATGATGGTGCCCCCGAGGGGCTTGGTGCGTCCGGCGCGCACGCCGTTGGCGATGACGACGATTTCGGCGAGTTCGTGCACCGCGACGACCGCGGCCAGCCCGAGGACACCGGTGAGGGCGAGCGGAATGAGCACCGTAATCAATGCCAGTGAGAGGCCGACGTTTTGCAGCATGATCCGCCTCGCGCGCCGCGCGTGGGCCAGTGCTTGGGTGAGGTGGCGCAGGTCTTCACCCATCAGCGCGACGTCGGCGGTTTCGATGGCCACGTCGGTGCCCATCGCGCCCATGGCGATACCCAAATCGGCAGTGGCCAGGGCCGGGGCGTCGTTGACGCCGTCACCGACCATGGCCGTCGAGGAACGTTGGCGCATTTGACCAATTAGCGCGGCTTTGTCTTCGGGCCGCAGATCGGCATGCACGACCTCGATGCCCACCTGCTTGGCCAATGCGTGGGCGGTCGCTTGGTTGTCACCGGTGAGCATGGCCACCTGATACCCGCCGCGGCGCAGCTGGGCGACGACGTGGGCGGCTTCGGGCCGCAGCTCATCGCGCACCGCGACTGCCCCGATGATCTGGTCGTTGTCTTCGATGAGCACGGCGGTGGCGCCGGCGGCCTGCATGGCCGCGACCTGGCCGGCCAGCGGGCCGGGGTCAAGCCAGCCGGGGCGGCCCAGCCGCAATCGACGGCCATCCCGCGCGCCGGTCAACCCGGCACCGGTGACCGCCTGCACGTCATCAGCCGGTTGCACGGGGCCCTGCGCGGCGGCGAGAATCGCTGCCGCGAGGGGGTGTTCGCTGCGGGCCTCCAACGCCGCCGCCACATCCAGCACGTGCTCGCGGGTGGCGCCGTTGGTGGTGGCGACGTCGATGACGGTGGGTGCGTTGGCGGTCAGGGTGCCTGTCTTGTCCAGCGCGATCGTGCGGACCGCGCCCAGGGCTTCCAGCGCCGCCCCGCCCTTGACCAAGACACCGAGCTTGCTAGCCGCGCCGATCGCGGCGACCACCGTGACCGGCACCGAGATCGCCAGCGCGCAAGGAGAGGCCGCCACCAACACCACCAGGGCACGTTCGATCCACACCAGCGGATCGCCCAACACGCTGCCGATGGCGGCGATGAGGACCGCGGCGATCATGATCGCGGGGACCAGGGGTTTGGCGATGCGGTCGGCCAGGCGCTGGGCTTCGCCCTTGCGGGACTGCTCGGCCTCCACGATCGCCACGATGCGGGCCAACGAGTTGTCAGCAGCAGTGGACGTGACCTCAACCTCCAGCACGCTGGTGCCGTTGATCGACCCGGCGAACACCTCATCACCGGGCCCGGCCTCTACCGGCACGGATTCGCCGGTGATGGCCGAAACATCCAGCGCCGTGCGCCCCGACACGATCGTGCCGTCGGTGGCGACGCGTTCGCCGGGCTTGACCAGCATCCGGTCACCCACCGCCAACTCTGCTGGGGCGATGGTGGTTTCGGTACCGTCGCGGAGCACGGTGGCCTCATCGGGCACCAGCGACAACAACGCCCGCAGACCTCGGCGGGTGCGGGCGAGGGAGTATTCTTCGAGGCCCTCGCTGATGGAGAACAGGAACGCCAGCATGGCGGCCTCGCCGACCTCGCCGAGGATCACCGCGCCGACCGCGGCGATCGTCATCAGCGTGCCGACCCCGATCTTGCCCTGCGCCAGCCGGCGCAGCGTCGAAGGCACGAACGTGTAGGCACCGATCACCAAGGCGAGCGCATACAGGCCGATTTCGACCGCATGGGGGCCGCCGGACCAGCCGACCACATAGCCGGCCAAAAGCACCACGCCCGCCACCGCGGCGGCGCGCAGTTCGGTGATCTCCCAAAGCCGTTCGGGTTCCTGCTCGTCCTCGCCGGGGCGGTCGTCGCTGCCGCAGCCGCACGCCTCACTCATCGCGCAACCTTCTTCCGCTCAGTCGGGTGGCCGTAGTTGGGGCACAACGCCACCGCGTTGCCGGTGGCCTCCAAGACAGCTTCGGCGGCCCGCAACATGTCCAGTAGTTCCGGGCGGGCCAGCCGATACACCGAGGCGCGGCCCTGCGGCCGGAAATCCACCAGCCCGCAGTCGCGCAGGCACGCCAGATGCGCCGACACCGTCGACTGCGCCAACCCCAACTCGCCGGTCAGATCCACCACCCGCGCCTCACCGACCGCCAGCCGGCGCAGGATCGCCAACCGGGTGCCATCCGAGAGGCTGTGAAACAACGCCGTCGCCGCATCCACATTCCCGCACATCGCGGGATCGACCGAACCACTTTTCATCGCCACACGACGATGATAGCGTCCAACACTATTGATCGGTCAACCCCGCCAACATCGATACAACCCGATGGATGAGGACGCAGGGCGGGGACGGGCCGACCGGGAAGGAGCAGGCGATGGCACTGACTGCACTGGGCCTGTTCGCGATGTTGATGCTGGTGATCGGGGCCTGTCGGCGCCGGATCCAGCTGGCCCGCATCGGCGACAGCGGCAACCGGCGGGGTTGGCGGCCCGACGGCACCCTGGAATGGTGGGCGCTCGCGCTCGCCGACGTGGGCTATCTGCTGGTCGGCGTCGGCGCCCCAGCGGCGGCCCTGGCCGGGCTCGCCCCACTGCGTTTCGCCGACCATCTGCTGGTTCATGCGACTGGGATCGCGGTTGCGGTGGTGGGCATCGGGCTGACCTTGCAGGCCCAGCTGGGGTTGGGGGCCTCGTGGCGGATCGGGGTTGATGAGACCGAACGCACCGAGCTGGTCACCGGCGGCCCGTTCGCGATTGTGCGCAACCCGATCTTCACCACACTGCTGCTCACCCTGACCGGCCTGACGCTGATGGTGCCCAACCCGATAGCGATCGCCGGCCTGCTGATCGCGATCGCCGGCATCCAGCTGCAGGTGCGCGAAGTGGAAGAGCCCTACCTGCGCCGCGTCCACGGCCACACCTACCGCGACTACACCACCCGAGTGGGGCGCTTCCTACCGTGGCTCGGCCGCACCAGAGATGAGACCAATGATGCTGCCCGACACTACACCTGACTTCGACACGGTCGAGGCGACGGCGGCGTTTGTCGACCTGGCCGGCTACAGCATCCTCACCGAAATCTGCGGCGACCACGAAGCCGCCCAGCTCGCCGCGCGGCTTGCCGACCTGGCACAGGCTGCACTAC
>Ga0209024_1001611_pt1 | contig 17203 bp, 17 predicted proteins | sample AutmiccommunBRH5_FD_187380 | JGI IMG/M metagenome (GOLD analysis project Ga0209024, IMG submission 187380) | Deep subsurface microbial communities from Mt. Terri, Switzerland - Autotrophic microbial communities BRH/5 (SPAdes) (version 2) | ecosystem: Environmental > Aquatic > Deep subsurface >...
GGAAGGTAATGTGTCAATAACCTATGATGTCAAAGTGGATGACATGCCGCTCGTGGTAGTATCGCCGAATTTGCCAGCTTGACACTATCTGAAGGGGAGAAGAGGCTGAGATTGTCACGTATTGCAGCCGGCCTTATCACGCCCGCTTCCGCAGTCCGGGATAGAAGGCGATTACCCCTATGAGTACATGCACGCCCCGGAATCCGCTCGCAGCGAGCTTGCTGCGCATTAAGGCAGATCACGCTTCCATTCTGGCTGAGCTACGGCGGCTTGCCACGAATGATGGTTCCGCCGGCCGGAGCGGCTCCAGGGCTGAAGAAGAGGTCGCCGCGACGACGAGGGCCAGTCTTATCGCGAACCGTGAGGCTGCTATCGCTGAACTGGCGGAGGCGGAGCCGCAGACGTATCAGGATTGCATCGCCAAGCTGGAGTATCTGATCGACCCTTACATCGGCTGGAACCTCGACCAGCCGGTCCAGACGGCCTTGACGCAGGTCGTCGCCTTCCTCAGGACCCAGCATGGGGGCGAGACGCGTTGCCCCCTGGAAGGCATCGCCGACGAGCTTGCGCTCGAACTCGCCAGATCTAGCGATGGGAATGTACGGACCGACGAAGAGGAGGCGGTCCTTCGCGCCCGCATCGACCACCTCAGTGCCGAGATCATGCGCACTATGCCGTCGAGCCTGTCGGACGTGTTGGTGAAGCTCCGGCATCTGCGGGATCATGCAGAGAATGCTCGCTTCTCGGCGGGTAAAGAGCAAATGCTGGCCGGTATGGTCGAGTTCCTGGAACGGCTCGGCGCCGGCACCCCGCCGGAAAAGGGGGACGGTGCCTGAGGACAGACCAGCCGGAACTGTGGAAGGACCCTATCGGGGATACCTTACCCGCAGGATCATCATTCACCGGGGCTTGCCGTCGGCATGATCTCCGCCGAAGGCCGGTCGAGCCTGAAAGGGGCATGACGATCAGCGCAGCCCCGACTGTCGCTCGCGAAGTGGACGGACCGATGTCGGCCGAGCGCTATGCCCTCTACCGTTCGAGTGCGCTGTGCCAGCGCACGTTGCCCGACTGACCCGGGTGTCCTCGATCCTCCGGCATGCACCAAGGTATTGCCGCCGGATGATCCAGGGATAGTCTCGCTTTATGGACAGATTCCAGTAGCGGACTGAGCTCGGAGCCGTGGCCCAGCTGGACGGTTTGCGAAACTGCTGGCCTCCCGCGCCTGGATTTGATTCCCTCGGGTGATCAGTGAGGGAGGCGTTGGGATGGCGGGACAGGCTGGTTTCTTCGACCTGGACGAGCGCTATGCCGGGCTGAGCGCCACCGGCGATCCGCTGGAGCGGCTGTCGCGGGTGGTGGATTTCGAGATCTTCCGCGAGGACTTGGAGCGTGCGCTGAAGCGGTCGGAGCGGCGCCGCCGCGGGCGTCCGCCGATGGAAGCGGTGATGATGTTCAAGGTGCTGGTGCTGCAGGCGCTGTGGGGCCTTTCGGACGAGCAGGTGGAATACCAGGTGCGCGACCGGCTTTCGTTCATGCGCTTCCTCGGGCTGGACCTGTCGGGGCGGGTGCCGGACTACTCGACGGTCTGGCGCTTCCGCGAAGCGCTGGTGCAGGCGGGCGCGATGGAGGGGCTGTTCGCGCTTCGACGCGGAACTGAAGGGGCGCGGCTACTTCGCTCTGGGCGGCCAGATCGTGGATGCGTCCATCGTAGAAGCTCCGAAGCAGCGTCTGACCGGCGCGGAGAAGGAGGAGATCAAGCGCGACGGGCGGCCGGACTGGAAGCCGGCGAAGGACATTCGAGCGCAGATCGAGGCGATGCAGTCGGCCACAGTGGGCTCCGTAGAAGCCATCCGCGCGATGGCCGGTACCATCGCGGGTCAACGAGATATCCACGGCGATCGCCGCCGGTGTGCAGGAGCAGAGCGCCACCGCCAGCGAGATCGCCGGCAACATCCATCAGGTCGCCACCGCGACGGACTCAATCGCTGGAACGATCGCCGAGGTGAGCGCGGCGGCGCAGGAGACGGGATCTTCCGCCTCGCGTCTCGTCACGGCGGCCTCGGACCTGTCGAACCTATCGGACATGCTGCAGAGCGAAGTCGAGCGGTTCCTTGCCACGGTCCGCGCCGCCTAATCCGCCAAATTAGGCCGTCCGACGTCAGGGAAATGGGCAGGGGGTTGCGGTGGCGTCTGCGGGAGACGGATCTGGAATGCCCACCAGCGTCGTGGTTGAAGCGGTATTTAAAGCACGGCAGCCGCTACCGCGTAGATGGCAACGGCTAGTGCGATCATACTCGGAAGCATCACAGCTGCGCCAAACACGACTGCGAGGGCACTCACCCATCCGATGCGTCTTTTAGTTGCCGTCACGGCGATGTCTCCTACAAGTGGCGTCGAGCCAGTTTGATGCATGTGGCTGTATACACCCTCCTGCTCTCAGTCTCTCTGTACGGTCCTCTTAGCGATTGGCCGATCCAGGATCGGCCGGTCATCTTCCTGATCCAGAAGCACCCTTTCGGCTGCCCCGTCGAGATCTTCATACTGATTACTGCGGACCGACCAGAGGAACGCCATCAGCCCTACGGCGCCCATCCCCAAGGCGATCGGTACCAGCCAAGCCAACGAAATCACCGTGCGGCCTCCAACGCGATAGGCACCGGCGCACCAGGTCCTTCCGAAGCCACTGTCCGGCCTCGCATCGAGGGAAACCTCAATGCGTTCGCCACGACGAGAATGGAGGAGAGCGACATGGCGACGGCGGCCATGAGAGGCGTGACATAACCGAGCAGCGCCACCGGGATCACGAGGACGTTGTAGGCGATTGCCAGGGCCAGGTTCTGGTGTACGAGGCGGTGGGCCGTTGCGGCGATCGCGATGGCGTCGGGCACGGCCATCAGTCCGCGGCCGAAAAACACGAGGTCGGCCGCTGCGCGTCCGATATCGGCCGCATTCCCTGGAGCCATCGAGACATGGGCGGCGGACAGTGCCGGCGCATCGTTGAGCCCGTCCCCGACCATGAGGGTCCTACGACCGTTCCGGGCTAGTTCCTCCAGGCGGGTGACCTTGCCCTGCGGCAGGAGGCCTGAGCGGAATGTCGCGATGCCGAGGGCGGCTGCCATTCGGGAGACGGGTTCCCGGCGGTCGCCGGAGAGCATCTCGACCTCCAACCCGGCGGCACGAAGCCCATTCACGGCCTGCCTTGCCTGGAGGCGGGGCGTATCTGAAAAGCTGAAGGATCCCAGGAACTCGCCGTTGCAGGTCAGCGTGCTACCCTGGTCCGTGCCGGAATGGGATGCCTCTCCCTGGGAGCGGACCCATTCGGCTCTTCCAAGCCGGTACACATTCGAGCCGATCCGTCCTTCGATCCCGAGCCCCGGCTGCTCCCGGAACTCCTCGACGTCCAGACGTCCCTCGGCGAGCGCCGCCACGGCGCGGGCTGCGGGATGTCGGGACCGGGCGGCCAGCGCCGCCGCGGCGGCAAGATGTTCGTGTGGGACGCTACAGTCCGTGACGCGCGGATCGCCGAGGGTCAGCGTGCCCGTCTTGTCGAAGACGACAGTGTCCACCTCGGCGAGCCGTTCGAGGCCGCTGCCGTCCTTGAGCGCGATGCCCCGCTCGAACAGCCGCCGCGCGGCCATGACCTGCGCCATCGGGACCGCCAGGCCCAGCGCGCAGGGACAGGTGATGATGAGGACCGAAATCGCCACCGTCAGCGAGCGGTGCCAGTCTCCCGTCGCTGTCATCCAGCCGACGAACGCCAGCATCGCCAGCGCGTGCACGAACGGCGAATAGGCTGAAGCTGCGCGATCCGCCAGCCGCCTGTATTGCGCGCGCCCGTGCTCTGCCGCCTCCATCAGACGGGCAATGCTCGCGACGAAGGAGTCCGCCACAGGCCGCGTCACCGTCACCTCGAGCGATCCGTCGAGGTTCAGCATGCCCGCCAGGACGGAACTGCCCGGCTTCACGGGGAGTGAGGCCGCTTCTCCGGTGACGATGGCCGCATCCACGTCGGCGGATCCGGACGCCACCACCCCATCGAGCGGGATCCTTTCTCCCGGTGCGACGAGCACGCGCTCCTGCGGCGCGATCTCCTGGAGGGGCTTGTAGGAGACCTCGCCGTCGGGCGCGACGACCGCGGCACCCCGCGGCATCATCCGCGCGAGGCCCAGCACCGCGGTTCTGGCCTTGCTGCGCATCATGTGGTCGAGCGTGCGGCCGGCCAGCAGGAAGAAGATCAGCGACGTCACGGCGTCGAAATAGGCGTGTGGATTGTTCCGCAGGGTGTCGTGCAGGCTGAGCGCCAGTGCGAAGAGGATCCCGACGGAGATCGGCACATCCATGTTCGCCCGTCCGGATTTCGCCGCAGACCAGGCCGAGAGGAAGAAGACCCGCCCGGAATACAGGACGACCGGCACCGCCAGCACCGCGGACAGGATATGGAAGAGATGCCGCGTACCTTCGCCGGCGCCCGACCACACCGACACCGAGAACAGCATGATATTGAACGCGCCGAAGCCGGCCACGGCGGTCGCGCGGACCAGTCTCCGCATCTCCTGGTTCGTTTCCGGCTCGTCGAGGGAGAAGAGGCTGGCGTCGTATCCGGCGGCGGCGAGAGCCTGGAACAGCGGCGGTGCCTTGCCGGCTTTACGCCATTTCACCGTGGCCCGTCGCGTGGTCAGGTTGAGACGCGCCGAGACGACTCCCTCGAGTGGCGTCAGTGCGGCCTCGATCGCGGCGATGCAGCCGCCGCAATGCGCCGACGGTACGGAAAGATCAGTTTGAAGAAGATCCTCGCCGACCGTCCGGCTCGCCAGACGTATCTCCTGGTCGGAAGGCCATCCCGACCGGGGCGCGTACTCGGCCGCTACCGCTCCGAAGGCGCAGCAACTCACCCCTGGGCCTCCGGTCGCGACATCGCCCTGTAGGCATGCCACGTGGCATGTCCCAGCAGTGGAAACACCACGACCAAACCCACGAGCCAGGTCGCGACGCACACGAGGAACAAGGCGAACACGATCGCCCCCCAGGCCACCATCGGGACGATGTTGTTCCACACCAGCGCCATGCTCGTGCCCATGGCGGTCAGCGCATCAGTTCGCTGGTCGAGCAGCATGGGGATCGAGAACACGCTGATCGAGAAGGCGAAGGCGGCGAAGAGGCCGCCGATCGCGGTGCCGACGACCAGCATGGCCCATCCGGTCGGGCTGGTGAGGAGCAGGTCGACGATGTGCTCGATGCCGGGAAACGGCTTCACCCCGAAGAAGAGGGCGTAGATGAGGACGGCTGCCCGCATCCAGAGGAGGGTGAGGAGGCAGAGCAGGAGGCCCGTGAAGTAGACCTGAGCGCCCGACCGGGGCTTGGCCAAGAGCATCCGGGCCAGGGTAGTCCTCTCTCCGGCCTCTCTTTCCCGGCTTTTCGCATAGAGCCCGATCCCCAGGATGGGGGCCACGATCAGGAACCCCGCGAGCGCGGGAAACAGGATGTAGTCCTGCCCGAAATGCGTCAGAAGCCACACGAAGCCAGCGGAGAGCAGGAAGATGCCGAAGCCGTAGGCGAGACTGGGGCCTGGTTGGGCCGCCAGATCACGCCATCCCGCGGCCAGCCACCGCATGCCGGCATTCGTCGGCAGGTGCCGCTTCCAGCGCTCGTTCCTGGTTTCCTCGATGCTGGAGGTCTCGCTCAGCAGCCAGTAGCCCTCGTCCGGTCCGCTCATCAGTCACTCCTCAGCAGGCGGATTTCGCCGCCCTGAAGCTGCCGGGTCCGGTACCGGCTTCCTTCAGGTGGGGCACACAGTCCGGCTGCGAGCCGACCGCGACGTAGACCAAGTGGATGTTGGCTGCGGCCAGCAGCAACAGCGCCGCCGGGACAAGGGTCCAGACGAGGAGCCGCACCTTCCTTCGCCTCTTGCCGGGAGCGGGCGTCATGGCGTCTCCACCCCCAAGGAGTGCACGTACAGCGCGAGGATCTTGATCTCGGCGTCCGTGAGGCGCTCGTCCCAGGTCGGCATGTGGCCTTGCCTGCCGCCGTGAACCGTGGCGATGATGGTGTCGAGGTCGCCGCCGTAGACCCAATAGTCGTCGGTGAGGTTGGGGGCGCCGAGTTCCCGCGTTCCCCGGGCGTCCTCGGCGTGGCATGCCGCGCAATTGGCCAGATAGACTTCCCGTCCGGCTTCCAGGGTGTCGACGTTCTGGGGGGTCGAATAGTCGGGATTGCTGAGGGAATAGACGTAGGCGGCGGCAGTCTTCACCTCCTCGCGATTGAGGATGCCGTCGCGGCCGAAGGAGGGCATCTGCCCGATCCGGCTCTCCGGATGTTCGGCGTTGATGCCGACGCGCATCGTCTGGGCGATCTCTTCCACGCTGCCGCCCCAGAGCCAGTCGTCGTCCGTAAGATCGGGATAGTTCGCCCGGCCCCTGCCCTCGACGCCATGACAGACGGCGCAGTTGTCACCGAACAGCTGATGCCCGCTGCGACGGACGATGGACATGAGTTGCTGATCGGCGCGGATCTCGTCGAAGTCGGCAGTCTCGATGCGTCCTACCCAGGCGGCACGTTCGGCCTGCGCCCTGACGAGGTCCTGTTCCACGGTCTTCCACTGATCCGTATCGAGCAGGCCCTTGGTGTAGGTCGTCCCGAGCGGCCATGTCGGCATCAGAAACCACACCACGACTGCGAAGACGTGCGTCACGATCAGGAAGATGAGCACGCCACGCGGCACCGGCGTATCGAGTTCGGTGATGCCGTTCCACTCGTGGCCAGTGGTCCTGTGACCACTGACGGGATCGCGCTGCTCTACTTCCATGGCTTGTCGTCCTGGTCGAGGATGCTCTTCTTGGCCGATTCGAAGCGCTTCCTGTTCGAAGGCCAAAACGTGTAGACGAGTACGCAGATCGCGAGCGCGATCAGGTAGAACAGCCCCCAGCTCTTCGAGAAGGCGACGAGACTGTCGTGGTCGATGTCCATTCCGTCTCCTCCTCTCCGGTCAATTGATGGGTTTCGGTACTTCCTCGGGCGCGGCAGTGCCGAGATACGCCGCGGCGGTCAGCCTCCCGAGGACCTGAAGATAAGCGACGAGAGCGTCCATCTCGGTGACGCGCGTGGCGACGCCGTCGAACGCTCTCACTTGCGTGTCCTCGCCGTAGCGTTCCGAGACGCCTTCGGCGGCGGAGCCGCTGTCGGGCGTCGCCTGTCCGTACGCGTCCCTGGCGGCGTTCCCGATCATCTCGTCGGTATAGGGGACGCCGACCGCCCGCAGCGCCTCGAGATGCAGCGGCAGATCGTCCAGCTTCAACGTGTTCCGCGCCAACCAGCGGTAGGCAGGCATGTTGGATTCCGGCACGACGTCCCGCGGGTTCGTCAGATGGGCGACGTGCCAGAAGTCGCTGTACTTGCCGCCGACGCGGGCGAGGTCCGGCCCGGTGCGCTTCGAGCCCCAGAGCATCGGGTGATCGTACTTGGATTCGACGGCGAGCGAGTACGGCCCATAGCGCTCGACCTCGTCGCGCAGCGTGCGGATCATCTGGCTGTGGCAGGCGTAGCAGCCCTCGCGCATATAGATGTTGCGGCCGGCGAGTTCGAGCGGCGTGTACATGCGCATGTCCGGCGTTTCCTCGACGGTCTCGTCGATGGTGAACAAGGGAGCGATCTCGACGATGCCCCCGACACTGGCTGCCGCGATGATCGCGAGCACGAAGCCGATGGCCGAGCGCTCCAGCCTGCGGTGAAACAATTCGGGCATGATTCTACTCCGCCGGGGCGGCGACAGCGCCGGTCAGGGGAGCATCCGCCTCCGCGGGCTCCGCCACGGGAGCGGTGCGGGCCGTCATCCATATGTTGTAGCTGCCCACGATGGCACCGATCAGGAACAACAGTCCGCCGATGGCGCGCGCCACGTAATACGGGAACATCGCGACCAGCGAATCGATGAAGGAGTAGGCGAGCGTGCCGTCCTCGGTGTAGGTCCGCCACATCAGGCCCTGGATGATGCCGGAGTTCCACATCGCGAAGACGTAGATCAGCGTTCCGGCGAGTGAGAGCCAGAAATGCACTTCGACCAGCGCCGGCGAGTACATACGCTCGCGTCTCCAGAGAGACGGGACCAGCGTATAGAACGAGCCGAAGGTGATCAGCGCGACCCATCCGAGTGCGCCGGCATGAACGTGGCCGACGGTCCAGTCGGTGTAGTGCGACAGCGCGTTCACAGGCCGGATCGCCATGAACGATCCCTCGAAGGTCGAGAGCCCGTAGAACACCGCGGCGACCATGATGAAACGGAGTGTCGCGTCGTCCCTGACTTTATGCCAAGCGCCGTTGAGGGTGAGGAGAGCATTGCCGGCCGACGCCCATGACGGCACCAGCAGCATCACGGAGAATGTCATGCCCAGCGTCTGCACCCAGTGGGGCAGGGCGGTGTAATGCAGGTGGTGCGAGCCGGCCCACATGTAGAAGAAGGTGATCCCCCAGAAGCTTAGGATCGAAAGGCGATAGGAAAAGATCGGTCGCTGCGCCCGAACGGGCAGGTAATAGTAGAGCATCCCCAGGAATCCCGCCGTCAGGAAGAAGGCGACGGCGTTGTGGCCATACCACCACTGCACCATCGCATCCTGGACGCCCGGCCAGACCGTGTAGCTCTTCGCGTGTCCCAGCGACACCGGAACGGCGATGTTGTTGACGATGTGGAGGATGGCGACGACGAGGATGAAGGCCAGAAAGTACCAGTTGGCAACGTAGATGTGGGGCTCCTTCCGCCGCGCCAGCGTGCGCAGATAGAGCACGAAGTACGTTACCCAGACGACCACGAGCCAGATGTCGGCGTACCACTCCGGCTCGGCATACTCCTTCGATTGGGTGACGCCCACGAAGTAGCCGGTCACGGCCAGCACGCAGAACAGGTTGTAACCGATCAGGACGAACCAGGGTGAAAGCTGGTCGGGCAGGCGTGCCCGCGATGTTCGCTGAACGACATGAAACGACGTCGCAATCAGGGCATTCCCGCCGAAGCCGAAGATCACACCGGTGGTATGGGCGGGTCGCAAGCGGCCGAAGCTCGCCCACGCCTGATCGAAGGTGAAGTCCGGATAAGCCAGAAGCACGGCCACCCATACCCCAATGAACATGCCGAAGACCGCCCACGCCATCGAGATGGCGATTCCGGCCTTGATGGGCTCGTCATAGTAGCGCGCAAGACGCTCCTCGCCCGGCTCCGGTTCCTGATACGCATGGACCACGGCGAACGTGCACGCCAACCCGAACAGCAGGATGATGAACCCGTGCATACCGAGTGCGTCCTGGCGTCCTGCGGCAGCCAGAATGAGCCCGCACAAGGCGACCGCGGCGGATATCACCAGTGCGAGTTGACGCTCGGTGGCAGTGAGTGTTGCGGCCATGCGGGCAGTCACTTTTTCCGATCATCGGGGGGAGGGAGCACGGGGGGCTGGTGTCGATGGTGCTCTGATGGTGCGCGGCGGGGTCCTGCAGGGCGCAGGGCATCGATGCGGAGGTTGCCGGATCCGGCCGGTATATTTTCCGGCGAGCCACGGAGTCTCGTAGGTCGCGAATTGTGCGGACCGAACATAGGGCCATGGTACCCCCGAAGTCGGCTATGGCAAGACAGAGCGCGCGAGCATGGCGAGGGACCTGGGGTTTGGGAACATCAGGGCCATCGCCTGACGGGGAATCAGATCAGGCCGAGCGCACGCATGGCTTCCGCGACACGGACGAAGCCGGCGATGTTGGCGCCGAGGACGTAGTTGCCCGGCGACCCGTATTGTTCGGCAGTGTCGGCGCAGCTGTCGTGAATGTTGCACATGATCCGTTCCAGCCGTTCCTCGGTCTCGCGGAAGCTCCAACTGTCGCGGGAGGCGTTCTGCTGCATCTCCAGCGCCGAGGTGGCGACGCCGCCGGCATTGGCGGCCTTGCCGGGAGCGAAAAGGACGCCCGCCTCCTGAAAGATCCGCACCGCCTCGGGCGTGGACGGCATGTTGGCACCTTCGCCCACAGCGATGACGCCGTTCTGAACGAGCTGACGGGCGTCCTTGCCGTTCAACTCGTTCTGGGTCGCCGACGGCATCGCGATCTCGCAAGGCACGTCCCAGATGCGACCCTTCTCGATGTAGTGTGCGCTAGCACCCTTCAGACGGGGATATTCCGAGATGCGCTCGCGCCGAATCTCCTTGATCTGCTTAACGAGATCCAGGTCGATCCCGCTCTCGTCGACGACATAGCCGCCGGAGTCGGAGCAGGCGACGACCTTGCCGCCGAACTGCAGAATCTTCTCCATCGTGTAGATGGCGACATTGCCTGAGCCTGAGACGGTCGCGCGCTTGCCGTCGAAATCGGTGCCACGTGTCGCCAGCATCTGTCGCACGAAGAAGACAGCGCCAAACCCTGTCGCCTCGGTGCGGGCGCGCGATCCGCCATAAACGAGGCCCTTGCCAGTCAGCACACCGGCCTCGTAACGGTTCGTGATCCGCTTGTATTGGCCGAAGAGATAGCCGATCTCGCGCCCGCCGACCCCGATGTCGCCCGCCGGCACATCGGTATACTCGCCGAGGTGGCGATACATCTCGGTCATGAACGACTGGCAGAAGCGCATGATCTCGGCGTCGGAGCGACCGCGCGGATTGAAGTCGGAGCCGCCCTTGCCGCCGCCGATCGGTAAGCCGGTCAGCGCGTTCTTGAAGGTCTGTTCGAAGCCGAGAAACTTGATGATGCCGAGATTGACCGACGGGTGAAAGCGCAGCCCGCCCTTGTAGGGGCCGAGGGCGGAGTTGAACTGCACCCGGAAGCCACGGTTGATCTGCACCTGTGCGTGATCGTCGACCCAAGGCACGCGGAAAATGATCTGCCGCTCCGGCTCGCAAAGTCGCTCGATCAGCGCTCCGTCGGCATAGGCGGGATGGCGGGCGACAACCGGGCCGAGGGACTCCAGGACCTCCCGCACGGCCTGGTGAAACTCCTCCTCACCAGCGTTGCGGCGCAGCACTTCGTCAAGGATCGGTTGCAGCTTCTCGTCCATACTCACGACGCGATGTCCTTCGTTGCTGAACGGCTTCGATGCTTGCGGCACCGGTGCCGCACGCGCGATATCATTCCACCTGTCGCTCTGTTATGGCGCTTTCCTGTGCAGCGTCGACCGGAAATCGACGTCACCTCAGACGGCGAACACACTTCCGCCTCTGCGACAGGCAGTTAACAGGCGCCATTTATGACGCTTGGCTGCGCAGCCTGGGGGCACCCAATCTCGTGTCGCCCTCCTCGTCGCTAGCGCCGCCGAGGTGGCGCGGACCTTCAAGCCGCTGCTGCAGCACGGCCGATCCCTGTCACTGACGACCGCGTGAGGCTGACGGTGAACGTCCAACTTGAATTTTCGGTGGTTCCCACCGCGAACCGCAAGAAGTGACGGTCGATCGGTGGCTGGTCAACCTCCGGGAGTTCGGGACCTGGTAGCCCTACCGTCTGGTGAAACTGATGCCAATCCTTGATCACGACAGCGGAGGGGCTAAGTGAGATACCAGCCACGGCGAGCTACCGAGATTGCGGTGCGCTCAAGGGCAAGATGGCGCAGCCGCCAGTGCCGCTGCATCGATTCAGTGGGAAGAGTGGATGAAGGATCAGCGGATCTTGTGGGGCGTCCTTCTGGTTGCGGTCGTCTTTTTCATGGTGTGGAACCTTGGGTTGTTCGCCTGACGCTCCAGGGCAACGAGCGGCGCAAGTGCTACATGCGACACCATGCGCTCGCCGCTATCCTGTTTTTCGCCTTCGTGACGCCCGCAGCACCAGCCTCTTCAGCCACCAGTTCTCTATGCAAGATCAAGCCGAGGACGAACTGCACGGGGGTTGATCTTTCAGGCCGTGATCTCGCCGGCGCCAGCCTCTCCGACGCCGATCTGTCAGGCGCTAACCTGGCAGGAGCGAACCTGAGCGGCGTCGATCTTTACAGCACCAACCTGTCAGGCGCAGTGCTCGTCGGTGCGCAACTCACAGGCGCAATCCTTAACCGGGTGGATTTGTCGAACGCCAACCTGTCGCGAGCGGATTTAACAGCCGCCGACATACGGGCGGCAGACTTATCCGGCGCCGACCTGTCGAACGCAAAGCTCGATCGGGCGGAGTTCACCTACAGCGACCTGAGCGGCGCCACGTGGACCGACGGGCAAACCTGTGCGCCTGGTTCGGTAGGCGCCTGTAAGCCATAGCTCGCGCCGACGGCGGAGGTGAGGCGGCGCGTGCAGCAGTGGCCCACCCCTTGCTCTCACACAAGGACCAGCTTGTCGGTCAGCGGCTTGAGCGAATGAACTCTCGGTCCTCGGTGACGCAATCCTATAAGGGGCGCCGATTAAGCGCCGATTGGGCTGTCCCTAGGTCCTCATAGCGGCTAATGCCCCTTCGAGGTCGGAGATGAGATCGGACTGGTTCTCCAGCCCAACCGAGAGCCTTAGAAGGTTATGCCCGATGCCAGCAGCGCGGAGAGCGTCCGGCGAGAGGCTTGCGTGCGTCATCGTGGCGGGATGAGCAACCAAGCTCTCTACACCGCCCAGAGACTCGGCGAGGGTGAAGACCCGAACGCGCTCCACGAACCGCCGCACACCCTGCGGGTCGCCCGCAATCTCGAAGCTGAGCATCGCCCCGAACCCGCGCTGCTGTCGGGCGGCGATGGCATGGCCAGGATGGGAGGGCAACCCCGGATAGTGGACGGCATCGACCATCTTATGCGTGGCGAGATATTCCGCTACGGCAGTCGCGTTGCGTTGCTGGTACTCGATCCGGGGGAAGAGTGTCCGGAGGCCGCGAAGCGTCAGGAAGGCATCGAAGGGAGCACCTGTCACTCCCGTCATGTTTGCCCAGGCTTTAAAGTGCTCCACCATGTCCGCATCGGCAGCGACGACGGCGCCGCCGACCACGTCGGAGTGACCGTTCAGATATTTGGTGGTGGAGTGAACGACCACGTGCGCGCCGAGCGCGATGGGCCGCTGCAGCGCTGGGGACAAGAACGTGTTGTCCACCACGACCTTTGCGCCAACTGCTCTCGCCCGTGCGGACACCATGCCGATGTCGGTGATCCGCATCAGCGGGTTGCTGGGCGTCTCCAGGAGCACGAGAGCCGGGCGCTCTTCGAGTGCGGCAACGACCGTCTCCTCCCGCGTCTGATCAACGAGCGCCAGGCGGAAGTGGTCTTGGGCCGCGCGGGCCGAGAGCAGCCGAAGAGTGCCACCGTAACAGTCATGCGGCGCGATCAGCAGGTCATCAGGCTTTAGGACCGTCAGCACCAGATCGATGGCAGCCATCCCCGAAGAGGTTATGACCGCGCCGGCCCCTCCCTCAAGCCGGTTGATCGTGTCGGACAATTGGTCGCGCGTCGGATTCGTCGCGCGTGAATAGTCGTAGCCACGGTGCTCGTCGAAGCCGGTGAATTCATAGGTGCTCGACAGGTAGAGCGGCGGAACTACCGCGCCGTATGCCTTGTCCTCGGCCACACCATTCGCTGCGGCAATGGTCTCAGGTGAAAGTTCCATGATTGGGCTCCATCCGCTGCTGGCTTTACCATCCGTCGGTCACGCGGCTACGCGCTAAGAGTGATCGTGTCGCAGGAAGCGCTCTCGTCCCTGCCCGAAGCTCGGCGATCGCGAGTGCACGTGGGAAGAGTGCTCGCCGAAGCTCGGATCGCGCTGGACCCGCTTCGCGTCTACGCCTGGATTTGCATCGGCGCGTCAGGCGTGACCGCGATCACCCCCTGATCGGGGACATCCTGTCACGGTATCGATATGCGATCCACGACGGTTGCTTTGCTCATTCTGCTACTCTCGCCCGCACTCGCGGCGGAGCCTTATGATCGCGCCCTGTATCGCCACTGGATCGATGCCGACGGGGACTGTCAGGACACCCGCGAGGAGGTGCTGATCGCCGAAAGCTTAGTGGTGGTGCAGCTAGACCAACCCGGCTGCAAAGTCCTCGTCGGCCTCTGGGTCTGTCCATACACCGGCTCCGTCGTGACCGACCGCCGACAGATCGACATCGACCATATGGTGCCCCTCGCAGAGGCGCACGCATCTGGTGCCGACATCTGGGACGAGGAGCGGCGGCAGGCATATGCAAACGATCTCGACAAGCCGGATAGCCTGGTCGCTGTTCTGGCTGGCGCCAACCGGTCGAAGGGACCGGACCCGATCAGGCGGTCGACGGCGTCGTCCGTTGGCGGCGCATCGACCTGCGGCATGTCCTGGAGAAGCGCTTCCAGGTGAGCGTCAGCGTCCGTTCGCTCTCGCGGCTGCTCGCCGAACTGTCCTTCACGCACATCAGCGGCCGGCCACGGCACCCGCAGCAGGACGCGCGGGCGATCGAGGCTTTTAAAAAAACTTCCCCCAGACGCTCGCGGCGCACATAGCCCATCTGCCCAAGGGCAGGCGGGTCGAGATCTGGTTTCAGAGCCTGCCCTCGGGCTCGACCCGAGGGATGAGGCAAGGCTGGGTCAGAAGAACGGCCGCACCCGGATCTGGGCGAAGCAGGGCACGCGACCGCGCCTGCCGGCCGGCCAGCGCTACGCCAACGCCTACCTGTTCGGCGCGATCTGTCCGATGCGCGGCAAGGGAGCGGCGCTCATGCTGCCCTTCGCCGACACGCGCGCCATGCAGATCCACCTCGACGAGATCAGCCGTCATGTCGCCGCCAGGGCGCATGCCGTCGTCCTCATGGACCGGGCCGGTTGGCACGGAACGGACAAGCTCGACGTCCCGAAGAACCTCACCATCATCCTGCTGCCGCCCCGCTCACCGGAACTCAACCCGGTCGAGAGCGTCTGGCAGTATCTTCGGCAGAACTGGCTCTCCAACCGCGTCTTCCAAGACCACGACGCCATTCTCGACGCAGGCTGCAACGCTTGGAACAAGCTCGTCACCCACCCCCAGACCATCATTTCGATCGGTATGAGAGACTGGGCTCATACAGGTCATTAATTTCAGCCGTTGGTATAAGGCCGCTCCACCCCGACCTGTCCGCACCATGCGAGCAGGGCAGCGCTGGTGAGTTCGGCCAGCTCTCGCACGACATGCGGGCTAACGCGACCCTGGGAAGCCGTGGTGGCTCGAAGGGTCCGTCTTTGATACCTCAGCACGTACAGCGCGCAAAATTGCGAAGCAGATTAAGAGATCGGTTGGTGGTCGGTCGCCATCGGTTCCCAATCTGTTCTTCGGAAAGTACGGAGCTTTGGTGGCAATAAGCGCTGCCGTATCAGTGGCTTACGAGTTCCGTACTAATTGGCCGAAGTCATGAGGTTCGGAGAGAACCGCCCCAAGAGAGAGAAAAAGGCCCCTCCGGCGGCGCCGCGGAGTCATGAGCTTTTGGCCGAAACGGCGCAGTTCTGCGGGCTTTTCGGCCCAGCAATCGGCGACGGAGAGAGTCGCGCCAGGGCGGATTGGCGGAGGGAGAGGGACCGCAATCCAACCTTCTCTATTCAGCGCTCCGAAGCTTCACGCTCCTCCACCACCGCCATTTGGGATCGGTCGCAACACTTTTGAGATATTGCGAGGTAAGTTTCAATCGAGATAGAGAATCGAAGCGCTGTCGAGGCGCCGCCCCCGAGTACTCCTCGGCATGTGCGCCCTGCCGGTAGACCCCCCTCCGCCGGCAGGGCATCTTATGCAGTCGGCGGTGGAGCATACTGCGCAAAAATATGGTGCAGGAGATTAATCGCGCTTAAGCGAATTATCCGCCGTACTTTCAGGCAGAGGATTCGCGCAGATCTTTTGGATGTTCCCGCTGCCGGAGCGGCTGTCCTGCAAGGCCCTTGCAGCAATGGCTGCCTCGGTACGATTGCGTGTTTTGAGGCGACGCATTATTTCCCGCATATGTTGTTTGACGGTGTTTTCTGTCAAACCGAGAGCGCGTGCGATCTCCTTATTAGATTTACCTACGCAGAGCAGAGGTAGGATATCGCTCTGCCGGGGTGAGAAGACGTTGTTCCGCTCTCCCGTGTCGCGAGACACAGAGATGTCGCGATCATCCGCCGGGGGGGCGATGGGTTGCGGCGGGGCGTAGATCGGACGACTTCCCGAGGAGCCTGGAGTAGATTGAAGTTCACCTTGGATACCGGTGAGGGCGGCGATCGCATCGCGAAATTCCTCTACCGAGATCCGCTTTGGGAGAAAGGCAGTCGCGCCTGCTTCTAGTGCCTCCTTCAACGCACCTGGATGGTCGGATCCTGAGAGGACGACCACAGGCGTGCCGGGGCACGAGGAAGTGATCCTTTCGGTGGCGGCCGTTCCGGAACCGCCGTCGGGAAGCCCCGGGTCCAGTATGATCAGGTCGTATTGATAGGTAGAAAGATATTGCATCGCCTGTGACAGCTGGATGGCCTCGTCGACGGTCGCGGCCGGCCAGACCTCCTGGATCAGCAATCGGATGCCGAGCCGTGCAAGAGGGTGATCCTCAATAATCAACAGTCGCATTCGCGCTCTCATCGCAGTGTCTTGTCGTGAACAGCCCTAATCTTCCATCAGATCGTCACGGGAAGATGTCTGGACGCCGCAACCTGACCGGCGCGTGAACGAGAACCTCTTGCGGGCACGTGGCGGCATGGCCAGCGTCGAGCTTCCGGTGGAACACGGCGATAACGCTCCAGCCGAGCGAACGGGTCCACAGATTCCTCTCCGTTGACCGTGTGGCCGTGAGCGGCGAGGGAGAACGCAGATCAGGCGGCAGCGAATGGCGTTGCGGAATGCCCGGCTTCCCCCGCGGCGTCGCCAAGCAAGCCATGCGCGCAGGACCTACTGACGGTCGGCGCTACGACGTCAACCCCGCTGTCCTGCCGCCCAAAACCGTACCTGGGCCGGGCGAACTTCAGTCGACCAAGCTCAGGGCAAACCGCTCTGGTGCGAGCCGACGTCCAGCCATTGGCGCCTTGCTCGAACAGCCGGGCAGGGCCGCTGCCGCTTTGCCTTACACCGCCTTGGTGGCCCTATCTGGCGCTGGCGCTGCTGCCGGGGCCGGCCGCGCAACTGCTCCCGGGCCGGGCGCCGCTGCTCGCATTCTCGGTGATGTTGGTGTACCTGTTGATCCTGCGGATCACGTCGCCGGTGCGGCGCCAGTCCGCCTGACGGGCGTCGTTGAGCGGGCCGGCCAAGGCCGGAATCGAGCCGGAGTTTGCCATGGGTCGTGCCGAGGCCGTGTCCCCCCAGATCGTCCCCGTCATTCTCTCCGGCGGCAGCGG
>Ga0209024_1001612_pt1 | contig 17203 bp, 14 predicted proteins | sample AutmiccommunBRH5_FD_187380 | JGI IMG/M metagenome (GOLD analysis project Ga0209024, IMG submission 187380) | Deep subsurface microbial communities from Mt. Terri, Switzerland - Autotrophic microbial communities BRH/5 (SPAdes) (version 2) | ecosystem: Environmental > Aquatic > Deep subsurface >...
GGGCGCATACATGGCGTTTTCAAGCAGGGCACGCATTTCATCAACGCGCGTGTTGGTGGCCGCATCCACTTCCAGCAAATCAACAAACCGGCCCTGGCTAATTTCAACGCAGGCCTGGCACTTGCCACAGGGTGTGCGGCCAATGCCTTGCTCGCAGTTCACTGCGCGGGCAAGAATTCGGGCAATCGTGGTTTTACCCACACCGCGTGTGCCGGTAAACAGGTAGGCGTGGTGAAGGCGTTGATTGTCGAGTGCGTGGGAAAGGGCTTTGACCACATGGGCCTGGCCCACCAGCGAATCAAAGTCTCGCGGTCGCCATTTTCGAGCCAAAGCCTGAGAAACTGTTTGATTCATTCAGATTGGTTCCACGTTTGGTTCCACGTTGGGGGCCAACAAATTAAGAGGCGAGCCAGAACCCCGGCACTGACTTCACGGTTGTGGCTGCTTCCTTCCGGACCTGACCAGGTTGGCCGCTACGCCATGCGGGGAGGCCCGCCAGACTGAATTCTACACCGAAGTCAGCCAATGAACTTCACCATGCCGGTCAATCAGCGCAGCTTGTGTGGGTGCCTGCTTTTTGCCATTGTTCAGGGTTAAATCAACTAAGCCCACGTATTCAAGCACTTGCCGGGTGTATTCAGGCAAATTACTTGAATTCACGGCCCATTTGTAGTCCAGCACCAGGAAGCGATCGGCCAATTCCAGCACACGGTCGGCCCGCAGGGATCGCCCATCGCCCAACACCCATTCCAGTTCATTGAACACCCGGTTGTTACTGGCGGCGGCACCCTGCAACCAGGGCTGTATCTCAGGTTTATTCACCAGCAAACGGCAAGCTTGTTCCACATGCTGCATTTCGTCCTCCCGCAAGGGCCGAAATACCGTTTCACAACGCACCTGCACCCAAGTCCACCAAACATCGAAAGGCGTATCAGCCAGTTCATCCACCCATTCAAGCGCGGCGTGCAAGGCAGTGCCCTTGCGCAATTCAGGCGAGGAAATGCGAGGCACTACGTTTCCAACGGGTGTGCTTAAGGCGCGCAACACCGGAAATTGCGGGCGCACCCACATAGCAGGCGGATCAAACAACCCAGCCAGTTCGATTTGAGCAGGGCCAAGGCCCGAAACTTCAACCTGTGGCCATGTGTCATGCACCTGCGTGGCAAAGGGAAGCAGGCGCTCATACCAACCTTTGCTGGCCCCGCGTTTTTCACTGCCGCTTAAGTGAATGGAGTGCCGTGCACGGGTTAGCGCCACATACAGCAGGTGGTCTTCTTCATCGGCGTAGGCTTGTTGTTCAATTGCTTGCGCTGCGGTGCGGCCCGGGCTGGGGTTGCTCAAATTGCCCATCACCGTGACCGAATTCGGGTGCGATTCACCCAAGACCCAGTCAATCAGCAAGCCCGCATTGCTGCCACCTGGCTTGGGCGATGAATTTGCATCGAACAACCACACATGATCGGCTTCCAGACCCTTGGCGGAATGTACAGTCATGATGCGCAACACATCGGGATTGCTGGCTGCGCCCTCGCTGTCTGAACTGGCGTAGGTTTGCAGCTTCACGGCCTCGTCAAATGCCTGCTGCAAACCCAGGAAACGCCCCTTGTTCAAACCCAGCGCCCAGGCCTTTAACCAATCCCAATGCTCGGCCATCATGACCCGTTGGCGCGGCGATGCCGAATTCAAATATTTCTCGGAAGCCCGTGTATCGGCCACCACTTTTGACAAGGTTTCAAACAGTGGCAAAGCCCGCGCCATGCCCAACCAATTTGAAAGTTGAGCGTACAAAGTGACCCACGGCTTTTCGCCCTGCAAGGAAAGGGTTTCAAGCGTGCCCCACACGGTGGTGGCCTGGCTTGTTTTACCCGTTTGAATCAGGTGTTGGAATTGCACAGAAGACAGTGCAATCAGCGGGCACCGCAGCAACTGAAGCAGGTGCAAATTCAAATGGGGGTCGTTTAAAAAACCCAAAAGCGCAACGGTGTCTGACCACACCTGCGAGGTGTAACGCTCGCCCTTGTCTTTGATGGTGTAAGCCAGCCCTGCTTCACGCAAAGCAGCCATCAATGGCAAGCCACTTTTGTGGGCACGCACCAGCACCATCGCTTCACTTAAATTTTTGATACTGCCGTTTTTCAGCCACTGTTGCAGGGTGTGCACCACACGCTTTGCTTCGTCCGGGCCAGCATCTTCTTTCAACAGTTTGGGGTAAACATTCAAACCACGCAGTGCTGAATCGCTTGCTTCGGCCAAACTGGTGTGCGCACGGAAGGCAGTTTGCCCTCGTGTTTGCCCCGGTTCAAATACGGTGTTGACCACATCGACCACAGCCTGCGAACAACGCCGTGTTGAATCGGATTCCAAAGTTTCAGCGGCAAAATTTTCAACCAGCCACGCTCGTGCGTGGTTGAACAAACGTGCTTCGGCACGGCGAAAACGGTAAATGGATTGCTTGGGGTCGCCCACCAAAAACACGCTGGGTTTGTCATCGCCGCTGTAATCTTGCAACCAAAGTTTCAGGATATTCCACTGCACCGGGTTGGTGTCTTGAAACTCATCCACCAACAAATGGCGAACGCGGGTGTCCAGTTTTTGTTGCATGTAGGCGCGCTGTTCATCATTCATCAACATGCGCAATGCAGTGGCTTCAAGGTCATCGAAATCGCACAAACCCTGTTCAAGCTTGATCGATCTGTAGGTTTCAAACAACGGCTCAATCAATTGGGCCAAAGCAGCTGTAGCCTGCATGTCAAGCTGGTCTTTCTCCAGCTGCAAAGCCTGCGCAGTTTGCTGGGCCAAGCCCTCTAGTGTTTGAAGATATTCCGTTTCATCCACTGCTGCTTTTTGAGCTGCTGTGGGTTTGCTGAAGGTTTTACTCGGCTCGTTTTTTGAGGTTAAACAAACCGCTTTCAGTTGTTCAAAAACATCCCCTGCATCACCGCCTTCCCGCAATGCAGTCAGTGCCTTTTCTATTTCCACGGCATTGCTTTGTTGCTTGGCTGTGCCCAAGGCCAGCCAACGTGCAGCGGTGTTCCATTGCTGAAGGTAATCGCGGTTTTTCAACACCTCTAGCGGCCATTGCTGATCAGGCTCAATACCAAACACCATGCTCAACGGCGGCGCTTCGCTGTTGTGCAACCACAGGCTGCAGGCCACGCGATTGGTCAGTGCATGCTGCAACACTTGGCGCACCACGGCGCGGTCCATTTGCAATGCCAGCGTGTCAAAGGCTGGCAGCAATTCCGGTTGTTCGTTCAGCAAATTGGCGGTGAACACATCAATGGCCGTGTCCATCCAGAACAAGGTTTGATCGGTGGGTTCACTTTGCCTTGAAAAGCCGCTGGCCAGCGGTGCCATTTGGCACAATGAGGCGAACCAGCCATGAAAAGTGTCAATGGTAACGCCACGGGAATTGGTCAACACCTCGCCGGCCAGCGCACGCGCTTTTTTCAGGTTGGACTCACTTGCAATTGCACCGCGTTCGGTTAGCAATGCGCAAAGCCGTTCATCACTTGACAAGGCGCATTCCCGCAGCAAGCCAAAAAGGCGTTCCTGCATTTCCTGCGCCGCTTTGCGTGTGAAGGTAATTGCCAAAATTTGATCAGGTCGTGCACCATCGAGCAACAAGCGAAACAGGCGCGCTGTAAGCAACCAGGTTTTACCGCTGCCCGCACAGGCTTCCACCACCACACTGTTGGCGGGGTTACAGGCGATCGACGTAAAGTCTCTGGACGAATCACTCATCCTCGCCCTCCTCGCCTGCGGTGTTCTCGTTGAATGCGGGGTGTGTTTCCGGCCTGCACACGCCGCGCACGGCGCAATATTCACAGGCGTCGCCGGGGTTTGCTTGCCACACGGCCTTGCCTTCAAAAAATGAATTCAGTTCAATGGCAAGTTCGCTGAGCAATACATCGCCCCACGACTCGAAACCCTGCTCGCGGTAATCGTCGCTTAGCGGTGGAAAACTGACCCAGTCCACTTTGTCTTTGTGCAAGCCCAGAAAATCAAGCTGCGCAGCGGGGCTGTTCAACATGGCTTGATACGCGGGCAACTGGGGTTGGCTCAAAGGCTCCGCCAATCGTTTCTTCAACACGGAAGGGTTAGTGAATTTGATGTCGGAAATGGCCAGTGCATCACCCCGAGTGTCCAGCCTGTCCACCCGGCCTTTCAATGTCAGCGAGGCACCACTGGGTTGAAGAATCAAGGTGTGTTCCACCTGCTGCTCTGCACCCTTGAATTGCCAACCCTGAATTTGCCGCTCCATCAGTTTGCCCGCGATGCGCGGCACAATTTGATCAAAAAATTTCAGGAAAGGGTAAACGGTTGCGCGGTCGGTTAATTCAAGCTTGTTCCACACCAACCTGGCCTGGTCCAACAGTGCTTGTTTCCAGGCTTGCAATTGATTCACCGGTTGGCCTGGCAAAGCCATGTGCTGCGCCGTTTTTTCCAACACCTTGTGCACAAAAATACCGCGCAACTGTTCATAGCGCATGGCCCCGTCGTCGCGCTGCGGCGGCCAGGGCAAGGCATGCTTCAAACCAAAACGAAGGCGGCAAACTGCCCAGTCGTCCAGCGCGGTAACCCGAATTGATTCGGGCAATGAACCCGCATTGCCCAAAGCCGTAATTTGCAAAGCTTGCTCAGGCTGTTCGCGCACCTCAATTTCAAGGCTTGAAAGTGCACGGTGCCACTTGCGTGACCAGTGCTGAGCCAAGCTTTCAGAATCCCGAAGCACAATGTCCAGCCAGGTTAATTCCGGCAATAACATTTCAGGCTTGCCAGCCACCTGCGCGCTGTGAACCAAAGTCACCTCACCACTGTGCAACAGCAGTTCATACAGGGCAGAAATTTTTTGAATGCGTGCCAGGCGTGGGCCGGGAAAACCCAATTCCTGTGCCACGGCAGGTGGCAACAAACCGGGTGGGCTTTCCTGAAAATGCGATTGCGCACAACCCAACACCAACACGCGCTTGAATTGCCGCATGCGGGTACTTAACAGCGGCACCATGCGCACGGGGCTTTCGATATCCAGCGGGCGAAAACGTTGCGACTCAGCCCAGCTGCGCCAAGCGGCCAAAAATTCCTGCGCATCAAATTCGGTTTGTGCGGGCACCTGCCGCATCAAGCCCAGCACAGTCAACAGTTGCAGCCCTGCTTCGTCGGGCTGCAACGCCGCATCCAAACCATGCTTTTCAAACAAAGCCACGAAAGCGGACGCCCACTGCGCCAGTGTGTGGCGGCTTCCTGTTTTGCCAAAGCCCCAAGGCTCCAGGTGCTCAAGCGGCACGCCAGTGAAGGGTTGGGTAATTGAAGTGAGCTGGCCATGATGTACAAACTGTTGCAACAGGTGGTCAAACCAGCCCGCCACGTTCGACGTGGACAAACGCCAACCCGTGCGGTCGTCCACCAACACACCCACTTCGGCCAGCAAACCCACCATGCGGCGCGCAGCCAAACGATCCAGCACGGCCACAGCTATTTCAGTTGCGGGGTCGGCACGCAGCCATTCCAGAATTTGATGGGCCGCTTGCTGCGCCTGTGTGGTTTCATCGGGCGCCACCTGCAACACCACGGGGCGGGGCTGTGCAGCAAAACGCCTTGCGCCCAAGGCTTGCCACGGCAAGGGCCCTTCTATGGCGGGTAACTTGAACACTTGCACCGGCACATTGGGGTAAAACAGTTCCAGCCAAAGGCCGGGCACAGTTTCGCCGTCGTCAAACCACACCACATACGGGGGTTGTTTGCGCATGGGTTCTGCCGGTTTGGGCAACAGGTCCATCAACTCTGCGGCGTAGGTTTGGGCCAGGGTGGCCACCACTTGCGCCTCTTCGGCCGCAAAAGTGTTGTTCTCCGAATACTCGGCCAGCGCAATTGTGTTGCGTTTTTGCACCAACACCTGCCGCAGTGCCAGCTCCAGGTATTCCTGCGCCAAGCCCCACAACTGCGAGGGTGATGAACCACCTCCCAGCAAAGGCAAGCGGCGCAACACACCCACCAAATCGGCTTGCAGGGCCAACCAGGGGCCCATGGCGGCAGGCTGACTCAAGCGGTCAGCCGTTTGAACCCAAGGCCCCAAGGCCGCCTGCCCCTTGTGGTGCAGGCCCCAGCGGCGTTTAAACGTTGCAACCGTTTCGATGCGCGGCATGATCCACAACACCGACGAAGGATCGTGCCCGGCTTGTTCAAGCCAGCCAAAGGCCTCATCAAAGGCGCTGGAGAAAAATGGATCAATATTGATGGGGGGCTGGGTCAAAACGCGTGTTTGGTTTGTGTTTCAGTTCAATTTCGCTGTACCATTCAGAATAGCATTTTCTTAAATGAAGAACTTTCATTGTCTGCGTGTGTGCTTTAATCACCCAGATGCGCTTTGTGAATACCCTCCGAAGCACTTTACCCAGTTGAGGACTTAAATGAGCAGTGACCTGATCAAACACGTCAGTGACGCATCTTTTGACGGCGATGTCTTGAAAACCGATGGCCCCGTGCTTGTCGATTACTGGGCCGAATGGTGTGGCCCTTGCAAAATGATTGCCCCGATTCTGGACGATTTGTCGACGGAATACCAAGGCAAACTACAAATCGCCAAAATGAACGTGGACGAGAATTCCGACACGCCCGCCAAATATGGCATTCGTGGTATTCCAACCCTGATGCTGTTCAAAAATGGCGCTGTGGTGGCCACGAAAGTGGGTGCCCTGTCGAAATCTCAGCTGTCGGCGTTTATCGAAAGCCATCTGTAATAGAATACGAATTGAGTTGCCCGGCCTGGTGCCGGGCACCGAACCCCTTCACCGCAGTAACACCCCACCCTTCGTTAACCTGTTTACCTCGCGGCGTTCGCCACCTACACAAATAGCCAAACATGTATCTATCTGAACTAAAAACGCAACACGTCTCTGCCCTGCTCGAAGTGGCTGGTGGCCTTGAAATTGAAAACGCCAACCGCATGCGCAAACAGGAATTGATGTTCGCAATCCTGAAAAAGCGCGCCAAGAATGGTGAACAGATTTTCGGTGACGGCGTACTTGAAGTATTGCCCGACGGCTTTGGCTTTCTGCGCTCGCCAGAAACGTCTTACCTGGCCAGCCCCGATGACATTTACATTTCCCCCAGCCAGATTCGACGCTTCAACCTGCACACCGGTGACAGCATTGAAGGCGAAGTACGAACCCCAAAAGATGGCGAGCGTTACTTTGCGCTGGTGAAAGTGGACAAGGTCAACGGCGAAGCGCCTGAAGCCAGCAAGCACAAAATTCTGTTTGAAAACCTGACGCCGCTACACCCCAACCAGCCTTTGAAGCTGGAACGCGACATGCGCGGCGAGGAAAACAACACAGGTCGTATCATTGACCTGGTGGCCCCAATCGGCAAGGGCCAGCGTGGTTTGCTGGTAGCCCCGCCGAAATCGGGCAAAACCGTGATGCTGCAGCACATTGCGCATGCCATTACCGCGAACCACCCCGACATCACATTGATCGTGTTGTTGATCGACGAGCGCCCGGAAGAAGTAACAGAAATGATGCGTTCAGTGCGAGGCGAAGTGATTGCCTCTACATTTGACGAACCCGCAACCCGCCACGTGCAAGTGGCTGAAATGGTGATCGAAAAGGCCAAACGCCTGGTTGAACACAAGCGCGACGTGGTCATTTTGCTTGACTCCATTACCCGCTTGGCCCGCGCTTACAACACGGTGGTGCCTTCATCAGGCAAGGTGCTGACCGGTGGTGTAGATGCCAACGCCCTGCACCGCCCCAAGCGCTTTTTCGGTGCTGCCCGCAACATTGAAGAAGGCGGATCACTGACCATCATCGCCACGGCACTGGTTGACACCGGTTCGCGCATGGACGAGGTGATTTACGAAGAATTCAAGGGCACCGGCAACATGGAAATCCACATGGAACGCCGCATGGCGGAAAAGCGTGTGTACCCGGCCATCAACATCAACCGCTCATCCACACGTCGCGAAGAATTGCTGATCAAGCCCGATTTGCTGCAGAAGATCTGGCTGCTGCGCCGCCTGCTGCACGACATGGACGAAATAGCTGCAATGGAATTCCTGATGGACAAGATCCGCCAGACCAAGAACAACGCAGAATTCTTTGAAATGATGAAGAAGTAAATCAAATCATCTTTTCTGACCAAAGCCCATGCTGCAGTTGCGCCATGGGCTTTTTTAATTGCACAATCAAGCAACCACCCACCAAGGAGCGTTTGAATGAATCGCGTACTTTCCCGTGCACTGCCTGTCTTCACCCTGTTGCTTACACTAAGCGGCTGCGGTTACAACACCTTTCAAACCACCGATGAACAGGTGAATGCCGCGTGGGCCGAAGTGCTGAACCAATACCAGCGCCGTGCAGACCTGGTGCCCAACCTGGTGAATGTGGTGAAAGCCGAAGCGAATTTCGAGCAGGAAACACTGACGCAGGTGGTAGAAGCACGCTCGAAGGCCACCTCGATTCAGGCCACACCGGAACTGATCAACGACCCGGAGGCTTTCAATAAATTTCAGCAGGCACAAGGTGAGTTAAGCGGAGCGCTGTCTCGCCTGCTGCTGATCACTGAAAATTACCCCAACCTGAAAGCCAATCAGGCATTCCGCGACTTGCAGGCGCAACTGGAGGGCACAGAAAACCGCATCACAGTGGCACGCAACCGATACATCAAAGCGGTGCAAGAATACAACGTGACAGTGCGTTCATTCCCCAGCAACCTGACCGCCATGGTGATGGGCTACAACGTCAAACCCAGCTTTACGGTTGAAAACGAAGCGGCCATTTCCAAGCCCCCTACAGTTGATTTCGGCACCAAGTGATGCAAAACATCTACTCGGCATTGGTTCGCGTTTGGCTGTGCGCAATCATTCTGCTCGCCCCAAGCTTGCTGAAAGCCGAGGTGCCTGTACCTGCATTGACCGCGCAAGTAGTCGACAGCACCGGCACCTTGAGCAATGAAGAACAAGCAACCTTGATTCAAAAGTTGCAGGCATTTGAAGCAAGCAAAGGCAGTCAAATTGCCGTGTTGCTGGTGCAAACCACGCAACCGGAACCCATTGAGCAGTACGCGCTGCGTGTAGCCGAGAGCTGGAAAATTGGTCGAAAAAACATCGACGATGGCGCAATTCTGGTGGTGGCTTTGCAAGACCGTGCCCTGCGTATCGAGGTGGGTTACGGCCTTGAAGGTGCGCTGACTGACATCACATCCAAACGCATCATTGAGGAATTCATCACCCCGCAATTTCGCCAGGGCGACATTGCTGGCGGTGTGGCGGCAGGCGTGGATCAAATGATCCGGGTAATTGAAGGCGAACCCTTGCCTGAACCTGCGCGCGCTGCGACCAAGAGCGGCACCAATTCCATTGAAGACATTGCCCCGCTGGTCTTCATGCTGGCCATTTTTCTGGGTGGTTTTTTGCGAAAGGCCATTGGCAAGCTTCCTGCTGCGCTGGCCACGGGTGGTGTGGTTTTTGTGGTGGCATGGCTTTTTGCAGGCGCGGTGATCATCGCCATTCTGGCTGCCCTTGCGGCGGCGGTTCTGACTTTGTTCGGAAGCAGCATGGGCGGTATTGGTGGTGGTCGTGGCGGCTTTGGCCGGGGTGGTGGTTTTGGCGGCGGTGGTGGCTTCAGCGGCGGCGGCGGTGGTTTTGGTGGCGGTGGCGCCTCGGGAAGGTGGTAGACATGGACTTCAAACGCATTCTGAAACACCTGATGACCACAGAGCGGCATGTGCGCAAAATTTTCACGCCCACGCACCTTGAACACATTGCGCACTCCATTCAGGCCAGCGAAAGACAACACAGCGGAGAAATTCGTTTTGCCGTAGAAAGTGCTCTGGAATTACAAACGTTGCTCGACAAGGCAACACCCCGGCGACGCGCCATTGAGGTGTTCAGCGAATTGCATGTGTGGGACACTGAACTGAACAACGGCGTGCTGATTTACGTGCTGCTGGCCGACCATGCCATCGAAATTGTGGCCGACCGAGGCATTCATGCCAAAGTGGGCACACAGTACTGGGACAATTTGTGCAAAGCCATTGAAACTGCATTTGCGAAGGGACACTACGAAGAAGGTGTGAAAACTTGTGTTGCAGCAGTGAGTGAGAAATTAATTCAACACTTTCCGCATGATGGGGGTGGGGAAAACGAACTTCCCGACACCCCGGTGGTAATTGCTTAAGCCTCGAGTCTGCCAAGCGCCTTGATACAAGAAAAAATCACACGGATTTTTTTCCTGAATGCATGGCGCGCAGCGTGATGATCTGCGTCAGATTCACCAGGGTTTTGGTCATCATCCGGTTCCAGATCAAATCAACCATGACGGCCTTGAACCCAATCCGCTTGAGCGCTGTCGCCAAACCTGGCTTCAAATAAAACAGGTAGCGCCAGGTCACCAGGGTGGCATCATCGCCGTCTTTCTCAAATTCAAAAGAGCCCTTTGCGTGATCAAGCCAGCTCAGCATGGGTTGGTTAAAGCCTACCCCCCGGTAAACAAATTGCCTGTTTGGCAGCACAGCCAGCAATTCTTCATCAATGACGGCACCACCCTTGAACGTGATGCGCTGAATATCGCCCACCTCATTGAACGATGTACCCTGAATCATTTCTATATTGGTGATCGGGGCGATCACTGCATCACTGTGAATGTACTCATTGGCCCTTAAGCGCATGTACAGGGCAAAACAATCGGCCAATGGCACAGGAATGCGGCACGAACGCTGGATCATCAAGGGTGCTTGGTTCACAATGATTCCTCTGATTAAAGTTGAGTACTGCGCATGTTCACACGTTTTTTTCCGATACTGACTAAACTCAAAGCACTTAAAACACATGGGCGCATGCTATGGCATGCCTTTCGGCACGCTGATACGCCGAAATGGATCAAAGGATTCATGCTGGCTGTGGTGGTGTACCTGTTCAGCCCGATTGACCTGATCCCCGACTTTCTGGTGCTGCTTGGCATTACTGACGATCTGGTCGTTGTCACGGCCGCAATGTGGTTTTTGGGCAAAGTAATTCCGGAGAAAGTTAAAAACAACCTTCCCATGGAACAACCCGACAACACAAAAACAACACACAATACCACCGCAAAACCCCCGGCAGCGGTCAGCAGCAGTGTATCAAAGCCTTTGGGCCTGTTGTTGCTGGCCGTGTTGTTGATTGCGGCACTGGGCAGCCACCCGTGGTTTCAGGCGCAGTTTTCAAACATTGGCACATTTTTCTGACAAAAATAAAAAGCCCGGTGATTTCTCACCGGGCTTTCAAGCTTCTCAAGCCCTGCTTTTCGATGAAAGCAGTGGTTATTGTTGAACAGTCAATCAGTGACCGGTTGCAACACCCGCACCACGTGGGGTACGAACATCTTCAACCAAGTGCTGAATGTGCTCAGGCGGTGGTGCCGTAACCTTGCTGACCGCGTAGGCAATCAGGAAGTTGGCAATTGCGCCGACCGTACCGAAGGCTTCAGGCGTGATGCCGAAGAAACCGTTGGTGCCGCCCACCAGTTCAACATACTCGGTGCCCTTGATGAACAAGATGCCTTTGTGTGCGAACACATAGAACAGGGTCACACTCAAGCCGGTCAACATACCCACGATTGCGCCTGTGGAGTTCATCTTCTTGGAGAAAATGCCCATCATGATCACAGGGAACAGTGAGGATGCTGCAATACCAAAGGCCAAAGCCACGGTACCGGCCGCGAAGCCCGGTGGGTTCAAGCCCAGGTAACCGGCCAGAACAATCGCTCCAGCCATGGAAATTTTACCGGCCAGCAGTTCGTTCTTTTCAGAAATGCCTGGATTGAACACGCCTTTGATCAGGTCATGAGACACAGCCGACGAAATTGCCAACAGCAAACCAGCCGCAGTTGACAACGCCGCAGCCAAACCACCCGCGGCCACCAAGGCGATCACCCAGTTGGGCAACAACGCAATTTCAGGGTTTGCCAACACCATGATGTCGGCATTCACTGTCATTTCACTGCCCTTCCAGCCAGCAGCTTCTGCCTTGGCAAGAAACTCAGGATTTTTGGAAGCATCGTTGTAGTACTGGATACGACCGTCACCGTTCTTGTCATCAAACTTCAACAAGCCCGTTGATTCCCAGCGACCCATCCATGCAGGTTTCTGGTCGTTTGGCAGTTGTGCTTCAGGTGCAAACAGATCACCACCCGTGACCACATTGGTGTTCACAGTAGCGTGCAGGTTGTAACGGGCCATTGCGCCAACAGCAGGTGCTGTTGTGTACAGAATAGCAATGAACACCAAAGCCCAGCCAGCAGACGAACGCGCGTCTTTCACAGTAGGAACCGTGAAGAAGCGAATGATCACGTGGGGCAGACCCGCGGTACCAATCATCAGGCTGATGGTGTAGAAGAATGTGTTCAGGTAACTACCCGCCGGTGTGGTGGTGTAGCTGCTGAAACCAAGGTCGGTTACCACTTTGTCCAGTGTTGCCAACATGGGTTGGCCGTTGGCCAGCATGTCGGAACCCAAGCCCAGTTGTGGCAATGGGTTACCAGTCAGGTTCAAGGAAATGAAGATGGCTGGAATGGTGTAGGCGAAAATCAGCACAATATACTGCGCAATTTGCGTGTAGGTAATGCCCTTCATGCCACCGAATACGGCATACATGAACACAATGCCCATACCCACATAAATACCCACTTCAGCGGACACACCCAGGAACCTGGAGAAGGCCACACCCACACCTGTCATTTGCCCGATTACATAAGTAATGGAAGCAACCAGCAAGCAGATCACAGCCACTGTTCGGGCTGTGTTGGAGTAGTAGCGGTCACCAATAAACTGAGGAACCGTGAACTTGCCGAATTTGCGCAGGTACGGTGCCAGCAACATGGCAAGCAACACATAACCGCCGGTCCAACCCATCAAGAACACGGAACCACCGTAGCCCATGTTGGAGATCAAACCCGCCATTGAAATGAACGACGCGGCAGACATCCAGTCAGCTGCAGTCGCCATGCCGTTGGCCACGGGGTGTACACCGCCGCCAGCCACATAAAATTCACCCGTGCTACCAGCACGAGCCCAAAACGCAATACCGAGGTACAGCGAGAAACTCAAACCCACGATCACGTAGGTGATTGTTTGCAAATCCATCAGCAATCTCCTTAGTTTTCGTGAACGTCGTGTTCGCGGTCAATCTCGCCCATTTTTTTCGCGTAGTAAAAAATGAGGATAATGAACACGTAAATGGAACCTTGTTGGGCAAACCAGAAGCCCAGTGGGTAACCACCCAGGCTAATTTGATTAAGTTGCTCAACAAACAAAATACCAGCGCCGTAAGAAACCAAAAACCACACAATCATGATCTTGGTCAACAGGCTGATTGTCGCTTTCCAGTAGGCTTCACCGCCATTTGGGTTGCTCATCGCTTGTCTCCTTTTTAAGGTTGTTGTTAACCGCGAGCTTGGAAAACGAGGTCACATCCCTCCCAAGCCTAGGCTTGGAAACCAGTATCAAAGCGAAAACTTACGCCAAACTGAAAGCCTGCCAGATACCTTGGTTCAGCTTCAAACTGTGGACTTCTGTGCCTCTTGCCGACCGCGCAACAAAGCGAATTCTGTCGTAAATTCATCGAAGCGGTCTTGTTCAATCGCTTCGCGCATTTCACGCATCAACTCAAGGTAGTAGTGCAGGTTGTGCATGGTGTTCAAATGCGCGCCCAAAATTTCTTTGCTTCGGTCCAAGTGGTGCAAATAGGCCCGTGAAAAATTCTTGCAGGTGTAGCAAGCGCAAGTAGCATCGAGCGGGCTTTCATCATTGCGAAATTTCGCATTGCGAATCCGTATGTCGCCTGTGCGTGTGAACAACCAGCCATTGCGCGCATTGCGGGTGGGCATTACACAGTCGAACATGTCGATGCCCTTGCCCACCGCATTCACCAAATCCTCAGGCGTACCCACACCCATCAGGTAACGCGGTTTATTCTGCGGCAACTTTGGCGCGGTGTGCGCCAAAATTCGCTGCATGTCGTCTTTCGGCTCACCCACAGAAAGCCCGCCAATTGCATAGCCATCAAAACCAATCTCTTCCAGGCCTTGCAGGGAAATGTCGCGCAGGTCTTCATACATCCCACCTTGCACAATGCCGAACAAACCATTCTGGTTGCCTTGTTCATCAAAGGAATCTCGAGATCGTCTGGCCCAGCGCATGGACATTTCCATCGACAGGCGTGCTTCGGTGTGCGTGGCGGGGTATGGTGTGCATTCATCGAAGATCATCACGATGTCGGAATTCAGCACGGTTTGAATACGCATGCTTTCTTCGGGCGTGAGGAACAACTTGTCGCCGTTGACCGGGCTGCGAAAATGCACGCCCTCTTCCTTGATTTTGCGCATGGCGCCAAGGCTGAACACTTGAAAACCACCGGAATCTGTCAGGATTGGGCCTTTCCAGCCCATGAACTGGTGTAGCCCACCGAATTTTTCCATGATGTCCAAACCGGGGCGCATCCACAAATGAAAGGTGTTGCCCAGAATGATTTGGGCATTGATCTCGTTCAAATCGCGTGGCGTCATGCCCTTGACTGTGCCATAGGTGCCCACTGGCATGAAAATCGGCGTTTGAATAACACCATGTGCGGTGGTAATTTCACCGCGACGGGCTTGGCCAGACGTGGTTTTGAGTTTGAATGACAGTGCGCTCAAGAAAATGCCTTTGTGGCCGCTGGGGCCGGGGATTCAAGGGTTCGAAGAATTTTGATTTGGCCGTATTTTAAATCATTTCAAACACATGGGCCTGAAAACGACGATTTGAGTGCCCATTCCAGCAATTCAAGCACTTGTTTGGCACAATGGGGCCATTCGACACAAAAGAAGTACCCCATGCAATCACCTGCAAAACCCGAGTTTATTCGTGCCGAGAAACGCGAAGAAGATGCCGAACTGGATGCGCATCTGTTTCGGCAAGCACTCGCCCAGTTTGCCACTGGCATCACCATCATCACCACCAAGAATGCCGAAGGCAAGTACGTGGGCGTTACCGCCAACTCGTTCAACTCAGTGTCACTGCACCCCCCACTGGTGCTGTGGAGTTTGTCCAAAAAAGCCAGCAGTCATGATGCATTTGCTGTGGCCACGCACTATGGCGTTAGCGTGTTGTCTGCAGATCAGGAAGAACTGTCGCACCACTTTTCCACATTCAAAGGCGACCGTTTTGCGGGCCTTGAAGTGATCGAAGGTTTGGGTGGCGCACCGCTGATACCCAATGCCTTGGCGCACTTTGAATGCAAGGTGCGCAACCGCCACGATGAAGGCGACCACTTCATTATGGTGGGCGAGGTGTTGCGTTGCGATTTCCGGGAAGGCGAAGCGCTGGTGTACCGGTCAAGGAAGTACTTTCGGAACTGAGCCTGCTCAGCGCGAGCCCCAATGATTCGCCTAAAAACCTGTATTTCCCTTTTTGAAGGCGAAGCGATTGGAACATCACTGCCGATTGGGCTGAAACGGGACAGGTGATTGATCACGCACAGCTCGCGGGAGCCGGTTCAAGCAACTCGACAGTGAGTTTGCCTGTTCTGCACTTGAAGAAAATCGCCCCGTTTGAACAAGGCTTCAATGTTCGCGTGGCGACACCCAAGACTCGACCATCTGTTTTGTCGGGCTTGGGTGAATTGAATGCCTTTGTTCAAAAAGGGATGAAGTGATTTTCAGTGCGGAACGGGCAATCCGCGACGAGTTCAACACAGCCATCAAACCGCTTTCTTGCGCCTTGGCACCAAAATCACCGCCATCGCCCCAAGTATCAGTGCCAGCGCAGCAAAATCAGGCCAGTGCGGCACCTCGCCCAAAAAGAAACTGCCCGACATCACACCCACCACCGGAATGATCATGATCGACAAGCTCGACACCACCGGGGGCAACGACTTCGCCAAACTAAACCACGCCACCTGGCAAAACGCGAACACTCCAAAAGCGTTGTAGAAAATCGGCCACCACTGCGACCAACCCTGCGGCAAGCCCACATTGGCGCCTTCAAACCACAACCCGGCCAAACCCATCGCAATGATGGTCGGCGGCATCATTGCGTGCGTGAACGCAAGTGCATGCAACTTCAACGGGTAATGTCGAATCAATGTGGTGCCAAATCCCCAACTGGCTGCAGCAATCAACATCAGCACCACCCCCAGCGGGCTGCCAGCAATGGCTGCAAATTCAGAAGAAAGCAACAACATGGCAGCCACCATGGCCAGGCTTAGACCCACCCAGCCACGTCGCCCCACCGGGTGCGCAAACATCAGCCCCGAAAGCACCGCCCAAACCGGCATGGTGTAGCCCAGAATGGCTGCACGGCCTGAACTTAATTCTTTCACCGCCAGAATACAGAACACGTGCCAACCAATCATGTTGGGAATGCACAGCAGCGCCAGCCTGCCCCACATTTCACGGGGCACCTTCAGCGACACCTTCATTTGCCGGGCCACAAACCACATGGCCACCATGCCAAACACCATGCACAGGGTGCGGAAATGCAGGGGCGGGTATTGGGTAACCGCATACTTCATCACAGGCCAGTTCATGCCCCAAATGGCGGTGATACCAAGCAGTAGTTGTATTTGCTTTAAGGATAATTTTGCAGCAGGCACGAAGGTGAATGATCGTTCAGTAAAGCGCTCCAGTGTAGAGCATCAGCCCGCAATTGCCCCTAGGGGCTTGCCCTGATCCTGTACAATAAGCCCACTTCCAACAGTTCAATTGCGCAATGGCCAGCCACCGTTTTTCCGAATTCAACACGTTCCCGCAACGCCTTGTGCACAGTTGGCAACACAGCAATTCCATGTTGTGTGTGGGCCTGGACCCCGATATTTTCCGCATGCCGGAAGGTTACGGCGGCAGCCCTGCGGAAATTGAACGCTTCTGCATGGAAATCATCAAAGCCACCGCAGAATTTGCGTGCGCATTCAAACCTCAAATTGCCTACTTTGCAGCCAACCGCGCTGAAGCGGCACTGGAAAACATTCTGGCTTATGCCAATGAAATTGCCCCGCACGCCACCACCATTCTGGATGCCAAGCGCGGAGACATTGGCGCCACCGCCAAGCAATACGCCATTGAAGCATTCGAGCGTTACAAAGCCGACAGCGTAACGCTGAGCCCCTACATGGGCAGCGACTCCGTCGAGCCCTACCATGACTACGCCGATCGCGGCCTGTTTTTGCTGTGCCGCACGTCCAACCCAGGCG
>Ga0209024_1001613_pt1 | contig 17202 bp, 13 predicted proteins | sample AutmiccommunBRH5_FD_187380 | JGI IMG/M metagenome (GOLD analysis project Ga0209024, IMG submission 187380) | Deep subsurface microbial communities from Mt. Terri, Switzerland - Autotrophic microbial communities BRH/5 (SPAdes) (version 2) | ecosystem: Environmental > Aquatic > Deep subsurface >...
GCGCGCAGGCCGGAGCCCCCGGCCCCGACAACCACCGTGTCATAAGTATGATCAATGATCTTGTAAGCAGGCTGGGTCGATTCCTGGTTGTTCATGCTGCCACTCCGGTAAAGGCTATTTTCGCCACCGAGAAAATACCCAGCGACGCGCCGCCTAGGGCGAAAAAGTTGAGCAGGACGATCAGGCCGAATTTGACGCCATGGTCCTGGACATAATCCTCGATCAGGACTTGCAGCCCGAGACGCAGATGCCAGAAAATGCTGACCAGCATCAGCATCATCGGCACCGCAACCAGCGGCGAGGCCAGCCATTCGACCAGCAGCTCGTGCTCGAAATTCGGCAGCCGGACCAGCGAGAAGACCAGCCACAGCACCAGCAGCAGATTGCTGACCGCGGTGACCCGTTGCACGATCCAGTGATGCGCGCCTTCCTGTGCCGATCCGAGGCCGCGTACCCGGCCGATATTGGTTCCTGAACCCATGATCTGTTTCCTAATCTGTCAGAAATTCTTTGAGAGAATATATAGCCACATCGCGGCAGTAGTGATGATCGCCGCCAGCGGTACGGCAATCGACCACATCTTGTTGGTCTGCAGCTCATAGCCGGCGCCCGCATCCATGACGAAATGCCGCAGGCCCGAATACATATGCTCGAAAAACGCAAAGCTCATCCCGACCAGCACGATATAGCCGAGATAGAGAAAGTCGAACCAGCTCTGGAAATAGGCATAGCTTTCCGGCCCGGCGGAAATGGCGTAAAGCCACCAGACCAGCAACGGCACCCCAACCAGCGCCATGCCGTCGCCGGTCACCCGGTGCAGGATGGACACCAGCATATGCGGCCCCCATTTATAGACTTGCAGATGCGGTGAAAGCGGTCTGTTCGATGCTGAACCTGATGCGCCGGCCATGGTCTTCCCCTGAACAATCCCCCGGGCTCACACCGGAGTCTTTGAAATCGAACCATTCCCTTAGCGAAAAGCGCAGATCATGCAAACCAGATGCGCTGCATTTGGACAATTTATTAGTGCAGGCCGGTGCCGTGCGGGCGCAAGGGAGGAAATTTGCATCATCCATGGACGCGCGCGCGCAGTCGTTCTAGTCAGCAAGCCATGAGCAAGACAAAAACACATATATTGGTTACCGGAGCCAGCCGCGGCATTGGCAAGGCCATTATCGAATCGCTGGACCGGGACGACGTGACGGCCGTTGGCCACAGCACCGCGGGCGGCGATGGCCTGCTTTCCGCCGACTTTACCCGGGAAGGCGCCGCCCCGCTGCTGTGGGAACAGGCGCTCGACCGGCTTGACGGCCGGATCGATGTCCTGATCAACAATGCCGGCCTGTTCGAGCCCAATCCGCTCGCCGCGGATGACTGGCTGCAAAGCTGGAACCGGACCATGACCATCAATCTCGCGGCATCGGCGGAACTCTGCCGACTCGCCGTCCTGCATTTTCAGCAGCGCCGCGACACCGGCCGGATCGTCAATATCGCCAGCCGCGCCGCCTATCGCGGCGATGGCCCGGATTACTGGCATTATGCGGCATCCAAGGGCGGCATGGTGGCGATGACAAAGTCGATCGCCAGGGCCTATGCAAGCGAAGAGATACTGGCCTTCGCCATCTGCCCCGGCTTCACCATGACCGGCATGGCCGAGGATTATCTGGCCAGCCGCGGCGGCGAAAAATTGCTCGCCGACATTCCGCTGGGACGGGTTGCCCAGCCCGAGGAAATCGCCTCGATGGCCTGCTATTGCGCGCTCGACGCTCCGCCCAGCATGACCGGCGCGATACTCGACGCCAATGGTGCCAGCTTCGTCCGATGATTGCCCGGGAACTGCTGGAGACGGCCTCCATCCCCGGCGGCGGCGAGTTGCGGCTGTTCCGCCGGGCACTGAAAGGCGCGGACGAATATTCGATCATGCTCGGCCGAATCGAACTGATGAACAGCCGGCTCAGCGGTTCGGAAGAGGCGCTCGCCACCCTCGCCTGCGAACGGCTGGCGGTGAAAAATCCCCGCCTGCTGATCGGCGGCTACGGCATGGGTTTCACCTTGCGTGCAGCGCTGTCGGTGCTGCCGCCACAGGCGAGCGTCGAGGTTGCCGAGCTGATTGCGGCCATTGTCCAGTGGGCGCGTGGACCGATGGCGACGTTATCGCACAAATGTCTCGAGGACAGCCGCGTGACCATGACCATCGGCGACGTATGCCATATCATCGCAAAAGCAGACCGCGACTATGATGCCATCCTGCTCGATGTCGACAACGGCCCCGACGGCCTCACCCACGAAGCCAATGACCGGCTTTACAGCATGGCGGGCCTGGCCGCGGCCAAGCAGGCGCTGCGCAGCAACGGCATCCTGGCGATCTGGTCGAGCGAGGGCGATGCGCGATTCACCTCGCGCCTGCACAAGTCCGGGTTCGCGGTCGAGGTCAAGACCGTCCCCGCGCGCAGCAGCGGCAAGGGCGCAAAACATACGATCTGGCTGGCGACCAAACTTTAATGGCACCGCGGTCCGCTAGAAACGGATATCGAGCGCCACAAAACTCACCAGCCCGGCGATAGCCAGTACAATACTGCTCGCGGCCAGGGCAGCGACAGCCGACCGTCCGTTTTTCCAGCCAGCGGCAAAGCCCGCCACGCCGGCCTTGAAGATCATGTTGGCCAATACTGTCATCGCCAGCACAAAACCGGCCAGATTGGCGGTTACCGTGCCGGACGGAAGCGTGCCGAGCGTGATGATCGCGGCATCCACGTCAAACGACCCCATGATCAGCACCAGATAGGCAATCCCGCTGCTCCCGAATTTCGCCTCGGCCCATCGCGCCGCCAGGGACATCACGGCCACCGTGGCGGCGAAGAAGAAGGCAGGAAGCAAATGGACGGGATTGCGCGTATCCACCGTCGCGTCGGTCTTCGCGGCTCCGCTCCGGCGCAGCAGCAGCAAGCCGGCAATTGCCGCCACCAATGCCGCGGGTGCCAGGATCATGGCCAGCGGAAGCAGGGCGAAATCCGCGATGATGAACGTCAGCAACAGCACCCGGACATACATGACCGCGGACGCCAGCGCGATGCCGGCCGACAGGGTGCGCTGATTGCTCTCTGCCCCGCGCAATCGCTGGGCAAGAGCGGCGGTCACGGCGGTGGAACTATAGGCCCCGCCAATCACCGCGGTTACCACGGTGCCGTGGCTTTCCCCGAATATCCGGTTGGCGACATAGCCGGCAAAGGACAGGCCGGTCACCAATATGACGACCAGCCACAGATGCTGAAGGTTGAAGGCATCATAGGGACCGAAGGCGCGGCCGGGGAGAAAGGGCAAGACCGCCAGCGCAATCAGCGCATAGCGGATCATCGCATTGATATCGGTCGGTCCCAGCTTTCTCAACACGCCGTGCAGTTCGGACCGCATCGACAGCAGCGCCGCCACGATCGCCGCGCCGGCCATGGCCAGAGCGGGATAGCCGCTCCCGGCCAAAAGGCCAAGACAGAGCGCGACCAGCGAAACCACGAAATTGGTAATGCTTCGCCCGTCCGGCTCGTGCATCGTTCTGAAATGGCTGATCAGCAGCATCGTCACCACCCCGGCGAGCAGGATAGCGGCGATGACCAGGTTGAGGCTCTCCGCGATCAGCGCGACCAGGCCGCCCATCGCGGCAATCAGCCCGAAAGTCCGAATACCGGCGATACGCGTGCCCCGCTGCTCGTCGCGCATCGTCCAGCCGCGCTCCACCCCGATCAGCAAGCCCGCCGCCAGCGCGATCGCGAGATCGCGGTAAATCAGCCACTCGCCCGAAAGGCTCATTGGCGATGCCGATGCGATGGTGGTAGGCGCAATCCGGTTTCTGGCATGATCATCCGACGCTAGTTAAGTTGGCAGGGGCGATAGCCTATACGTAGATATCCCTAAGAGACTCTGGGTCGGCGATCAACGTCCGGCCGGTCTCCGGCGATCCATATTGGCGATGCCCGATCGCTGCCGCTTTCTCTCTCACTGCCGCTTTCTCTCTCACTGTCGCGCTTCGGCGCTCGCATCGCGTAATTTCTTGAATTCGGAACCATCCTTCCACTCGGGCCAGCGCTCCGAATAGGCCAGGCTCTCGCCGATATCGAACATCACATTGATATCCTGCAGCGCGCCATCCAGGTTCCAGTCCGGTGACCAGGCATCGCAGGCCGCGTGATAGCAATTGCCGGTATAGTCATCGATCCATTTCTGCCCGGCTGCCCTGCCGCCTTCGACCAGATCGGATGCTCCCGCGAGGCTCATCATCAGCAGCACCGGAACGCCGCGCTTGGCCAGGGAGAAATGGTCCGCGCGAAAAAACAGGCCGCGCTCGGGCAGATTTTCCTCGGTCACCACCCGGCCCTGCAATTTGGCGAACCGGGCGAGATCATCCTCCAGCGTCCCCTGCCCCTTGCCGATCAGGATCACGTCCTTTGCCTTGCCGGCGGTTTGCAGGACATCGATGGTCAGATTGGCGACGGTCTTTTCGACCGGGTAGATCGGGTTCTGGGCATAATATTCGGAACCCAGCAGGCCGCGCTCCTCGGCCGTCCATGCGGCGATCACGATTGTCCGGTCCGGCTGCGGCAGGGATTTGAACTTGCGGGCGATCTCCATGATGCCGGCGATGCCAAGGGCATCGTCATTGGCACCGGCGCGATAGATCCGGCCCTCGGCGTCCGACGGCCCCTCACCATAGGCGTCCCAGTGGGCGCCATAGATGATCGTCTCGTCAGGACGCGCCTTGCCGGTTATCTTGCCGAAGACATTCTGGCTTTGCACGGTTTCCTGCTGCACCGGATAGTCGGCGGCCAGGGTGGCACCGATCGACACCGGTGTAAAATCGCTTTTTCGTGCGGCAACCCGCAGGCTCGCCAGGTCCAGCCCGGCATCATCGAATAATTTCTGCGCGGTTTCGCCGCTGATCCAGCCCTGCAGGGCCAGGCTGGTCATTTCGCCATCGGACCGGGCAATGCCGTAATTTTCACCCTGCGGGCTTTCCACGACGCTCCAGCCATAGCCGGCGGCTTCGGTTTCGTGGATGATCAGCGCCGCCACCGCGCCGCGCCGCGATGCTTCCTCGAACTTGTAGGTCCAGCGACCGTAATAGGTCATCGCCCGGCCACCGAATTTCCCGGCGACCGCCTCGTCGGCAGCCGCGGCGAAATCCGGATCATTGACCAGAAAGACCGCGACCTTGCCCTTCAGATCGACATCTTTGAAATCGTCCCAGCCACGCTCGGGGGCGGTCACGCCATAGCCGACGAACACCATTTCGGCATTTTCAACCACCGCCCGGTTCTTGGGCTGCAGGGTCGAGACATAGATATCCTTGCCCGGATTCAACGCGGTGGTTGCGCCATTGGCAGAAATCGCAAGCGTTTCCGGCTTGCCGAGACGGGTATGCAGCAAGGGAACCTGCTGCGTCCAGCTGCCGTCCACCCCGCCGGGCTCCAGGCCCAGAGCCTCGAATCGCCCGATCAGATAACCGATCGTCCGGTCCTCGCCGGCGGTACCGGGTGCGCGCCCCTCAAACTGGTCGAGCGTCATGGTTCTGACCGTCTGGGTCACTTTCTCGGCGCTGATATCGATCGCCTGATCCGCAGGCTGTGCGTGGACCTGCGACGCCAACATCATGGCGGTTGCGGAAAACAAGGCGATGGTGCGACCTGAAAACAAAGCAAAACTCCTGAAAAATTCCTGATTACCCCGGATACTAGTCTTTCAGGGCGTATTTGCACGTGAAGTTTTTTACCGCTATCTTTTGCACAAAGACGAACGCTCCGCTAACGGCTGCCCATGCTTAATTTCAACAATATAACCGTGCGCCTCGGCGGCACCGTGATCCTCGATGGCGCAAGCGCCGCGCTGCCCCCAGGCGCGCGGGTCGGCATGATCGGCCGCAATGGCGCAGGCAAATCCACGCTGATGAAGGTTATCGCCGGCATGCTCGAACCGGATGACGGCAGCGTCGACATGCCCAGGGACGCCCGGCTCGGCTATATCGCGCAGGAAGCACCGGCCGGACAGGACAGTCCGCTGGACACCGTGCTCGCGGCTGATGTCGAGCGCGCCTCGCTGCTGGCAGAGGCCGAAACCGCCGCCGATCCCCACCGCATCGGCGAAATCCACGAACGGCTGAACATGATCGAGGCGCACAGCGCCCCGGCGCGCGCGGCGAAGATCCTGATCGGCCTCGGCTTCGACGAAACCGCCCAGCAGCAGCCGATGGACAGTTTCTCCGGTGGCTGGCGGATGCGCGTGGCGCTGGCCGCCCTGCTCTTCTCGCAGCCGGAAGTGCTGCTGCTCGACGAGCCCTCGAACCATCTCGATCTCGAAGCAACGCTGTGGCTGGAGAATTTCCTGACCAGCTATCAGGCGACGATCCTGGTGATCAGCCACGAGCGCGACCTGCTCAACAATGTGGTCGATCATATCCTGCATCTGCAGCACGGCACCACGACCCTCTATCCCGGCGGCTATGATGCGTTCGAGAAACAGCGGGCCGAGCGCCAGGCGCAGCTCGCCTCCTCGCGCGAAAAGCAGATTGCCCAGCGCGAGAAGCTGCAGTCCTTCGTCTCCCGCTGGGGGGCCAAGGCGCACAGCGCGAAACAGGCGCAGAGCCGGGTCAAGGCGCTCGCCCGGATGGAGCCGATTGCCGCGGCGATCGACGATCCCTCGCTCAGCTTCCATTTCCCCAGCCCCGCCGAACTGAAACCGCCGCTGATCACACTCGACGACGCCGCGGTCGGCTATGGCGACAATATCGTCCTGTCCGGCCTCAACATGCGCCTCGATCCCGACGACCGTACCGCATTGCTCGGCCGCAACGGCAATGGCAAGACCACCCTCGCCCGGCTGCTCGCCAGCCAGCTGGAACCGAAAAAGGGCGCGATCAACAAATCGGGCAAGCTGACCGTCGGCTATTTTACCCAATATCAGGTCGAGGAACTGGATGTTTCGGACACGCCGCTGGAACATATGACCCGGCTGATGAAGGATGCCAAACCGGGGGCCGTGCGCGCCCAGCTCGGGCGTTTCGGCTTTTCCGGCGACAAGGCCACGATCAAGGTCGGCAAGCTGTCCGGCGGCGAACGCGCGCGGCTGGCGCTGGCGATGATCACCCGCGATGCCCCGCATCTGTTGATCCTCGATGAGCCGACCAACCATCTCGACGTCGACGCCCGCGAGGCGCTGGTCCACGCGCTCAACGAATATAGCGGCGCCGTCATCCTGGTCAGCCACGACCGCCACATGCTCGAACTGACCGCCGATCGCCTGGTGATGGTCGACGGCGGCAAGGCGGAGGAATTTTCCGGCACGCTCAAGGATTATACCGATTTCGTCCTCGGCAAGAACCAGCCCGGCTCCGCGTCCGGCAAGGCCGGCGGCGGCAACCGCAAGGACGAACGCCGCGCCGCAGCCGAGCGGCGCAAGCAGCAGACCGAATTGCGCAAGAGCGTCACCGCCGCCGAAAAGCAGATGCAGAGCCTGGGCGCGGAAATCTCCCTGATCGACCGCGCGATGTTCGATCCCGCCTCGGCGGAACCGAAACATGCCGATCTGGCGATGTCCGACCTGATGAAATTGCGGGCCGAGACGCAGGACCGGCTCGACAAGGCGGAAGCGCAGTGGATGGAAGCCACGGACCAGCTGGAGCAGGAAAATGTCGATGCCTGACCGGGCCGGGCGATGAGCGAAACCTGGAAGGTCTCGATACCCTGTACCCGCGACGAGGCGCGGGCGCTGGCGGCGGACAATCTGTTCATCAGCTCGAGCGATTCCACGCCGACCATCGTCGCCAGCGAAACCGATGCAAAGCATCCCGACGAATGGATGATCGATGTCTATTGCGAGACGGAGCCGGACTCCGAACTGATCGCCAACCTCCTGCTCCTGTCACCCTCGGCGCAGGAGGCGGCGGTCGCACCCATGGTCGAACGGCTCCAGGACGAGGACTGGGTGACCCTCAGCCAGCAAGGCCTTGAGCCGCTCCGCGCCGGGCGCTTCCACGTTCATACCTCGAGCGACCAGCCCTCCGGCGATCCGAAGCTGACCAATATCTGCATCGACGCCGGCCGGGCGTTCGGCACCGGGCATCATGAAACCACCATGGGTTGCCTGCAAAGCCTCGACCAGCTCGGGCGTTCCGGCCATCGCTTCCGCAATATTGCCGATATCGGCACCGGCTCCGGCCTGCTCGCCTTTGCCGCCCATCATCTGTGGCGCGAGGCCAGGATCATCGCCAGCGACATCGATCCGGTTGCGGTTGCCGTAACCGAAGCCAATGCGGAGCAGAATGCGATTCGGCTGGGCAATGGCCGCAGCCATATCCGGCTGGTCCAGAGCAATGGCCTCGACCATCCGGCGCTCCGGCAGCGGGCCCCGTTCGACCTGATCATTGCCAACATATTGGCCGGTCCTCTGATTGCCCTCGCCCCGCAGATCACCGCCGCTTCAAAGCCGGGAACCGTGCTGCTGCTCGCCGGGCTGCTCAGCCGCCAGAAGACCGCCGTCGTCCGCGCCTATGTCCGCGAGGGCTTTCGCCTCAGACATTCCCGGCTCGACAATGAATGGCCGTGCCTGACCCTGGTCAAGGCGAAGAAATATGGCTGGACCCGCAAGCCGCACCGCAAGAAATCGCCGCTGGCCTCGGATTATTTCGGGGAATGCTGATTGTGCACCTGCGTAGGCAGGTGCCCATCTCCCAAAGGTGCGCCCAGACGGACGGGTCCTAGATGGACCCCTGCCTGCGCAGGGGAACCCTCTCAAACAACCGTCGCTTCGCCCTTGGACCGCGCATAGTCCTGCGTCCCCTCGGTCAGCACCACGTCGCTGTCGACAATCTCGGCAATCCTGATATCGGGCAGGCCGGCGATCCGGTCATAGAGCGGCTTGAAATCGGTCTCCACCGTCACCCGCAGCAGTTCGTCGAGACTGGGGATGACAAAATAATTCTGCTGATAGTCGTCGATCCGATATTCGGTCCGCATCACCCGTTCGAGGTCGAACAGGATCCGGTTGGGGCTGGGATCATCGAGCGCGAACACACTCTCGCCATAGCTGGAGACAATCCCCGCGCCATAGATGCGCAGCCCCTCGGCCTCCTGGATCAGCCCGAATTCCACCGTATACCAGTAGAGCCGCGCCAGCTGTTTCAGCGTGCCATATTCCAGCGCCCGCAGGCCGCCGCGCCCGTAGGCCACCATATAGTCGGCGAACCGCTGGTCGGCGAGCATCGGCACATGGCCGAAGACATCGTGAAAGATATCCGGCTCCTTGAGATAGTCGAGCTGGTCCCGCCGGCGGATGAAATTGCCCGAGACAAAGCGGCGGTTGGCGAGATGGTCGAAGAAGACATCATCCGGCACCAGACCGGGCACCGCTACGACCTGCCAGCCGGTGGCATCCATCAATATCCGGTTGAGCTCCTCGAAATCGGGAATGCCCGGCCGCGACAGCTTCAATATGTCAATGCCGTCGAGAAACGCCTGCGCCGCCCGGCCCGGTAGCATCTTCTGCTGGCGCGCGAACAATATGTCCCAGGTCTCGTGGTCTTCCGCGGAATAGCTCTGCCAGTCCTGGTCGATCGTCCAGTCCGCATTTGCGTGCGCTGGCGGCTTGTCATAGACATGACTGTCGGATGGGGACTTGGTGGACATGCCGCACAATACAACAAAAAAGGTTTCAATGGCAACTTCAGCGGCTAAATATCTGAAACGGGGTGCCTTTGCGCTGGGCGCGATCATCGCCCTCTATCTGCTCGCGGCGCTGGCGGGCAGCCTGTGGCCGGTCAACAGGGACTGGCAGAGTCCCGAGGACGGCGTCGAACTGTTCATCGAGACCAATGGCCTGCACACCGGTATCGTCATGCCGATCTGGAACGACGTTCACGACTGGACGCCGCTGGTCCGGCCCGAACATCTCGCCGACCCGTCGCGCTACGGCAGTCATATCCTGGTCGGCTGGGGCCATGAAGGCATCTATCGCAACACCCGCACCTGGTCGGATCTGCGCGCCAGCGACGCGATCAGCGCGATTTTCGGCAGCGACAAGGTGCTTGTCCACGTCGATCACCTGCAATATCCACAGGCTTATCCCCATTATCGCCGCCGCCTCACGGTCAGCCCCGCCGAATATCGCAAGATTGCCGCAGCGATCGAGGCGAAATTCACGCTCGACCGCCAGTTTCGATCACAACCCTCAGCAGCCTATGGCGAGTCGGACCTGTTCTACCAGTCGCACGGCCATTACAATGCCTTCTACACCTGCAACAACTGGACCAGCGACATGCTCCGCCAGGCCGGCATCCGCACCGGTCTGTGGACTCCGTTCCAGGGCGGGGTGATGCGCTGGTTTCCGGAACCGGCGGAGTGAGGGCTTAAAGGCTAGGCCGTCATTGCGAGGACCCCGGACTTGATCCGGGGGACGCGGCAATCCCGGGCGTCTTGCCACCATCATTGATGATTGCCGCCCTGGATTGCGTCGCTTCGCTCGCAATGACGGTCGAATGCCGACGGTTTGGAGAAAAGGGTCGACGAGAGCCGCCAGCACTGAGCCTGTCGAGGTGCGCCTGTCGGACGCAAAGCGTCCTTCGACAAGCTCAGGACGAACGGAACAACTAAGCCCCTCCTTTTCAAAGGAGGGGTTGGGGTGGTTTCTCTCCTCGGAGAAGCGTCATTCGTAAGAAATCAATCCTCCCCGCTTGCGGGGAGATAGCAGCCCGCAAGGCTGACGGAGGGGGCTCTGGCCCAGATGCTGTGCTCAGACGCACGCCCCCTCCACCACGCTGCGCGCGGTCCCCCTCCCCGCTCGCGGGGAGGATTTTTGAGGACAATCGTGATAATTTGTCCCGCTAGCACTGAGCCTGTCGATGTGCGCCTCTCGTCGATAGGCGTGGTTCGACAGGCTCACCACTAACGGCAAAACCCAACTACTCCGCCGCCTTCACAATCTCCGCCCACGCCGCCTCGTCGATCACATCGATCCCCAGCTCCGCCGCCTTCATCATCTTGGATCCCGCGCCCGGACCGGCCACCACCAGATCGGTCTTCGCGCTCACCGAGCCCGAAGCCTTGGCGCCCAGCGCTTCGGCCTGCGCCTTGGCCTCGTCGCGGCTCATCGTCTCCAGCTTGCCGGTAAAGACGATGGTCTTGCCGCTCACCGCGCTTTCGCGCGTTTCGACGATATAGTCGGGCGGCGAAACCTCGCCCAGCAGATCGTCCCAGACCGAGCGATTATGCGGTTCGTGGAAGAAATCGGCGAGCGCCTGCGCCACCGTCGGACCGACCCCGTCGATCGACACAATCTCCGCCCAGGCCGCATCCCCTTCCGGGCTCACGTCTCCGTTCGTGGCGGGCGCAGTCGAGACATCGCTCCCGCCCTCTCCGTTCGTGTCGAGCGAAGTCGAGACACTTTCCCCTGCATCACCGTCTCTCGACTGCGCTCGAGACGAACGGTATTCCTCGGAACCCTGCGCCATCTCTGCAATTTCCCGCAAGCGCTGCAAGGTCCTGAAATTCTTCAGCAGATCCCGCGTCGTCACAGTCCCGATGTGGCGAATACCGAGCCCGAACAGCAGCCGCGCCGCATCCGGCTGCCGTTTCTTTTCCACGGCCGCCAACAGATTATCCACAGACTTTTCCTGCCAGCCGTCGCGCGCCAGTATCTCGGCGCGATGCTCGTGCAGGCGGAATATGTCGGCCGGACTTTCGAGCCAGCCGGCCTCGATAAATTCGGCGATGCTCTTCTCGCCGAGACCGTCGATATCCAGCGCCCCGCGCGAGACAAAATGCACCAGACGCTGGAAGCGCTGCGCCGGGCAGATCAGGCCGCCGGTGCAGCGAACATCGACTTCGCCTTCCTCGGCCACCGCCTCGCTGCCGCATTCGGGACAATGGTCGGGGAAATGATAGGCTTCGCGCTTTTCGTCGCGAGTCAGATTCTCCACCACCTGCGGGATCACGTCCCCGGCCCGCTGGATCAGCACCCGGTCGCCGGGCCGCACGCCGAGCCGTTCGATCTCGTCGCGGTTGTGCAGCGTCACATTGGACACCACGACGCCCCCGACGGTGACCGGTTTGAGCCGCCCGACCGGAGTTAGCTTGCCGGTGCGCCCGACCTGGATATCGATGCTTTCCAGCGTCGTCTGCGCCCGTTCGGCCGGAAATTTGTGCGCGATCGCCCAGCGCGGCGACTTGGCAACAAAACCCAGCCGCTGCTGCCAGTCGAGCCGGTCGACCTTGTAGACCACGCCGTCGATATCATAGGGCATGTCGGCGCGCTCCGCCTCGATATGGCGATAATGGGCAAGCATGGCCTCCAGCGTCTCGAACCGCTTGACCAGCGGCGACACCGGCACGCCCCAGCTGGCGATCGCCGTCATCACCTCAAGCGCCGTCTCACCCGGCAAATCGCTGTACACGCCCCAGCCATGCGCCCAGAATTTCAGCGGGCGTTTGGCGGTGATATTGGCATCCTTCTGCCGCAGCGACCCGGCGGCCGCGTTGCGCGGATTGGCAAACTGGCGGATCTTTTCGGGATCGAATTCCACCCCCTTGGCCTCCGCCTCGGCTCGACCCTCGTCCATCAGCCGCTCGTTGAGCCCGGCAAAATCCGCCTTCGCCATATAGACCTCGCCGCGGATCTCGAACAGGTCGGGGACGGACGGGGAAGTGTGCTCCCGCGCAGGCGGGAGCCCATCTCCCGCTCGCGCCTCGGCAGCACCATCGGGAGATGGATCCCCGCCTTCGCGGGGATACAGCCGCTCCGGTATATCCCCGATCATCCGCACATTGGCGGTAACATCCTCCCCCACCTGCCCGTCCCCGCGCGTCGCCGCCAGCACCAGCTCGCCCTTCTCGTAGCGCAGCGAACAGGACAGGCCGTCAATCTTGTCCTCGGCGGTCACCGCCACCGGCGCGTCTTCCGGCAAGTTTAGAAAGCGCCGCACCCGCGCCAGCCATTCGGCAATATCCTCGTCGGCAAAGCCGTTGTCGAGGCTGTACATGCGCTGTTCGTGGGCAACCTTGGACAAGGGAGAAGCCGCCACCGCCGCCCCGACCAGCCTGTTGGGACTGTCATCCCGCACCAGATGCGGAAAGGCCTCTTCCAGTTCGTTGTTCCGCTTCACCAGCGCATCATAGTCCGCATCGGAAATTTCCGGCGAATCCTCGGCATGGTAGAGCCGGTTATGCTTGGCAATCTTGCGCGCCAGACGCATCAGCTCATTGGCGGCATCGGCTTCGGAGAGTTGTGAAGTTAGCTGGTCCAATTGATCTACCAGTATATTGGGCGCGGCATATCCGCAGGAAGGTTTTGAACGGCGATGACGGCTGCTACCCAAAATCCCGCCAAAATAAACGCAAAGATGCCAACGACGAACCTAAACCGAACGCTAAATCGTCCGTGCAATAGTGAATATCCCAAAGCACCCGACAGCAATGATATTGTTAGCCCCAGAATAGCCCAGACCAAGTCGGCGTTATGCGATCCACCCGTGAAATTAGATAACAAGTACCAAGGGCCAATATATTGAGGGAGCGCGATATAGGCTCCGATTAAAATGGGAAGGGACGCCCAACCAGCGATAAGCACGGTACGATTTTCATGATTCTCCCTGGAATCCATCAAACCCCCTCCAGCAACCGATCCGCCTGCGCTCTCGCCTCATCGGTCACATCCGCCCCCGACAGCATCCGCGCAATCTCCTGCCGCCGCCCCTCGGCGTCCAGCGCCCGCACATCGGTGCGCGAGACGGTGCCGCTGAGCGACTTGTTGATCAGCATATGGGCATCGCCCTTGGAGGCGACCTGCGGGCTGTGGGTTACGACCAGCAGCTGGGCACCCTTGGACAGGCGCGACAGGCGGTCACCGATCGCCGAGGCGACCGCGCCGCCGACACCGCGGTCGACTTCGTCGAAAATGATCGATTTCAGGCCATATTCTTCTGCCAATGCCACTTTCAGGGCAAGAATGAACCGCGAAAGCTCGCCACCGGACGCAATCTTGCCGAGCGGGGCCAGGGGCGCCCCGGGATTGGTCGAGATCAGAAACTCGATCCGGTCCATTCCGCTTTTATTCCAGAGCTCTTCGGGCAATTCTTCAAGCAAAGTCTCAAATCTTGCCGCATCCAGCTTGAGCGGTGCCAGCTCGCCGGCCACCGCCGTGTCGAGCGCCTTCGCTGCCTTGCCGCGCTGCGCCCGCAGCTTTTCCGCGGCCGCCACATAGGCACCCTTCGCATTCGCCAAAGATGCTTCCAATTCTTCCAATGTCCGGCCGCCATCGCTGATCGCTGCGAGCTTTTTTTCCAGCTCGTTCAACAGGTCGGAGAGCTGGTCCGGCTCCACCCGATGCTTGCGCGCCAGCCCCCTCAGATCAAACAGCCGGGTCTCCATGTCATCCAGTCGCTGCGGGTCAAAGCTCAGCGCATCGGCCGCCTCGTTGAGCTTGTCCTCGGCCTCGCCGGCATCGATGATCGAGCGGTCCAGCGCCTCCAGCGCCTCCTTGAGCAGCGGATGATCCTCGGCAATCCGGTCGAGCCGCCGGGCCGCCGCCCGCAGCGAGGCCAGCCCGCCTTCCGACCCGTCAAAGGCCGAACGAATCGCCTCGAGATCGCCGGTCAGCTTCTCGCCCTTCATCATCGTCGCCCGGTCCAGCGCGAGCTCCTGCTCCTCGCCCGGCTGCGGCGCGAACTTGGCCAGTTCGGCCACGCTATGCTCCAGATATTCGCGGTCCTGTTCCGCCGCCTCGACATCCGCCTTCGCTTGCTCCAGCGCCGCTTTCGCGACCTGCCAGGCCTCAAAGGCAGCGCTCACCAGGCCGCCCTCGACCCCGGCAAAGGCATCGAGCAAGGCCCGGTGTCCCCTGGCGTTGATCAGGCCGCGATCATCATGCTGGCCATGGATTTCGATCAGCTGCCCGCCAACGGTGCGGAGCAGGGTCGCCGAACAGGGCTGGTCGTTGATAAACGCGCGGCTGCCGCCGTCGGCCTTGACCGACCGCTTGATGATCAGCGGTTCGCCGGGCTCGATGTCGATATCATTTTCGGCGAGTATTCCGGCCAGCTTGCTGCCCGCTACGGGTGGTACAAAACTGGCGGTAACCTGGGCCTTTTCGGTACCCTGGCGGACCAGACCGCTGTCCGCCCGGTTGCCCAGCGCCAGCCCGAGACTGTCGAGCAGGATCGACTTGCCGGCCCCGGTCTCGCCGGTCAGCACGGTCAGGCCCGGCCCGAACTCGAGATCGAGCGCCTCGATCAATACAATATCGCGAATGGAAAGGGACTGCAGCACAGAGCCCTCCTAAAACAGCTTTACCCTAGCCGCAACGCATTGCAGCGCGCGTCAGGTGGCGCCATGTTTGTTGACCAGCTCATAGGCGCGCTCATACCATTCGGTTCCGGGATAGTTGGCGCCCAGCACGGCGGCTGTTTTCTTGGCTTCCAGGGGCACCCCGAGCGCCAGATAGGATTCGGTCAGCCGCATCAGCGCTTCCGGCGTATGGGTGGTGGTCTGATATTTCTCGATCACCGTCCGGAAGCGAATGGTGGCGGCGAGCCACTTGCCACGCCGCTGGTAGAAACGCCCGATCTCCATCTCCTTGCCCGCGAGATGGTCATTGACCAGATCCATCTTCAGCTTGGCATCGGCTGCATAGCGCGAATTGGGATAGCGACGGGCAACTTCGCCCAGCGCGGACAGCGCCTGTTCGGTAATCTTCTGATCCCGGGTGACGTCGCTCATCTGCTCATAATAGCAGAGCGCGATCAGATAATAGGCATAGGGGGCATCCTTGTTGCCTGGATGGATCGACAGGAAACGGCGGGACGATTCGATCGCCTTGTTATAGTCGCTTGCCATATAATAGCTGAAGGCGCTCATCAGCTGCGCACGACGCGCCCATGGGGAATAGGGATGCTGGCGCTCGACTTCGTCGAACAGCGCTGCGGCAATCTTGTACTGACCGCTGTCTAACCGCTCTTTGGCGGCATTGTAGAGCGTGTTGACATCGCGGGCGACATATCGGGTGTCGGTACCGCTACCACTGCTGCCGCCCCCCAGCAGGGCGCAACCGGAAAGCATTGTGGCGGAAAGACCCAGAGCGGCCCATTTTATAATGTGTTTTGTCATATGGCAGACCTCTTAACCACTTGTTTTCATCCAGCCAAGAATAAAGCAAAAAAAGCCGCTGGAACAGATGGACCGTCCCTGTTCTGTTGCAGCTTTACCGGACATTAATCTGGTGGTTCGGCAGCAATTTTATGTTGTGAAGCCGTCGCCTCCACTCTGCCTCCGCCACATTGGCAGACAAGAAAAGGGCCCGGATCGCTCCGGGCCCCTGTTCCTTTGGATTGGCGACAATCTAGTCTTCGGTAATCGAAGCCGGCAATGGAATATCGCCGCCTTCATCCTTGGGACCATCATTGTTCCGGCCGCGTCCGCCGCCGTCACGGCCGCGTCCACCACCATCACGTCCGCCGCCGCCGTCGCGTCCGCGACCACCGCCATCACGGCGCGGGCCGCGGGGCTTGTCACCGCGCGGTTCGCGGGCAGGACGGGTGTCCTCCAGCTCTTCACCGGTTTCCTGATCAACAACCCGCATCGACAGGCGGACCTTGCCGCGCTGATCGATTTCGAGAACCTTGACCTTGACCGCCTGGCCTTCGCTCAGGACGTCGGAGACCTTCTCGACCCGCTCATTCTTGATCTCCGAGACGTGGACGAGACCGTCCTTTCCGCCCATGAAGTTCACGAATGCACCAAAGTCGACCAGGTTCACAACCTTTCCGTCATAGACCTTGCCGACTTCGGCTTCCTCGACAATGCCCTTGATCCAGGCGATCGCCGCATCAATCTGGGATTTGTCGGAAGAGGAAACCTTGATCAGGCCTTCGTCGTCGATATCCACCTTGGCGCCGGTTTCGGCAACGATTTCGCGGATCACCTTGCCGCCGGTACCGATAACGTCGCGGATCTTCTCTTTGTTGATCTGCAGCGTTTCGATACGCGGAGCATGTTCGGACATTTCGGTCCGGGTACCGCTAAGCGCCTTGCTCATTTCACCAAGGATATGAGCGCGACCGCCACTGGCCTGTTCCAGAGCAGACTTCATGATTTCCTGCGTGATGCCGGCTACCTTGATGTCCATCTGCAAGGACGTGATACCCTTTTCGGTACCCGCAACCTTGAAGTCCAT
>Ga0209024_1001617_pt1 | contig 17158 bp, 9 predicted proteins | sample AutmiccommunBRH5_FD_187380 | JGI IMG/M metagenome (GOLD analysis project Ga0209024, IMG submission 187380) | Deep subsurface microbial communities from Mt. Terri, Switzerland - Autotrophic microbial communities BRH/5 (SPAdes) (version 2) | ecosystem: Environmental > Aquatic > Deep subsurface >...
GCTTTCCCCATAGCTCGGCCCATGACCACCGCGGTTCGGGCACCGAAGACTTTCTGACGCCTCCCGGCGTCTGAAACTCTCAACGATTGCGGCCTGTCAGCTTTCAGTCGAGAAAACGTCAAAAGCTGCCGTGCACATATGCGACAGGCCAAGCGGCATCGCGATGCCTGATAGGTCGTTCTCGCTCGCTTTAGACAACTTCCCGCAAGCTCCCCCGTTACTTTTCCATGAACGGAGGAAATTATGCAGACAGCAACGCGCAGTCCGGCAACTTTTGGGTATCGCCACCCTCGGCGCTCTCTTCTGGTTCACGAGGAGCAAGAATCCGCCCCGGAAAGGCCATGACCACTCCGCCGCGTTCGCGGACGGCGAGACGCATCCGGAAAATTTCGACCAGGCGCGCTCCGCCGGTCCGGATGGCATGCGCGACACGCCCCGCCCCCATGGACACCAGTCGATCAGGCGGCGGATGAATCCTTTCCCGCGAGCGCTCCGCTGGCGAATTACCTGACGGGAAAACATGAAGGGCCAAGGCCGCTCGATTACCGAGCGCAGAGATTTGCGCACCGGCAAGCCGATCTGGCTGGCGAAGCGTGATCTGCCCCCGCCGAGGCAGGCAAGAGCGAGACCGCCATCGGTTCAATCCGGACCAATTGGCTTCAGCGTCCTCGCGAGATTTCGCTTGCCGCAGACCCGCCCCCGGCAATATCCTGTTCCACCTTCGTTCACTGGCTCCCGGCGCCATCGCCTGGCGCCTTCTCCAGCCCCTGACCTTCGCGGACTCCAGCCATGGCCTTAGACCCTCTTAGCGTGGCAGCCGGCGAGGCGCTTGTCGGCGAGCTTGCGAAAGCGTCGCTCGACGGGGTGCGGCGCATCCTCGCAGCGCGCGGTTCGCAATATGCCGACCTTGCCGGGCGCGCCGGGATCGAGGCCGAGCTCGACGGGGCGCTCGCCGTCCTCGCGGGCGATGCGCAAAGCCTGCCGCAGGAGATCGTGCAGCGCCTGCGCGGATTTGCGACGGGACGGCCGAGCTCCTTTGCCGATGCCGACGCTAGGCTGTTCATTGACGATCCCCGCGTGCGGCCGCTCGTCAAGGCGGGCGCACGCAAGACGGTCGCCAACAAGGATGTCGCCGAGGAACAGGCGGCCGCGCGTGCCATCCACGGCCAATTGTTCGACGGCGATGGCTGGTTCGGCGAGACGCTCTACGACGAGGCGGTGCGCTATTCGGTCTTCGTGCTGGTCGCGCACCTGACCCCCGCCGATCGCTTCGTCGTCGACATCTTGCTCGAGACTCAAGCCGCGGTCTTGAGCGGTATCGCAGTGGTCCAACAGGCGCTCGGCCCGATGGCCGAACAGCTCACGACCCTCGCGCGCGCGTCGTCTCAGGGCGGCCTCACCGTCGATCGCGCGCTGCTGAGCGCGGCGGTCGAAGCCGAGACAAGGCGCCTCCGGCGGCTTCGTTTCGCGCTCGGCGACACCCAGGTGCCGCGCGCCGAGGCCTTGGCTGCGAGGCTCGAGGCGGGCCTCGGCCTCGCAGACGATAGCGTGAAGGCGGCGGCCTACCAGGAAATCGCAACGATCTTTTGCCGCGCGAAGCGCCCCGACGCCGCCGAGCCGTTCATTGCCAAGGCCGCGGCGCTCGGCACCGACACCGCGTGCGAACGCGCGCGCGTCGCGCTGGTGACCGACGATATCGACGAAGCGATGCGGCTGCTTCGCGACCGCGAGGACCGGGTGTCACGCGGCTTGCTCGTCGACGCAGTGCAGCGGCAGGACGGCGAGGCGGCGGCGCGGCAGTATTTCGCCGACCATTTCGCTGCGGCCGACGTCACCGGCCATGCCCTGCACGCCGCCGCATTTCGGATTGGAAGCACCGGCGACTATGCCGAGGCCGAGGCGTTGCTTGCCGCCGCGACCGAAGAGCAGATCGACGAGAACCCCGTCCTCCTGTTCGCGCGTGGGCGCTTGCGGATCGCCGCAGCGCTCCCTTCCGACCTGGTTGCCCATTTCCTTGAGAATGAAGGCATGATTGCACAGCCCGGCGATCTTCGCGACGACGCCGAAGGCCAGGCTATGCTCATTGCCGCGCGCGACGATTTCCGCCGGTTATCAGCCGAGATTTCCGATGCCGACGCCCCCGATCTCGCGATGTTCATTGATATCAATCGCCTTTTCCTCGAGATGAGCAGCGGCAGCGCCGCCGAGCGTGAGGCAGGGCGCGCCGCGTTTGCCGCTCGCCTCGCCGACCCTGCCGAAGCGGCCCGCTTCGCGCCGCTGGCGCGGCTCTTCGGGATCGCGGTCGACAAGCCGGCAATCCGCAAGCGGCTTGCCCGCGCCGAGCAGCTTGGCGGTTATGACGATGCCGAGCTTACCGCGGCCTTCTCGCTCGTGATGGAGGATGGCTCGGCGCAGGAAATCATCGCCTTCCTACAAAAATATCGGGGCCGGCTCGGCGAATATCAAAGCCCGGTGACGATCCTCTCGATCGAGATCGAGGCACATGCGCGCTCGGGCGACGTCGCGGGCGCCCGCGCGCTGCTCAATCGCAAGCGGAATGAACTCGGCAGCGAGGCAAGCGCTGCGCTCGACGCGGCGATCGTCGAGGCCGAGGGCGGCGATGCGCTCGCCGCCCGGCTCGCGCTTTACGAAGCCTCGGGCTCGACGCACGATCTCCAATTGCTCGTCGGAGCGCTTTCGGATGCCGAGGACGATCGTCTCGGCGATTATCTCCTTCGCCTCTGGCACGCGCGGCACCAGCTTGGCGATGCAGCGCGCGCCTGCGACGCCTTTGTCCATATCGGACAAGAAGAACGCGCCGAGGCCTTGCTCGAGGATCTCGGCGAGGCGGCCCGGTCGACGCCCGCGCTTCACATCCATCTAGCCTGGGCGCGCCAACGCCAAGGGCGGCTCGCCGAGGCCAAGACCGAACTCGACGCGATCCGCGCGACGGGCGCCGAGGACGGTAATATCCGCCAGCTGCGGATCCTGCTCGCGGTGGAATCGGGCCAGTGGGCCGAGCTCGTTCCGTTTGTACGTGACGAACTCGCGGCCGCGGACAGGCGAAGTGCGAAACAATTGCTCGAAGCCGCGCGCATCGCGCAGGCGGTCGACAGCAGCGAGGCGATGCCGCTCGCGCGCGCCGCGATCGCGAAGGCGCCCAATGATCCCCATCTCGCCATGGGCGGCTATTCAATCGCCGTCGCAGCCGGTCTCGATCGCACGCCCGAAGCGGCGGGCTGGCTTCGAACCGCGCGCGCGAACTCGGACGCCGAAGGCCCGGTCTTGGAGAAACAATTTGAGGAGATTGTCGAAATCGTGAAAGCGCAGCGCGAGCGCGCCGAAAAAGTGAGCGCGATGGTGACGAGCGCCCAGCTGCCTTTCTTCGTCGCGATGCAGCCCGTCGGCGGCACGTTGAGTGCGCTCGTGATCCGCCAGCTCGCCGACAATGCCGAGCTTGCCGACAGCCGGCAAAAGCTTCTCTTTCCGCTCTTTGCCGGCAACCGCATCCCCATCGCCGAATTCGACCCGCAGTCGATTGCCTTCGATCCGATCGCGCTGCTGCTTCTCGACTATCTAGGGCTTTTGCCGCGCGCGCTCGCTGCCTTCGACGATGTGATGCTGCCCGCAGGGACGCTTCACAGCTTCTTCGAGGACCGCGTCAAGGCGGGGCCGCCACAGCCGAGCCGCGTCCTCCAAGCGCGCGCGATCAAGGACAAGATCGCGAACGGGCTGCTGCAAGTCGAAGAGCTCCCTCCCGGGATCGAGGCCGAGGGCTGCCCCGAAGAGGACGCAGGCGAGGAATTTGCCGCTCTTTACTCCGCGGCAAGCGCGCGCGATGGCTATGTCGTGGACACCGCTCCGCTCCAGCGCCCGAGCGCCCCGCGTGAGAGTGTTGACCCCGCACCCTATCGCGACCGTTTGCTGAGCCCGACAGGCCTTACCGAGGCGCTGCTCGAGATGGGGGTGATCAGCAACGCGCGCGCCAATGCGATGCGACCGCATGTGGCCGGCGTCGGGCCGTGGCCGGACGAACCCGGGCCGCTCGCCGGGCGGCCGCTATTCCTGAGCGTGGTCGCGGTGCAATATCTGTCCGATGCCGGGCTGCTGCCTATTCTCAAACAGCATGCCGGGGCGCTGATCGTACGGCGCGACGTCGCGGGTTTCGCCGACCAGGAAATTGCCGCCGCCGACATGGCGGCATCGATCGGGTCGGGCATCGAACGGGTCCGGGACACGCTCGCGGGCGCGCTTGCCGCAGGCAGGGCCCGCGTCGGGCCGACCCGTCCGCGGCGGGACGAGGCCGATGACGGTGGCGAGCGCATAATGGGGCCAGTGATGAGCATGCTGCGCGACCATGGCGGGGTCCAGGCATTTGTCTGCGACGATCGCGCGATGAACAAATATGGCCAGTCGGACGACGGGCGCGGCAATGCCCTGCCCTTCCTCACGACCACAGACATCATCGACATCCTTCACCGTCGCGGCCTCGTCAGCGACGAGGAACGGACGGCCGCGCGCGAAGCGTTGCGCGTCGCCGGTGCCGGGCTGATGCCGATCGACAATGACGAACTCTTTGACGCAGTGCGAACGAGCAATTGGAAGGTCGGACCCAATGCTGAGCTTCGCGCGATCCGCGACTCGATCCATTTGCCGATCGCGCGTGCCATCGTGCAGCTGCCGCAGGAGCGCGCCTGGCTCCAAGGCGTATCGTTCCAGCTCGGGTTTGCGATCCGCCGTATTTGGCAGGAGCTCGAGGATAGCACGGCGGCAGCACGCGCCGCTTCCTATCTTCTCGACATCATCCCCGATGCCGCGAGCGTAAGCGCCGCGGACGACAGCTCCGACCGGGCAGTTTGGGTCCAGAACACCCACCGCCAGACGCTCTGGGCATTCGCGTCGATCTTCGATCTCGAGGCAGAGCGCGCCGAGGCGTATCGGACGTGGTTCAGCGGGCGTGTCGCGCCGGCCGCCGAACGCCGCGATCCCGGGGCGATCGAGGCGGTCGGGCGGACGCTCTTCTCGATTCTCGGCAAACCGGTCCCTCTCGACGAGGAAGAGCTGGGCTTGGTGCCGGGCGAAGAACAACCGTCGGCTGAAGCGGTGACCACCGCGCTCCTCCGGCAAGCGATCACCAGGCTGCCCGAGGAAGTCGGCGCGGCGATGCTGCGCGATCCGGCGGTGCTGACCGCTCTCGATCTTCCGACCGAAGACTTCGTCGGCTTGTGGGGCCTCCGCTTCGATCGCGCCAAGCTGTTCGCTTTCCTTCGCGCGCTCGTCAACGGCGAGTCCGCGACCCTCACATCCTACGACGGGACACTTGCCGTCGAAGAGGCGCGCATCGACGAACTGGGCGTCGGAACGCTCACCGCCAATGGCGACGCGCTTCGCTTCCCCAATATCGGGACCTTGAGCACGGATCCCGCGAAGCGCGATGCCGCGATCGACGCGATCGCCCGCTTCGGCGAAATGTCTTCAGTGCGCGAGGGCATGTGGCGCGACGCTGTGGCACAAGGCCCGCTCGACGACATGCTGTTCCTCGCCCTCGAACTCGAGGTTGCCGCGAACCCCGAGGCCCATTTTCGCGACATACACCAGGCTATTACCGATGGCAGCGCGATCTTCGAGAATCTCGTGCCAAGCGACGCCGAGCATTTTGCCGCGCTCTTCGGCATGTGGCCGCCGCCCGCGACGCTCGGCGCCTACAAGACGGCGTGGCGAGAGATGGCGAGTGAACTCGACGCGCCGCGGCTCAAACGCCTGCTCCGGCTTGCAGCGCCGCTCGCCTGCCTCGCCGGGGGAATAATCGGCGAAGCCAGCGACCGGCTCGCCGCGGCCGATCGGTTCGACTTAGTCCAGTATCTCGCGAGCCGCGCCGATCCTTTCAGCCTCGCGGCCGCCTTCGAGGTCGCGAGCCGGCACGGCGACCAAGACGACGACATGCGCGCGCTTGCCGACGCGCTCCGAATCCGCGTCTTCAATTTCGAAGACTCTGTCCTGACGCTCAGCACGCCCGCGCTCGGTGCGGCGGTAGCGATGACCACCGCGCTTTCCGCGCGCAATCGCACCTTTGGCGACTGGCCGCTCTATGCGCAGCGCCTCGTCCGCTTTGTCCACGCGAGCCATCTCGTTCGCATTACCCAGAATGCCAATCTTGACCTCGCCGCCTTCGCCGAGAAGGTCGGGACGATATATGGGTCGCAGGCTCGTCTCACCCAGCTTTACGAACTTCGCGAAACGCCGCATTTCCAGCCGCATCTCTTCTCACCTGCGCTCGTCCACACGATCATGATTGATCGCGCCGCCGAGGCCATCGAGAGGATAGATGAGAATGCTCGTCCAAAAGAATGGACCGCGGCCCGCGACGCCGCTCTCGCCGCTGCGATCGGCAGCCAATATAGCTTTTTCTTGCTCGCGGTCGGTCCATTCGACGAGTTTGAAGACAGCTGGCCCGGACGCGAAGAACTTTCGTCGGAAAATGCCGAGGCCAACCTTGGCGTGCTCCAGAACGGAAACGATAAAGACTCCATTATCGGGGAACTGCTCAAGCTCTCGGTCGCCTTCGAGGTTCCTGCGGACAAGCGCGCAGATGTCGGCTCCGCGATCGTCGCCCTCGACCAGCGCTTCGCCATCGAGGACTATACGACCACGGCCGAGATCGGGCTGCAGCTCGCGGCGCGATGGCGCGATGAGAGCCTCGCCGATCGCCTGATCGACAAATTGGTCGAGTACGCACGAAGCGGCGATCTCGCCGACATCGGTGGAGCCCCGCGCTTCATTCTGCTCGCGGCCGCCGCTACCGCGGACCGACAGCAATGGCTAGAACGCGCAGGTCGCGTTGCGCAGGCTTTCGCGCACGCGCAAAAGAAAAGGAATGCATCGGAAAGCCTAAGTCGAGCGATAAAGCTGCTCGGCGATTTCGACACTGAAATTGCGGTTCGCTTGGCGTCTGCGGCGGCTTATACACGATTGGCTTAGCCAGTTTCCTAGGTTTGGAGCCCGTAACCCGCCATGAGCCATGATCGAATCTCGGCGGTCGACAAAGTTTCATACACGCCCTTGATTGTGTAGGCCCAGGGCCTACATTCGCATTGTGAACGCCATTTCGCCCTTGCCTTCGTTCGACCCCGCCGCGCCACGCGATTGGCGCAGCGCGAGTCACAGCGCGAGCGCCGTGCTGCAGTGGGAATATCATCCGCGGCTGCTTTCGCTCCACATCGGCAGCACGATCACAAAGGCCCTCAAGCCTACTAAGCTCTTCAATCTCTACGTCCCGACCATCCGCGTCGACGCCGAGGCGATCCGGCCGCTCTATGAGGGCGATCCGCCGTTCGCGCTGAGTGATTTCCAGTCGGAAACCTATAAATATCTCCGCCGCCTGTTCATCGCGCAGCTCGACGAGATCCCCCCGCTCCAACTTTGGACCGAAGGCCAGCATCGCACCTCGGTCTTCCGCCACGTCGCCAAGATGGTGCTGTCGCAGCGCGAAATGGCGCGGATCTTCGACGATATACGCAAGGACTTCCGATCCGACCCAGCAGCCATCGATAGCGCGGGGCCGCGCTCGCTTCGCGTGCGCCTTCGCGACCTCCTGGTACGCGCCAAGATCAAGCTTCGATTCCGATGCACCCAGCGCATCCACGCTTGGCCCACTCTTCCTACACACCGTGACCATATCTGCCGCTTTGCGGTCCATACCGGATTTTCTCCGCCTCCTCTGCAGCTCGCCAACCACGAACTGCCCAGAGGAGTATATTTTGAAGACTATCGCAGACCCTTCGCTCGCCCGGCTTCTCGCCGATGGCAGCGACCCCACCCTTCCCCCGCCTGTCGCCGCGGCGGCGTTCCGGATGACGAGCCTCGTCCTCGCGGCGCGCAGCTGGTCGACGATCGGCGCGGTCACCACGGTCTGGAAGCTCGCCGCCGGCCGTTTCGCGATCCCGCTCGCCGCGAATGGCCATTTCCTGAGCTTCGCGTGGGACTATGATGTCAACCGCGCCTTCGAACTCCGCCTCGAGCGGATCGCTCCCGGACCAAACAGCACAGGAGATCCCTGACTTGAATGAACCGCCGCGTGTGTCCGAAATTCTTCGTGCCCATTTCTTGAACCTCGACGGCGTGACGCAAAACCGGCTTGCCGAGGCGATGCGCGTCTCGCGCCATAGCGTAAATGAACTGATGAACGACCGCCGAACGATCACCGCGCGGATGGCGCTCCGCCTCGCGCATGTCCTTGGCACCGACCCCGAGTTCTGGCTCAACCTCCAGCAGACGCGCGACCTCTTCGACGAACGCCGCGCGCTCGCCGGCGAACTCGATCAGCTCGACATTCTTCGCGCGCCGGTCACCGAAGCTGACATCGTCCGACCCTTTTCCGAGCGGTTCGGGTCTGCGCAGACACCGCGATAGTCCAAGCTGCCTGCACGCCAGAGCCACCAAGTGTGCGATAGCTCGTCTGCTTCTTCTATGACCCGAAGGGCGGATCGGCACCTTGTCGGGATCGAACGAGATCTGGAGGAGCATGGCGGTCCCTTGAAGGTCCGCGTCATTATCGCTCCCAAGAGCCAATCTTCAAAAAGGCAGGCAGCAATCGGACGCCGCCTTAGGGATCGAGCGGCGATTTCCAGGTGACATGCCCGCTTTCGTCGAGCGGTAGCGCCGCGCGGAGGAAGCGCCGGTCGATGAAGCTTTTATGCCGATCGTGATGCGCGATAACAACATGATGCGACTGGCGCACGCAGGCATCGTTGACCGCGGTTTCGAGCGCGTTCGGCCGCTGGCTAGCAAAGGCGTCGATGACCTCGAGACGGCTCGCGGCGATGAATAGCCGATCGGGCCCGATCGCAAACATGATAAAGCCGTTAGGCGTCCCAACGCCATTGCTCATCATGACCGGCTGGTCGCCGGTCAGGAAGCCGAAGCGCGCAGTTTCCAGCCAAACCACCCGCCAGTGCATCGCATTGAGCGCCTCGCCGATCCGTGGATTGTCGATGAGCTTCATGAGAAGCTTGATCTTGAGCTCGGGCGCAATCGGTCCGGCGGCCTCGAGCCAGTCATCGAAATTGGACGGATCGCTGGGCCCGCTGAGGTCGGGATATTGCTTCGCGATGCTGGGATTGAGGATTATTGCCTCATAAGCTTCAAGCTTGCCGAGAAGAAATTTCACCCGCTCAGGCGTGCGGTGAAGCAGCGACATCGCGAAGCGCGACCAGGCATCGCGGAGCCGCGCGTCCCGGGGCTTGCGGCCAGTTGCTTCTATTGCGGCGAGCGCATCGGCCGCAAGGTCGTCGACCTGCTGCAGGAACAGCATTTCGAGGACCTGCCGCGCCGCGGGGTCGGCAGCCGTCTCATTGGTGTAGAGGTCGATCACGAAGCCGGTCGCCGCAGGGCTGCAATATCGGACGGCAAGCGCCTCGTGCGGACGCCGAAATTCGGCGACAAGCCCGTCAGCACCCGCCCAGCGCGCGATGAAGAACCTTGGCAGATAATGATGTTTGCGCGGTATCGACATAGGTCCCGATCGCCTGGGTGGATGGCTTAATTCATGCCTCCATCATGCACCATCCACGATGCATAAGGGCGCTAAATGCACGATGCGCCGATCAGCGCCGCCATGTTCCCGGTCGCTTGCTCGCATAGGCCTCAGCCTCTTCTCCATCCGCCATATATCCTGCGCTTTTAAGCCACGCACCGGATACGCGGCGGGACGCCAGCCTATATGAGCTCCCGCCCTACCCCCTTGCAACCGGCCCGATGCCACCCACATGGCCGAGCAAAAGGGAGATCGAGCGATGACCTACAGGGTGCATGTGCCGCGCATAAGCTATCGTGGGGGCGACCCGCGCAAGCGCGCGAAGGTCGCGGAAGACGCGGCGCTCTGCGCCTTGATCGAGGAAGAGATCCAGCGCCGCTACGACGCGATCGATCCGGGGCAGATGCAATCGATCCTTGCGCATAGCGTCGCCTATACGATCGGGCGCGACTGCGAAAAGGTCCGGCGGATCATGTGCCGGATGCAGGGCGGCTCGAACGGCGTCACTTACTCGAAGAATCCTTTGCCGGGAGAAACGTGGGACCATCTCGCGCCCGCCAAGCCTGCCGAACGCGGCCCGTCCGACGCCATGACGACCGATCGACGGTTACAGCTTGGCATGCGCGTTCGGCACAAGATTTTCGGCAACGGCATGATCACCCATATTTCGGGCGAGCGCGTCGCCGCCGATTTCGGCGACGGCGACGAAAAGGCCATCCTTGGATCCTTCCTCGAACCGCTCTGACACGAACAAGAGGGGCAAGCGTGACAAAAGCAAGCGTACAGGGGCCAGCCAAGGACTTCGCGCTGCATACCATCGGGTGGCAGGCGTTTCAGGATATCGCCGCGAGCATCGCGGAAATTGAATATGCGCGTCCGGTGACGCGCCTCGTCAAAACGTCCGACGAAGGCCGCGATGGCTTCTTCTACGGCGTGCCGGGCGAAGCGCTTGCAGCCGGCGATGCCCGCGAAACGACGATCCAGTGCAAGCATGTCTCGGACGCGAATGAAAAGCTCACGCCAGGCTCGCTGACGCGCGAGTTAGTCTCGGTCAGGAAACTCGTCGAGTCGAACCGAGCCCATGGTTATGTCCTGATGACCAACGCCAAGGTCACCGAGGGCGACCGCAAAACAATCGCCGCGGCGCTGAGCGAGTGCGGCGTCGCCCAGCCCTATATTTTCGGCAAGGAATGGGTCGTCGCGAAGATATTGGAGCATCCTCGCGTGCGGACGCTTGCCCCGCGGGTCTATGGGCTTGGTGACCTTGGATGGATCACCGACGAGCGCGCGCTCGAACAAGCCAAGGCCATCATCGACTCGATGGGCGACGATCTCGCCTGCTATGTCCCAACGCGCGCGCATCAAAAGGCCGCAAAGGCGCTCGACAAGCATCGCGCCGTGCTCCTCCTCGGCGACCCCGCGGTCGGCAAGACCTCAATCGCAGCTGCGCTATCGGTCGCGGCAACCGACGAGGATGGCTGCGACGTTGTCTATGTCCGCAACCCCGCCGAATTTGTCGCGACCTTCAACCCCGATGTCGAAGGCCGGTTGTTCTGGATCGACGACGCCTTTGGTTCGATCCAATATGCCCCCGACCTCGCCGACCCTTGGAACAAGGTCTTCCAGACGATGAAGGCGGCGATCAAGCGCCGGAACCGCTTCATCCTGACCTCGCGAAGCTATATCTGGCGCCAAGCCAAGGCCGATCTCAAGGTCGCGGCCTTTTCGCCGCTCGTCGATGGCAGCATCGTCGTCGATGTCGAAAGGCTGACCGAAGACGAGAAAGAGCGCATCCTTTATAATCATCTCAAGTTCGGGAAGCAGCCGCCCGCCTTTCTGCGGACGCTGCGCCCGGCGCTCGACGATGTGCTCGCGCTACCGACCTTTCGTCCCGAGATGGCCCGGCGCCTCGGCGACCCCGCTTTTACGCGGAGCCTCCACCTGACGCGCGACGGCGTCCTCGACTTCTTCCGCAACCCCGAGCGCTTCCTCGAAGAGACGATCGGCAATCTCGACCGCGCGTTCCAGGCCGCGATCGGCCTGATCTTCGTGAACGGCGGCCGCCTCGTCAGTCCGCTCGTCGCGAGCAACGCTTCGCTGCTCATCACCGAGGGTTTCGGCGTTTCTCTTCCCGACCTCAAGGCTGCGCTTCACGCCATGAACGGCAGCTTCGTTACCCATGTCAGCGACGACGAGGAGAGCTATTGGACCTACAAACATCCAACGATCGGCGACGCTTTCGCCAATATCGTCGGCAAGCATGAAGAGCTGATCACCGTCTATCTGAGCGGCGCCAAGATGTCGCAGATCCTCCGCGAAGCGCGCTGCGGCGTCAGCGACATCAAGGGCGCGAGCATCGCGGTCGGCGTTTCGCAATATGATTTGTTGCTCGCCCGCTTCGCGAACGCCGAAGACATACCGCGCCCCGCGATCCGGCGCTTTCTCATTACGCGCTGCGGTGTCCGCTTCTTCAAGGCGTTTCTCGAGCGCTTTCCAGAGGCGTTCCCTTGGGGAATAGGCCTATCGCGCCCCGTGCGCGATCATGACCGGACGCGTCTTATCCTGAAGGCACATGGCTTTGGCCTCCTGCCCGAGGAGCAACGCGAGGCCTTTGTCGACAATCTCGAAGACCAGATTATCAATGCCGCCGACATCGACTTCTTGATCGAAGACGATGCGATACTGGAGCTCCTCACCGACGAGGAGCGCGAGCATCTGATCGGCCTCGCCCGCGTCGATTTCGTCAAGGAACTCGCTTCCGCGATCGACACCGAGGCCGATGCCTTCGAGGATGGATGGGATCCCGATGATTGGTTCAACGCGCTCGAAGTGAATATCGAGGCGCTTGAGCGCCTGTTTCCGCAGGACGAGGATATCTTGTCGGCCGCGCAATGGGCCCGTGAAACGATCAGCGAGAAGGTTACCGAGATCAAGCAACGCATCGAGGAGCAGGAAGAGGAGCCGATGGATGACGATTATCGGCGCGGCGGCGGGCGACTGGTGCGATCGAGCCCGAGCGCGGCATTTACAGGCGGCAGGTCGATCTTTAACGATCTGGTTTAGCTGGAAAAAATCATGTCAACAGACGCGTATCGGCGACGCCCATGCGTCTGCATCTCACATATATGCCGATCTGGATCGTTCACCGCTGTCGCCGCGCCGCGAAGCCGACTAGGCTCGCGCCGCGACAGCGATCAGGGGGATGACGTTGCGGGGGATGCCATTTAAAACACTGCTGGCGGCGCTATGGATCGCGCTCGGTACAATCCTTGCTTCGCCCGCCGCGGCCGAGGATGTGGTCACGAGCGGGCGCGTAACAAGCGCGGTGCTCGTACGCCAAGGCCCGTCGACCGGCACCGCCATTCTCGCGCGCCTGCGGCCCGGTGATCGGGCGACGCTGGTTGGCGAGGTCAGCGGCTGGTATGAAATCGAGCTTCCCGGCGGAACGCGCGGCTTCGTCAGCAAAGCCTGGACGGTGAAGGTCGCCGATGGGACCGGGGCGGCGCTGACGGGTGAGACGTTCAAGGTGCATGTCATCGACGTCGGCACCGGGCTTGCAGTGTTTGTCGAGGGACGCGATTTTGCGCTGCTCTACGACGCGGGAAGCCAGGACGATCTTCACGAGGGCGATGAAAATCGCGTCGTCGCCTATATCAAGGCGGCGCGCCCGGCGCTCCGCCGTCTCGACCATGTCATCCTCAGCCACCCACACAAGGATCATCTCCAGCTGATGCCGGGCGTATTCGAGGCATTCGAGGTCGCCAATGCCTGGGAATCGGGGCGGGTCAACAAGACCGACGGCTATTGTCATTTTTTGAAAGCGGCGATGGCCGAACCGGGGCTTCGCTATCATGATTCCATCGCGTCCGATGCGACACGAAGCGTTACCTTTAGCGGAAGCGGTTGCAACGGGACGGTGACGGTGCGCGAGGCGGCAATGATGGACGCCGCGCCGGTCGCTCTCGGCCAGAATGCAAGCCTGCATTTCCTCTATCGCGATCCGAAGCCGTATGCCGATCCCAATGGCAATAGCGTCGTCGTCCGTCTCGACCTTGGCGGAAAGCGTATCTTGCTTGCGGGCGACGCCGAGGGGGGTGAACGCGAGCCCCCGTCCGAACCGCCCCAAGCGAACAGCATTGAGGCTAAGCTCATCCTTTGCTGCGCCGCGGATCTCAAGGCCGATGGACTTGTCGTCGGCCATCATGGCAGCCTCACCTCGTCGCGGACCGCGTTCCTCGACGCGGTATCAGCCTCAATCTACGCGATATCGTCGGGACCCTATCCTTATAAGAGCGTCCGGCTCCCCGACGCCGAGATCGTGAGCGAACTCAAGAGCCGCGGCGAGCTCTTCCGCACCGACAGGACCGATCTCTACCAGACCGGCGACGAGGCTGGGTCGTGCGAATATAATCCGGGGAAAATCGGCCCCGACGCCGACGAGACACCTGGCGGCTGTGACAATATACTCATCGCCATCGACGCCAATGGCACGATCCGCGCGAGTTACAGCGACCTCACGGAGTGATCCTCTCGACCGAAGGAACGATTATGCCCGCACCTTCCGCCAGCGACCCAAAAGACAGCCCTGAAAGCGGCGGCCGCAATCTCGTCATCCTTTGCGACGGTACCGGCAATGAACTCGGCGGCGCGCTTGCCGGCGATGTCGGCGCGATCCGCATCTCGAACGTGCTGAAGCTTTACCGGATCGCCGAGAAAGGGAAGCGTCAGCTCGTCTATTATTCGCCGGGTGTCGGGACGATCGGCCGCGTAGATTTTCTCTATCGTTGGAAACAGAAATTCCTCGGCGTCTTCGGGCTCGCGACCGGCTACGGCCTCGATGACAATGTCCTTAGCGCCTATCGTTTCCTCGTCGAGAATTGGCAGGAAGGCGACCGGATCTACCTGTTCGGGTTCAGCCGCGGCGCCTGGACCGCGCGCGTGCTCGCCGGGCTGATCCATCTGGTCGGGCTCGTCCGGCCCTCGCAGCTCAACATGTGCGATAACGCACTCGCGACCTACAAGCGCGCGGCGAAAGAAGATAAACTGCCGATCGCTTGGCATTTCGCGCGGGTCATCGGATCGCGCTTCCCGACGATCCATTTCGTCGGGGTGTGGGACACGGTCGCCTCGGTCCTCGTGCCGCGCGCCGACCGCATGTGGATCCCGAGCCTCGAGACCCTGCCCTATACGCGGTCCAACCCATCGGTAAAAATCTTCCGCCATGCGATTGCGCTCGACGAGAAGCGCCGAATGTTTCGGGTTGCGCCTTGGGCCCAGCCGCAACCCTTTATTCCCAATCGCTATCGCCCGCGCGAGACGCACGAGCAGAATATTGAGCAGCGCTGGTTCGCAGGCGTGCATTCGGACATCGGGGGCGGGTACCGCGAGGACGAGAGCGCGCTCTCGAAAATTCCGCTCCTATGGATGATCGGAGAAGCCCAACAGGCGGGTCTCGACATCACCCCGGCGAACCTCCGTCAATTCGCGCACGGCGAACCCAAGGAGGGCAGCGAGCATATCTATAGCGGGCCCGATCCCCTGGGGCCGATGCACCGGTCGCTGACCAACGGCTGGAAGCCCCTCGAAATCATTCCTAAAGCCGTGCGCTACCGCGAATGGCAACGCCGCACCTTCCTCGGCCGCTACCTGCCCCTCGCCGAACCGCGCCCGGTCGCCGAAACGCATGTCATCGATGATGCCGTTCACCTGCGGATCGCGGGCGACCCCGCCTATCGCCCCATCAACATGCGCTAACCGCGCCAGCGACTGGAGACTAATAAATGCCCGCCGATCCTATCGCCCTTGCCAATCTGCGACCTTATGTTGCGCCGGTCTTGCTCGAGGCCGCAGCTGGCCTCGACGGCGCGGCGCTTCTCGCACAACTCGTCAAGGAGATTGCGCCGATCGTTCGCGAACCCGGCACTCGTACACGGCAAATCGTCACCCGGACCGATGTCGATACATATGTCCATGCCTATCTCGATGCCGAAGCCGGAGCAGATGGAACCGGCGGCGCGCCGGGTGCCGATGCCGGCGGGGATCGCGAGCTCCTGACGCAGGCGATCGTCTACCGCGAGACCGGCGTTCCGTCCTGGCTCGTTCAGGGCGGTTACAACGATACCGTCCACGAATATATTCTCGTCTCGGTACGGCGCACGCACGCGACGGTCTGCGCGACCGACGCGTCGATGCGCGACCGGATCGTCAAAAGGCTGAAGGCGGTGCGCCGCATGCCCCGCGACGCGATCACGGCTTTCGTCGGCGACGAAGCAAAAGCCCTGTGGTTGAACGGCGTCCATACGCCGACCGCTGCCAAGGCCGACACCAAGGCTCTCACGGGTCCCGATCTTGGCAGTGCGATCGACCCGATCGGCGACCAAAGCTATTATTATTCGGCCGTGCGGTCGCTCGCCGAGGTGCCGGGTGTCGCAACGAGCAAGGGAGCCCCGCTCGTGATCGGCGCCGCTCCGGGCGGTGCCCGCGTCTGGACGCGGCGCGCAGAGAGCGTCGGCGACTACCGGCGGCTGATCGTATCGATCCTCGACCATGCGACGAGCGGCGCCCAACCGACCAATCGCTTTCAGTCGCTGGCGCAGACTGTCACCAGCGCCGCCGGGGTCACGGGCGCATTTGCCTTGTCGATCGTGCCGCCTGACCTCCTGTCCGAAGAAACCCTTCCGGCTGCGACGCTCGATGCCGCGCGCCGCTGGGCCTTCTATGCGTCATACGACGTCGAACCGCTCGGCGGCATGGCATTGCGCGTCGCCGTCAAACAGGCAGGCGACACGATCGGCACTGCAGAGTTGATGGTTACGCTCGACGATGAAGGGCTGGCAAACCTTGTCTTGGTATGGACCGAGACGCCAGAAGCCCATGCTACCAAGCGTCAGGAGTGCGAAGGATTCCTTGCCGATCTCCATACCGTCAAAGTCTATTATGAAAGCGGCCACGCTCTCGCCCAGGGCCGATGCTATGCCGGTGGCTACACCGACCAGCCCTTCGATTGGAGCTTCCAAGATTTTGCGGGCTACGACATCGACCGCGAGAAGCCGGCCGTTCCGAAGGGACAAACGCTGGCTCAATGTATCGCGACGGGCGGGGACAATTCGCTATTCGCCTATGTCTGCGAAAAGATGTTCGTCGATGCCGCCGGTCAGCCGCATGGATGGCTGGCAAGCGACGATGGCTCGATGGAGATGGCCGATTTCATCCATATCGATCCCGACACCAAGACGCTGACGCTCGTTCATGTGAAGGCGTCCAAGCTGAAGACAGCCGATCGCCAGGCCGCGCCGGCTGAATATGAGGTGGTCGTCTCGCAAGCGGTAAAAAACCTGCGGCACCTCGACCGCCGCAACCTCGTCGATGAACTGAAGCGCGGCAAGGCGAAGAAAATCGGTGCGGCTGTCTGGCATAACGGCGTGAAGCAGGCGAACCGGAACGGATTCATTTCGGCGGCCGAGAAGCTCAAAGGCACCGTCAATCGAAGGCTCGTCGTGCTCCAGCCTCGGGTGACCGAATTTGAACGCACGCGCTGCCTCGCCGCAAACGCGCCTCCATCCTATGCTCTGCGCATCAAGCAGATCGAGACCTTGATGCTTGCGGCCCGCGCCTCTGCCCTAGCGT
>Ga0209024_1001618_pt1 | contig 17149 bp, 13 predicted proteins | sample AutmiccommunBRH5_FD_187380 | JGI IMG/M metagenome (GOLD analysis project Ga0209024, IMG submission 187380) | Deep subsurface microbial communities from Mt. Terri, Switzerland - Autotrophic microbial communities BRH/5 (SPAdes) (version 2) | ecosystem: Environmental > Aquatic > Deep subsurface >...
TAGCCGTTTGGAACCACCTGATCCCATCCCGAACTCAGAAGTGAAACAAACGCGCGCCGATGATAGTGTGGGGTTTCCCCATGTGAAAGTAGGTCATTGCCAGGATTTTATTAAAATCAGAGCCAGCATGCGATGCTGGCTTCTATTAAATATTGCTGGCGTAGCTCAGTCGGTAGAGCAACTGACTTGTAATCAGTAGGTCCCGGGTTCGACTCCTGGTGCCAGCACCATCTATAAACAAGACATCTTTGCTGCAAAGCTATTGACTTTAGTTAATCCATGAAAGAGAATGGCATTCTTTTTGGAGGGGTTCCCGAGCGGTCAAAGGGATCAGACTGTAAATCTGACGGCTCAGCCTTCGAAGGTTCGAATCCTTCCCCCTCCACCAATTTATACAAAGGGTTGAAAAGACACAAGCGGGTGTAGTTCAATGGTAGAACCTCAGCCTTCCAAGCTGATTGTGTGGGTTCGATTCCCATCACCCGCTCCAAGTTATGAAAAAATGCAATTGAGTGCTTAATGCGGTCTGCTGCTTAAGGCCCACATAGCTCAGGCGGTAGAGCACTTCCTTGGTAAGGAAGAGGTCGCTGGTTCGATTCCAGTTGTGGGCACCATGAATTATTAACTAATTAAATGGGGGTTTTCCGATGGCGAAGGAAAAATTTGAACGTAATAAGCCACACGTAAACGTAGGAACAATTGGTCACGTTGACCATGGCAAGACTACGCTGACTGCTGCAATTACGACAATCATGGCAAAAAAATTCGGTGGTACTGCTAAGGCATACGACCAGATCGACGCAGCACCAGAAGAGCGTGAGCGCGGTATTACTATCTCAACAGCGCACGTTGAGTATGAATCAGCCAATCGGCATTATGCGCACGTTGATTGCCCAGGGCACGCAGATTATGTAAAAAACATGATTACTGGTGCGGCACAAATGGACGGAGGCATATTGGTCGTGTCAGCTGCTGATGGCCCAATGCCACAAACACGTGAACACATTTTGTTGTCACGCCAAGTGGGTGTTCCTTATATTGTTGTTTTCTTGAACAAAGCGGACATGGTTGATGACGCCGAGCTGTTAGAATTGGTCGAAATGGAAGTGCGCGACTTGTTAACGTCGTACGAATTTCCTGGTGATGATATTCCAATTGTTGTCGGTTCTGCATTAAAGGCGCTGGAAGGCGACACAAGCGAGATTGGTGTGCCTGCCATTGAGAAATTGGTTGAGGTCATGGACTCTTATATACCTGAGCCTGTACGTAACATCGACAAACCATTCCTATTGCCTATTGAAGACGTATTCTCGATTTCAGGTCGTGGAACAGTTGTTACAGGTCGTGTTGAGAGCGGTATTGTCAAAGTTGGTGAAGAGGTTGAGATTGTCGGAATTCGTGACACAACCAAAACCACGTGTACTGGCGTTGAGATGTTCCGTAAATTGCTGGATGAAGGTCGTGCTGGTGATAACGTTGGTGTTCTATTGCGTGGAACTAAACGTGATGATGTAGAGCGAGGCCAAGTATTGGCTAAACCAGGCACAATCAAACCACATACCAAGTTTGAAGCTGAAGTATATATTTTGTCTAAAAACGAAGGTGGTCGACATACCCCATTTTTTAATGGATACCGTCCACAGTTTTATTTCAGAACAACTGATGTCACCGGTACCTGCGATTTGCCAGAAGGTATTGAAATGGTTATGCCAGGTGATAACGTGCAAATGGTGATTAATTTGCATGCGCCAATCGCGATGGACGAAGGGTTGCGGTTTGCTATACGGGAAGGTGGCCGTACAGTTGGTGCAGGGGTTGTTGCTAAAATAATCGAATAAAATTTGAGGAGAGGATCCCTCACAAGCAAGCCGTTTGCAATCTGGAAATATTGATTGCAAACGTGTTAAATAGTTAGGCCAGTAGCTCAATTGGCAGAGCGGCGGTCTCCAAAACCGCAGGTTGGGGGTTCGATTCCCTCCTGGCCTGCCAACTACTAGATGAATATGAAAAATATAGAAAAAAATGAGAAAAAAATGCAAGGAATTTTATCTTGGTTAGCGATTGCACTGCTAACCGTGGTCGCATTTTTTGGTACATATTATTTTCATTTCTCAGGGCCCATAAAAGCATTGATGTGGGTTGGTTGGTTGGTGTTAACGTTAACCGCTGGATTTTTTACAGCCCAGGGTAGGCGTTTTTTTATCTTTGCTAAAGAAGCAAAAACAGAAATGCAAAAAGTCGTATGGCCTAGCCGTCAAGAGACGATACAAACCACGTCAATCGTAATGATTATGGTTGCGATTACAGGATTCATACTTTGGGGAATAGACTCCGGTATGATGTGGGCAATCGGTAAAATAACACATTTAGGTTGATAATACGGTGGAAGAACAAAAATCCAAACAGTGGTACGTGGTTCATGCCTATTCAGGCTATGAAAATTTTGTCATGCGTGAGATACGATCACGTACAGAGCATCATCATCTCGAAGAGAAAATCGGGGAAGTGGTTGTACCATCGGAAGAAGTGGTTGAAATGCGTGCCGGCCAAAAGCGTAAAAGCACGCGCAAATTTTTTCCAGGCTACGTGCTTGTAAATATGGTCATGGATGATGAAACCTGGCATATGGTTCGTGCGATACCAAGAGTGCTTGGATTTATTGGTGGTACTAGTCAAACGCCCACGCCTATTTCTGACAAAGAAGCACTGGCAATCATGCAGCGTGTAGAGGACGGTGTTACCAAACCAAGACCCAAAGTATTGTTTGAGCCAGGAGAAGTAGTACGTGTTAAGGAAGGTCCATTTGTTGATTTTAATGGTGTAGTTGAAGAAGTTAATTACGAGAAAAGCCGCTTACGCGTCGCCGTATTGATTTTCGGGCGCTCAACACCTGTAGAGCTTGAGTTCAGTCAAGTAGAGAAAACCTAGTTTTTTTTGTAACCGGGAAGCTAAAGTAATTCGTGAAATAGCGCTAAACCCAAATTAGGAGTCGTTATGGCTAAAAAAGTTGAAGCATATATCAAACTGCAAATTCCAGCAGGAAAAGCAAATCCAAGTCCTCCTGTAGGCCCTGCACTGGGTCAACGTGGTGTAAATATCATGGAATTTTGTAAAGCATTTAATGCCGCTACACAAGGCATGGAGCAAGGCTTACCAACGCCAGTTGTTATCACCGTTTACAGTGATCGCAGTTTTACGTTTGTGACCAAAACACCTCCTGCTGCTGTGTTATTGCTGAAAGCCGCTGGAATTAAAAGTGGTAGTGGTACACCTAATACTAAAAAAGTCGCTAAACTTCAACGCGCGCAGCTTGAGGATATCGCTAGAACCAAAGAGCCTGATTTAACAGCAGGGAGTTTGGACGCCGCAGTTCGCAGCATTGCTGGAACAGCGCGTAGCATGGGTATTGACGTTGAAGGTTTGGAATAAGGGGTTACCATGGCAGCATTAAGTAAAAAACAGAAAAAGATTAGAGAAACAGTTAAGCCTAATCACCTGTACAAGGCCGCTGAAGCAATTGAACTATTGAAGGAATTTGCCAGCAAGAACTTTAAAGAAGCCGTTGATATTGCGGTAAACTTAGGCGTTGATCCACGTAAATCAGATCAAGTCGTGCGAGCATCAACCAATCTGCCCAAGGGCACGGGCAAAACAGTTCGTGTGGCAGTGTTTGCCCAGGGCGACAATGCAACCAAGGCTAAAAACGCTGGTGCAGATGTGGTAGGGTTTGATGATTTAGCTGAACAAATTAAAGCCGGCGTGCTTGATTTTGATGTTGTGATCGCAACACCTGACGCAATGCGCTTGGTAGGCCAGCTGGGACAAATACTGGGGCCGAGAGGCTTGATGCCAAACCCGAAGGTGGGAACAGTTACAACCAATGTGGAAGCTGCTGTTCAGGATGCAAAATCCGGCCAAGTACGATACCGTACAGATAAAAATGGTATTATTCATTGCTCCGTTGGCAAAGCAGATTTTGCAGCGTCAGACATCATTGAAAACGTAGCAGCGTTGCTGGTTGATCTTAAAAAAGCTAAACCTGCATCGGCAAAAGGTATTTATATTAAGAAAATTACCTTGTCAACGACAATGGGTGCTGGCTTGCCTATTGATCCTGCATCAATACCAGTGTAATATATTCAGCCATTTTATAAAGTTTCACGGCATAGACTTCGGTTAAATGCCGTCGAAGACCGCAGGTGCTAACGCTTAATTTCCTGCGCAGACGGTGAACCGCCTCCGGAATTACTCTGAGTCGGCCACCATAACTGTCAAATCATTGTGATTTGAACAACTTAGGAGGTCAGTAACGTGACGTTATCTTTAGCTGCAAAAAAAGCCGTGGTAGAGGAAGTGACTGCTGTTGCTTCAAAGGCTATTTCAGCAGTTGTTGCTGATTATCGTGGTTTAACTGTTAATCAAATGACACAGCTACGTGCAGGTGCACGCAAAGCTGGGATATTTCTTCGAGTTGTGCCTAATACGCTCACTCGCAGGGCATTTGAGAAAACTGAATTTGCCTGTCTAAGTGATTTGTTAGTTGGTCCTTTATTCGTTGCTTTATCATTGGAGTCACCAAGTGATGCCGCAAGGTTATTGAAGGAATTTTCAAAAACATTTGATAAGCTTGAAGTTAAAGCATTATCCATTGGTGGTAAGGTGTTTGGTGCCGATCAACTTGATACGGTTGCCAGCCTGCCTACACGCGATGAAGCAATTGCAAAACTGATGTATGTAATGAAAGCGCCAATTGAGAAATTTGTTCGTACACTTGCGGAGCCACATGCCAAGTTAGTTAGAACAGTGGCTGCGATTAAAGACAAGAAGGCGGGCTAAACCGGTAATCTATACTTCGTATACTTGGAATTGTTTTTTAATTTTAAAATAGCGATTGAAAGTAGATGAAATAACTAATTGAAATTTTAACTTAGGAGCTAGAAATGGCTGTATCAAAAAATGAGATTCTTGAAACTATCTCTAATATGTCTGTTATGGACGTTGTTGAATTAATCGAAGCGATGGAAGAGAAGTTTAATGTCTCTGCCGCTGCTGCTGCTGTAGCAGTTGCTGCTCCTGCCGCTGCCGCCGCTACTGAAGAGCAAACTGAATTTGATGTTGTAATGTCAAGTTTCGGTGATAACAAAGTAGGCGTTATTAAAGTGATCCGCACCATCACTGGTCTTGGTTTGAAAGAAGCTAAAGATTTGGTTGAAGGCGCACCATCTACTGTTAAGGAAGGCGTTGCAAAGGATGAAGCTGCAGACATCAAGAAACAGCTTGAAGAAGCTGGTGCTTCAGTAGAAATTAAGTAATTTAGTTCACTAGTTTTTTATTACCCAGCCATGATTTCATGGCTGGGTTTACGTGTTTGAAGACTTCAATAATTTACAGAGGAAACACCATGGCCGAAGCAGTTGCTAACCCTCAATATTCCCATGCTGAGAAAAAACGATTTCGCAAGAGCTTTGGTAGACAAGCTGATAAAATGGCGATTCCAAATCTGCTTGAAATTCAGCTCAAATCATACAGAGAATTTTTACAATCGGATACCAATGCAGCAAGCCAGCAAAATGCAGGTTTACAAGCCGCATTTTCATCCGTATTTCCCATACAAAGTTTTTCAGGTAATGCCCGGCTAGAATATGTCAGTTACACACTGGGTGAACCTGCTTTTGATGTTCGTGAATGCAAACTAAGGGGACTAACTTACTCTGCCCCGCTTCGCGTGAAAATTCGTCTCGTTATTCTTGATAAAGAAGCATCTGGTGATCCAAAGCCTGTTAAAGACATACGTGAACAAGACGTATTCATGGGCGAAATACCGCTAATGACCGATGTTGGCACCTTTGTGATCAATGGAACTGAGCGTGTTGTTGTATCGCAGCTGCACCGCTCGCCCGGCGTTATTTTTGAACATGATCGAGGCAAGACACATTCATCTGGAAAATTATTATATTCTGCACGAATTATTCCATACCGTGGTTCATGGTTGGATCTGGAGTTTGATCCTAAGGATTGCGTGTTTGTACGAATAGACAGACGTCGTAAGTTACCTGTCAGTATTCTTCTGCGTGCCTTAGGTTATGATACGCAGGGCATTCTTGCCGAGTTTTTTGAATCTACCGCTTGCCATCTTAAAAATGGTGAGTTTCACATTGATCTGATTCCAACGCGCTTACGGGGTGAAATCGCCTCATTTGATATTGTTGTGCCTGACACAGGCGAAATTATTGTCGAGCAAGGCCGTCGCATCACCACGCGACACATCAATATGATGGAAAAAGCTAACATGAAGGATCTGGTTGTTCCTCGTGATTACCTGGTTGGCAAAGTACTGGCAACCGATCTGGTAGACACATCGACAGGCGAGTCATTGGCTCAGGCGAATGATGAAATCACCAGTGACTTATTAGATGCCATCATTGAAAACGGCATACATCATTTTGAAATGATATATACCAATGACCTTGACCATGGTTCTTATATATCAGACACAATACGTGTGGATCCAACGTCTTCTCCACTTGAGGCCTTAGTTGAAATTTATCGCATGATGCGCCCTGGCGAGCCTCCGACTAAGGAAGCGGCTGAGGCACTATTTAAAAATTTATTTTTCACAGAAGAGCGATATGATCTATCGGCTGTTGGCCGCATGAAATTTAATCGCCGCGTGGGTCGAAAAGAAGATCAAGGCCCAGGCACATTGACCAAGGAAGATATCCTTGCTGTTATTAAAACGCTGATTGATATCAGAAATGGCATAGGCATGGTAGATGATATCGACCATTTAGGGAATCGCCGAGTCCGTAGCGTAGGTGAAATGGCTGAGAATCAATTCCGAGTTGGTTTGGTTCGTGTTGAGCGCGCCGTAAAAGAGCGCTTAAGTCTTGCTGAGTCTGAAAATCTTATGCCTCAGGACTTAATCAATGCCAAGCCTGTTTCAGCGGCGGTTAAGGAATTTTTCGGTTCCAGCCAATTATCTCAATTTATGGATCAAGTTAACCCACTGTCTGGTGTTACGCATAAACGACGCGTTTCAGCATTAGGGCCAGGTGGTTTAACACGTGAACGAGCAGGATTTGAAGTACGTGACGTTCACACCACGCATTATGGTCGAGTTTGTCCGATTGAAACGCCCGAAGGACCAAATATTGGACTGATTAACTCTTTATCAGTTTATGCGCGTACGAATGATTATGGCTTTATTGAAACGCCCTGCAGAAAAGTAGTTGATGGCCGCGTAACGGATGAAATTGAATATATTTCTGCAATTGAAGAAGTTGATCAATACATCGCTCAATCAAGCGTGCAAGTGGACAAAAAAGGCAATATTACTGCGGATCTAGTGCCTTGTCGTCATCAGAATGAGTTTTCACTTACAACGCCTGATAAAATTAATTACATGGACGTTTCGCCCAAGCAAATCGTGTCGGTAGCTGCTTCATTGATTCCATTTCTAGAACACGATGACGCGAACCGTGCCTTGATGGGCTCGAACATGCAGCGCCAGGCCGTTCCAACATTGCGTGCTGAAAAACCACTAGTTGGTACAGGAATGGAGCGTACCGTAGCTTCGGATTCTGGAGTGTCGGTGGTTGCAAAGCGCGGTGGTATTATTGATTTGGTCGATGCGTCGCGTATCGTTGTGCGTGCCAGTGATGATGAAACCTTAGCAGGTGAGACAGGTGTTGATATTTATAACCTGACTAAATATTTTCGCTCTAATCAAGATACTTGCATTAACCAGATTCCAATCGTCCAGAAGGGTGATCGAATTAGCCGTGGCGATATTCTGGCTGACGGTCCTTGTACGGACATGGGTGAGCTGGCGCTGGGACAAAACTTGCTTGTCGCATTTATGCCCTGGAACGGTTACAACTTTGAGGATTCGATTCTTATTTCTGAGCGTATTGTGCAGGAAGACCGATTCACCACCATTCACATTGAAGAGCTGACTTGTATTGCGCGTGATACGAAGTTAGGCACTGAAGAAATTACTGCTGATATCCCGAATGTCGGTGAGTCTGCATTGGCTAACCTTGATGAGTCGGGTGTGGTCTATATTGGTGCCGAAGTCGGTGCGGGTGATATTTTAGTAGGCAAGGTTACGCCTAAAGGCGAAACACAGCTTACACCTGAAGAAAAACTGTTGCGTGCTATTTTTGGTGAAAAAGCATCCGACGTGAAGGATTCTTCACTACGAGTTCCTTCAGGTATGAATGGTACTATCATTGATGTGCAGGTATTCACGCGTGATGGTATTGAAAAGGATGCTCGCGCTAAAAGCATTGAAGAAGAGCACCTGGCACGCGTCAGGAAAGACCTCATCGACGAGCGTCGTATTCGCGAGGAAGACATTCATCAACGTGTCTATAATTTATTACTCGGTAAGGTCGCTACAGGCGGACCTGGAAGCTTAAAGCCCGGTTCGGCAATCACTGCTAGCTACCTTGATGGTATTGACCGTGAAAAGTGGTTTGATATCCGTCTGGAAGATGAAACAGCAAGCCAGCAGCTTGAGCAATCGTCCAAGCAGCTTGAGTCGCTCGCTAAAGAAATAGAAAAACGCTTCAATGATAACCGTAAGAAAATAATACAAGGTGACGATCTGGCGCCTGGTGTCTTGAAGATTGTTAAGGTCTATCTTGCGGTGAAACGTCGGATTCAGCCTGGTGACAAAATGGCAGGCCGTCATGGTAACAAAGGGGTTATCTCTATTGTTGTTCCTATGGAAGACATGCCGTACATGGAGGATGGCACACCAGTTGATATCGTACTTAACCCGCTAGGGGTTCCATCCCGAATGAATATCGGGCAGGTACTTGAAACCCACTTGGGCTTAGCTGCTAAAGGTTTGGGGCACCGTATCAGTGCATTACTAGATAAAAACAAACCTATCAGTGAAGTCAGAGATTATGTGAATAAAATTTATAATCATGACGATCTGAAGCGGCTGGATCTTACCACCCTGAATGATGACGAGTTCATGGAACTTGCCAATAACCTGCGTGGCGGTGTGCCCATGGCAACACCTGTGTTTGATGGGGCGAACGAAGCTGAAATCAAAGCGATGCTTGAGCTTGCAGGTCTACCGTTAGACGGTAAAACAACATTAATTGATGGGCGTACTGGACGCAAATTTGATAATCCTGTCATGGTTGGCTACATGTACATGCTCAAGCTAAATCATTTGGTTGATGACAAGATGCATGCTCGTTCAACTGGCTCATATAGTTTGGTCACACAGCAACCCCTGGGTGGTAAAGCCCAATTTGGTGGACAGCGCTTTGGAGAAATGGAAGTGTGGGCGCTTGAAGCCTATGGTGCTGCCTATACATTGCAAGAAATGTTGACGGTTAAATCGGATGATGTTGGAGGCCGTACCAAGATATATAAAAACATTGTTGATGGTGACCATCGTATGGATCCGGGAATGCCTGAATCGTTCAACGTACTGTTGAAAGAGATTAGAGCATTGGGTATCGATATCGAATTAGATCACGACTAAATACTGGCCTAACAACAGGTGAAGGAAAGCTGTCATGGTTTGGCTTAAAACCGCCATGACAATTTAACATCTGTTGTTAAGACACTGACCCCTTTTGGAGGCATAAACTTGGCTAATCTACTAGGCAACGAACCAATTAAAAAACCACCTGTAATGAGTGATTTGCTTGGCATGCTCAAACAACAAGGTCAAACTGAAGAGTTTGATGCAATTAAGATTGCATTGGCTTCACCCGAATTAATCCGTTCATGGTCATATGGGGAAGTTAAAAAGCCCGAGACTATCAATTATCGAACATTCAAACCGGAACGTGATGGCTTGTTTTGTGCCAAAACATTTGGTCCGGTCAAAGATTACGAATGCTTATGTGGTAAATACAAACGCCTCAAACACCGTGGTGTTATTTGTGAGAAGTGTGGTGTTGAACTTGCCTTGGCAAAAGTTCGTCGTGAACGAATGGGTCATATTGAGCTGGCAAGTCCAGTAGCACATATATGGTTCTTGAAATCACTGCCTTCACGAATTGGTTTACTGCTGGACATGACCTTGCGTGATATTGAACGTGTGCTATATTTTGAAGCTTTTGTTGTTGTCGATCCTGGCATGACAGAGCTTGAGCGCGGCCAATTGCTTAATGATGAAGTCTACCTTGAAGCAATGGAGCAGTATGGCGATGAATTTGATGCTCGTATGGGCGCTGAAGCCGTCCGTGATTTACTGCGTCAAATTGATTTGGAAGAGGAAATCAAATCATTACGTGAAGAGTTGCCGACAACTAATTCAGAAACCAAAATCAAGAAAATTACCAAGAGACTGAAATTACTAGAAGCATTTCATGGTTCAGGCAACAAACCTGAATGGATGATCATGAATGTGTTGCCTGTGCTACCGCCTGATCTGCGCCCATTGGTGCCATTGGATGGAGGACGATTTGCAACGTCGGACTTGAATGATTTATATCGTCGCGTCATCAACCGTAACAACCGCTTGAAGCGATTATTGGATCTGAACGCACCCGACATCATCGTGCGAAATGAGAAGCGCATGTTGCAAGAGTCTGTGGATGCCTTGCTAGATAATGGTCGTCGAGGACGTGCTATTACAGGCACTAACAAGCGACCATTAAAATCCCTTGCAGACATGATTAAAGGCAAGCAAGGAAGATTTCGTCAAAATCTACTTGGGAAGCGGGTGGATTATTCTGGGCGTTCGGTTATCGTGGTCGGACCTACCCTGCGATTACATCAATGCGGCCTGCCTAAAAAAATGGCATTGGAACTATTCAAGCCGTTTATTTTTAGCAAACTGGAATTTCGCGGGTTAGCGACAACTATTAAAGCCGCTAAAAAAATGGTAGAGCGTGAAGAGCCAGTAGTTTGGGATATCCTGGAAGATGTAATTCGTGAACATCCCATCCTTCTTAACCGAGCGCCTACATTGCATCGATTAGGTATCCAAGCGTTTGAGCCGGTTCTTATTGAAGGCAAAGCAATTCAGTTGCATCCATTAGTTTGTACAGCATACAACGCTGACTTCGATGGTGACCAGATGGCTGTCCATGTTCCTTTAACGATCGAGGCGCAGCTTGAGGCACGTTCGTTGATGATGTCGACCAACAATATCCTCTCTCCTGCCAGTGGTGAACCTATTATTGTTCCCAGCCAGGACGTGGTGTTGGGTTTATACTATTTAACGCGTGAGCGAATCAATGCATTAGGTGAAGGTAAGATTTTTGCCAGTGCACAAGAAGCCCAGAACTTTTATGAAGAAGGTTATGTCGATATTCATGCCAAGATAAAGATCCGCATGCCTGTAGATAGTGCTGACCTGTCGTCTGGATATGAATTGGTCGAAACGACGGTTGGACGCGCGATATTGGCTGATATTTTACCGAAAGGCATGCCTTTTTCTCAGGTTAATAAGCCAATGACCAAAAAGTCAATCTCCAAGGTGGTTGACGGTTGTTACCGTAATTTTGGTTTAAAAGATACTGTTATATTCTGCGATCAGTTAATGTATATGGGCTTCAAATACGCGACACGTGCCGGTGCATCCATTGGTATTGAAGACATGGAAATTCCAGATGACAAGGCTGTTATTATTGAGCAGGCAGATAATGAAGTACGCGAAATTGAAGCGCAATTCCGCTCTGGACTGGTAACCAATGGCGAGCGTTACAACAAAGTGATCGATATTTGGTCTCGCACGAATGAAATGGTTGCGAAGTCGATGATGGCTAAAATCGCTACGGAAGAAGTAGTTGATAGAAACGGGAAGATCACGAGACAAGATTCATTTAACCCGATCTTCATGATGGCTGACTCCGGTGCGCGGGGTTCTGCAGCACAAATACGTCAGCTAGCTGGTATGCGTGGTTTGATGGCCGCTCCTGATGGCTCAATCATCGAAACGCCAATTACGGCAAACTTCCGTGAAGGATTAAACGTAATTCAATACTTTATTTCGACTCACGGAGCGCGTAAGGGATTGGCGGATACGGCATTAAAAACAGCTAACTCTGGTTACCTGACGCGCCGCCTTGTTGACGTTGCGCAAGATGTTGTTATTACCCAAGACGATTGTGGTACCGAAAAAGGCATATTAATGCAGCCTCTTATTGAGGGTGGGGATATTGTTGAGCCTCTGCATGAGCGTGTATTGGGTCGCGTAGTCGCAATGGATGTATACATCCCCAATCAGAACGAGCCTGTTGTTACAGCGGGCACTTTGCTGGATGAAGAGTGGGTTGAAAACCTGGAAAAAATTGGTGTGGATCAGGTTTACGTCCGTTCGCCAATTACTTGTGAAACCCGTTTTGGATTATGTGCTAAATGTTACGGTCGTGATTTGGCTCGTGGTCATTTAGTTAATACAGGTGAGGCAGTAGGGATCATTGCGGCACAATCGATTGGTGAGCCTGGTACACAGCTTACCATGCGTACCTTCCACATTGGTGGAGCCGCTTCACGAGCAACAGCAGCAAACAATATCCAGATTAAAAATAAAGGTGTTATTCGCCTGCATAATATCAAAACCGTTACCCATGAAAACAGTAACCTGGTTGCAGTTTCGCGCTCAGGCGAGGTAACAATTGCTGATGAATTTGGTCGTGAGCGTGAGCGTTATAAATTGCCGTATGGCGCCGTGCTTTCAGTTCATGATAGTTCGCCCGTAGAGGCAGGACAGGTTATTGCAACCTGGGATCCACATACTCACCCAGTAATTTCGGAAGTGAGCGGTAAATTGAAATTTGTTGACCTGATCGAGGGGTTGACCATGAACCGCCAAACTGATGAATTGACCGGTTTAAGCAATATAGTCGTGACCGATGCAAAACAGCGCGGTGCTGCTGGGCGGGATCTGCGACCAATGGTTAAACTGGTGTCAGATGATGGGGAAGAAATATTTTTGGCAGGCACCAACGTTCCTGCGCAATATTACCTGCCCGTTGATGCCATTATTAATTTTGAGGATGGCAGCCGCGTCGGTGTGGGAGACGTTATTGCCCGTATTCCTCAAGAGCGTTCTAAAACACGTGATATTACCGGTGGTCTGCCACGCGTAGCTGACTTATTTGAAGCGCGTAAGCCTAAGGACTCTGCAGTAATGGCCGAAGTATCTGGCTTAATTAACTTTGGCAAGGAAACCAAAGGCAAACGGCGCCTGATTATCTCTTCATCTGACTCACAAGCCTATGAAGAATTAATTCCCAAATGGCGGCACGTTTCCGTGTTTGAAGGGGAACACGTTGAGAAGGGTGAAATAGTTGCAGATGGACCTCCAAATCCGCATGATATCTTGCGTTTGCTAGGTGTTGGTGCATTGGCAAACTATATCGTTAATGAAGTACAGGATGTTTATCGCTTACAAGGCGTTAAAATTAATGATAAGCATATTGAAACAATCGTTCGTCAGATGTTGCGAAAACGGATCATTTCTTTTGCCGGTGATTCAAGCTTCCTGGTGGGCGAGCAAGTTGAAGAAACGGTCATGCTACAAGAAAATGATCGATTGAAGGCCGAAGGAAAAATGCCCGCAGATGGTACACCCATATTGCTTGGTATTACCAAAGCCTCCCTGGCTACTGAGTCGTTTATTTCAGCGGCATCATTCCAGGAAACAACGCGGGTTCTGACCGAGGCAGCAGTGAGTGGTAAAACGGATGATCTGCGAGGTCTCAAGGAGAATGTGATGGTAGGTCGCTTGATTCCTGCGGGAACAGGTTATACCTATCACCAGACGCGTAAAGCAAGACGGGCTAAAGCTGCCAGCGGGGAGCCAGGTACGTCACATGCAGTGACAGCACTAGATGTTGAACATGCTTTAAGTGAAGCACTAAATGCTGAGAACCGCGATAATTAATTGCTAAAGAGGATCTATCCAGTAGGTTAAGCTTGACAAGCCTACTGGATCTATATAGAATCCGGCCTCCTTATGCATACGAAAATAATCTTAAGATAAAGTTCGGAGTTAACAATAAATGGCTACTATTAATCAGCTGGTAAGAAAGCCTCGCGTCGACGTTAAACGTAAAAGTAACGTACCGGCTTTGGAATCTTGCCCACAGCGCAGAGGGGTATGCACCCGTGTCTATACAACAACACCTAAAAAGCCTAACTCAGCTATGCGTAAGGTTGCGCGTGTTCGTTTAACAAACGGGTTTGAAGTTTCATCATACATTGGTGGTGAAGGCCATAATCTGCAGGAACATTCGGTTGTCCTAATCCGCGGTGGTCGCGTAAAAGACTTACCTGGTGTCCGTTACCATACAGTACGTGGAAGCCTGGATACTTCAGGTGTAACTGATCGAAAACAAGGTCGTTCCAAGTATGGAACCAAGAAACCAAAAGATAAGAAATAATCTGAGCGTAGGAATCTGACATGCCAAGAAGAAGAGAAGTACCAAAACGAGAGATTTTACCGGATCCAAAGCATCACAGTGAAATGTTGGCTAAATTTATCAACGTGCTGATGGTTAGCGGAAAAAAATCCACCGCCGAAAAAATTATTTATGGTGCGCTGGATGTGATGGAAGAGCGACTCAAAAAAATCAAAAAAGCGGATGATGAAAGTAGTGATGCGGGCTTAAATACCACGGTGCTACGAGCATTTGAAAAGGCTCTGGATAATGTTCGCCCAACAGTAGAAGTTCGTTCAAGACGTGTTGGCGGCGCAACGTACCAGGTTCCTGTTGAAGTAAGATCTGACCGCAGTGTCGCCTTGGGCATGCGATGGATTGTGCAGGCTGCACGTTCACGTGGTGAAAAAGGCATGATGCTCAGACTTGCAGGTGAGCTGATTGACGCATTCGAAAGCAAGGGTTCAGCTGTTAAAAAACGAGAAGAAACTCATAAAATGGCCAAAGCCAACCAGGCATTCGCTCATTTTAGGTGGAATTAAGAGAGAGGGTTACCCGTGTCTACACCTTTAGAACTATATCGAAATATCGGCATTGCCGCACATGTTGATGCGGGTAAAACAACTACCACCGAGCGTGTTTTGTTTTATACCGGTACATCACACAAGATGGGCGAAGTCCATGATGGCGCTGCCACCATGGACTGGATGGTCCAGGAGCAAGAGCGCGGAATTACCATTACTTCGGCCGCAACTACTTGTTACTGGTCCGGAATGGACAAGCAATATGCCCAACATCGCATCAATATAATTGATACCCCTGGACACGTAGACTTTATGATTGAAGTTGAGCGTTCATTACGTGTTTTGGATGGTGCAATTGTGGTTTTTGACTCGGTTTCAGGGGTTGAGCCTCAATCAGAAACCGTATGGCGTCAATCTGACCGCTATGGTGTGCCACGCATTGTTTTTGTAAATAAAATGGATCGAATGGGGGCCAATTTCCTGCGTGTTGTTCAGCAGATTAAGCAAAGGCTACGTGCAACCCCTGTAATTGTACAGCTGCCAATCGGTGCCGAGGAAACGTTTAAAGGCGTGATCGATTTGGTTAAAATGAAGGCGATCTATTGGGATGATGAAAGCAGGGGCATGACTTTTGAATACCAGCCTATTCCTGCTGAATTGCTAAAGCAATGTGAAGAATTACGTGGCCAGATTATTGAAGCGGCTGCTGAAGTATCAGAAGAGCTGATGGAAAAATACCTTGAAGGTGAAGAATTCACCGAAAGTGAAATTAAGCATGCCCTTCGACAACGTACCATCAATAATGAAATAGTACTGGTTTTTTGTGGCTCTGCATTTAAAAACAAGGGTGTGCAAGCAGTGCTTGATGGGGTTATTGATTATTTGCCATCCCCGCTGGATATCCCACCTGTAAAAGGTGTAGACGAGGACGGTAATGAAGCTTCCCGAAAAACGGCTTATGATGAACCTTTCTCTGCGTTGGCGTTTAAAATAGCCACGGACCCTTTTGTGGGGACTCTGACTTATTTTCGCGTATACTCGGGCGTACTGAAATGCGGTGATACCGTTTATAACCCAGTCAAGTCTAAAAAAGAGCGAATTGGCCGTCTTTTACAGATGCATGCCAACTCACGCGAGGAAATAAAAGAAGTAAGAGCTGGTGATATTGCTGCGGCAGTTGGTCTGAAAAATGTGACAACAGGTGATACACTTTGTGATCTAAATTCAGTCATTGCACTGGAGCGTATGGATTTTCCGGATCCAGTTATTGCGGTTGCTGTTGAACCCAAGACAAAAGCTGATCAGGAAAAAATGTCCACAGCGCTTGGTAAGTTAGCACAGGAAGATCCTTCATTTAGAGTACACACCGATGAAGAGTCAGGCCAAACTATTATTGAAGGCATGGGCGAGCTTCATCTTGAAATTATTGTTGACCGTATGCGCCGTGAATTTTTAGTGGAAGCCAATGTGGGCAAACCACAAGTAGCCTACCGTGAAACGTTGAAAGCGGCAGTTGAACAAGAAGGCAAGTTCGTGCGTCAATCAGGTGGTCGCGGACAGTATGGCCATGTATGGTTGAAAATTGAACCGCGTGAGCGTGGCGAGGGGTATGAGTTTGTTAATGCCATCGTCGGTGGGGCAATTCCCAAGGAATATATTCCTGCTGTTGATAAAGGCATTCAAGAGCAGCTACAAAACGGCGTCATCGCAGGATATCCGGTGGTTGACGTTAAGGTCACATTGTTTGATGGATCTTTCCACGAGGTGGACTCCAATGAGATGGCATTCAAAATTGCCGGATCACTCGGATTCAAGCAAGGTGCACTAAAAGCTAATCCCGTTCTACTTGAGCCAGTCATGGCGGTTGAAGTTGTCACGCCTGAAGAATACATGGGTGACGTGATGGGTGACCTGAGTCGGCGTAGAGGTATGCTGCAAGGCATGGATGAGTCTCCAGCCGGACGAATTATCCGCGCTGAAGTGCCGCTTGCGGAGATGTTTGGGTATTCAACCGACTTGCGTTCCGCAACGCAAGGTCGTGCGACTTACACCATGGAATTTGCGAAATATGCAGAGGCGCCAGCGAACATTGCTGAAGCAATCATCAAGAAACAATAAAAGATAACGAGGTATAGACATGGCGAAGGAAAAATTTGAACGTAATAAGCCACACGTAAACGTAGGAACAATTGGTCACGTTGACCATGGCAAGACTACGCTGACTGCTGCAATTACGACAATCATGGCAAAAAAATTCGG